>Ga0210409_10006492_pt1 | contig 12147 bp, 6 predicted proteins | sample IncBWH17MmetaG_FD_161649 | JGI IMG/M metagenome (GOLD analysis project Ga0210409, IMG submission 161649) | Forest soil microbial communities from Barre Woods Harvard Forest LTER site, Petersham, Massachusetts, United States - Inc-BW-H-17-M | ecosystem: Environmental > Terrestrial > Soil >...
GGCCTCGATCCAGTCGATATCGCGCGCCGGAATCACGAGGTCACGCCGCCCCACCCGAACGACGACTTGTTCGGCGGTCGGGGCCCCGGCACGGCTGGCGGCGGCGCCCACGGCCGCCGCGTGGTCGTCGAGCAGCGAGCGGAGTCGCCGCTCGAGATCGGTGTCACGTGTGTGCGTCAGTAAGTCACGCGCTCGATCGAGCGCCTGCGCAAACCGGTCAGCGGCGACGGGTTTGAGCAGGTAGTCGATTGCCCGCACATCGAATGCCTTGACGGCGAACGAATCGTACGCGGTCACGAAGATCACCGGTGGCATGGCCTCCGGTCCGACGCCGCGCAATACGCCGAAGCCGTCGACTTCGGGCATCTGCACGTCGAGGAACACCAAGTCGGGCCGCAACGTGCGAATGAGTCGAACGGCGGCGTGACCGCCGAGGGCTTCGCCCACGATCTCGACGTCGCCGTACCCGGCCAACAATCCGCGCAGCGAAGCATTGCCGAGGCGCTCGTCATCGACGAGCAACACGCGAATCGGCCGCCGACGGTTCATGCCGACCGGCGGAGCGGGATCGTGATGTCCGCCTGCACGCCGCCACCGGCGCAGCGTTCGACGTCGAGGGATCCATTCGCGCCATAGAGCGCAGCCAGTCGCGCGCGCGTGTTCTTGAGGCCGACGCCGGTCACGGCGTCGATCGTCCAGCCGACTGGTAAGCCGGGCCCATCGTCGGTCACTCGCAGATGCAGCCGGTCATCCTCCGCGAAGACCTCGATGCGCACGTGGACCGGCGCTTCGCGTCGCGCGACGGCATGCCGCACGGCGTTCTCGACCAAGGGCTGCAGGACCAGGCTCGGCACGAGGGCATTGGCGAGACCGTTCGTCGTGCCGATCGAGGTGGCGAACCGCTCGCCAAACCGCGCCTGCTCGATCGCCACGTAGCGGTCGAGCAGCGCCAACTCTTCGTGCAACGGGATCTCCTGGCTCGTTGCATCCTGCAGCAGGTGCCGCAGCAACTCACTCAGATGGGTCAGGACTCGCACCCCCTCCTCGGGTTCGCGGGCTCTCACCAAGCCGACGGCGGCATTGAGGGCGTTGAACAGGAAGTGTGGGTGGAGCTGGGCGCGCAGCGCGCTGAGTTGCGCTTTCGCCAGTTCGGCTGACAAGGCCGACGCGCGGACCTGTTGCTCACGATATTGATCGAACGTGGCGATCGCATACGCGGCCACGAGCACGAACAGGTATAAGATCAACGAGAAGGGAACCCAGTCGGCGAAGCTCGCCCCGAATCCGCGGTGTCCGCCGTACGTCACGGTGAAGACGGCGGCGTGGATTGTGACGGCCACCAGGCTTGCGGCGATATGCACGCCAACCGCGGCGACGCCTAGCGGTCGCTTGAGAGGGAATCGCCGAGCGAGCCACAGGATCGCTGGCGTCATCAGCGCCCAGGTGTACCACCCCGGTGCGCGGTGCGCGACGAGGAGCCAGAGTGATGTTGGCGTTCCCCGCATTCGGTCCGTGACGTACAGCGCCGAGATCTCCGCGAAGGCGGCGACCGACCACACGGCGACGATCGTCAGCAGGGATACCCGGCGTGTGCGCATCGGATTCGAACGATGGCATGAAGACCGTTCCAGCGCCACGCGATCGTGCACTCGGTGCAGCGAGTGACACTCGCCGTTCCATTCGCGGCGCGCTGGAGCCGATTGGCTGCGCCAGCCCGCCGGGGCGCGATCTGATTTCCTAGTTTGCCGCCATGCTGCTACTCCTGATAGCCGTCTTGGACAGCATTGCTCCCGCGCGTGTGTACGATGGTCGCGCCGGAGCGATCACGGTCGCCGTCCCGCGTGTCGATACCGCGATCACCGTCGATGGCACGCTGCAATCCCCGGTGTGGCAACAGGCCGCGCTCCTCACGGGATTCTCCGAATACCAGCCGGTTGATGGCGTGCCGGCCGAGGACTCGACGCAGGTGCTCGTGTGGTACTCGAAGGACGCGATCTACTTCGGCATCCGGGCGTACGAACTGCACGGACCGCCCCACGCGACGCACGCCAATCGCGACCGGATCGACGGCGACGACAACGTGCAGCTCATCCTGAGCCCGTTCATCCATTCCCACCAAGCGCTCGTGTTCGCCGTGAACCCCTACGGCGTGCAGGAAGACGGCACGATCACCGAAGGCGTGAGGACGACGATCGGGAGCACCGGGATGGACAACGCCACGGGCCCGGATTCGACGGACCTGAGCCCCGATTTCGTGTACGAGTCCAAAGGACGGCTCACCGCGTTCGGCTACCAGGTCGAGGTCCGGATCCCGTTTCGGAGCCTCAAGTTTCCGGCGAAATCGCCGCAGGATTGGGGCATCAACATCCTGCGCAAAGTCCAACATTCGGGCCACAGCGATACGTGGTATCCGACGAAGCTGGCGGCATCCTCGTACCTCGATGAGGCTGGCGCGCTGACCGGCCTCCGCGACCTCGACGCGGGGCTCGTGCTGGATCTCAATCCAATCGTCACCGAGAAGGTCATCGGCAATCCCACGGTGGGCTCCCCATCGGGCTGGGGCTACGATGCCGGCCGCCCACAGTTCGGAGGGAATGTGCGATGGGGGATCACGCCGAACCTTCTGTTCAACGGCACGTATCGCCCGGATTTCGCGGAGGTGGAGTCGGATGCGACCCAGCTCGTCCTCGACCCTCGCATCGGCCTGCAATATCCGGAGAAGCGCCCGTTCTTCCTCGACGGATTGGAGCAGTTCAATACGCCGAACAATCTCATTTACACACGCAGTATAGAAGCCCCGATCGGGGCATCGAAACTGACGGGCAAGATCGGCGATGTGTCGCTCGCCTACCTCGGCGCGATCGACGAGGAGGATCAGAGCGGCCTCTATGCAGGACACCCGGCCATCAACGTGCTCCGTGTCCGCAACGACTTCGCGCAAGGCTCACAGATCGGCGCGGTGATCACGGACAAGGAGGCCGGCGGGAGCTTCAACCGCCTCATCGGCGCCGACTCCCGCATCACGTTCGGCAAGCTCTATACGGTGAGCCTCCAGGCGGCAACGAGCACGACACGCGATGCGGGGTCGAGTACCGCCGGTCCGCTCTGGGAGGTCGACTTCAACCGCACCGGACGGTCGCTCTTCCTGAAGTACCGGCTGGAAGGCGTCGATCCCGAGTTCAATGCCGCCAACGGCTTCATCTCGCGCGGGAACGTCGTGAAGGCGACGTTCGACACCCGATACACGTTCTATCCGAAGCACGCATTCCTGGACACGTTCGGGGTCGGCTTCGACTACTACGACAATTGGGTGTACCGGAGCTTCACATCGTTCCACGCGCCACTGGAGCGGGAATATCAACCCTACGTGGTCGCCACGCTCCACGGCGGCTGGCAGATCCTCTACATGCTAGCCCTCGGCTTCTACGGCTACGATCCATCGATTTACCGCAATTATTACCTGGGTCATATCGGAGCCCACGACACGACGTACACGCACTACGCAGGCGGGCCTTCGCTCTGGGACATCGATCACATCCTCCAGGTCACGACCCCGACGTTCGCGCATTTCGATCTGTCGATGCTCGCGTTCTATGGCAACGACTTCAATTTCTTCGAATGGTCCCCGGCTTACTTTTGGTGGACGTCGCTGACGGTGAACTTCCGGCCGACCAGCAAACTGCGCGCGCAGCTCATGTACAATGCGCAGGTCTACTGGCGGCGCGACGACAATTCGCTCGTTGGCAAAACGCTGATCCCGCGCCTCCTCGTCGAGTACCAGCTCTCGCGGCCGATCTTCTTCCGGCTCGTCGGTCAGTACGACGGAACATATCAGAATACGCTGCGAGACGACTCGCGCACCGGGTTACCGATTTTCACCCTGGATCCCGCGACCGGGACCTATTCGCGGGCCGCGGCGTTTCAGAACAACCAGCTGCAGCTCTCATGGCTCTTCGCGTATCAGCCGACTCCCGGAACCGTCGCGTTCATTGGATATGGCAACACGTTGACCGAACCCAACGGCTTCCAGTTCAACCCGCTTCGCCGCGTCGCTGATAACGTGTTCGTCAAGTTCAGCTACTTGTTTCGGATGTGAGACCATCGACACGTCCGCGCCGATAGGAGCATCGGCGCGGACGTTCGCGTGTGGTGGTGTGTTACGGACAGACGGGGGCGAAGTTGTTATTCCGCTGCGTCCGCTCGACCTGCGGGATATTCATCACCGACGTGTGAAAGTCCCCTGAGCCCCATGTCGTGAGATCCTGCGTGACAAGGCCGTAGTCACGGACGGCGACGATCTGATCGCCGGTGCCATCCTGCATCAAGCTGGGCAACATCTCCTGCATGAGGAAATCGCGGACCGACGGGTAGCTCGCGGTATTGACGCCGGGGAGCCCGCTCGCCAGGCCTCCGACGGTGGTGCGGACCGCGTTCACGGTTTGGGCGGCTTGAACGAGCTGGCCAGTTCCGAGGTACGCGCGCGCGAGCAGGAATTGCAACTCGATGTTGCGCACGATGGGAGTCGGCGTAGACAGGCCAATGTTGTTGAGGTACGAGTAGCTCGACGCCAACGAAGCGCCGGGTGAGGTCGGCAGCGCGGGTGCGATGCCGAACTTGGCCAGGAATCGCAGGTCGTTGAGGGTATCGATCTGCTTCGCGGCGCGCTCGAGTACAAAGACCGAGGCCGCGTTCCCGAAGATCGGGTTCGAGACGTCGCCTGCGGCGCTGGACCATGAGTGGAATGCGCCGAGGTCGTTCGCGGCCACGGCCTCGCCGCCCGACAGATTGGACGTGTACAGTGAAGAGCTCGTGATGTCCGTGATGGCGGAGTCGAGCTGGCTCTGGTCCGGCGAGCCGGGGGTCGTCGCCGTCGGCGCCGATCCGCCGGGTCCACGGGCGATCGCGTACGCGTACTCGATGCGCGCGCGGGCGCGGACGGCCAAGGTCAAGCCCTCGAAGCTGCCGGCGGTGGTGCCGAGCGCGGCGAAGCCTGGAGGCAGCTGCAGCGCAAAGCCGGAGTTCGGAATGCCGAGGGTGGTACCGGGTCCCGCCGCGTCGAGCTCCGCCTTCGCGGTGTCGAGCATGGCGACGATTTCCTTCCACGAGTCCCGGGCGCACAGGATGGGCGCGATGTTCCCCGTGATCGCCCCGCCGGGGCTGTTCATCGCCACGCCATTCGTATCGTGCGACAGGGCCACGTACATGTAGCCGAGCGCCTTCGTTGTTTCCATGACGCCCTGCAAGGCCTTGACGCTCGCCGTGGGAACGGGCGCGCCGTTGCTGGTCAGCGTCGGCAGGATGGCAATGATCGTGTCGGCCGTCTTGATGGCCGTGAACATGTTCGCCCAGATGGCCGCCCCGAAATTGTCATCGTCGAGCGCGTTCTCGCCGGTCCACTCGGTGACGAAGCGGGGCTCGGATGGCGTGTAGTACGCCGCGCTCCGCGCGAACGCGTCCATTGACAGGTCGAAGGCTCCGACGTCCGACCGGAGGCCGTTCAACGCGCCCGACATCTCGTTCTGCAGTGCGCTGACCGAGTGTGGAAACCCGGTCAGCGTGTTGAAGTCCGGGACGAGCGCCTCGTTGCAGGCGACCAGCGTGGCGCTCATCACCAGAACGGTCAGGATGCTTCTAGAGGAAATGCGCATGGGTCAGAAGCCGAGGTCGAGGGAGACGAAGTAGCTGCGAGTCGGGGGGAATGGCGTCACGTCCTGACCCCGCCCGAACTGCTGCTGGCCGAAGTTCGAGACCTCGGGATCCAGTCCAGGGTAGTTGGTCCACGTGATCAGATTGCGACCCGTGATCTCGAGGCTCATGTGCCGCAGATAGCCGCCGCCGATCCGGTCGACGAACGATTGCGGCAGATCGTACTTCGCGGTCAGCTCGCGCAGCTTCAGGAATGAGGCGGTCTGGGTATACACCGTCTGCCCCGCCTTCGCGTCCGCCAGCCGCGTTTTCGTGCCGAGCGTGTCGGCGAGATTGCCCTGGATACCGACGCTGAGGCCACCGAACGCGCCGTCGAAATAGTTCTGGGTCAGGTCCGCCGCGACTTGTCCCCAGCGCCAGTCGAAGAACCCGTGCAGGTGCAGCGGGCCGTAGTTGAGGTCCTGACCGAAGCCGAACGTGTAGGCCGGCTGGACGTTGCCCAACTGGTCGAGCGTTTTCGATTTCTCGGTCGCCGCGGTATAGCCGTAGATCCCGTTCACCGACGCGCCTTGCTGAATGAAGTAGCCGCCGAACGGGTTGTAGCCGAAGAACGCGCCCGCGCCGAAGGGCGGGATTGGCAGGTTGTCGACCCGATCGTAGATGCGGGAGAACGATTCCTGGGTGATCCACGAGAACTGTTTCGCCTGGATCGGCGTCGCGTTGAGCTCGACCTCGAGTCCCTGGTTGGTCAATTGGCCGCCGTTCACCCATTGGTTCAGGAATCCCGACGACGGCAGGATCGCCTCGGTCAGGAGGAGATTCGACACGCGCTTCTGGAACACCGTCGCGTCGACGCTCATGCGCCCCCTGAACAATTGAAGGTCCAATCCCGTCTCGATGCTCGTATTCGTCTCGGGCCGGACGTTCGGATCGCCCTTCGTCTGGGCGAACGCCGCACTCGGCACCGCGTTGTAGATGACCGTGCGGGCCGAGTCGAACTTGACGCCGTAGACGGGTAGCGTGCCGGCCTGGCCGTACGCGGCGCGGACCTTGAGCTGATTGTCGCCGGTAAAGACGAGGAACGACCCGGCGACCTTCGGATAGGGATAGAGCTTGTTGATGGCGCCGTTGTTCGAGCTCCGCTCGGCGTTCACCCCGCCGGTGAGCGAGAGGCGTTCATTCAACAGGAGCAACTGCTCCTGGACGTAGTAGCCCGCGTCGTTCGATTCGGTTTGTTGATAGAACGGAATCAGCTGGGCGCCGCTGGTGAACGAATAGGCGCCGGCAGCGAGACCGGCGGCGTTGTCGACCGTCTGATACGTCGCGTCTTTATCGCGCGTGATACCGATCGAGGTTGTCGCGGACAGCGCGCTCGACGGCGTCCATTTATGGATGACGCTGACCGACCAGTTCGACAGGCGGTCGTACCCTTGGTTGCTGGTGCTCACGCCCGGCGTCGAGACGAGGGACGAGTGCTCCACCTGAAGACCCGGCGGCATGAAGAGTTGGGCGTGCTCATTCACGAAATCCGCGCCGCCGACCGCGGCCAGCTCGAGGCTCTGCTTGGTCGCCGTGAACAGCTTCCAGTTGATCGTGCCGCCGAGGGTGGTCCGGTTCACCTCATCGGGCGTTTGGATGCCGTTGGCATCTTGATAGGCATTGGCGGGGCCGAACGGGTTGTTCTGGTAACCGTTGGAATTGTGGCAGTTCATGCAGAACCACGACGGCGTATAGGACACGACGTCGTAGCCGGCGATGCCGAGGTTGTCGTTGCCGTTGACGCCCGTCCGCGTGAGCGACGAGGTGTAGGCGAGATTGGCCGCGAAGCTGATCGCGCTGAAGACCGTCTGATTGACGTTGGCCCGCACCGTCTGCTTGTTGTAACCGGTATTGATTTGGGCCCCATTGTCGTACTTCGTCAGGCCAGACATGAAGTACGTCGTCGTCCCCGAGCCGCCGCGGACGGTGACGTCCGACTCGTTCGAGAGCTGGCCGCCGCCATAGAGCGACTTCTGGAAGTCGCAAAACCCCTTGCAGGCGTTGAAATTCGACAGGACGTCCGCCTTGGACATCCCGACGGCCGAGCCCATCGTGTCGGCTTGGGCCAGGGTGAAGTGGCGCACGGGGAGCTCGTTCGCCAAGTTGAACGTCCCGAATCGCTGGGTGGCGTCGATCTGTACCTTCGACGACGACCCCTTCTTCGTCGTGATCACGATCACGCCGGCTGCGGCGCGGCTGCCGTAGATCGAGGCCGCCGCGGCGCCTTCCAGCACCTGCATGGACTCGATGTCGTTCGGATTCAGGTCGGCGATCCGGTTGACCGACTGATCCTGATTGCCGGGCTGCATATTGCCGTTCTGACTGCCGGCGCCGGTGATCGCGTTGAGGCCAGTGGCGAACGTCGCGTTCGATACGAGAACGCCGTCGACGACGTACAGGGGCTCGGTATTGCCGTTGATCGACGTGACGCCACGGACATTGACCTGCAGCCCGCCGCCCGGGGCGCCCGAGTTCTGCTCGACGTTGACACCGGCGACTTTGCCCTGTAGGGCATTTTCGATCGTCGCCGTCGGCGCTCCGTTCAGCTGATCGGACGTGACCACCGGGTCGTAGGTCGCGGCGTTCTTGCTCGACGTGGTCGTCGCCACGCCGGTGATCACCTCTTGCTCGAGGTGCAACACGTCGGCCTTGATAGTAACCAGGTAATCGGCTTGTCCAGCCACCAGCGGGACCGCTGTTCCGAGATAGCCGATGCGGCGCACTTCGATGGTCTTCGCGTCCGCGGGCACGTTGCGAATCACGAACCGGCCGCTGTCGCCGGTGACCGTGCCGAGCGTCGTGCCCGGGATGCTGACGCGCACGAGGGGAATCGGGATCTTACTGTCGGCGTCGATGACCTGGCCGGCGATGCGCACCGGGCCTTGGGCGGATGCCCGGTTCGCGTTGGCCACCAGGGCAAGCGCAAGCGCTACGGTCGTCGCGAGAGACGATCGCACTGTCATGCATTCCTCCGATTGTCAGTCGTTGCTTCTGGTCGAACGGTGAGTGAGCGCCGGCGGCCGGCTGTCTACACGGCGGGCGGCGAGATCGGACCAGCGGACGTTACAGGGTGATAGGAGTCTCCTAATCGCGTAGTTGCGGCGATCCTAGGAGTCGCGCGCGAGGGTGTCAACGCATGATCAGACTCTCGTCGAGATCTGGTCGGATCTAACAAGGTGCTTTGCAGAGACTTACAATGAACTGTTAGAGCAGTGTGAACTCCTTTCGCGGAATCAAGTATCCACCTGCCCGCACGGTGCGAATGTATCGCGGATTGTCCTGATCATGCTCGAGCTTGCGCCGCAGTGTGTTGATGACCGACGCCACGCGTTGCGCGCTGCGGTGCGATGGCCGCCGCCAGACTTCTCGAAACACTTCCTCGTGCGACACGGCGCGTCCTTGGCGGCGTAGCAAGGCGAGCAGCACGCCGAGCTCCCGCGGTGACAACCGAATGGTCGCGGCGTCCCGCACGACCGTTCTCGTGGACGGATCGACGCGCAGATCGTCAATAACCCACCGTGCGCGAGCACCCCGAGCGCCGCCGCCCCAGCCGGTGCCGCTCCGGCGCACGAGCGCTTGCAGGCGCGCGACGAGCTCGGCACCACTTACCGTATCGCGCACGCAGCCATCGGCTCCGGCCTCGATGCACTCGATGGTGCCGAGCGCATCGCCAGGCGACGTGAGCGCCAGAATCGCGGCCGGGTTGCCTTCGTCCCGCAGCGTGCGAATGACGCCGACGCCTCTCCCATCGAGGTCGGCGGCGTCGATCAGAATCAGCGTGATGCCCGAGTCACGCGCCTGCGCGACCCCGTGGTCCGGGCTCGGCGTGTAATCCACCGCAAAGCCGAGTTGCTCCAGCGTCGCGCACAGCGCCTGCGAGCGCTCGCCTGACGGCGCGATCACGAGCACGGGTTGACCACTACCAAGCGCGTCCATCAATTGAGCGTTGCGCGTCACGAGCCCCAAGACGAGACCCGTTGGCGAAGTCATACGCACACCGCACAATTTGCTGATCGTTTTCTAACATTGTGCCGCGTTACGTGTCCGATGCGCCCTCCGACTCGTGCACGCGCAGCATGTAGCCGGCCGCTCGAACCGTGAGCAAGTGTCGCGGCGCGAGTGGATACCGCTCGAGCTTCTGGCGCAGCCCGGCCATGTGCGTGTCAACCGTGCGGCTCGCGGCGCTCGGGTGATAGCCCCAGACATCGCGCAACAACTCGGCCCGCGAGACGATCCGGTCGTGCCGTCGCAGAAGAGCGATCAGCAGCTCGAATTCCTTGGGCCGCAGCTCGACCAACGCGCCGTTCCGGCGCACGGTCCGTGTCGCCGGGTGCACCTCGATGTCGGCGAAGCGGATACTTTGGGGCGCTGTCTCCTCGAACCCCGGCCGAACGCGCCGCAAGAGGGCGCGCATCCGGGCGATGAGCTCGAGCAAGCTCACGGGTTTCGTGATGTAGTCGTCCGCGCCCATCCCGAATCCGCGCAACTTGTCCTCTTCATCGCGGCGGGCCGTGAGCACAATGACCGGGACGTCGGAGCCCGCGGCCCGGAGTGCCTGGAGCAGGTCGTAACCGGTGCGGCCGGGCAACATGATGTCGAGAATGACGAGCGCCGGATGCGTGGTCAGAATCAGCCCGAGCCCGTCCGCGACGTTGGACGCGAGCTCAACGACGAAGCCTTCGATTTCGAGGTTGTTGAGGAGAGTCGTCGCGAAGTGAGGGTTGTCTTCGACGATGACGATCTTGAGCGCCGACGTGGCGCCATCGAGTCGCTCTTCCACCAGAGTGCCGAATTGAGTTTCAGTCATACGCGATCGCAACCGAGATGATTGTTTTGCACAACTGAGAGTTAACGCTTTCTTTACACCCGTCGCGCGCCGGCGCTCGAGATTTTGCCGATCTCTAACACGAAGGGCCAGTTGCCGGAATCTCGATCACGAATCGGGTTCCGCGGCCGCGGCTGCCCGGCTCGATGCGGACGCGGCCGCCGTGTTGCTCGATGATAAAGCGAACGACGGCGAGCCCGAGGCCGCTGCCGGCGATCCCAGCGTCGCGATCGCGATCCAGGCGGACGAACGGCTCGAAAACCGCCGAAGTGGCATGCACCGGCACGCCTGGACCTTCGTCGTCGACCCAGACCTCGATGCGATCCGCGACCGTTGTCGATGGCGCGGCGCCGACGATGATCCGCTGGCCGACGGGGCCGTACTTGATCGCGTTCTCGAGCAGGTTGTACAGCACCTGACGGAGCGCGTCCGGGTCGACGAAGGCATCGACATCCCGCGCGATCGTGCTCGTGACGGTGACGGCGCGACCGTTCGCTAGTGTGCGCGCGGTTGCGATCGTCTCATCGACCACGCCGCAAAGGTCGATGGGTTGCGGGGTGACCTGCACGTTGTTGTGCTCGATCCGAGAAAAGCTCAGGACATTATCGACAAACCCCGCCAATCGGTGCGCTTCGCGGACGATCGAGTCGGCTTCGCCGTTGTATTCGGCCTGCGAACGGGTTCGCCCCAACTGCAGCGTTTCGCCCGATAGGAGAATCTGCGCGAGGGGCATTCGCATCTCGTGCGACACGTTGCTCACGAAGTCCGATCGCAGCCGCGCCAGCTCGGCCTCGCGGCGCGCGAAGAGAATCGCCGCCGCCATGGACGCGACCATCGCGGCGAGAATGACGCCGAGGGATGGCACGTACGAGGCGACGAGGCCGTTCTCGATCCATTGGTTGTAGACCGGCATCGTGGGGCTGACGAGAAACACGAGCGCGGCCATCGTCGGACCCGTGGCCGACATGCCGACGCATCCGGGAGACTCGTAGTTGTCCTCGGTTCCCGGGTCCACGAAGTGACTCGTGACGGTATCGGTCATGGGCCCGGTTTGGTACAGCGTCGCCCAGTGCTCGTCCAAGACCGCCAGATTCGCGAGCGACCGGTTGGGGAACGGCCCGAGCGGGAACCGCACCCCTCGGGCCGTGACCGTGCGGAGCATGCTGGAAAAGACCGGTTGGCTATCGAACACGGGCACGATGACTTCGGTCGTGAACGCGATCGGCGAGACGATGACTCCGTACCAAGCGCGCCGCCGGCCGTCGATGCCGTACCTCGGACTCATGACCGCGATGGCGTCCAGCACATCCGTGTCGGCGACGCTGCGCGTGACGCCCGCGGCAATGACTACCCCAGCGTCCCGCGGCCCGAATCGCAGCCGCCCGACAGCCTCGGCGATGCGCGTCGAATCAATGGCGCCTGGCGTGACGCTCGGTGACGCCGCGTCACCGCCCGATCGACTCGTTGCCCAATCCGCCCGTTCGATCGCGAGCCGCGAGACCGCGCCGCTCGCATCGAGATCGATGCGGAAGTAGGCTTGGGCCGAGAGGCGCGGCGCGCAGTGACACTTGGCGAGCGCCTGGTCTACGGTTTTGAGTACGGCGGGCGGCGGAAGCCTCTCTGTAGGGCCGACCGGC
>Ga0210409_10006493_pt1 | contig 12147 bp, 6 predicted proteins | sample IncBWH17MmetaG_FD_161649 | JGI IMG/M metagenome (GOLD analysis project Ga0210409, IMG submission 161649) | Forest soil microbial communities from Barre Woods Harvard Forest LTER site, Petersham, Massachusetts, United States - Inc-BW-H-17-M | ecosystem: Environmental > Terrestrial > Soil >...
GCCCCGAGGGACAGGCCCCAGGTAATCGTCAACGCCAAGCGTATGCAACGCGTCCTCTTCGTCACGCCAAACGTCGACGCGGCCGAGACCCTCCTTAGCCTTGGCGTCCACTCGGCGACGCAAATCGCCGTGATGGGACGGCAACAATTTTTCCTCGCCGCGACCAAGGCGGGTCTCTCGAAGCGCGAGGCGAATCAGATCTACAACACCGGCGTGCAGCGCTACTCCGGCCTCGTCTCTCTCTACACGCAGTCGAACCGCGACGCCATCGGCATTTGGCCAAAGGCCATCGGTCAAACCTCGGACCTTAACCAGCCCATCAGCGCAGCCATTCAGCGCGACCAGTCCCTCGCGACACTGTTCGGCTCGCAGGACTTCTGCGCCACGGACTTCTGCACGTCGATCCTTAGCCCCGCCGCATACCTCTGCGATCTCTTGTACTGGCTCAGGCAACGCAAGACCGGAGCGCAGTCAGCCCTCGACGTGCTGAACACACGTCGGCCAGACATTGGCAATCTCAAGCTCAATTGTCCCAACACCGAAACGCCCCTCCCCTACATCGATCTGGTCAATGAGATTCTCGCCGATGCCATCAGCCCACCCATTGACCCCAACTCCACCATCAACCCTCCGTGGAAACAGACGTCGGCCGGAAAGACCGCCGCCGAGCTCCGGGCTTCGCCCGAGTATTTCAACCAGGGTGCCTACGTCACACTGTTCAGTGCAAGCTACCCGCATACGCTGCCCTACAGTGAGGGGCTCGATGAGTTGCGCGGCTACCTCCAACAGTCGGGGATCGCGCTCTGGCAGCTTCGCCAGGCGCTGCTCCCGCTGCACAACCCTACAACGGCCAACCGAGTAGCCGTTGCCAGCGAGCGCTTCGGCATGGGCCCGCATGATGTCGATCTCATCACCAACGCAAACTTCGTCACCGCAAACGTCGCCTGGAATATCCCCGTGGCGCAGAATCCCGGCACTGTTCTCGCCGCAGTTCAGGCCTTTCTCCAGGCTGCGTCCTTCACTTACGAGGGGCTCCTCGAATTGCTCCAGGTAGCCTGGGTCAAGGGGAATATCAACCTGACGCTCCAGGGCGTGGGCGACACTTGCGACACCACCGTCCAGTCACTGGCCCCCGCGCCCCTCGATGCAGCGCTGCTCGACAGGGCCCACCGCTTCCTCCGCCTCTGGCGGCGCACTGGTTACAGAATGTGGGAGCTGGATTTGCTCCTCGCTGCAGCGGCGGTAGCTAACGGCACGCTGGACGCGAACGGATTGATCTCGCTTTTCACTTTCCGTCTTCTTCAAGACGTCACCGGCCTTGCGGTCGACCAACAGCTCGCCTTCTTTCAGGCCATCGACACCGCGAGCCACCGCGACCCAGATGGCACCGTGACCACATCCCTTTATGCGCGCGTGTTTCTGAATCCTGCCGTCACCTCGCAGCATCCGGATGCAGACCTCGCTGCTGTCGCCACTGGTGGCGTGATCAACGACACAATACTGAGCCATCACCTCGACGCGATTCAGGCGGCTCTCGGCATTTCCGGCACTGACGGGACTGCACTCGCCGCGCTGTTCGGCTTAAACGCCGCCAACACATTGACTCTCGCTAACCTCTCGTTACTCTACCGCGTCACCCAGCTCGCCACCGCAGCCAAGCTGTCTCTCGCGGACCTGCAGAGCGTGGCCCCGCTCATCAATCCGGGAGCGGCCAACATCGCCGCTGCCATCACTTCCTTTTTTGCATCACAGGCGGCGACACTCGGCTTCCTCCAGCAAGTCAAAGCCATCCAGCAATCCGGCTTTTCCATCGATGCGCTGGTCTACCTGCTCACGCCGCCGCCGTGGACCACCACAACCGGCATCACCGACACGGGGATCACGACGGCTCTCACCGCCGTCCGGCAGGCGATCCTCAATCCCAGCGGGGGCGGCGTCAATGGCAGCGTGACTGCCGCCGTCGCTGCGCAGCTAGGCCTAGCCAATGACGTCACGGCGTTTCTCGTTCAGCAACTCGACGTGCCAGGTACTGTCCAGACCTTGCTGGCGGTCTTGACCGATCCCGCCATAACAAATCCACCTGGTGGCCCTTACCCGCCGATCATTCGTGCGAACTATCCAAACCAGTTCCTGGCGATCCAGCTCCTTGACAAAGTGGGAGTCGTGATCAAACGCCTACACCTCGTCAAATCGGACCTTTCCTGGCTCGTCACCAACAACGCGGTTTATGGGGGTCTGGATTTCGCAGCGCTACCCGTGGCCAATAATCAGGCGTTAGTTGGCGTCGCGCCGCTCCTGACGACAGTTCTGCTCGTCAAACTTGCACGTCTCTTCACCGCTGCCCCTCCGCAGTCACAGATTCAAACCCTCTATGACGTCATTGGAGGCGTTAGCGCAGGCACCATCATCAACGAGCCCTCCGCCCAAGCAGCTTTGGCCACGATCACCGGCTGGACTCTTGCCGACATCAACTCTTTCGCCACGGCGCTTGGGCTCGTTTTTGCACAGGACTACACAAAACCGGCCACCTATGATGCTCTGCGCAGCTTGGAAGCAATGATTGCGGCAATGGCCGGCAAAGCCCAGGCTGACCAGCTCGTGAGTTGGGGGCAGGTGCCCCCGGACGAGCCCACTGCCGAATCAAAGGCGGCTTCCGCTCTAAGCGCTCTCAAGGCGCGCTACTCGAACTCAGACTGGCTGGCCATCGCCCCTCCGATCATTAACCCGATTCGCGAGGACCGTTCGGCAGCGCTTGAGTCTTATCTCATCGCACAGCGCGACAACGCTGGAAACCTGATCTACGGCGACGTCAACGGTCTGTTCGACCATTTCCTGATCGACGTGCAGATGAGTTCGTGCGAAGTGACCACGCGAGTAGTGCAGGCGTACATCGCCGTGCAGATCTTCGTCGAACGCTGCCGCATGAACCTCGAGGCGCCCGCTGTCCAGGTCGACCCTCTTGACGATGCCTGGGGTTGGTGGAGTTGGATGAAGCGTTACCGCATCTGGCAGGCTGCCCGCGAAGTATTCCTCTATCCCGAGAACTGGCTCATTGAGTCGCAGCGCCTGAACCGCACCGAAATTTTCCAGAAGCTCGAGCAGGAGGTGCACCAGAACGAGCACACCGCCGATTACTTTGAGACCGTCGCGCTCAATTACATCGACCGCCTCGACGAGATCGCGCACCTCCTTGTCACAGGAACGTGTTCAGACCCCGCGACCGGTGCCATTCATGTCGTCGCGCGCAGTCTTGCCGAGCCGCCTCGGTTTTATCATCGCTCGTTTGTCGACGGCGCCTGGACCGGTTGGGGCCAGGTTCCGCTCGATATTAAGGCGCATCAGGTGGTTCCGGCCATCTATCGAGGGCGTCTGTGCTTGTTCTGGGCCGATGTTAAGGTCTCCAACGAACCGCATCAAAACTTGCCTGCCGCTCAGCAGTCGTCGACACCTCCAAGCCAAGACGTCGCAAAGTATGTCTCGATCGGTTTGGATTTCTCCATTTTCCGCAACGGTTCGTGGGCGCCGGTGCAGAAGGCGAAGGGGAGGCTTTTTGACATCCCCATTCTCACCTCGCTGACTGTGAGCGACAGCAAGTCGGTAGAGGCGCTCTACACTGTCAAGGTACAAACACCAGCGCCTGCCCCTCCCTACGGCGCTACCTTATTTGTTGATGTCTTCCGGCTGGGCGACTATACCGTCCTCGATATTCCCTTATTTTTTTTCGCTGACATCTTTGTTCCCTTCGACACCAACCCGAACTCCGCAGTACACATTGGGCGAGCTATCTTCGACGGCCGCTTCAGTGACCTCGAACTCCGGAACCTCGAGGTCGCGATCAACCTCGCTGACGCGCACCTGCTCTCTCACGCCCAGAGTACCTATGGCCCTGACGCTCAGCCTCTTTTGCCGTTGCCCGACAACCAGGCGGACCCTGATCTCACCGGGGAACCAGGTCTAGTGCCACAGGCCGGCGCACTTGCCACACTGCCAGCCGACCCAAACCAGGGCAGCAACCAGACGCTGCCTCTCAACTTTACGGGCGTCGCCCTCGAACAAAATGCCGGCCCGCTGCTCAACACGGCCTCCGTGCCCTTTCGCGTTGTGGGGCCAGACAGCGATCTGAACTTCGATCCTACGCTGTACTTCTTCTATCAAGATAACCGGCGCTGTTACTTCGTCGACAGCCGGAAGTTCTACTGGACGGGCAGCACCTGGTCGCCAAACCCACCTTCCAATCCCGACACCGCACCGTTCGAGGAGCGTTACTTCTTCCACCGTTTCTATCATCCCTACACACGCCTGATCTGGCACCAGCTTGGCGGCGGTGGTCTCGCGAAGCTCTACGATCAAAACCTCCAACTCAACCCCGATCAGATTGATCCCAGTCATGCCGACGTCTTCAGCTTCCAGAACGCCTATCAGCCAGTCGTTCCTCGAGTCAGCTGGGGCGAAGACAATGAAATCCTGGACTTCAGCCCAGGAGCCGCATACTCCGTCTACAATTGGGAGCTTTTCTTTCACACACCATTTTACATCGCGCAACTTCTAAGCAAGAACCAGCAGTTCGAGGAGGCACAGAATTGGTTCCACTACATCTTCGACCCCACGCGCCAGAGTGCTGATCCGGCGCCCAAGCGCTTCTGGATTCCCAAGCCCCTCTACAACATCACCAGCGCAGATATCCTGAACGAGCGCATCAACAACCTGCTACAGCTGGTCAACCAAGGCGATCCGGCCGCGGTAAACCAGGTAAAACGGTGGCAGAATGAACCCTTCAATCCTTTCCTGCTCGCGGACCTGCGCCCCGTCGCCTATATGAAGGCTGTGGTCATGGGGTACCTCGACAATGTGATCGCCTGGGCCGACAACCTGTTCGCTACCGATTCGCGCGAAGCACTAAGCGAGGCCACCCTCCTTTACGTGATTGCTGCCGAGATGCTCGGCCCACAGCCAGTGGCCATCACTCCGCCACAGCACGCCGACGACTCGTACAACGAGCTCGCTCCCAAACTCGACGCATTCGCCAACGCCATGGTGGACATCGAAAACGTGATGGGTCAGGGCGGGGGCGGCGGAGGTGGCAACGGAGGCGGGATACCCGGTCCGCAGACCTTTTATTTCAAGATCCCTCCGAACGACAAGCTGCTCGGCTACTGGAAGACCGTGGCCGACCGGCTCTTCAAGCTGCGTCACTGCCAGAACATCAAAGGCATCACCAGGCAACTGGCGCTCTTCGATGCTCCTATCGATCCCGGACTCCTTATCAAGGCGCGGGCAGCCGGTGTGGATATCGGCTCGGTGCTCAGCGACGTGCTGGCCGCACTGCCGAACTATCGTTTCACCGCGCTGTACACCCAGGCGCTCGACTTCGTCAATGCCGTGCGCGCCTACGGCGCCTCGGTCCTCGCAGCCATTGAAAAGAGCGACGGCGCTGCTCTCGCGGTGCTCCAGCAGACCATCCAGCAACAGTTGCAAAGAGATACCGACCAGATCCTGCAGTGGCAGCTCGAAAAGGCGCAACACGATATCGACGCCCTCAACCAAACTATCCTTCTGGCGCAGTCGAAGTACGACTTCAACAATTCGCAAGCATATATGAACGCCGCCGAGATCGTCGACGTTACCTTGAGCGGGCTGATCATCGCTGCGAACGTCGCGGTCGCAATTGGCGAAGCGATCGCCGCTGGCGTGCACGCCATCCCTGATTTTGTCGTCGGTGCTGCCGGCTTTGGCGGGACGCCAGCAGCTCATATAAAGGAAGGTGGCTCAAATTTTGGTGACACCGCCTCGTCCGGAGCCGAGGTAGGCAAAGCCACTGCCAATGCCATCGACAAGGGCGCAACGTTGGCCCGCCAGCAGGGATCCTACGGCCACCGGAAGGACAACTGGAACCAAGCCCGGGACGAGGCGAAGTTTCAAATCCAGCAGGCCAACGCGCAACTCGCCGGCGCCCAGCTGGCGTTGGAAATCGCCCAGCAGAACCTGGACAATCACCAAAAACAGATCGATTACCTGCAGAAGCAGATCGATTTTCTTACCGACAAGTTCACCAACCAGGATCTCTACGACTGGATGCTCGGACAACTCGCCGACACCTACTTCCAGAGCTATCTGCTGGCCTTCAAGCTATGCAAGCAGGTCGAGCGCTGCTACCAGTTCGAGCTTGGCATCCCCGACAGCAACTTTATTCAGTTCGGCTACTGGGACAGCTTGCACAAGGGTTTGCTCGCCGGTGAAACGCTGAACCACGATCTCCGGCGGATGCAAGCCTCGTATCTGGAGAAGAACTCGCGGCGCTTCGAGATTTCCCGGTACATCTCGCTGGCCGCGGTCAACCCGAACGCCCTCGCGCAACTCCTTCTGAACGGCGTGTGCGACTTCGACCTTCCCGAATCGCTTTTCGACCACGATTACCCAGGCCATTACAATCGTCACCTGGTACGCGTCAGCGTCACTGCGGCCTATCCCAACCCCGGCAAATTCGATAACGTCAAAGCCACACTGACTCTGGTCAGCAACAAAGTACGTACCTCGACGGACCTGGCGGGGGGATACGCGGAAGCGCCCCCGGGAGCCGATCCGCGGTTCGCGTATAACTATGCGTCCGTGCCCCAAAAAATCGTGCTGGGCAATGCGCAAGACGATCCCGGTCTCTTCGTGACTGCGATTAACAATAACTTGGGCGACCAGCGCTACCTGCCGTTCGAGGGCGGCGGTGCCGTAGGCTCTTGGCACTTCGAGCTGCCTGCGGCCAGCAACGAAATTGCCGTGGCCAAGGTCACTGACATAATCCTGCACCTCTATTACACTGCGCTCGACGGCGGCGATGCGTTCAAGCAGGCGGTGCTCAATGGCTAGCCCTGCATTGGTTCGAGCGCCCGGGATCGATCCGCAAAATCCACCACTGCTGCTCCGCCGCGTCATCGAGCGCTACATCCGAGCCTTCGCTCCAGAGCGCATCGTGCTCTTCGGCTCTTACGCCAAGGGCACGAACCAGTCGGGCAGCGACATCGATCTCCTCGTGGTCGCCGATCTCGATGGAGATTCTCTCTTCCACTTGCGACGCGCCCGGCAGCTCGCCTCAGACTGCTTTCCGCCAGTCGACGTAGTATTTGCTACGACCGAGGACATCGAGTCTGCGGCGACCGCCAAGTCACCCTTCCTGCTTTCCATTCTGGAAAGGGGGATTACCGTGTACCGGCGCATCTAACCGCTTCGACTGCCCAAGGAGTCACCTCCGCTGGTCAAGAAAAAGGCGCGGACATATCTATAGAGTAACGGCGACTCTCCGGGTCGGATGGGCTCAAAACGTGTTTCAGACTGAGGCTTGTGAATTTCGAGTCATCGTTTCTCGTTGAAGGCGCTCTTCTCATGAAATCCAGACTTGCGAAAATAACTGAGTAATTCAATCAGGCCATGCTGAAGGTCACTTCAGAAAGAAGCGAATGATTCGAGAAACCATCTCAAATTTGCGTCCGCACGAGGGAACACAAGGGAACACACGAAAACGGCGCTTCACGTCCCGGTGAGTAAAAGAAGCCGAACGACCTTGCTGTTCGCCTCTCGTAGACGCGCGGGTACCACTCTCGTATAGATGTTCATCATCGTGCGGATGTCCGCATGCCGAAGCAGTTCCTGCTGAACCTTCACGTCGGTCCCGTACTCGTTGAGCAAATATTTTTGGTACCAGTACATTTTTTTTGATGAGGCTTGGCCAAGGGAAGAATCACAGTGTGGCGGGGCGGTTCAGCCGAAGATACTAACCTTAGTGAACCGGCTCCGAGCTCGTGCTACGGCACGACGGGAGCTGCGACCCCTCGTTGTTCCGCTTTACTTCTAGCCGATGAAAACTTGTCCCGGTGAGGGCACAAAGTCACCCAAACTATTTCGCTCAAGGTTGGCGGAGCGGGAGGCCGACGCGGCGAATCAGGTCGCGGATCAGCTACACCGGCAAATAGCAAGCTCGAGTGGTCGCCACTGGCCCGGCGGACACTAGAAATGGACACCCATTTTTCGCTGCACTTCGGCGAAGCGGGCATCTTTGCCCCAGCCAATGTCGCCAATATAAAACCATATCAGCATCGTCGAGCGGAGCTCAACACATTTGTCGATCCACTTGAATGAGGTATCCATGTCGCCTAGTCCGGCGTACAGTACGGCGAGGTTAAATGCGTCGTTGTGCCAATGGTCTTTTTCCCAGCGCTTCAGCGCGCTTTGAATATCCCGTTGGAAGACGCCCTTTCGACCGGAACTAGCGTAAATCCTTCGGATCTCTTCGATTTCCTTGGGAGTTGTGCCTCGCGCAGCTCTCGCCTTCAGGTCCGCCTCGATGGCCTCGTTCTTCATTCCCTTTATCCAGTAATAGTCCGCAATTCTGGTCAGGAACATCGGCAGATGTGTCGGATTCGGGTCCAGCTCCAGCGCTTTCAGGGACTGCGTAAGGGCTTCGTCCCAGAGATTCGCTGCCCCCAGCATCGCTCCCAAGATGTTGTTCGCTGGCACGGAAAGAGGATCCACGTCAACAGCTCTGCGAGCCTCGGCAACAGATTCCTGGTTGCGGTGCTCGGCTGCAAGAAGGACCGCATATGCGTGATGGCCCAACTCATAATTCGGGTTCAGAGCGATGGCGCGTTTCAACTCCTGTTCAGCTCCAGGGAAGTCCCAATCGTAAAGGAACTTCACCGTGCCCAACGAAGCGTGGCCCTCCGCCGCAGACCCATTCAATTCAATGGACTTGAGTGCCGCCGCCCTAGCAAGGGGCATGCCCTCTTTTGGAGGGATGTGCCCCCAGCCGTAAGACAAATAAAAATAAGTGTCCGCGAGGCCGGAGTAAGCGGCGGCATACCCTGGGTCCTTCGCGATGGCCTGCTGGAAGTAATCTTTGGCCTTCTGCAGTTGGCTCTCCGTGCGTTGATTCCACAAAAAGCGGCCTCGCAAATACGCTTCGTGAGCCTCGGGATTGACGGGCCGCGCGTCCGTCAGGCGGGTACGCTCCTGGGGAGTCAGCTTGACGCGGATTTCCTCGGCGATGTCACGGGCCACTTCATCTTGCAAGGCCAAAACATCCTTCAAATCTCTCTCGTAGCTCTTTGCCCACAAGTGGCGGTCGCTGGGGGCGTCGATCAACTGCGCGGTGACTCGGACGCGGTTCTCCGACCGCGTCACAGAGCCCTCCACGATCGCCTCCACGTTTAGCGCACGGCCAATCGCAGGTAATGTTTCCCGCGTGCCCTTGAAGTGTTCCGCGGAAGTCCGCGAGATTACGCGAAGGGCGCTGATCTGCGCGAGTTCCGTGGTCAAGGCTTCGGTGATGCCATCGGTGAAATAATCCTGGTTCGGATCGTTGGAGAGATTTTGCAGGGGAAGTACGGCAATGGAGCGAATCTCGGGCGAGCGGGACTTGGCGAAAATGCGAGTGCGGAGCTTGTCGATATTAAGTCCGATCAGCAGAGCAGCGAGAAGCACCAGCGCCGACCCAGCGGTCAACGCCCAAGGAATTCTCATTCTTGTCGTAGGGGGTATTGTCGCAGGGATCGCGTGGGGTTGTTCCGCCGCTTCGAGAGTGCCAAGGAAGCGGTAGCCTCGTCGCGGTATCGTCTCGATGAAATGAGGACTGTCGGCGGAGTCGCCCAGGACTTCGCGCAAACGGTTAACGGCCTTCTTGAGGGCCAAGTCGTAATCAACGAACGTATTTCCTGGCCAGATGCGCTCGCGCAGTTCCTCGCGCGTGACGATCTCCCGCGGACGCTCCAACAGGGCTTGCAACACTTGAAAGGGCTGGCCCGAGAGCTTTTGCTTCATGCCGGCCTTGCGAACCTCACCGGCTTGCAGGTCCACTTCGAAGACCCCGAACTTTACTACCCGAGGCTGGCTGGGCATGGTGTCCATCGGCCCACTTTGCTTGCAACTGACCGCAGTCTATCACGGTCCGGCGTTTAACCGGGCGAGTGGCTGCAGGGAACCTGCCGGAACTAGACACGAAGAATCAACAGCTTGCGATGGAACCAACAAACCACCGGCAAGGTTCTTGATCCTTTTGCGGGCTTCTGGCAATCGTGTGCCTCAACGCAGGTAACTCCGGCGCAGTGAGAAAGGAATCACCATGACACTTGGAAGAATCACTCGCATTGCATTTCTGGTTTCTATCGCGATTTTGCTGTTTTCGTTTGTTGCCAGCAGCGGAGGCCGCAGGCCCGCTGCTCCGCACCCTCAATCGGAACCACGTGATCGCCATTGCACGCCGGTTGGCGGCACGGTGATGACTAACTTCGGCGCCATCGATCAAAACACGACCATGGGGACGGCGACGGGAGACTTGCAAGGCGCCGTTAGTGGAACCCTTCTCGGTGCGCCACAGCCGGGCGCAGGTAACACCCTGGTGTTCCATGTTCAACATCACTGGGTCACCGAATCAGGAGACACGCTGTCCTTTGATCCGGCGACCGCTACAACTGTTCCACTCTCCCAGACCCTATTTGCAGTGGTGACGTATCCCCTGCACCTTACTGGCGGCACAGGCAGGTTCGCCGGAGCGACGGGAGATTTGAGCACTATCGGCGAAGTCGATTTGGTCAAAGGAACTGTATTCCGGTATAGCGGGCAGGTTTGCTTTGCGGCGGCGGATAACCAGTGATCGCAAAATATTTATCAATTACCGAGTTTCAATTCCACTAAGGAGGGAACAGATATGAGAAAGCTTATGAGTGCAATTCCGCTTTATTTGTGTGCGTTGATTCTGATGCTCTCCACGACGCTGGCATTCGCGCAAAAAGGAGTCGCAGCCGGCGGCATTGTGTGGAACTACGTCGCGCGAGTGTACTTCAACCCGAACAACGGCACTGGCCAGGTGGCCGGATACTTTACCTATTTCCCCGGTGTGGACGGCCTGTTTGCGGGTACGCCCAGTGAAGCCACGGCTCGCTTCACCTTCAGGTCCGACACTTTGCAGCTGCAGCCTGTTCCCTCCCAGGGCAGTCTGGGCGTAATCCTCGCCAACTCCGGCGAGTGGCGCATCTATTTCAATCCCACACCAGCGGGCAACTGGAGCGACCTCGATAGTTTCTCGCGAGGACAGGTAGCCGCCGTGCTCACTCACGGTACCAAGGAATTGGTCAGCGCGGGCGTCACAGGCACGAGCATGTTTTCCGGTGATGTCCTCTCTTCCTCTGGTTTTGTGCTCAATACTCAAGAGGTGAATCTCGGCAAAATCTTCCCGCATGGCTTCACCGTCTTTTCAACAATTTCAAATGTTCCCGTAAGCGGAACCTCGGAGTTCCCCGTCGGGCTGCCGTACGCGGGTTCGGCCATCGCGAAAGGCCCTGAGCGCAACGAGACATCAACGGCTTCAGGGTCGAACGATCGTTGAGCGAAGCGCGAGGCCCATTGGCTTGGGCGAGGAGGTTGGCCGAAGCGACGGGAGATAACTCGTAGTGCGGCTGGGGCATCGTTGGTGCGGGATTTCTTCGACTTCGTCGAGACCTCTCAGCATCCGGATGTTCACGGAACCACTTCTACGGTAACGGCGTTTACCAGGAGCAACGGCGGTGTCGGACAACTCCCACCAGAATTATTGAATCTGAGAGGCCATGGGAGCGGATATGGGAGTCAAATCATTCTGGCGTATCGACGGCGCAACCGTGGTGGGCATAACTGTGCTGGCTTTCACTTTATATTTGCCTAGTCGTACATTTGCCCAGATGAACCCGCGAGAATCTGAAATTCGGCCGTTCATAGGGACGTGGACGGCTGTCCATGCCGGAACTCCGATTATTGTTTTGCATCTGCGCTCGGAGAAAGGTGCGCTTGTCGGCGGCGTACAAGTATGCAGCTACAGTGTGACGACCACAGGCACGGTCGACGTTGTAACCGACTCGACTCTCTCCAAGAGTCTCCCCATCAACAACATCAAAGTTTCGGGTGGGTCGATTTCCTTTGATTGGACAGACCCGGACGGCGATAACGACCATTGGAGGTTGGAATTGACAGGGAAAAATGTTGGTCGAATAGTTTGGGTCGGTTTACCGAGTGACGTTATAGTTCGATCGATTGCAGTGAGCAAAAGCGCTCCGAAGTCCCGGTAAGCGCGCAAACCGGAAAGGTGGCAACTATGAACCGCAAAGTCCTGACCTATATTTCGTTGAGCCTTTT
>Ga0210409_10006495_pt1 | contig 12144 bp, 11 predicted proteins | sample IncBWH17MmetaG_FD_161649 | JGI IMG/M metagenome (GOLD analysis project Ga0210409, IMG submission 161649) | Forest soil microbial communities from Barre Woods Harvard Forest LTER site, Petersham, Massachusetts, United States - Inc-BW-H-17-M | ecosystem: Environmental > Terrestrial > Soil >...
CGTCGACGACCCACGTGGCCACATCGAGAGCATGGATGTTTTGTTCGGTGATGACGTCACCGGAGAGCACGCGGTCAATGCCCCAGGCGCGCAGGCGCACTTCGGGGTTGTGCGGGTCTTGGCGGAGCTGGCTGTCGCGATCTTCGAACATTAAACTGGTCTGGTATTCGGCGTAGACGGTGATGAGTTTGCCAATGCCGCCCTGGTGGATACGGGAAAGGACTTCCTGGTAAGCGGGCATGGCCCGGGTCTGGAAATCGACGCGGAAGGCGAGTTTCTTCTCGGTGGCCTTGCGTCCGCTGGCGGCAATCGAGTTGCACCCGGGGACGTCCACGGCAACGGGTTTGGCCAGGTAAACGTGTTTGCCGGCTTCAACGGCGGCGGCGGCTTGCTCGGGATGAAAATAGGGGGGCGAGATGATGGCGACGGCATCGACATTTTGCTCGAGCAGGCGCTGGTAGGCGGACAAACCGGTGAACCGTTTGGTTTCGGGAACGTTCACCTTGGCTGCGGCCGAATCGACGCGGTCCGGGAAGTAATCAGCGAGGGCAACGACGTTGTAGTTGCCGTTTTTGGCAAACAGATCGGCAATCCAGGCGCCGCGCCCGCCGCAACCGATAACGCCGAGATTGATTTTGGAATTGGCATCGGCGCCGCGCACGAGTTCGGGTTTTAAGATTGTAAAACCAAGTGCCGCCGTACCCGCACCGGCGAGGAATTTGCGCCGGGTAATATCGGGACTTCCTTGGGCAAGGGTTTGCGATTGGGGGATCGGTGCGTTTGGCAAGTTCATAAGGGAGCAGATAACGGCGACCGTGGCTGGATGTCAAACCTTATGGTAGGGACCATCGCGCTGCGATGTCCCCGCCCGCGTTCAGCGGGCGGAACGAATACTCGAAGTCGTGATCCAAGATGGGATTGCGCCGCTGAACGCAGCGCGCCGTCCCTACCTCGAGCGACCGCCATCGTGTTTATCGCTGTGTTGCCGCATGCGACGATCGGAGTCTGCCTCGGATTCGGTGCCGCACCGCAAATGCACCAGACCGTCGGTGCCGGTGTCCGTTCCAAATTTGAAAAACAGGTTGGTGCGCTCAATACCGCCGACGCGGTTGACATATTCGACGGTAGCCCGGCCGGTCCACCGGTAGGGATTGTCGTCAGCAATGGTGACGGAGGAATGGATGATTCGGGTGAGGCCAATGATGACGTTGGTGCATTCCTTGAGCATTTCGCCTTCGGATTCGGATTGGAGACGTGCGCGTGTCTGCAATTCTGTTTCGGGTTTGGGCACCTGGGAGTATTGGCTGCGCCACCAGAAGATGGGGCCACCGACAACGACGACCAGCAGGACCGCCAGGATCAGCCAGGCACCGGCGGCGGTAGGGCCCAATACAGCAGGAAACGCAGCCCGCTCACTGATGGGCGGCGGAACCGGCCGCTCGATAACTCGCCCACAACCCATACAGGATACCGCGTCGGCCTCGACGCTCGTGCCGCAGTCCGGGCACACCATGGGTTTGGGTGGGCGTCCCGCGGGAAGCGGCAGCGGGGTTCTGGGAATGAATAGAATCGTCGGCATCCCGCAATGAGGACACTGGATGGTTTCCCCAGCGAGGTCGGAGTCGAATTCCAGGTGCCCGGAGCAAACGCTGCAAATGCACCGTGTCCAACTCCCGGATGGACCGCCGCTATTGCTCATTCCACCCTCATCATGTCATGGTCCCTGGCCGGTGTCGAGCGTGAAGAGGGTAATAAAGTCCGAGCTGCGGCGCGCGCGCCTGGCCGCAGGCATTGGCCGCGCACCGCAGCTCGCTTAGGGCTAGTAGAGATCCTGCAGAACTAATCTGCGCCTAAAAGACGGGAGCAGACTCACCAAATTTTGTCGTTTCCTTTACCGCGATTGTGGAGTGTGAATTGTTGAGTGTGGTTGGGAGAGGTGATCCACAAAACGTTTTGGAGGGAAGCACCCTATTGGCCGCAACCTTCGCATGAGGCACTGGTGTCAAGGCAACAAGCGGGCCTGTTGATGAGCAGGAATCCAGTCACGATATGAAAAGAAAGATGATCCCAGTGCTGCTCTCGGTTTTGAGCCTGATGACGGCATCAGCCTCAAAGGGAGATGATCTGTTCCAATTGTTCTGGCGCGGGACCTATTATACCAAGAACGACACCGGCCACATCATCGCGGTGCAATTCACGGAACAGGACTTTGTGAATAAAGTCGCCCAGGATAACGGGCTGGACCCTTCGACGTTGGTGTTCGTTTACCGCCCGGACCGGCGCGATACAGTGGTGGTTCGGGCTTCCAATGGCCAGTTCATAGCCGATGTGATCCAGATGGAATACACGTGGACAGATGTGGTCAACCCGACCGGAGCGGTGATTGTGCGGCACGCGTTGCTGTTCGATGAGTATCATCAGGCAGCGCTTGGCTCGTTTTTTGGCCTGGAGATCAGCAGCCATGACGCGAATGGCAACCTGGTGAATGACAGTCTGAACGGGACAGTGTTGTATTCCAAACCCGACATCGGGGTGGTGTATGGGGCGCAGATCTGGACGGGCCAGCGGATTGTGGATAGGACGGGCACGCCGCCGTGAGGCGCTACTCACTTTAGCCGCGAAGAAAAGCTGGCCGGCCGAGCGCAAAGTCCGAAGATCGAAGGCCGAAATCCGAAAGAAGTCCGAAATCCAGCGTGTGCCCTTGACGCCAACGGCGTCACTCATACCAGCCCAGGCCGAAGGCCTGGGATTACGTCAAAAAATGTATTTGGAGCGCTGAAGGCGCGGCTCATCAAAGGGAGTCGGGACCTGTTTGATTGTGTAGTGGTTATCGATGTAGCCGCGCCAAGTCTTGCACTCGGCTCCGGTGAAGCAGGCCGTTGGCCTGCAATAGAATTTTATGGACCATTACCTATGGCTTCGCCATAGGCTGGTATGAGGCAGGCCTTCGGCCTGAAACGGGGTGGCGCTTGGTCGGCTGTTTTGTGGGGTGAGATCAGTTTGCTTTAATGCTCGTGTGATCCCGGAGCCAGAGATAGTCAGTGGTCGGCGAGGGAGCGAAGCCGCCGCCGGCGCCGCCTTTGACGGGGGGCCGAACGGTGTTGGAAAGCCAGTGATGCCGTTCGATGTGGCCGTCGGCCCAGGCCAGGTTGGCCGAGGCATTGTGAAATGAAGCCGGCAAATTACCCCACTTGATTTGGTCCCAGGTGTTGACGAAATAGCCGTCGTTGATGGTATCGGGGTGTTCTTCGACGAAGACGAAGAAGTTGGCAGGGCCGGGGAATTGACTCATTTTGAGGAACTGCAGCCAATTGGGGTTAAAACGGTTTGGGCTCACCATAGGATTGCCCACCAGTGCGTTCATTGAGATACTGCGCAGGCGCGGTCCGTTCTGGGCCATCGCTTGGTCCGAGGGACACTTGTAAACAGCGAGGTTGTTGTTTACGTAGAGGGCGAGTTTCCCGCTACGCACATAATCGCCGTTGGTATTTTCCGGGCTCATTCCCCAATCCTGGATGTTGTTGACCCAACTCTGGCGGTAGCTGCGGGTATCAACCATGCTGCAATTGTTCATGAGCAGGCCCTGGTTGTCGTCGCTGTACATCATCCACCCCACCAGCAATTGTTTAATGTTATTGGCACAGGCAGTGGCTTGAGCGCTTCCCTTGGCGCGGGAAAGGGCGGGAAGGAGCATCGCCGCGAGGATGGCGATAATGGCGATGACCACTAGCAACTCAATCAAGGTAAAGGCCAGAGGCGCCGGGCGAACAGCGCACGGAAATGATCTGCGGGTCGTCATAGCGAAGAATTTGAAGCCCCCGCGCAAAGGATTCCTCACCCTTGATTGCTAAAAAGTAGCCGGAATTTGGCCTGAACGGCAACGCAGAAATTGAACTGATTATTCTCCCGCAGATTCAGGGCGACCGCAGATGAGCAGGAAATCAAAGGGGTGAGAGACCCGATTTTCCGATTTCGCGCTTTCCGCTTTGTTCCACAGCTTTCAGCATCTCAGCGTTTCAGCCTTTCAGCATTTTCTCTCATCAGGGCTCGGCGGGAGCCTCGCCCCACCAAGGGAAATGGAACTCGCCGGCGGGGACGCCGGCGCTCCCAGGTTAGGGGTTGCGAAGTCCGACTTTCATTCGGCCGCTGTAGAAATCATCGAATAACGAAAAGGCATCGGGATCGTACTGCTTGAGGCCTTCGGGACCGTTTTCAGGTTTTGGACCGCTCATATGGAGATCGCCGTGGGTGCCAAAGAACCACATTGTCAATTCAGCGAAGAATTCGTCTGGATTGGATCCCGCGTAGGACTTGTGCCAAAGCCCTTTGTCCAGCGAACGCCGGTACTGCTCGTCGAATTGGCGGCGGACGTCACGGGAAATACCGTAGTTGCGCAAACTGTGAGAGAATTCGTGAAGGCAGATATCCCGCCCGAAGTAGCGATCCTGTTTGAGTTTGAGCAGATTCTCTTCGCCGCAGGAAGTCAGGCGGCCGCCCATGCCGCGAGTACGTTGGTCACGAGTCAGGCCGTTGTACTCGGCCAGCGGCTTGCCTTTATCGTGCTGCCACTCTGGAAGATCGGTGGTGACCTGGTCGCGGCCAATGATGTGAAGTTCGACGCGGGCGGCGAGCAGGTTGGAGAGCACTAAAGGCTGATGGACCAGCAGGTTGGTCAGCAGCAAATTCAACCGGTCGTAGGCGGCAAACAAGGCTTCATCGGCCACGACCGCCGCCGACTTAATAGGGATTCCGTGAAATTCGAGGCATTTGGAGAAGAAGCCTTTTTCGGGAGGGTCGAGTTTGACAATGCTTAGGGGAGCATCTGCCGGCGGTGTCTGGGCGGCCCCGGAGGGCGCGGGCCCGGCGATTAGGAACACGCCCGCCAAAGCCGGAAATCCGACCCGCTGCGCTTGCGCGACGGCGCGGCGAGAGGCCGAAATCCGACCCGCTGCGCTCGCGAGACAGCGCGGCGAGAGGCCGAAAGAAATCCGAAACCCGAAATCCCAGTCCATTATCTTCATCTGTGGTCGCCCTGAATCTGCGGGGAGACATTCCGCTTTTCCAGCCGGAAATCCGAAAGGCAGATCGCGGAGCTTGGGATCAGGGCTCGGCCGGAGCCTCGCCCCACCGAATCGAACTCGCCGGCGGGAGGCCGGCGCTCCCGGGGTCAGCTGAGGATTCGGCGGCCTTCGTCGAGGAAGATTCCTTTGAAGTTCATCTCGAGGGCCTGAGGGTTGGAAGCCTTGGCGAGGGCCTCCTGTTCGCTGACTTTGCCCTGCTTGACGAGGTTGAAAAGGGCCTGGTTAAAATTGATCATGCCGTCGTCCAGTCCGGTTTCGATGGCGGCCGGGAGTTTGTCCAGGCGATTTTCTTCGACGAGTTTCTTCACCGTTGGAGTGTTAATCATGATCTCCACGGCGGGAGTCATTCCGACGGCGACGGTGGTAACCATGCGCTGGCAAATCACGGCCTGGAGTGTGCCGGCGAGCTGACGGCGGATTTGCTCGCGTTCGTCGGCCTTGAAGAAGTCCAGGATGCGGCTGACGGACTGGGCGGCATTAGTAGTGTGGAGGGTGGACAACACCAGGTGGCCGGTATCGGCGGCGCTCATGGCGGCGGTGAAACTGATGGAGTCGCGCATTTCGCCGATCATGATGATGTCCGGATCCTGCCGCAACACGTGCTTGAGCGCGTGATGGAAGGAGAGAGTGTCGAGGCCCACCTCACGCTGCTCGACGACACATTGATTGTCTTCGAAGACGTATTCAATGGGATCTTCCAGGGTGATAATGTGCTTTTTAAAATTGCTGTTAATGTGTTCGATCATTGCCGCCAGGGTGGTGCTCTTGCCGCAGCCGGTGGAGCCGGCGACCAGAACAATTCCGCGAGGCGATTCGGCGATTCCGCGGATCTGCTCAAGCAGGCCTAATTCTTCGAAGCTGGGGACGACCGTTTTGACATAACGCATGGCTAGGCACCACTGGCCGCGTTGTTGAAAGAGATTGGTGCGGAAACGACCGATGCTGGGCACAAAGTAGGAGAAATCGACCTCGCGCTCTTGTTCCAAGCGCTTCTTCAGATGTGCCGGGGAGATCGTGTCAACGATCTTGTTCATCCATTCCAGCGTCGGGAAGGGACAGTCGATGGCCACCAACTGGCGATTGATGCGGTAGACGACCGGCGTGCCGATTTTGAGGTGGACGTCCGAAGCGCCACCTTCGACTGCGGTTTTCAAAATTCGCTCAAAGAGTTCCATGAGCGCGAGCTTAGCAGAGGCCGAACGCGAACAAAGGAGAAAACGAGAAGGCTAGCTAAAGGCTGTTGCAAAAGTCAGCAACACCCCAAACCCGAAATCCGAAGCCCGAATTAATGCGACCGTTTTTCGGATTTCTTTCGCTTCGTCCTTCCTAAGTCGCGCGCAAAATGGCTTCAATTTACTGACCGCGGATTACACGGATGGCGCGGATTTTATCCGTGTAATCTGCGTAATCCGCGGTTCAATTCGCCTCCGAGTTTGGTTCTGGCCATCCGGCTTAGGATTTCGGCCTTCGGGCTCGGAAGCCAAAGCGCCAAGTATGCTGAAAGGCACAAATGCGTCGACAGGAGTGCCCGCGAGCAGACTGAGGACGGCCCGCTTAGCTCAGCGGGGATGCCATAGCGCTGAGGCGCGCCTCGGCTTGCTTGGAAAGGCCGGTGAAGACCATCGACACGTGGTAGCCGGAGTGCTTGTTGCCGGTGCAGGCGATCACAACGCCGTTGCAGTGGACCTTTCCACCTTCCCGCGGGGATTGGAGTGTCAACGTCATTTCCGCCCAGGGCGAAAAGGGCGAGTCGCTTCGGAATTCGATGCCATTCTTGTGAATGATCACCGAGCCGGGCGAAAGGGAAAGTCGGGTTTGCCGGGCCTCGACCGTGACGTGATGAAAAGAACTGGAAACTTCAACTTTTCTTGCGCTCATACAACAGCGGTAAAATAGCACAGGTTCTTACAACGTCAACCATCACCACTCAATAACGGCCGCGCCCCAGGTCAGCCCGGCGCCGAAGACGACCAGCAATAGGAGATCGCCGGGTAGCACGCGGCCCGAGCGAACCGCTTCGTCCAGAGCAATGGCCACGGAAGCCGCGGAGGTATTGCCGTATTTATGAAGGTTGACGAAGAGTTGGTCGGGACGCGCACCCAAGCGCTTGCCGACGGCATCAATGATGCGCAAGTTGGCCTGGTGGGGAACAATCAACTTGATGCGGGAGATATCGATTTCGCAACGCCGCAAGGCTTCGGCGGCGGCGGTTTCCATGGCTTGAACGGCGTTTTTGAAGGTTTCTTTGCCTTCCATTCGCAGGTAGTGAAGGCGAGATTCAACCGATTGGGCCGTGGCGGGGCAGCGGCTGCCACCGGCGGCCATGAAGAGCAAATCGGCTTTGCGACCATCGGCGCCCATCACGGCGGTGAGCAGGCCGTGCGCATTGGGGCGATTGCGCAGAATGGCGGCCCCCGCGCCGTCGCCGAAGAGCACGCAGGTATTGCGGTCCGTCCAATCGACGATGGAGGAGAGTTTTTCCGCACCGATGACCAGCACGGTGTCGTAGGTGCGCGACATGATGAACTGCTGGGCGACTTCCAAGGCGTAAATGAAACCGGAGCAAGCAGCCTCGAGATCAAAAGCGGCGGCGCGGTGGGCGCCCAGCTTGCGCTGCACAAGCGCGGCCGTGGACGGAAAAGGCATGTCCGGCGTGATGGTAGCGACCACGATCAAGTCAATTTCCTCAGCCGCAACGCCCGCCGCCTCCATGGCGCGCAAAGCGGCCCGAGTGCCGAGGTCGGAGGTGAACTCATCTTTGGCGGCGATGTGGCGCTCCTTGATCCCGGTCCGGGTCGTGATCCACTCATCGGAGGTGCTGACCATCTTCTCCAGGTCGCCATTGGTAAGGACTCTGGCGGGGACATAGGAACCGACTCCGGCGATGGAGCAGGTGCGGCCCTGGAAATTATATTTGGCGCGCGGGTTTTTGAATTTAGGTTTTGTGGTTGGGCTCATGGGTTGCCGGGCTCAGTGGCTCAGTGGCGCAGTGCAGGCGATCTATTCCCCCGACAGGGCGGGAGCAGGGATCGACTCGACCAAGGCAAGGCGTTCGTTGGCGCGGGCAATTTCCTGGGCGATGGTTTGGTTAACCTGGTATTGGAGGTTTTCAACGGTAACACGCAGCGCGCTGGCGATGGCGCGTTCGCGGGCCGACCCATGCGCCTTGAGCACGGCGCCATTGAAGCCGAGCAAAGGCGCACCGCCATAGACTTCCGGATCCATGCGGCGGCGGATGGCGCGAAAAGCATTTTGGGCCAGCAAGGCGCCGAGTTGACGGCGCGGATTGGCGGTGAGTTCGCGTTTGAGCATGGAGAACAGGGCGGTGGCCAGGCTCTCGGCGGTCTTGAGCACCACATTGCCCAGAAAGCCATCGCAGACCACGACGTCGACGCGATTGCAGAACAGGTCATGACCTTCGACGTTGCCAATGAAGTTAAGGTCCAATTGTTTGCAAAGCTTAAAGGCTTGCAGGGTCAGCTCGTTGCCTTTGGTTTCCTCGGTGCCGATGCTTAAGATGCCGACGCGGGGGCTTTCGCAGCCCAGAATAGCGCGGGAATAGACGCTGCCCATGACCGCGTAATGGGCCAGGTGAATGGGCTTGCACTCGATGTTGGCTCCGGAATCCAGCAGGACGAAGTGGTGGTCCGGCGTGGGAATGATGGCGGCAATGCCGCCGCGGTCCAGTCCCGCAATGCGGCCGAGCTTGAAAGTAGCCGCCGCGAAGATGCCCCCGGTATTGCCGAGGGAAACCACGGCATCGGCTTTGCCGTCGTGGACCAGTTCGATGGCGCGGAGGATCGAGCAATCCTTTTTTTTGCGCACCGCCGCGACGGGTTTGTCGTCCATGGTAAGGACTTCGCCCGCATGAACGACGCGGACGCGATGGTCGCGGAAGCCGCGGCGAGGCAAAGCCGCATGGATTTCCGATTTCTGGCCGACGAGGAAAAGCGCGGTGATGCGCTTATCGGCCTGGAGTGCTCGAATAGCGCCTTCGATGACCACCCCGCAGCCATGGTCGCCCCCCATGACATCGACGGCAATGCGCATAAAAGATTGGACCGACAGCCAACCCTCGACCAGCGCCCCATCGGGCCCTAGGCCTAGGCTCCGGCGGTGACCGTCAGGACCTGGCGGCCCTTATAGTAACCACAGGCCGGACAAGCACGATGTGGGATGTACGGCGCGGCGCATTGCGGACACGTGCCGAGCTGCGGCAGCGTTAAAACGCTGTTGTACGCGCGGCGCATGCGTTGTCGACTCTTGGACGGCTTTCGCTTCGGGACACCCATAATGTTAGTTTCTAAATGTCAAAATTTCAGCTTGTTCAATTCTTTCCACGCGGGCGAGCCTTCATCGGACGAGCCGATTTTGCCGAAGGTTTTGGACTTGCCAATGGACGCGCTCCGCAACCCGTTGCAGTTGGTATCGCACAACGGATGTTGCGGAAACTCCAGGAGAATATCTTCGCGGAGTATTGGCGTCAAGTCCACGCAATCGTTGATAACCTGCACGGCATCTTCGCCTTGGAAAGGCAAATGGCAAGTCCAGGGCGCGATTTTCAGCCGGAACTCGAACTTCTTCAGGCACCGGACACACTGGCAACGCAAGAGCAGGCTCAAGCTGCCTTGGACCAGCAGGCTGCCTTCGAGTTTTTGGGCTTCCAAATCGTAATGGAGCGGGCCGCCGAGCTGAATGACTTCATCCCGGGTATCGATGTCAAGTTCGGCCGGCGCTAACTCGCCCTGCAAATGAACGGGGTCGGCTTCCAGATGGCGTAAATTGACTCGCAGTGGCATAAAAGGACTAAACGGATGAGGGTGCCAATTTGGTGCTCAAGGCGTCGCGGACGTGGACCGGGACGAAGGCGCTGACATCCCCTCCTAGGCTGGCAATTTCTTTGACCAGGCGCGAGCTCAGAAAGGTGTAGGTATCCTTGGGCATCATAAAGATAGTTTCGATGCGTTCGTTCAATTTACGATTCATCAAGGCCAGCTGGAATTCAAATTCAAAGTCTGAAACGGCGCGCAAACCGCGAATCACCGCCTGGGCCGCGCGGCGCTCAACATATTTGATAAGGAGGCCCTCGAAGGCGTCGGCTTCGACGCTGGGCAAAGGCTTCACCGCGCGGGCGACCATTTGGACGCGCTCCTGCTGGGAGAACAAGGGGTGCTTGCCCTCGTTGCGGGCGACAGCGACGATCACATGATCAAACAATTTGGCCGCCCGTTCGATGACGTCCAAATGGCCGTTGGTCAAGGGGTCGAAGCTGCCAGGATAGATCACCGTTCGCATGAGAGAGACCTTAGCAAGGCAGTGGCAGAATCACAACAGACATGAACCTGCTTTTAGCCTTTCAGCGTTTCAGCGTTTCAGCGTTTGCTTGTTGGAAACCCGTTGATTGGGTTAGCCCGGCCGGGTAATATGGGACGGATGAAACATCAGCTTGACTTCGAAAAGCCCATTGCAGAACTGCAAAGCAAGCTTGAGGAGTTGCGAAAACATCCGGAAAAACATTCCCTGGGCATCAGTTTGGAGGAAGAGGTTGCCACTATTGAAAAAAAGCTCGAGGAAACCAAGCGCCAGATTTTTCTGAATTTGAGCGCCTGGGACCGCATCAAGATAGCCCGGCATCCGAAGCGGCCATTCACGCTGGATTACCTGGGAACAGCCTTTACCGGATTCACAGAGTTACACGGTGACAGGTTATTTGCCGAAGATCGAGCAGTCGTTGGCGGATTTGCGTGTCTGGGCTCGCACAAAATCGTGGTGATTGGGACGCAGAAAGGACGAGACACGAAGGAGAATATTTTGCGTAATTTCGGCTCCGCTCATCCGGAAGGCTATCGAAAGGCCCTGCGGTTGATGCGCGTGGCGGACAAATTTCGGCTGCCGATCATCTCCTTAATCGACACCGCCGGGGCCTATCCGGGCATTGGCGCGGAAGAACGCCACATCGCCGAGGCGATCGCGGTGAACTTAAGGGAAATGATGCTGCTGGAGGTGCCGATTATCGCGACGGTTATCGGTGAAGGCGGCTCCGGCGGGGCGCTGGGGATTGGCGTCGCGGACAGAGTGTTGATTTTGGAAAACGCCTATTATTCGGTGATTAGCCCGGAAGGCTGCGCGGCGATTCTCTGGAAAGACCGCGCGGCGGCCGCCAAAGCGGCGGAGGCGCTCAAGATTACCGCCAAACATTTGCTGGAGCTGGGCCTGGTCGACGAGGTGGTCCCCGAGCCGCTGGGGGGAGCACATACCGACCCGGAGGGAACGGCCGCATCCCTCAAGCAAGTTCTGCTGAAACATTTAGAGCTGCTTGAGGCGATGTCGCCGGAGGAACGGCTCAAGCAACGCTACGCCAAATTCCGCAATTTCGGACACGTGCTGGAAAAGCAGCCGGTGCAACCCGAAAAAACTGAAGCAACCGCGGGCGAGAAAGCGTGAGAGGCGGGCAGTGGGGCTGGAAATCCGAAGGCCGAAGGTCGAAGGCCGAAAGAAACCCGAAACCCGAAATCCGAACCAATCCAAATGAACCTGAAAACGGCAATACGACCACGGATGGACACTGATGAACACTGATGAACACTGATGAACACTGATGAACACTGATAAGGAAGGACACACATCAGCCAAGGTGCTCACCCAAGCTCGGAAGCGATTCCTAATCCGTGTTTATCTGTGTTCATCCGTGGTAAATTGTATTTAACCGCCGTTTTTAGTTTTAACGTCTCACGCTTTAACGTTTTAACGTATTAACGATTCGGTTGCTGCCTCGCCACAAAGGAAAAGGCATTTTAACTTCAGAGAACGATGCCACTCTATCCCCTGACTTTTGAACCGATTCTCAAGGAGCGCGTTTGGGGAGGACGCAAACTGGAAAGGCTTTATGGGAAGAAATTGCGCGGGGCTTCGCCAGTGGGTGAGTCCTGGGAGATCAGCGATCGCGTTGGGGATGTCAGCGTCGTGGCCGAAGGACCGCTGGCAGGCAAAGATCTGCATTGGCTAATAGAGAAGTTTGGTCCGGATTTGACCGGGCAGGCGCCATTATGCGAGGGACGTTTTC
>Ga0210409_10006497_pt1 | contig 12141 bp, 5 predicted proteins | sample IncBWH17MmetaG_FD_161649 | JGI IMG/M metagenome (GOLD analysis project Ga0210409, IMG submission 161649) | Forest soil microbial communities from Barre Woods Harvard Forest LTER site, Petersham, Massachusetts, United States - Inc-BW-H-17-M | ecosystem: Environmental > Terrestrial > Soil >...
TACAGCGCGACGCTGGCAGCCACCGGCGGGACCACTCCCTATTCCTGGTCCATTGCCTCCGGAGCTCTCCCCACCGGACTGGCGCTTGCCTCCAGCACCGGTCTGATCTCCGGCACGCCGACCGTCGTCGGCACCAGCAATTTTACTGTGCAAGTGATAGATGCCAATTCAATCATTGCTGCGGCGCCCCTCAGCCTTACCGTGTCAGGGATCTCGTCCCCGACCGTCACTACTACGTCCTTGCCAACCGGCACGCAGAATTCCGCATACAGCGCGACGCTCGCAGCTACCGGCGGGACCACTCCCTATTCCTGGTCCATCGCCTCCGGTTCTCTCCCCTCCGGACTCACCCTCGCCTCCAGCACCGGCGTGATTTCCGGCACCTCCGCCGTCGTCGGCACCAGCAACTTTACCGTCCAAGTCACCGACGCCAATTCTCTGACCAATACCAAACCCTTGAGCATCACCATCAACAGCAACTCCATCGGGGGAGGCGGCATCGGTCTGGTGCAGGCAAATGCGGGTCAGGGAGTGGGCGTTGGGTCGGTCTCGGTGGCCTTTCCCGCATCCACCACGGCCGGCAACCTGATCATTGCTTTCGTGCGCATGGCCACGCCCTCCCAGACCGTCTCCGTCACCGATAGCGCCGGCAACACCTACGTCGATGCCGTGGCCCATACCCAAACCGTCGACGGTTCCCAGGTGCACCTGTTCTACGCCCGAAACATCTCGGGTGCCACGACCAATACCGTGACCGCAACCTTCTCGGCCAGCAACACTCAACCGTGGCTGGCGATCTACGAGTACAAAGGCTTGAGCACCAGCAATCCGTTGGACCAGACCGCGCAGGCCGAGGGCAGCAGTTCGGCTCCCAGCTCTGGACCGACCCCCACGACCACCAGCCCCAACGAACTGGTCTTTGCTGGATTCGAATTTTCGTCCAGCTACTGGGAAGCGCCGGGCAGCGGATTCACTCTGCAGCAGTACGACACCCAAAACTCGCCGGCAGCCAACGAGTCGATGGTGGTGAGCTCAACGGGATCATATGCCGCTAGCTTGGCTCTGAGTTCGAGCCCCACCTGGTCCGCCGTCGTGGCTACCTTCAGGCAATGAGCCTGGCGATTGGTACAAAACGAGAAGACCGCCCGAATTGAATGCGGTCCGGAGTTTTCTGTTCGAATTAGGCAAGTTTTAAATTATTGGTAACTGGCCCAAAACCGCCTCAAGGGTCTGGACGCTTCAACCGGGCCGCTGGCATGCTTGCCGGTGGGCTGCTGGGAGATCGTGCTCTGGAGCAATTCGTCGTAAAATTGAGTTGTGGAAAGAATTCTCAAACCCGGCGAAGGGATCGATGAATTGCCGGAGCCGCTCGACTCCGTCGAGGATGTCGAAGAACTCATGCGCATTGTGGAAGAGGAAAAGGCCGCGCATCTCGCAGCCGCGATCCGCAAAGCAAGCCTGAACTGAAACCCCTTTCAATCGTTGGATCATGCCCCAGAGGATCTCTGTCTGCCGCGCGCCAAAAGCCTGCCAAGGCGGGCCTAATTTCGCCTCCGTTTTCGCCTGCCCTCATGAAACCCTTTGTTTTATTGGTGATTTTAGAGGACGTGAGCGGGCTCAAACCGCCGACCCCGTGCTTGCAGAGCTCGGGAACAGGACAAATCCAAACCATTGTTCAGGCTGCGCTTGACTCCGCGACTCCACCGGAACAAACCCGCCTGGTGGTTCCACGATTGCTCCAATGTTCTTGTTCGAAGACCGCACCGAGTCTTGGAGGAGCGTTCACGCTACCCACTCTATTTTCAGTTTATTGCGCTTTTTTGCGCAGTCGAGAAGGTAGAGGTCGATCAACTTCTGGTAGGGAAGCCGCGTTTCATCCGCCAACGCCTTAAAGTTGTCGATGACTTCCGGGCTTAAATTGATTCCCACGGCTTGTTTTCTGCCCGAGTATGGATTCTTAAGTTCCTTCGTTTTGGAAAAATTATATTCCTTCTTCATAATTGTGAACTCACTCCTGGTTGCTTTCCGGGCGGAAATAATCCGAATCACCGAATCGGATTCCTTGTAGCAGTGAACGACGACAAGAGGCGTTGCCGTGGAACTCACTCCGATACGGAGCATGTCTGGATATTATCTAGATGCAATGTAGATTGCAGCCCCGGGAATGGAAAGCGCTTTCGGCGAGCCGTAAGGAAAAGAGATCTGGTGGACGTGACAGGGTTCGAACCTGCGACCCCCTGCTTGCAAAGCAGATCGGTCAAAAATCTAAATGCTTGTTCTGGTGTCGCTTACGAGCATTCGGACGCCTACTAATCCGCACAATGATACCTAGTTGAGACCTAAGTTTCCGGCTGAACAAGACCCTCGGGTCATGAGGGATGAAGTCAAAAAACATTCCTCGTTTGCCTGGTGTCGCTTCCGAAGGCACCCGCACCGCTTTCGGGGTTTTACTTGTACCCAATTCTGTACCCACAGCACGGAGGCTAGGTCTCGTTGCTCGTTGCGAGCCGATTTCCCGTCTTCTCAGAGCGGTGGGAATCGAAACTAAATTCCCACAAAACATGTCCTAGACCGTCATACGCACCGTACGACAATTTCTTTGGTTTGTTGCTAAACCGAGTTGGGGTCGCCGGACGTACAAGATCCAATTTTAATCAGGCGCATGCACAGCTCCGAATGCGGCCAAGCGAGAATCCTCCGGAGAACTTATTTTTCGGGACAATCCAATCTCGGGTCGGCTGGAGAACTTTGGCAATCCTCCCTTCGTTGACTTCTCCGAGACTGAGACGTAGTCTCAACAGCCACAGTATCCCCGTTGGCAACTTTTCTGGCGTGTATTATTTTTTTACGTCGGGGCAATCCAAATTCCGGTTTGAAACGGGGGTTTAATCTAGATTCAGGATTACACAATCGTTAGGCTTAGCTCGTTTGGAACATCTGGAGTGCTGCGATGTTTTTCAGGCCTCTACGTTTATTTTTATCAGGTCTCCTGCTATGCGCCTTTGGTTCTCTCCGACTGAGCGCCCAGACAACCACTTCTGGCGGATTAACTGGCGTCGTAACTGATCCAAGCCGCGCGGTCGTGCCCGATGCGCTTGTTGAACTCATAGACGACACCAAAGGAACGATCCAATCCGCGAAAACCGACAGCTACGGGGCATACCGTTTCTTCTTCCTGGCGCCGGGGGTTTACTTCCTGATCGTATCGCATGTCAATTTTCAAGCGGAAAGGCGGGAAGTACATGTGCTGCTCGGCCCTCCGGTTACGGTGAACTTCACGCTACAAATCGCAAAAAAAAATACAACTCTGAAAGTGACAGCGGAAGCCCCGCTGATTCAGGCGGAAAATGGTGACGCTTCTACGACCACGAATCAGCAGCAAATTTCCGAGGTTCCGAATCCAGGCAACGATCTCACTTACATTGTGCAGACCGCTCCCGGCGTGTTGATGAACATCGATGGTGGCCCCGGCTTTTCGATTCTGGGAATGCCTTCGACCTCCTACCTCTTCACGATAGACGGTGTGAACAGCAACGAAAATGGTGAGAACACCGCGATCGGGGGTCTTCTCGGAGTGCTCCTCGGCCAGAACCAAATTCAAGCGGCGACCATAGTCACGACCGGGTACTCCGGCCAATTTGGCGGTGCCGCGGGCGGTAACATAAATTACATTACGAAATCAGGTAGCAAGGAGTTTCACGGCAACGCTCAGTATTATTGGAACGGCCGCGTATTCAACGCCAACGATTGGTTCAGTAACGCTTCCGAAAGTCCGCGTCCCTTTGACATTGCCAATCAGTGGGCGGGTTCCCTGGGCGGTCCCATCCAAAAGGACAAACTATTCTTCTTCTTTGATACCGAAGGTCTGCGGCTCCTCGTTCCGCAGATTTTCCAAGTTGTCATTCCAAGCACTCAGTTCGAAAACGCAACCATCGCTAACATTGATTCGGCGGTGACCTCTGCGGGAAAACTGCGATTTGGCCCGACTTCGGCGACACATGATTTTTACGAGAAGATCTTCAGTCTTTACAATGCGGCGCTGGGAGCAAGTTCCGCTACTCCCGGGGGCGTCACGCCCGACGACCCCAGCGGTTGCAACGGGTTCACTCGATTGGGTACAGACCCAATCACAGGCATGCAAATCCCCTGCGCTCGGCATTTCGTCCTCACTCGCAGCCGCTCAAGCCAAGAGACGCTCGTGTCTGGCCGCATTGATTGGAACGTAAGCCAAAGCGACCGCGCCTTTCTCCATTTGCAGTTCAATGGAGCGCGCAGCTCTCGGTATAACGATCCAATCAATTCAGTTTTCGATACAGATGCCAGTGGACCCTGGTGGCAAGGCGAGATCAGCGAGACGCATACCTTTAGCTCCTCGGCAGCAAGCCAATTCCTTGTGGCGGGCTCTTATCGGGATTTTATCCAACAGCCGAAAGATCCCGCGCAGGCGCTGGCGGCGTTCCCCAGCACGCTGACGTTTAACGCGGGAAGCTCGCCGAACGCATTTGCCACCCTGGGAGGAATAGACAACGCGTACGTGTTTGGTTTCAGCAGAGCCGACACCCAGTACCAGCTTTCTGAAGATGTCATGAAAACCCTGGGCAAGCAAAAATTCGGCTTGGGCGCAAGTTTTGTACGAATCCATTGGACGATTCTTTCGAACAAAGTTAATGCAACTGGAATATTGACGCCTCAAACGCTGGACGCGTTTTATCAAGGTGGCGTGGATCCGGCCTCTCCAACGGTTGATGTTACGCAACTGTCTCAATCTTTTGCCTCAGGGTCCAATCGGATAGGTTTTTATGAATTTGGACTCTACGGGCAGGACGAGTGGCAGGCGCGGCCTAACTTGACGCTGACGATGTCCCTCCGGGCTGAACATCAGTCCAACCCAATCTGTGCAAACCACTGCTTTGCACGGCTGGCCGGACCTTTTGAGTCCATCAGCCGTGACCCCGCCGAGCCCTACAATCAGGGGATCTTTATCAATCAGAGGCAAGGCCTTCCCAGCATTGACCCTATCGTGTGGTCCCCGCGATTCAGCTTTGCCTGGCAGCCCTTCGGCGCTTCGCGCAGCTCGGTGCTGCGAGGTGGTATTGGCATCTTCTATGACTCCATCGAGGGCTACCCCGCGACTTCTGCCAGCAATAACCCCCCGCTTTACAATGCATTTACAGTCTCCGGAGACAACCTTTCTCCGAACGAGAAGACCAACCTCTTTACATTTGCAGCCAATTCCAATGCGGGGTTCGTGAATGGCTTCGCCGCCGGCAAGAACCTCGCCCAGATTCAAGCTTTGGATCCAAACTTCTTCCCTCCCAGCATTATTGGGTGGAAAGGGCAGGCGCATTTGCCGCAGTATCAAAGATGGAGCCTTGAGTGGCAGCAAGGCCTTGGCGTTGGCACTTCACTCAGCATCGGCTACTTCGGGCATCACGGCATTCACGAACTGGTAGAGGATCCAGATGCGAATGCTTATTGCAACCCGGCGGTGGTGGCTCTGCCATCTGGCGCAGCCAACCCATGTTTCGGTTTTACCTCCACGCTTCCGTTGTCTGTACCCGACCCTCGATTCAGCGGGGTTACAGAACTTTCTTCCGTTGCTGTCTCCAACTACAACGGCATGGTGATTTCCTTCCAGCATCGGTTCAGCCGCTGGAGCCAAGGTCTTTTTCAGGCTAACTATACGTATAGCCTCGCCTTCGATGAGGTTTCCAATGGTGGAGATTTTTTCTTCAATGGGGGCGGCGACTCTTTGAGTCCCCAAGACCCTAACAATCTGCGCGGCGCCTATGGGCCGGCGGAGTACGATGTGCGCCACTCTTTCAATGCGAGCTACGTATGGGAGCTCCCCTTGCAGGTGGTTTTACGCAGCCATGGTTCGGATTCTCTGGCGAAGGGCTGGCAGGTATCAGGAACGATCTTTGCCCGCTCGGGTGAGCCGTATACGATTTTGGACTTCGCCGAATCGCAAACGCTTCAACAGAATAACTATTTCGGAATGCTATATGCCGTGCCGGTTGGGCCTCCGGGTCCGGCAGCATCGTGTGGAGAGGGCGCAGCGATTCCACTGGCCACGCGTCCTTGTCTGCCGCCGCAGTTGGTGAATGGGAGTCCCAATCCAAACGCGCTGTTTGTGCAATCAGGCTGCGAGACGGGATTTAACACGGGGACATTGGGGCCATCAGGTTCTTGTGCGGGCGGTCCCGCTGTATCGTTCGCGCAGGGGCGGAATCGCTTCCGAGGGCCAAGTTACTTCAACACCGACTTTGCGATCACCAAGTTCACAAAAATTCCTCGCTGGGAAAATGCCGTACTGGGGATCGGATTTCAGTTCTTCAATTTTTTCAACCACCCGAACTTTGGCCCCCCGGATAATTTTCTGTCGAATTCAACGTTCGGGCAGATCTCTTTCCTGGAACAGCCACCGACAGGCATCCTGGGTAGCGGCGCGCCAGCGAGAATGATCCAGTTGAAGGCCCAGCTAAAGTTCTAAGCTTCCCGCGCTAATTTTCGCGCAAATGGATCGTGCAAACCATTGCGCTCACTCAATTTTCAGAAGTTTTCCATCATCCACATATTGCCGTCGGTGGTCATTTTTTGCATCGCCAGGTGGCGGCCATCGGGAGACGGCACCGCGTACGTGCTTGTGCCGCCTGGGACCTCCCACAACACCCGTGCATCGCCTTGCATATCGACGCGCAATACGACCGGAACTTGATCCTTGGAACTGGAGAGGAAGAGGCTCTTCCCATCCGCCGCCCAAGTCACCGCATCGAGTCCCTTCCAACCATTCACGGTGATCGTTTGCGGTGGGTAGCCGCCCAGCGAAAGTATATGAATTCGCCCTCGGTCCGGACCAAGGAGAGCGATGCGGGTTCCGTCCGGAGAGATATTCCATTGGTAGCTGGCTGTCGCTTCCGCAACAAATTCGGCGAGTATGCGCCCGCGCCCGTTCACCGCGTCGAAGGCGGTGAAAACGAGGCGTTTCCGATCTGCGTCCCGTTCAGCGACGGCACAAACGGTTGACGGGGACCTGGCGCAACTTGGCCCGCCATAGATTCCACCCGTAAGGACAACCTGCGGGGATCCTCCATTTGCCGATACCCGCATCAACGCTTCTGGTTCCGATGGGCTCTGCTTCACCGGACCGTAGTATAACCATAAGCCATCCGGGCTCACGCTAGCACCGCCTGGCAGAGACTCGTACTCCGTTTGTGCGACGACCGGTTCCGCATTGTCCTGGCCGAGTGCTTGTTTGAAGAGAGTTTCCTTACCGTTGCGATTGGAATAGAAGAAAAACACTTTGCCATCGGCAGACCAGGTTGAGGGATTGTTCCAGCCCTCATCCAAGGTAAGCCGGGTCGGATTATTGATCCGGGTTCCCCCTGCTTGCAGGTCAGCCACATAAATGCTGGCATGGTTTTTCGACGCCAGGAACGCCAGATGTCTGGAGTCCGATGTTTCGCTGAAGTTGGTGGCACAAAGCGCAGGAAAATCGGTGATCCGCTGAGGCTTACCAATGAATTCACCCGTTTGTTGATCCAAAGGTACCTGCCAGAGATTGCAGGTCGCGGAATTGAGGCCCCCTTCCGCCTGCTGGAAAATCAATCGGCCATCGCGGGACCATAGGATGTCATTTGCAGCCTTGAGGTCAAACGGCAGAACCAGAGTCCTCACTGGCCCACCTTTCAAGTCGCCGGTGACCATGGTTTGAGTAAAGTCGTCGACGGGCACGTGAAAGCTTGGATAGCCGTCTTGCCAGCGCGGCGGGACTGATTTGTCCTTTAACTCGGTCTTCAGGTACACCACGTGCTGTCCATCGGGGGACCAAGACAACCCGCCAATTTGGCCGTTCTCATCAATTTCAAAGACCTTGCGCGCCTGCGACCCGTCCGGCTGCATGGTCCAAATTTCACGGTCGCCAAGTCTTCCATGGTTGGTTTCAAAAGCAACAAACGTGCCATCCGGCGAAATGTTATCCAAGACGGCTGTATCGCGTAACTTGTGCGGCGGACCACCCAAAACAGATACAACCCAAATGCTGCTGTTAAGGGAATTCACATCATTGTCGTCCATTCCGCGCGGTTTGAGGATTGCGAGAAATTTAGCGCTATTCGGGAACCACCAATTCCCGGTGCCCAGCTCCCACTCGAACGAAGCGCTCTTGATTTCGTCCGGTTGTGGAATAGTGCGCGTCTCAGCTGTTTGGATAAGTTTAAGGTGCATTCCCAACTGATCAATGTACGCCAGATATTTTCCGTCAGGAGAAATGGCGCCGCTGGTCACGCGGTTCTCGCTGGAGTTGGTGGTGAGTTGACGTAGCTTGATATCCGGCAGGCTTCCTGTTGGCTGCGGCTGTCGCTTTGCAAACCAAATACCCGCGCTTGCGATCAGCGCAACGACCACGCCTGCTCCACCCATCACGCGCCCGCGCAGCAGCGATCCCGGCTCAAATTCGCGCTTCAGATTTTCCAAATCGGCGCGCAATTCAGAAGCGGATTGGTATCTTTCTTCGCAATTCTTTTCGAGTGCGCGATGAACAATCCTGGCGAGTTTGGCGGAAACCTGGGGATTTAAAGTGCGCGCGGGGCTGGGCATCTGTGTCAGGGTGGCTTTTTGCAGATCAGGCCCGGTGTCACCGCGGAAAGCGCGTTTCCCCGTCGCCATTTCATACAGCACCAGGCCAAAAGAAAACAGATCCGACCGCGCATCCAATTTCTCGCCGCGTATTTGCTCCGGAGACATGTAGCCCGCCGTGCCCATCGCCACTCCGGTTCGACTAAGGAAAGGACTCGATGAAGTGAGTGAGTCGGCTTCGAGCTTCGGTTCGTTCGAATTTCTGTCTCCCCGAAAATCCTGGATCGCCTCGTCAACCTCAGCGGATCCCGAAAGAGACAACTTCGCTAAACCGAAGTCGAGAATCTTGGCGTGGCCCTCGCTGGTAACGAAGATATTTGCAGGTTTGACGTCTCGATGGATGATGCCTTTGTGATGTGCGGCGTCCAAACCCTCTAGAATCTGAATGGCCAGATCGAGCAGCGTGCGGAGTTCCAGCGGTGGTTTCCCCGGACCTGCTGCAGCGATTAATTCCCGCAGCGTCTGGCCTTCTAGCAACTGCATCGCGAGGAATGGCTGCCCCTCGTGCTCTCCGAATTCGTAGATGGGACAGATGTTGGGATGCTCCAGAGCTGAAGCGGATCGTGCTTCACGCTCGAAGCGTCCCAGCGCTGCTGGATCCTTAGCGGAATCTTCAGGCAGGAATTTGAGCGCAACCCGGCGCCCCAACTTGATGTCTTCCGCGCGGTACACCAAGCCCATGCCACCGCCACCCAGTCCATCCAGGATGTGATAATGGGAAACGATTTCGCCTGTCAGGGGGAAGCCGACAGCATCGAGCCCCCCTTGCACGGCAGCCTGTACCGAAGAGCCCGCACCTGCATCGCAGGAAAGAAGCGCTTCTACTTCTCGACGAAGTTCCGAATCGTCTTGGCAAGCCTCGTCCAACAGCACGGAGCGGTGTTCCGGGGCACACTCCGCAGAGCGATGGAAAAGTTCCTCGATTTGCGCCCAGCGTTCTGGAGTCAAGCGGCGCCTATGCGTCCTTCATTTCTTGGTGAAGCCAAGCTTCCGCCATGCGCAAGTCGCGCCGCACGGTAATCGCAGAAACATCCAACGTCTGGGCGATTTCTTCCAGGGAAAGCCCGCCGAAATACCGGAGTTCGACGGCCTTGCATTTTCGCGGATCGATCTTCTCGAGCTCGTTGAGTCCAAAGTCCAGAGCTATGAGATCCCGGCTTCGCTCCTGTTGAAAGCTCACTGCGTCATCCAGCGGCACCTTGAGTCCCGCGCGCTTGCCTGCATGCTTGCGGCGTGCGTGGTCCACCAGGATTTGGCGCATAAGTCGCGCCGCCACTCCGAAGAAATGGGACCGGCTCTGCCAAGTCGGGTTGGACTGATCAACGAGGCGCAAGTAGGCCTCGTGGACGAGTGCCGTTGGTTGCAGCGAGTGCCCCTGGCGTTCTTTGCGCAGATACCGTTCGGCAAGTTGGCGAAGTTCGTGGTATACCAGGGGCGTTAAGTCATCAAGGGCCCGCTGGTTACCCTTCGCCCATTCAGCCAGCAGCAGCGTTACTTCGTGGGTATCTGACATAACTCCAGCGTGTTTGATGCTGAACTCGTTTTGGGGCCGGATTATACACCTCTCTCCTCTCCACTTTTCAATTTCATTTGCCAAACACATGCAAAAGAAAGTTGCCGGCCATGATCGATTTTCAATCCGAATTGCGCATGTGTAAGTGAGGGAGAAATTATGAAGAAGAATCTGAGTTCGTTCATCACCGCATGGATTCTCTACGCTGGGCTAGCATTGCCGGTCTGCGCCCTGGCGCAAGGAAACACCGAACTGAGTCAAAAGCCCAAGCATCACCACTACCAGCTATTTGACTTAGGAACCCTGGGCGGTCCCAATACCTATCTTTCAGGCCCGTTCACGCAAATTCTAAACAATCAGGGCACCGTGGCGGCCTACGCAAATACGGCGACGCCCAATCCGAATGCAAATTGCGCCATTCCGTTCAACGCCAATGGTGGTGGTGGGGACTGCTACGTCGAGCGCCCTGTACTTTGGCATGACGGCACTTTAACTGAATTAGATTTGCTTCCCGGCGGGACGAATGGGCAGACCAGTTCGATCAGTGCAAACGGCCTCATCGCCGGCTGGTCAGAGAATGGCCTCTTGGACTCAACAGGCCTGCCGGTGGGCCGACCAGTTCTCTGGACAAAGGACGGGAAGATTGTTGATTTGGGAACAGTGCCTGGAGGCAGGGAGGGCCTTTCCACTGCCGTCAACAACCGGGGCGAAGTAGTCGGTTTTTCCGATAACGACGTCGCTTATGCATTTTCCATGGTTGGCTTTCCAACGCAAACGAGAGCCTTCCTTTGGCAGAGCGGAACCGTCAGAGACTTGGGAACACTCGGTGGCCCCGATGCGCTAGCGTCCAACCTAAACGAGCGTGGCCAAGTAGCAGGGCAGTCGTACACAAACTCGACGCCAAATGTCACCACCGGAGTCCCCACACAAGATCCGTTCCTTTGGGAAAACGGAAAGATGACGGATCTAGGCACTCTGGGAGGAACTCAGGGAGTAACTTACTGGTTAAATAATCGCGGTGATGTTGTCGGTGCCTCGAACTTGATTGGAGACATGACCTCGGACGCATTTCTTTGGACCAAATCTGAAGGGATGCAGGACCTGGGGAACCTGGGTGGAACAAGTGCCGCCTCAGTTTGGGTCAACGACGCCCGACAAGTAGTTGGCACTTCTCTCATTCCAAATGACCAGGCATGGCATGCGTTTCTCTGGAAGGATGGGGTAATGACCGATCTTGGGACACTTGGAAGTGATCCAAGCAGTGAAGCGCAAAGCATAAACGCGCAAGGTCAGGTCGTGGGAGTCTCGTTTGACGGTCCCAACGACCTGCACGGTTTTCTATGGGAGAAAACCGGTCCCGTAGCGGACTTGAACACACTGGTTCCTCCCGGCTCCAGCGTGACTATCATAAACGCCTTCCAGATCAATGATCGAGGAGAGATTGCGGCCAAGGGAGTTCTTTCTACCGGAGAGGAACGCGTGGTCTTGCTAATCCCCTGCGACGCAAATCATCCGGAGCTTGAAGGCTGTGATTACGAATCGGCAGAGGCGGTGACCGAGTCTCCGGCCTCTGCGAGTGCAACCGTGTTGTCCACAGTGAAAACATTCACGCAATCCCGGTCCCGAATGGAGACCCGCAATCGCCGCGAGTCAGCTCCGGCAACATCACAGAAATAGTGCGACCGAACGAGACTGCATCTTGCACGCACAGAAAGAATGCGATTTTGAGGGGGCGTCATGAACAAATCTCTGCTGTTGTTTATTGCAATATGCGGTGCGCGTTTTATTTGCGGCTGCGCCGCCGGCAATACCACGACAACTCCGCCGCCTGTGACTACACATTTTTCCGTTACTCCGGCTACCTTGTCGCCAATCGCTGGGACGACCTTCAACTTCGCGGTAACCGCGCTGGACGGCTCGGGTCAAATAGTCACTGGCTATTCCGGGACGGTGCACTTCACCAGCGCCGATACTCAGGCGGTATTGCCGCC
>Ga0210409_10006498_pt1 | contig 12141 bp, 9 predicted proteins | sample IncBWH17MmetaG_FD_161649 | JGI IMG/M metagenome (GOLD analysis project Ga0210409, IMG submission 161649) | Forest soil microbial communities from Barre Woods Harvard Forest LTER site, Petersham, Massachusetts, United States - Inc-BW-H-17-M | ecosystem: Environmental > Terrestrial > Soil >...
AATTCCAATCCCGCTCGCGTGGTTGACTACGAGGCGCGAATCGCACATCTGATCAATAACACCGATAAAATCTCGCTGCCAAACCAGCCCTCGTTCCCTTCGCCAGACATCATCGTCAACACTGGCGACAACGTATACACCTATGGCTCGGAAGACAGCTATCGGGACTTTTTCTTCCCGGTTTATAACAGCGATCAAGATTCGAATGAGAGCGGCGCGCCCATCCTGCGCCACAAGCTGTATTTTCACGTAGACGGAAATCACGATCTCGGCAGCACTGGCGTGAACGCAAATCTCCTGGCCAGCGATTCCGCGCCGCTCTTTAGCGGGAATATCGGCGGCGGAGACGCGCTCTCTTACTTTACCGACTTTTATTTTCCGCAGAATGGGCCGCAGGGCTATGACATTCAATACGCCTGGAATGGCGACGCACCTTCCTCCACTGGCTTGCTCTTTAGCTACCTTGAAAAAAACTACACTTCGCCGGCCGCGCTTCAGGCGTTTCGCGACTCTACGAAGGTGGACACCGGGACTGGCGTCAAGTCGCAGATCGATCACCAAAGCAACTACTCCTTCGACTATGGCAATGCCCACTTCCTATATCTCGACGCGAACCCGCACCTCTTTAATGACAATCTCCCTGGTTCAAACGCTTTCAATGCCGCGCCGCCCGTCTTTACGGCCTATCCTTCGGGGCTGAAGGAATGGATCATCAACGATCTGGATTCGAGCAAGCAGCTTTGGAAGATTGTCGTGTATCACCAGCCCGCGTTTACTTCCGGGGACGCGACTATCGTGAACAACCAGATGCGCGCCGTTGCCAAGCTGTTGGAAGATCACGGCGTAAGCCTAGTCTTCAACGGTCACGATCACAACTACCAGCGCAGCTTTCCCATTCGGTCTACCGGCCGCACTGCGGGCCCGGTAAGCACCACCGCGGGAACACCTGCCGTTTACGTAGATAGCTTGTTCGATGGCACGACACACACGGTCCCCGATGGTGTCCTTTATCTCGTGGAAGGCGCGGGCGGAAACCGCGATTTTGATGGCGATTACGCCCCGCCGCGCGGTAGCGGCTTGGGCCTCGATCAGGATGACTCAGCTAGCGGAACCTTCACGGACGAGCCGGGCCTCATTGTTCCCCAAGGCCCGGCATCCTGGCTGGACACGAATCTGACGAATCCCGAAATGATCAACTTCCTTCCCAATGCCGGCACAGGGGAAAAGATCACGGCCAAACTCAAAGCAAAAGTCTTCTCCTTCGGTGACGTCCTCGTTGATCACAACAAGCTGACGCTCTACCAGATCACCGAGCCGCTTCAGACGACGTCTTCCGCAACTTCCGCCGATCCCGCCCCCTACGGCCTGGACATCAACGGCCTGCCGCTGAATGATCCGATTCCTGACACGGAAGTAGATCCTACAACGGGACTGGTCGTCTCCTCTCCAGCTACTGGAACGTCGGCGCTGCTCGATAAGTGGACGGTCACCAAGCCGGAGATCGCCAACTCTGTGTCCGCGATACTTTCCGCCCCGGAACGTGTGCATCTGGGAGACGCGCTCACCTTCACCGTGACCCTGCGGAACAATTCGCCGTACTCTCTGAATGGCACCCAGGTCAAATTGCTTCTGCCCCCCAATGTCACCTTTAGCGGAACCACGGGCGACACAACAACGGTGCAAGACAATGAAGTGGTTATCACCGTCGGCCGCTTGCCCACCGGCGCGGAACAAACCGTATCCATCAACACGACAGTTTCCCCGGATCGCCACGGAAGCCCCTTTGTGCAGGCGTTCGCAGTGGTTACGTCTTCCACGGCGCTGCCTCTTTTTACTAACCCTGTTGTAACCGCGGTTCGCCACTGAGCACCGCCTTTAGAGTTGTTCGGGGGCATGCGGCAGGATGGAAATGTCCTGCCGCATCACCTTTCGTATCCTGCGAGCTACCAAATCCAGCGTGTGCTTCTGCTGGTCAGCACTACTGCGTCAACACGCGTCCTCGTCCCGCCAGCCATAACTAACTGCATTGCAAACCACATTTCTTGGGAGTACGCTCGGGCGAGCCTTACCCCGCAGAGCTTCCCGCGATCTTGGTTCCGTGTGGCAAGGCCAAGCTCCAAACCCCACAAGTTCCCCCCTTGCGGAGGAGGCCGCACCCCATGCCAATGGATAGCAAGGGAATCGTTCGTCGCCTCTACGAAGAAGTCTGGAATAAACGCAAACTCGAACTGGTGAGCGATCTAATTTCCCCGAGCCACGCTCTCCACGACAACAATTCTTCCGGCTCCTCGGTGGGCCCCGAAGCCTACAAAGCTCAGATGGCAGTTTTCCTGGCAGGCTTCCCCGATCTGCGCTTCACTGTCGAGGACATTGTTGCCGAAAAGGATAAGGTCGCCGCTTCCTGGACCATTTCCGGCACTCATAAGGGTGAGTTCTGGGGAGTTCCTTCGACAAATAAGAAAATGTCCCTGGACGGCATCACCATCCATCACATCGCCAACGGAAAGATCATCGATTCCTACATCAGCTCGGACAATTTAGGGCTGATGCGTCAACTCGGCCTCGTTCCAGCTCGTCCGGACCGGAAGAGCGCCGCCCGCTGAGCTATGTCCGCGTTTTGGCGGAGGATTCTGCTTAGCAGCCGACGAACTTGTGGCCCCCGCACAGCCGAAAAGACTCAGCGCCATGAATACAACCAGGAACCTTGGCACGGCCTCAGACCAGCGGCATCTCCGGGCTAATTCTGCAATTCTCTCAAGGACTGCCCAATTCATTCCGAAGATGCGATGGTGACCACTTCTGCCCAACCGGCTGGCGTCCCCGCTCTCCTGCTTCTACTGGCCTAAAGTACGGTTTCGGCACAGTCGCAGACCCTCGCCCGAAGAGAATCGATAAACGCAACCGGACTGATGGGCGTTGCACCGTCGCTGCCCGCATGTTTTCGGTTATAACTACAACAGCAAACCTGTACTTCCGGCCCATTTCGCCCGGCGGGATAACTTCTAAAATTGTTGTGTGACCAAGCCTTCCAAGGGCGCCGCTGCGTTCTTTATTTGCTTCGGACTGATGTTCCTCGTCCCGGGGCTGCTCTCGCTGTTCACATTTCTCGCAAATAGCCACAATCCTGGTACTAGTGGCACGATTGCGGGTGCCGCCATCGCTCTTTTTATCTCAGCGATTGGAGCTGGATTTGTGCTCGTAGCCTTCGGCGGCTATCGCAAGTTGAAGCAGCAGGCGGAGATCGAAGAAGCAAATCCCTCCTCGCCATGGTTGTGGCGGACGGATTGGGCCAGCCGCAAATCGGAAAGCCAAAACAAGAAAACCGAAATCACCGCCTGGATGGTCTGCATCTTTTGCAATCTGGTGATGATTCCGGTGGCGGTCACCCTCGTCCCGCAACTTGCCCGCCGCAATGATCCTCGCGTCTTCTTGATTGTTGGTTTTTGCTCGATTGGCGTAATTCTTTTCGTGGTCGCCTTGCGCGCCTCTCTTCGGCATCGCCGCTTCGGCAATACCTATTTCGAGTTTGATTCGCTGCCGTTTTCGCCGGGCGCCCGGCTGGCGGGAAAGATTCATCTTAAGCTCGATGCGGACGCCGCGCACGGCATCGACCTCCGTCTTACATGCGTCCGCAAAATGATCACGGGTTCGGGCAACAGCCGTTCCACGGTGCAGACCGTGCTCTGGCAGACGGAACAAAACGTTTCGTCCGGGGCCATGGGCATGGACCCATTTAGCCGGACGATTCCCGTGGATTTTGCGATTCCATCCAACGCTTACGTCACCGATCACGACAATTCTTCCGACCAGGTTCTTTGGCTTCTTCACGCGCAAGCGGATATTCCCGGAATCGATTACTCCGACGATTTCGAATTGCCTGTGTTTAGGAGTTCGTTCTCCGCCGAACAGGTGCCCGCAAACTCGCCGTCAGAAGCTTCTGTGTTTGCTGGTGGAACATCGGACGATTCGAATGCCGTCCCCGTATCTGCGCCAGCGCATCCGAAAGCCATCATCTCTGCACAGGACGGCGGCACGGAATTTTACTTTCCGGCTTTTCGCACTCCGTCGCGGGCGCTCTTTCTTCTTATTTTCACCGTGATCTGGACGGGCGTTGGTTATTTTCTGTTCCATTCGAAAGCTCCCTGGTTTTTCCCGATTATTTTCGGCTTGATGGATATATTCGTCATCCTTGGTCTCTTTCACGTCGCCATGGGAACCGCACGAATCCGCGTGGGCAACGGAGCAATCGTTTCCACTACGCGCGTCCTCGGCGTCGGGTCCACAAAACAGTTCCTGTTCTCTGAGGTCGACGCCATCGTGGCCGTTACGAGTGGACAGCAGGGAGGGACTCAGGGGAATTCCATGTATGCCATTCGCTTGCGCACAAAGAATGGCCGCCGCGTCACTCTCGCTGACGAAATCAGCAGTCGCCAGGAAGCGCGCTGGATCGTTTCGCAAATCGAAACTCTCGCCAGCCTAAAAATCGATACGCATGTCGAAATGGATTCCGCTTACGGCCCGCCGCCGCAGCCTGGCCAGCCACTTTTCAGTTCTTCGAGGCCTGGTTTTCTGGGACCCGGCGCCATGCGCGCTGGCTGGCAGCAACCGCGGCCGCAATCGCGTATGGCCACGGTGATTTCCTTCGCTGTCTTCGCCTTGTGCGTCGCTGGCATGTTTGCGTGGCAAGGCTGGCGATTCTCAACGTTCAAGGCTGCGGCAAGCGCTGCGCGGGCAAACAAAGCACGCGCGAATGGACCGCGGATGGCCTCAGCTGCGAAAGCGGTTGCGTCGCATCGCGTTGCAACAACGCCGATGACCGACGAAGATGCCGAACGCGTGCTCACGCTGCCTGCGCAAGCACAGGCGGAAGAGTTGCTCGGACGCGCCATCGGACACGACCAGCGCGCTCTAGATTTGTTCGAACAGCAAGTCGAAAGCTGGGTGGGGCACATTCGTTTGACCGATCAGATGAAACAGCTGGAGCGCCGATCGGAGTTTTCGAGCGATTTGCGCGTGCGCTACGCGAACGCGGACATTAATCTGACTTTGGATGGCTGGCAGAAGAATGATCAAGCCGCAGAGATGTTGATCGATCGCGCGCGCACGGATCTGCACTACCGGCCCGCGGCCGTTTATTTTCTTGGCATGCTTGCTGGGCGGGGCGTGGCCTACGAACGAATTCATCCGGTCCTGCTCGAGTATGCGAAGCACGATCCGGACGCATACGTGCGGCAGTGGGCCGTCGAGGGTATGCGGTATCTTGGCAAAGACGAAGCGCTCGATGAGCTGTTCGAATCCTTCACACAGGATCCTTCCGACAGCGTTCGCAATCGCGCGGGCTGCAATCTTTCTGATTGCGGAAATTTCACACGTGCGCAGCGCATGCGCATGGTGCCGAAATTTATTGATCTTGTCGCTGATCCAAATACCAACGCGCAGATGCGCGGCTGGTCTTATATGGCGCTGCACGAAATCACGGACGCGAATGTACCCGCCGAGCCTCAAGCCTGGAAGAATTGGTATCGCGAGCATGGTGCAGAAAAACCGGCCGAATTTGAGAGGCTTGAATGGTGGCAAGTCCGCGGCGACGAGTAAAAAGTGGCGCTGCCCCGGCGTGGCGAGTTGAAGATTTTATTTTTTGGGCTCGAGAATGCGCTCGATCTGCGAAACGTGATTGATGTCGTGCCCGGCCATCATGTGCAGGATTCGCTGGAGACTTTCTTCGCCGCGCTCCGCGTGCATGCCGAAATGCTTCCATTGCTCGGGACTGAGTGATTTGTAGAGCGCGAGATTGGCCTCGCGCACGGCGCGAAATTGCTCGATGCTCTTGCGCGGATCGCGCTTTGCGTAATTTCCCGCAGCCGCCCAGGCGTCCTGGTCGAACGCTTGAATAGCCGTTCCAGGTGCGGCGAGGATGGAACGAATGCGCCATCCGACGACAATTTCCGTGTCGGCGAGATGCGCGAGAATTTCGGCGACGGACCACTTGTCCGGAGTAGGGCGTTTGCGCAGTCTGGAAGCAGGGGCGCGCTTCAGCAGACTTTCAAGCTTCTTCAGCGTCGCGGACTGTGTCTTAAGCGGATCCCTACCTTCGATCATTTTCATAATGCGCTGCGAGTATCGCTGCGGTGTTTCGCCCATGTCATCAGCTTCCTTTTTATCAAGATCAAGGAATATTCAAAGCGGTGGCATCATCTTCAGAATGTTGTGAATAGCCGTTTCCAGCGGACTGTGCCTGGATGGACCACGGCATTGGCGTAGGCAAAGAAGCGCTCGCGGAGTTGGCCGGATCCCCAGGCATCGGGCGAGGCGTCTAGGGACATATAAATCATCACCGGTGTGCCAATAATATGGTTGCGGGGAACGCAGCCGGTGAAGCGGCTGTCGTAGGAATTTCCGCGGTTGTCGCCCATGACGAAGTAACAGTTGTCCGGGATCTTGTAGGGTGTGCGCATGCCGTAGGTCTCGCTGGGGCCGGTCGTGTAATTCTCGGCGAGCTTTTGCCCATTGATCCAGACGGAGCCATCGCGAATGTCCAGCGTTTCTCCAGGAAGGCCGATGACGCGCTTGATGATGTCCGAAGTTTCTTGCGGAACGATCGGAGTGAAGATCACCATTTGTTGGCGCTTGGGATTCCGCCACAGTGGCACATGCCAGCTCGTGAAAGGAACGCCAGCGTCGTAGCCGAGGCGGCTCATGATGAGGTGGTCGCCGACGAGCAGCGTGTTTTCCATGGAGCCGGAAGGAATCACGCGTGCCTGGCCAAGCGTTCCATTGATCAGCAGGAATATGAGGATGACCCACATCCAGGCGATGATTTCGCGCTGGATGCGTTTCGGGCGCGAGAGTGTTTCGACAGGCTTTTCGATTTGTGGTTTCACGGTTTTCATTCTTCACCTACACGTTCATTGTACCTTGTACATCCCACTTGTACATTTTATCGGCACACTCCAGCTGTCCTGTGCTAAGACGCGTCGGCTGCTACGACGTGAGCGGCAGATTCGCGCTTCGCGATGTCCGCGATAATGGTGCGCGATCCCATGTATAGGACGAACGCGAGTGCGGTACAAAGAACGGGAATGATGAGCATGGCTTGCTGAAGGCCAATGGCGCGGAACGTTTCTGTGACTGAGGGCGATCCCGCGAGTGCCGCGGCGCGGTGAGCGAGTACGTCGCTTAATTTGCCGGTGAAGAGCGGACCGAAAGACGCTCCGCACATGTACATGGCCATGAAATAGATGGCCATCGCGGAGGCGCGCTGGTTGGGCGCGACGATGTCTTGGATGGCGGAGTAGACGAGGCCGTAGTACGTCGTGAGGGAAGCGTACGTCACAGCGAGGAAGGCCATCGCGAGGTACAAAGAGCCCGCGGGTTGAAGGATTCCCACGCAGGCGAACGGAATTGCTACCAGAGCCAATAAAGCGGCGCAAAGAAGGCGGCCGTCTTTGCGGCGATGGACGATGGAATCGCCGAGATAGCCGGCAGCGGCCCCGCCGCTGACGCCTCCAGCGAGATAGACGATGCCTGTGGCGATGCCCGAGTTCGCCAGCGAGAGGCCGTGAACGCGGCTGAGAAACGCCGGCAAGAAAGTTCCGACCGCGTACAAATTGAAATTCAGGAGCGCACCGGAGGCGATGATCCACCAGAGGGTGGGGATGCGCAGCACGTTCCACATGGAGGCCGGCGCGAGAGGCGCGGGATGGAGTTCGCTCGCGCCGCGTTGCGGTTCGCGGAGCATCAGCAGGGCGGGAACAAGGAGCAATGCAGGCAAGGCGGCAAAAACCATGGCGGCGCGCCAGCCGTAGGCTTGGGCAATCGGACCGCTGAAGAAAAAGCCAAGGGCGCCGCCCACCGGCACGCCGAGCATGAAGAGTGCAAGGACGCGAGAGCGTTTGTGTGGGGGAAAAAGATCGCCTAGCCAACTGGTGGCTGTGGGAGCGCAGGCGGCTTCGCCTACTCCAACTCCGACGCGCGAAAACAGTAGGAAAGTGTAGGTGGTGGTGAGGCCGGCGGAAGCTGTGAGCGCGGTCCAGATGACGACGCCCCACGCGAGGAGCTTTTTACGGCTTGCGGAATCGGCGATGCGCCCGAGGGGGACGCCGACGATTGCGTAAATCCAGATGAAGGCGCTTCCAAGCAGGCCGATTTGCGTGTCGTTGAGGTGGAATTCCTTGCGCATGGGCTCGACGAGGGCGCCGGGGACGTGGCGGTCGTAGAAATTGAGGATGTTTATAGCGAAAAGGACGACTACGGAGAACCAGAGGGTGTTGTTTTTAGTTTTCTGGGACATTTTTTTCGCTAGAAGGCCCGAGCATGCTAGCACATTGGATGGTAGAAAGAGGAAGTAGCGAGTGACGAGAAATAGGCGGCCAATAAAAAGGCAAAAGACCCGGATGGCCTCAGAAACCGAGGCTGGTGCGCCCTCCGGAATAACGGCGTTTTACGCGGTTGCTGGTTTGGAAGACTGGCGCGCGGTCTTGGATTGCCAGGCTTTGCGAAACTCCTCGCGTTGCTTGAGCACGAAGGTTTTGGCTTCGTCGAAGCTGGCGTAGACCTTGGTGCCTTTGATGATGTTGCAGGGAGTGCAGCAGGCAACCAGGTTGCTGGGATCTTTTTTCCCTTTGCGGGCGCGAGGGTGGACGAAATCGACGCGCATCACCAGCGCGTTTTCGAAGCTGGCGCGGCCGTCCAGGCCACAGTATTTGCAGCAGTAATCATCGCGTTCCAGAATCTTCAAGCCTTCTTGCATGGAGACAGGTGATTCCACCAGAGAGAGTGTTGCGAGGCTTAATGGCATGGATACCTCCAGTGCGGAAAGTATTGGAGCAGGGGGAGCTTGCGACTTCCACTTGCTTACGCGAAGAACATAGGGCAGCTAGTCGTCGGTGTCAAGCATGGTGGGTCCGCGGAGCGGGGGTTCACACGCCGGCGTGGCCGTAGCGGGTTGGATCTTTCCGTAATCATTTCTAATAATTGCCGGGATATTGAAAGGCGGAGTCCGAACTAAGCGTAGTAGTAGGTATGAAGCCTGGAATTGGGAGGCAGAGGGCGGTTTGGTACGGCGTTATTTTTCTGGCGTTGGTCGGAGTCGCGGTCGCGGTGCGGAGAATGGTGCATATAGTGCCGATCGTTTTGCATGGCTACCTTCCTGCCGCTGCACCATCTAATCCGCGACTTGCGCAGTTCGCGGCCCTAGATGATTTGTTTGCCCGATACCCGATCCTTACGCTTGTTCATATTGTCCCTGGCTTGCTTTTCATGATTTTGGGGCCGTTGCAATTCAATCCAACCATTCGCGCTCGGAACCTTCGGTGGCATCGTTTGAGCGGACGTGTGTTTGTTGTTTGCGGGTTGGTCGTCGGAATTTCAGCGCTCGCGATGAGTTTTGGGATGCCGGCGATCGGAGGAGTAAATCAAGCGGCGGCAACGACAGTTTTTGGGACGTTTTTCTTGTTCGCGTTATGCAGAGCGTTTTGGCATATCCGGCGGGGTGAAGTGGCGCTGCATCGCGAGTGGATGATTCGGGCTTTTGCGATTGGGCTCGCTGTGGCGACGATTCGGCCGATCATTGGAATGTTTTTTGCAACCAGTCCTTTCACAGGTTTAACGCCCCGAGAATTTTTCGGGATCGCTTTCTGGATTGGATTTGTGGTGCATTTGATTGCGGCAGAGACTTGGATACATGCGACGGCAACACCGCCGATCCCAGTTAGGTTTCAGGAATAGCCCAGGGATTTTCTTTCTACCCGGCGCGTAAATGGCGGCTCACAGGATACTAGCAATACACATTGAGATTCGCGATGCGGTGCTTCGGGCTAGAATCCAGAAATCATTGCGAACGATCGAATGTGGGAGGGACAAGTCCACGTGGGGCGACATTTTCAGGTTGACGATGGAGGACGCCTGGCTGCCGGATACAAGGGCAAGGCGGGCGATTGTGTCGTTCGCGCGATTGCGATTGCGACGGAGAAGCCGTACCAGCAAATCTACGATCTGGTGAACAGCGCGGCGGCGTACGAACGAACGGGGAAACGGAAACGTGGAAAGAGCGACGCGCGAACGGGCGTTTATAAAACGTCGATCAAGCGAGTGATGAAGTCCCTGGGTTGGGTGTGGACGCCGACGATGCAGATCGGCTCGGGCTGTACTGTGCATTTGCGTGCTGATGAGTTGCCCGCGGGGCGACTGGTTGTCAGCGTCTCAAAGCATCTGACGGCTGTGATCGACGGCGTGATTCACGATACGCACGACTGCTCGCGGCGTGGCACTAGATGTGTTTACGGATATTGGCAGCCGCCTGACGGGAGACGCGTGCGATCGCTTGCGCCACAGGGCCCACCCTCAAAAAACGAGGGTGGAGCGCCGGGCCGTCCGAAGACACTTCTCGAATGGCTTTTCGGCTAAGTTGAAAAACGCGACGGTGTTTCGGACTGGTTTCAGAGTGTGGCGTTGCTTGAGTGGTACGGGGTTAACAAACACAGGTAGACACATATAGAGCGGCGAGTGTAGTCCTATGTACGTGTGGGAGTACTTGTGGGGGCGAGGCGGGAATGGCTCCGGTACTGCTGTGGCTGATCATGGTTCTTTGCTTGCTGGTTTCCGTGGTGAAGTACGTCATGGGGATCATTCTGAAGGTGTCGTTCCCCAGTGCGAAAGTGCAAAAGGATTATAGCTACCAACCCACGGTAAGCGTGCTGATGCCATGCTTCAACGAAGGCAAGACGGTCTACGAGACGATCGAGAGCATCAGCAAGAGCAACTATCCCCCCGAAAAATTCGAAGTGATTGCTCAGGACGACTGTTCGGTGGACGACAGCTACGAGTGGATGCTCAAGGCGCAGCGCGACTTCACCAACATACGCATTCGGACGGGGCGCAACGCGGCGAACAGCGGAAAGGCGCGAACGGTTTGCAATGCGATGGAGCAATCCTCGGCCGAGATTATTATTTCGATTGATTCGGATTGCATATTTCATCCGGAGGCGATTGCCGAGCTTACGGCGTGCTTTAGCGAGGCGCACATCGGGTCGGTGGGCGGTCGGGTCGGAGTGCGGAACCCGAATGAAAGCGTCATTACCGCGATTCAGGCGGTGATTTACTACTCGGCGTTCCAGCTTTACAAGATTCCGGAAAATTGGACGCGCAGTGTGTGCTGCATCAGCGGATGCCTGTTTGCGATCCGTCGCGACCTTTTGCAGGAAATTGAGCCTGCGATTCGAGCCAGACATTGGTTCGGCGTACCGGTGAATCAGGGTGAAGACAGGTTTTTGACGCATCAGACATTGCTGCGGGGATATGGGACGTACATCAACAATGACGCGCTGTGCTGGACCACGGTGCCAAATACGCTGTCCGTTCTCTTCAAACAGCAATTGCGCTGGCGGCGCAGCATCGTGCGAGACTTTTTCTTTACGCTGAAAACATTGCCACAACATGTGTGGAAACTGCACCCCAACGCGGTGTGGACACTGATCCTGACGCCGCTGGGAGCGCTGGTGGGATTCCTGGTGGTGATCACGGCGCTGACTTCGGACCCGCTGGCCTGGGCTGGGCCGGTGCCGCTGGTCGTAGCGCTCGGAATCGGAGCGGTCCTGACGTGGGTGATTAAAAAATACAGTGCCAGGGAGGCGGTGGCACATCCATTGGCGTTCGGAGCGTATGTAGCGTGGTCGCTTGTCAGCAGCTTATTGCTGACGCCGCTGGCGCTGCTCACGATGGATTCCGCAGATTGGGGCACGCGAACCAAAGAAGCGAACGAGGTGGCCGTTGGCGACACCACCAGCTAATACGATTCCCGCGGAAACGAAGAAGGCGGCGGTGCGGCAATCGCTGCATTACAAACTGGTGCTCACGTTGTATCGAGTATTTGCCATCGCCATGCTGTATCTGGTGCTGGCTGGCATTTTGGCGTATGCGTGGGTGATGGGCTTTTACGCGGTAAACAGCTCGTGGGCGGCGCCGGTAATTCTCTCGGCGGCGGACGAGAAGAGTCTCGCGTTCCGGGAACAGCTGGTGACGAGCCAGCAGACCATCGAGGATGTGAAGGTCGATTCACAGAAAATGCAAAGCGGGATTGCGGAAATGACGAAACACCGCGCGGCTCTCCTCGCGCTCGAACCTCAACTGCAGGAGGCCATCGCG
>Ga0210409_10006504_pt1 | contig 12133 bp, 6 predicted proteins | sample IncBWH17MmetaG_FD_161649 | JGI IMG/M metagenome (GOLD analysis project Ga0210409, IMG submission 161649) | Forest soil microbial communities from Barre Woods Harvard Forest LTER site, Petersham, Massachusetts, United States - Inc-BW-H-17-M | ecosystem: Environmental > Terrestrial > Soil >...
GCCGATCAAGCAGATCGTGCACCGTCCCGAGGCGCAAGCCGGGCTGGGCTGCATGATGTGCCATTCGATTGCCGACGTGAAGAGCAGCATGGGGCAAGGTGACTTTTATCTCGAATATCCCAAGCTGCACGAATTGGCCGCGACCAAAAATCCGTTTGAGCGATTGTTGCACGATTTTCTGGTAAAACTTAATCCTGAGCCCCACCGCCGCGTGTTTCTCAAGCCGTTCATGCGCAACCAGACGGCGGAATTTTGCTCGAGCTGCCACAAAGTTCATCTCGACGTTCCGGTCAATCACTATCGTTGGATTCGCGGATTTAACGAGTACGACAACTGGCAGGCCAGCGGCGTATCGGGACAGGGTGCGCGGTCTTTTTATTATCCGGCCAAGCCTTCGCAATGCGCCGATTGCCACATGCCGCTGACACGCTCGAGTGACATGGGCAACATCGATGGCCAGGTTCACTCGCATCGCTTTCCCGCAGCGAACACGGCATTACCCACGGCGAATGATGATGCAAACCAGTTGAAGATTACCGAGGATTTCCTGAAGAACGGAATTCTGAGCGTGGATATTTTCGCGCTCTCTCCGGCGAGGACGCAATTGAAGCCGGGAGCGGCCAACCAGTCAGATCTTTCCACGACTTTTGCGGTGGGCGAGGAAGCGGAGACGAAAATTACTCCCGCGGCTGAAGCAGAAGTCCTGCCGGTTACCGCGCCTCTGAACCGCGTACAGGCTACAGTCCGCCGAGGAGATGAGGTACGCGTGGATGTTGTGGTCCGCACCAAGAAGATCGGACACTTCTTTCCTGGCGGCACTGTGGACGCCTACGATACATGGCTCGAGCTGAAAGGAACTGACGACAAGAGCCAAACCATATTCTGGAGTGGAAGCGTCGAGGACAACGGCAAAGGTCCCGTGGAGAAAGGCGCGCACTTCTACCGCTCCCTGCAAGTGGATGCGCACGGCCATGGCATCAACAAACGCAATGCATGGGCCACTCGGGCCGTGGTGTACGTGCATTTGATTCCGCCGGGGGCGGCCGACACGGTTCACTTCCGCGTGCATGTTCCCGAAGGCTCCGGCAACAAAATCACGCTGCACGCTCGCTTGTGCTATCGCAAGTTTGCGTGGTGGAATACGCAGTTTTCATTCGCCGGGGTTCCCGACCCGAACCAGCCCAACGGAGATGTCACACCGGACTACGACGATAGAAAGTTCGCGTTCGCAGGATCGCTGAAAGGCGTATCAGCAAAAGAAGAAAAAATACCTGACCTTCCCATCGTGGCTTTGGCCGAAGATGAAGTCACGCTGAACGTAGCGCCCCACAATACTCCGGCGCCTTCGCCAAAGACCATTTTGCAGGTGGACGACTGGCAGCGGTGGAACGATTACGGGATTGGTTTGCTACTGCAGGGCGATCTGAAAGGCGCGCAGGCGGCCTTCGAGAAAGTGACGGAGATTGATCCGAAGAATCCCGACGGTTGGGTGAACATTGGACGCGCTGCGGTGCAAGAGGGTGACATGGATCGTGCGCGCACCGTACTGGCGAAAGCATTGTCGCTCAGTCCGAATCTGGCGCGAGCCCACTTTTTCTATGCCAAAGTCCTACGCAGCGATGGCCGTTACGACGAAGCTGTCGATCATCTGCACAAGGTGCTGGCGCAATATCCCCGCGATCGCGTAGCTCTGAACGATGTGGGACGCATTCTGTTTCTGCAGCGCAAATACGCAGACGCCGTGAGCGTGCTGCAGTCAGTTCTCGCGGTCGATCCGGAGGACTTGCAGGCGCACTACAACCTTATGCTTTGCTACAACGGCCTTGGAGATCAGCAACAAGCCCACGAGCACGAGGTGCGTTATTTGCGTTTCAAAGCCGACGAAGCTTCGCAAGCCATCACCGGACCCTATCGCCAGCTCAATCCGGAAGACAACAACGAGCGGCAGGCGATCCACGAACATGTTTCGGTAACGTTGCCGGCGAGTAGCTCAAGCCACGTGGGGACGGCCGCCCCCGACCGCCCGGCCGGGCGAGGCTCGGCTATCGCAAAGGCGTCGGCAGGGGCTTCAAGATAATGCGCAAGACGATTCTATCTCTCTTCTTGTTGCTGTTGGCCGCGTCCGCATCTGGGCAGCAAATCCAATTTCGCGACATCACTTCGCAAGCTGGCATCCATTTCGTTCACAACAACGGCGCCTTCGGAAAAAAGTATCTACCCGAGACCATGGGTTCGGGTTGTGCCTTCATCGACTACGACAATGACGGCTGGCCGGACATCTTGCTGGTAAACGGCGGAGACTGGCCTGGGCACAAGCGCTCCGATTCCATGCTGAAGCTCTATCACAACAATCACGACGGCACATTTACCGATGTGACTCGCAAAGCTGGTCTCGCAATTTCAATGTACGGTATGGGCGTCGCAGTGGGAGATTACGACAACGACGGCTACGACGACATTTTCATCAGCGCTCTCGGCCAGAGCCATCTGTTTCACAACAACGGTAACGGCACTTTCACTGATCTGACCAAGGCCGCTGGATTGTGGGGGCCGAACGAGTTCTCGACCAGTGCCGCCTGGGTGGATTACGATCGCGACGGCAAATTGGACCTGGTCGTCGCGAATTACGTGCAGTGGTCGGAAAAGGGCGATCTGTACTGCACGCTCGATGGCGCGCACAAGTCTTATTGCACGCCGGAATCCTATAAAGGTTCGTCCGCACGACTTTGGCATAACCTGGGCAATGGAAAGTTTGAAGACGCCACGCAGAAGGCTAAGTTCTACGATCCGACTTCAAAGAGCCTGGGCGTGGCGATCGTCGATTACAACGGAGATGGCTGGCCCGATATCCTGCTGACTAATGACACTCAGCCAAACAAGCTTTACCTCAACAAGCACGATGGCACATTCGAGGAGAAAGCCGTTTCTGCGGGAATCGCATTCAGCGAAGACGGCGTGGCCCGCGCCGGCATGGGCGTGGACGCTGCCGACTACGATCGTTCCGGGCGACCGAGTTTCATCATCACCAACTTCGCCAACCAGATGCTCTCGCTCTATCACAACGAAGGCAACGGCCTGTTTGTGGATGAGGCGCCGCAGTCCGAGGTCGGACGCGCAACCCTGGTGACCCTTGGCTTCGGTTGTTTCTTCTTCGACTATGACAACGATGGCTGGCCCGACATTTTCGTGGCCGATGGCCACATCGAGAACGAAATCGAACGGGTGCAGAAGCGGGTGAGCTATGCGGAGCCACCGCACGTCTTTCGCAATCTCGGCGGCGGAAAGTTTCAGGAAGTGACGGGTTCTCTTGGATCCGCATTTGCCATCCCGAAAGTCGCTCGCGGCGCGGCGTACGCTGACATTGATAACGATGGATCGCTGGACATCCTGATGACCACGAACGGCGGCCGCGCGTATCTGTTTCACAACGAAGGCGGCGACAATCATAGCCTGCGCATAAAGTTGGTGGGTACGAAGTCGAACCGCGACGGCATCGGGGCCATCGTCCGCTTGAAATTAGGAAAAGATCAGCAGTGGCAGACGGTTCATAGTGGCTCAAGCTATTTGTCCCAGAGCGAACTGGTGTTGACGTTCGGGCTTGGGGAAAAAACCAAAGCCGATTCGATAGAAGTGCAATGGCCGAGCGGGCAGATCGACAAACTCTCAAACGTGGCCGGAAGCCAAACTATCACGATTCAGGAAGGCAAGGGCGTGGTGGCGAATAAAGGATTTAGCAAGGCACTGACGTTTCGTGCTCCTAAGTAGAAATCTGCTACGTCCATGCAATGCCGTGACTCTTCGAATTCCGGCATCACTTCATCCGATTTTCCTTTGTGTGCCCTTGTATCCTTTGAGGTTGACTTGGTTTTCGCATGATAAAAATGATTTCCGTCGTTGGCTCCGTCGTTCTGGCGACTATTGCTATCTTCGCGGCCGTTCCGCAAAGTGCTCCTGGTACAAAGCAACCGGAAAAATCCACCGAGGCCGCTCGTCTCAATAGTCTCGGCGTTGCCTACATGAATCAGCAGCTCTTCGAAAAGGCTCTGAAGATGTTTGAACAGGCGGCCGCGCTTGATCCAAATTTCAAGGTTGCTTTCATGAATGAGGGCATCGCGCTGCTCAACCTGGGGCGCATCGATGCGGCAAGGCAATTTCTTGAGCAGGCCGTGAAACAGAATCCCGATGATCCGCACGCCTGGTATAACCTCGGCATGCTGGAAAAAAACTCCGCGAATTCGCATGCCGCGGTCGATGCCTTCCGCCGAGTCACCGAAATTGATCCGAACGATGCGGACACGTGGTATTTCCTGGGCGCCTCCTACGCCCAGAGTAAGCAATATCCCGAGGCAATCGACGCTTTCCAGCATGCACTGAAGCTCAATCCGCTGCACGCCTCGGCCGAGTTCGGCCTCTCTCGCGCTTATCAGCAATCGGCTGATCTCACTCATGCACGCGAACATCTGGTCCGCTTTCAATACATCACGCAAAACAAGTTGGGCTCGCCCATCAGCCTGGCGTACGGCGAACAGGGAAAATATTCGCTCGCAGAAGAATCACCTGAGATGGTGCAAAAGGTTCCGCCGCAGATTGCGGTGCGGTTTGTGGATGTAACCGAGCAGGCTGGACTGCTGACGAAAGCATCGGCTGGGTCCACGAAGGATCTAGCTTCTTACCTCGGGCCGGGCGCGTGCTTTCTTGACTATGACAACGATGGTCGCATCGACCTCTTTCTACCCGACAACGGCAAGGAAGGCGGGATGTCGCTGTACCACAACCTGGGCAATGGCAAGTTCGAAGACGTAACCAAGAAAGCGGGGCTCGATCCGACATTGCATGGCATCGGCTGCACGGCCGGCGATTATGACAATGACGATTATGCCGACCTCGCTGTAAGTCTCAACGGGCGCGTACTTCTTCTACACAACCAGAAGAACGGCACGTTCAAGGATGTGACCGGAGCCGCTGGCATCAAGAGTGTCGGTCTCAATCTTGGCTTAACCTTCATCGACTACGACCACGACGGGGATCTAGATCTGTTTGCGACCACCAACCAAGGGTTACCGACAATTCCAGGCACAAGTCCCCCGATTTGGTCTGAACAATTTCCGGTTGCCCTCGGTCACGGCAATGTCATGTGGCGAAACAATGGCGACGGTACCTTCACGGATGTTTCCACATCAGTGGGTCTCATGGGCGCAGGTTCCAGCGTGTCCGCCCTTGCTACGGACTACAACAACGACCGTGCTGTGGACTTGGTCGTAACCGGCGGGAAGTCAGCGGAGATCTACGAAAATCCAAGAGAGGAGAAATTTCTCGCACGCGAGCCATGGTCCGTACCGGTGGAAGCACCGTCGCAGGGTATAGCGATCCTCGACTACAACCATGACAACTGGATGGATGCGGCGGTGACGTATGGAGGAAACCCCGGGCTGATCTTGTGGCGAAACAATCACGCCAAAAGCTTTGAGCCGGTCACGCTTTCCAACACAAATTGGGTTCGTGGTTTCGGGGTGGCTGCCGTCGATTATGACGACGATGGCTGGGTCGACTTGGTGGCTGTCGGCGAAACTGCGGATGGGCGCGGCGAACTGCGTCTGTTTCGCAATCTCGGGCCTGAAGGATTCAAGGATGTCACGGCTGACGTTGGCCTCGACAAGATTGCCCTGAAAAATCCGCGCGCCGTCATTACTGGCGACTTCGACAACGACGGCGCCAGCGATCTGCTCATTACCCAGAATCACGGCCCAGCCGTGTTGCTTCGCAATGAAGGCGGCAATAAGAATCACTGGCTGCGTCTTGCTCTCAAAGGATTGAACGACAACAAGAGCGCGATTGGAACTAAAGTCGAAGTGTTTGCCGGAGGGAATCGCCAGAAGTTCGAGATCGCGGGATCGTCTGGGTATCTCGGACAGAATTCGCCCTACCTCACCGTCGGGCTCGGGCAAGCTACGCAGGCTGACGTCGTCCGCATGCTCTGGCCTACTGGAGTTCTGCAGGACGAAGTGGAAGTCGTCGGTGACCGCGAACAAAAATTCATGGAAATCGATCGCCGTGGAAGTTCGTGCCCCACCCTTTTCGTTTGGGATGGAGAGCGCTACAAGTTGGTCGGCGACATGCTCGGCGCGGGCGTCGTTGGACACTGGATTGGACCGGGCCAACGCGATATTCCGCGGCCTACCGAATACATCAAAATTGACCGCAATGCGATTCGAGAGAAAGACGGCAAGCTCAGTTTCCGCTTCATGGAGCCTTTGGAAGAAGCGGTGTATCTTGACCAGGTAAAGCTGCTGGCCGTCGATCATCCGGCGGGGCTTGACGTTTATCCCAACGAGTACTTCGCGAGCAATCCGCCGTATCCGACATTCAAAGTGGTCGTTAGCCACGATGCGCGTCCGCCTGTGGCGGCCCACGATGAGCATGGCCACGACGTGCTGCCTGATCTGCTGGCGCATCACTACTTTGGTGATTTTGGCTTGACTCGATTTTCTGGCTTTGCCAAGTTGCACACGCTCGAACTCGATCTCGGCGAGCCTTACGCCGGCGAACCGCTCTGGTTGCTGCTTCACGGCGAGGTCGAATATTACTCCGCGAACAGCATGTACGCTGCGTCGCAGGCTGGAGTCGAGTCCATCTCTCCTTATGTCGAGGCGCTCGACGCCAAGGGAAAATGGATTCGCGTCATCGACGACATGGGCTTTCCTGCTGGTGGACCGCGTACGATGACCGCCGACCTGACAGGGAAGCTGCCCTCTGGCACGCAGCGCATTCGGATCTCGACCAACCTGCAAATTTACTGGAACAGCATCCTGATTGATCGAACCAGTCAGAATCAGGACGTTCGTCTAACGGCAGTTCCGCTTGCTCGCGCCGATCTGGGCTTTCACGGATTTCCGCTGAAGATCGAAGGCACGCCGCCGGGCAACGTCATGTACGTTTACGAAAAAACCAGTGCCACAGGGCCCTACACCCGTCCCGCGGGTACTTATACACGTTACGGCGACGTGCTTCCGCTGCTTACCTCGCGCGATGACCGGTTGGTCGTCTTTGGATCGGGCGATGAAGTCGCTGTGGATTTTGATCCCTCGAAACTTCCTGCCCTGCCCAATGGTTGGTCCCGCGATTACTTCTTCGTGGCCAATGGCTACGAGAAAGATATGGACTTCTACGCCTACGACTTCAGTCGCGTCGATCCGCTCCCGTTCCGCGATATGAGTGGGTATCCGTATCCTGCCGACCAATCGTTTCCTCTGGATGACCCGCACTTGAATTATTTGCTGGAGTACAACACGCGTTACATGTCAGGAAACGAATCGCCGGGGTACCGGTTCGATTATTCGCTGCCGAAGTGAGGTTTCCGCGTCAGTTGCGGTTTCCTTCCGGGTTCTTGTTCGGCGTCCGGACAAGGCGGTTGGAGTTACGCGGACGTTGCCGGATTGGGAATAAAAACTAGGGGTACCCCCCTCCCCCTCGATCTTTTGGAATCATCGGGTTACAGCCGGACTACCCTCAAAATCTTTGAGGAATAAGGACTTACAGCTAAAATATTCCAGAATAAGGACTTACCTCCCGCTACGGCCATAATCTGCCAGGATCTCTCATGGTTGTCAAAGAGCTAAGTATGCCATAGCAATGATAGCAAATTGGGAACATTGGGTCAACACAAATTGCTTGCGCGCGACGGTCGAGGCACTTGCTCAACAATCTGGAACCAGTTCCATAATGGGAAATCGCACGACCTGGTAACTGCTACTTAAAGCCCGGCGTAATTTGTTGCCCTCTCGCCGCGCACGTATAACCACGACAGTACAGCCGCGTTGTTGGCCGCTGTCCCGCGGCTGCGATCCGACGAGAGCAACCTTGTGAATCTTGATTGGGGGATGCATGCGAAAAGGATGGGTAACCCTTGTAGTGATAGCAGGCAGTGTGGCGACTCTGAGCGCGCAGATTTCTAAAGAGGCAATCCACATGGCGCCGAACGGCAAAGGATGGGGCGTAGAAACCGAGGCGCCCAGGGAAGGAGGAACATTCGGCAACAAGCCCGCTACGACGAACGGGATCGGCTATCACGGCGGTCCGGTGATGCATGCGAACCCGGTTAATGTGTATTTCATCTGGTACGGCAACTGGACGAACGGTCCCAAACCTTCAGACAGCCAAACGACTGTGAACCTGATGGATGCTCTGTTTGGAGCAACGCGCGGGATCGGCGGCTCGAGCTACTTCAAAATCAACACGACTTACAGCGATACCCATGGTTATGCCACCGGGAATATCGCGCTGCTCGCTTCCTCTACCAATAACTACAGCCGAGGGAAGCAGCTCGTGGATAGCGACATCCAGAACATCGTCAGCAGTGCTATCAGCAGCCGAGCTTTACCGAAAGATGCAAATGGTCTGTACTATGTGCTCACCTCGTCGGATGTGGCTGAGAGTTCCGGGTTCTGCACCAAGTACTGCGGCTGGCACACCAGCAATACGATGGGGGGAACTGACATCAAGTTCGCGTTTGTAGGCAATCCCGACCGTTGCCCGTCTGCCTGCGAAATGCAGACAGTGAGCCCGAATGGCGACAGCGGTGCCGATGGTATGGCCTCAATCATGGTGCACGAGGCCTCCGAAGCGGTCACCGATCCAGACCTGAACGCATGGTATGACTCGCTGGGCAACGAGAGCGCGGACAAATGCGCCTGGAAGTTCGGGCCGGTCACGGATACGCTCGGACACGGCGCCTACAACCAGACCTTCGGCACCTACAATTGGCTGATCCAGATGCAATGGGAGAACAGCCGCGGCGGCGGTTGCGACAAAACTCTGGGCGGCAAGTTCTACCTCCAGTAACCAAGTCGATAGACGAAATGATGGTTGCGCTACAGGAACGCGAGTCCTGCTGGTTGAGTGGGAATCCTCGCAATGTTCGGCTTGATCTATGAAGAGGGGCGCCGTTGATTGAACCTTGACCGGCCGACGAACAAGATCAAAAGGCTGGTGCCGATCAGCAGCAGCATGATGCGATGGTACAGATCGTTGCTCGCGGTGCGAGGACCAGCACCGGCCGCCAGAGCGGCGATGCCCAATAACACGCCGCCCAAAGCAACGAAGTTCATTATCACCGCCGTGCGCCAGCGTGTTTTTGAATTCCGAAAAAGTGCGGCCGCGCCCCACAGCAAGCAAAGCCCGCATAACGTTTCTACTATCGCAGCTGGCGTGATGAGCGGCTCGTGAAACGATCCGACAGCGATGCCTGCGTGTTGAACGGCTCCGAAGAAAAAGAACGCTGCGTTTGCCACCATCAACCATCCAGCCACGGTTTTCATGCCGGCACCTCCAATGTTCGCAAGGGGCGAGTAGCAACTCTCGGCAGCAGGAATCCTGTCGCAATCAGCCAGACGAAACTTGGGAATCGAACCAGTGGAATCAGGAACAAGGCTTTCGGCGCAATCAGGTTCAGCCAACTCAGTTCGCCGCATACTGCCAGCACCAGGCCGAGTCCCACAACCCACTTGGGTAGCAGCTTCAGGAATGCGGCGGGGACACACACCCCGGCCAGCAGGAGACCCATGGGCACGGAGAAGCCTGGACCGCCGAAGGCGTAGGAAAGGTAGTACAACGCGCGCAGCAGCGTGGGATCCTGGGCGATGCCAGGATGAACCATGACCCAGAGAAGAAAGGAGGCAGCCATACCGTTGAATACCACGGCGAAGCCGCCGAAGAGCGCGATGTATGGACCGGCGGCGCGCACGCCGAGAAAATGCAGACGACTGACCACCGACGCCGTGAAGATGCCGAGAGGGACGAGCGCTCCGAATTGAAGGAACAAACAGATCAGGACGGGCAACGGGTGGGTCTGAAAGTAAGACACGATGACATCGCCCCTCTCCCATGGACCCGGGAAGTGTATTTTGTCGGCAAAGATCGTGACCGGATAGAGGCCAGCATTGAACAGTACGGTATAGACGATGGCCAGGGCGCCGAGATGAGGGCCGCGATGGCGCGCGGTGCTGACCGGCTTGGGCTTATCACTAGGTGTGTCCATAACTCCTCCCGAATATTGATTCTATATAATAATCATTCATATCATGAATTATTATAAAATGATACTATATTTTAAGTGAGCGAAAATAAGGGAGTTTCTCCAGATCGACGCCCGACCGGCGCCGCCTTTCTCCTCGCCCAACTGGGAGCCCACGGGGCACGCCGCTTCGCTGAACGGGTTGCGGAGATTGGGTTGACGGCTCCGGATGCGGGGCTACTTCGCAAGATTGCGTCGGATCCCGGGGTTAGCCAGCAAGTCTTGGCAGAGCATCTCGGGGTGATGCCGAGCCGCATGGTCGCGCTGGTGGATGGACTCGAAACCAAGGGAATCATCGAGCGGCGGCGCAGCACGGAAGATCGTCGCAACTACGAGCTACACCTGACGGAGCGAGGGCGCCGGGTGCTCGGCGAGTTGTCCCGGATTGCGGCCGAGCACGAAGAGAGTTTTTGCGCTGCCCTTACTAAGGATGAGCGGATGCAATTAAGAGATTTGTGCCGGCGCATCGCCGACGAGCAGGGGCTGACGCCGGGTGTGCATCCCGGATATCGTGAATTGGGAAGAAAGAAATAGAGGGCACAACCACGCTGATCAGGCCTGCATCTGGACGCTACGAAGTGCATCTCGCATCTTGACTTTGCGGCGTATGTTTCTGATGACCGCTTTCACTTCTTGGATCACACTGCGAAATCGTTTTAATAGTTGACAGTTTCGCCGCGACATAATCCAATACCCGCACATGGCATCCGCTTCCACTGGCACTCCTGCGGCCGCGCGTCTTCGGCGAACTCTGACTCTTTGGGACCTCATCCTTTACGGCGTCATCGTGATTCAGCCGGTCGCACCCATGTCCGTATTCGGCGTGCTCAGCGATCGCGGCCACGGACACGTGGTCACGACGATCCTGATCGCGATGGTGGCAATGCTGTTCACGGCGATCAGTTACGGGCGCATGGCGCGGGCTTATCCCAGCGCGGGCTCCGCGTTCACCTACGTCGGACAAGAGATCAATCCGGCGCTCGGCTACGTCACCGGATGGAGCATGGTGATGGATTACCTGCTGAATCCGATGATCTGCATCATCTGGATCAGCCAGCAGGCCCATGTGTTTGCTCCCGGCGTGCCGTATGGAGCCTGGGCGGTTTTCTTTGCTCTGGTGTTCACCGCTTTGAACGTTCAGGGAGTGAAGACTTCCGCTCGCGTGAATACTGCACTGGCCGCGGGGATGGGCGTGGTGATCGCGATATTCTTCGTGGCTGCGGCCCGCTACATCTTTGGAAATCCGCATGACGGGGCGGCATTCTTCACGCGTCCTTTTTACGATCCGCAACTGTGGAATACGAAAGCCGTGCTGGGCGGGACTTCGGTCGCGGTGCTGACCTACATTGGGTTTGATGGTATCTCGACGCTTTCGGAGGAGGCCGAGAATCCGCGGCGGAACATTCTGCTGGCAACCGTGCTGGTATGCGTGGTCATCGGCATTCTTTCAGCCTTCCAAGTGTACGCAGCGCAGTTGATATGGCCGGCGTCGCAGCCTTATCCCAACGTGGATACTGCGTTCACATTCGTGGCCGGCCGAGCCTGGGCGCCGCTGTTCGCGATTGTGGGATTCACCCTGGTCGTAGCCAATTTCGGCTCTGGCATGGGAGCACAACTGGGTGCTGCCCGCTTGCTTTATGGCATGGGCCGGAGCAGCGCCTTGCCGAAATCTTTTTTTGGCGTAGTCGACGCGAAACGGCATGTTCCTCGCAACAACGTGCTCTTCGTGGGCGCGCTTGCTCTCGCTGGCGCTTTCTTTCTGCCATGGGTGGCGGCGGTTCCATCGATATTGGCCCGTTTTCTCTCTAGCGGGTACAGCAAGGATCTGGGGACAACGACCACCGGCTACGAACTTGGCGCGAACTTGCTCAACTTCGGCGCTCTGATCGCTTTCATGGGAGTGAATGCGGCGGCGTTTGTTCGCTACTATCTCCACGAAGAGAAAAAGAAGTTGAGCAATCTTCTGCCGCCGGTTTTGGGGTTTGTCATCTGCCTGTTCCTGTGGTTGAACCTCAGCACCATGGCGCTGATTTTTGGAGCCATTTGGATGGCTGTGGGGATCGC
>Ga0210409_10006505_pt1 | contig 12133 bp, 11 predicted proteins | sample IncBWH17MmetaG_FD_161649 | JGI IMG/M metagenome (GOLD analysis project Ga0210409, IMG submission 161649) | Forest soil microbial communities from Barre Woods Harvard Forest LTER site, Petersham, Massachusetts, United States - Inc-BW-H-17-M | ecosystem: Environmental > Terrestrial > Soil >...
ACCCTTGCCCGCGGGCCCGCGCACCACGTTGGCGAAATGGCGATGTCGATCGTCACCTTGTTGAGGATGGCTCGTGGCGGTGTGGCAGTTGATGCAGCGGGGAGAGGTCAGCACGGAGTAGACCTGTTGCCAGGCGGCGAGACCCTCCGCGGCCTTCAGGGCGGCCGATTCCCGGGCAACGTGGTCGCGGGCCGAAGCGAGGGAGGCCGAAGCGGCCCATGCCCCGCATGTGACCAGAGCCAGCGAGGTTGCCCGCAGCGCTGTCGGGGGGCCCATGAATGATCTCCTTCCGGGTTGCCGTTGCACGCCTCAAGGTTCATGTTTCTGTTGCCCACGTGTCCAACACACTGTTGTTATCGAACCAATATCCGGAGCCTATCGATATGGAACTACGGCATCTGCGCTACTTCGTGGCCGTCGGAGAAGACGAGCACTACGGACGCGCCGCGAAAAGGCTGCGTGTGGCCCAACCCGCACTGTCCAGTCAGATCCAGGACCTTGAGCGTGAGATCGGATTCCAGCTCTTCGACCGCCTGCCGCGGGGCGTTCGCTTGAGCGCGGCCGGAAAGGTGTTCCTGGAAGACTGCCGGCGGATTCTCCAGGAACTGAACGACGCGGCGGTCCGCGCCGAGCGTGCGGCGCGGGGGCTGATCGGGACGCTGCGGGTGGGGTTCACGGAGAGCGCATCCTGGCACGGTGTCGTTCCCGACTCCCTCCGGGAATTCCGCCGAAGGCACCCGGAGGTGGAGCTGCAGCTCAGTCCGCTGATCTCGCTGGATCAGGTGGAAGCGCTGCGGTCGGGCCGGTTCGATGCGGGGTTCGTCTACCACGTGCCGAGACCCGATCCGGATATTGACCACGTTCAGGTCGGCTCGCATAAGGTCGTGCTCGCCACGCCACAACGGCACCCGGTGTCGAGGTTCAAGCATCTCCGCCTGCGTGACCTGGCCGAAACCGACTTCGTCTGGTTTCCACGGCGTCAGCACCCAGCGAACTACGACCGCCTTCTCCAAGCGTGCTCACGCGGTGGTCTGACCCACCCACGGATCGTTCAGGAAGCCGCGGATGAGGCCACGATGCTGAGTCTGGTTTCCTGCGGTCTGGGAGTCGCGTTCGTCACCGACGCGACGCGCTGGCGCTGTCCCAAGGACGTCCAGCTTCGGAGGGTCATCGACCTGCGTCTGCCGATCACGCTATCCCTCGTCTGGAGGAAGGCCAACCGGTCGCCGCTGCTGGCCAGATTCGTGGCGGAAGTGCTTCAACTCGTCGAAACGCGGGCGGTTTCACGTACCGCGAACAGGGGCGCCGATTCGATCTCGTAGCTCACGCCGCGCGCACGTAAACGGCCGGCGGCGATTGCTGAGGACGCGTCGCGTATCCCAGATCCAGAAGCCCGGTTAGGGACGTCTGCTTCAGCCCGCATGGGAGAGTCGGGCCGCCCTCACGCTCCTCAGTCCATCACTGCGATCGCTTCAACTTCGATCAGGAATCCAGGATCGGCCAGCGATGAGACGCCAATCCACGTCGAGGCGGGCATGGCCGGGCCAGGGAAGGACTGTCTGAGGGCCTGGCCCACGGGTTCGGCCTTCGCCGGCCCATAGTCCACGACGTAGATTCGGAGGCTCACGACGTCCGCAAGGCTGCCTCCGGCGGCTTCGACGGCAATCCGTACATTGCGAAATGCCTGTCGCGCCTGAGCCAAGAGATCGTTAGCGCCGACCAGCTGCTTTTGTGCATCCCAAGCGGTCTGACCCGAAAGGTAGAGTGTTCGCTTGCCGGTTGCGACCACTACCTGGGAGAAGCCGTACTCGTCGCTTCGAAACAACGACGGCGGATTGATGTACTCCTTGGCCATGCTCTTCGCCTCACGCGAGCTCAAATCAGTTCATCCAGGATTAAGCGACGACCCCTCTGCCGGGCCGATCACGTCCGGTCTTGGCTTGGGTCAGACGGCTTGAATGTCTCACCTGCATGCCCCCCCTCCCGAAGCGCCGTACCTTTCGGTGGTCGAGATCGAAGAGCCGTATCGTTGAGCTAAAGAGCGGACTCTCTCCTCCCCCCAACGTCGGCCGAGCACGACGGATAGGCCGCAGGCGTCGCCGGGCGCGCACGGCCGCGCGCTCCGTGTGCCGGGTGCAGCGGAGAAGCTCGGCCAGCCTCATGCGCTCGTTCGGCCGCCCGGGCGCTCGGCGGGTCGCCGTGGACGCTGCTTGGCCGATACCGACTGGATAATCGTCCGCCCGGGGCCGCGAGCCATCGGCTTCGGATGGGTTGCCACCGCCTCCTTCATGAGAGCCCGTACCGGGGCACTGTCGAGCACTTGCGCCCGCTGAACGACGAGGTGCCGGATCTTGCGGCCGGACCCACGAAGAAGACGATGAGGATCAGTCAGCTCAGCTCCGCGAGTGAAGAAGAGACTGACCCAACGCGGGTAGAGAGCGATCGAAAGGATCAGGTCGGATGGCCGCTCCGTGGGGCCAAACGCGATGGCCAGTGCGTTGTAGTTGTCGTAGACGAGCTCGACCGCCCCCGGCAGTTGCTTCCGGACCTTGGCGCGTGCTTGCCGAGCCACGCGAGCCACCTCTGGCCGGTACTTCGCTATAAAGCGCGCGACCTGCCTCTCAACGGACCCTCCCGCCATTGGTAATACCTCGATCTTCCGCCAGTCGTGGGTGGGACAGCCGAACCATTGGGATAGCCTAAGAAGCCACAGAGTCGACCACCTCGGCTCGATCCCATGGTGTTAGGTGGCCGAATCACTTCCCACGATACGGGCGTTTCAACTGAAGCGGATAGTAGCCTTCATCGAAATGGCCCTTGGACTGCCCTTTGAGACCGTCACGCGCCCAGCGTCCATTCTCAAACCCGCAGATGCACACGGCCTTGCCCGTACGTCCAGGCCCTTGCTTGTCCGAGTCACAGTCCCTGGCCAACCAGCCTAGTTTCCCTCGCCTGCTGATGCTGTTCATCGACACGACCAGGTCAGGGAAGGCTGGATGAAGCCCCCGTTCATCCGTCCCTTATGTGGCTCATAAAGCTTCGGCAAGGGCACCCAGCTTCAGGACGGTGCTCCAGTTGCGGCCGGTACCGCGCGTACCAAGCCTCCTTTCAATCAAAGCGTTCGTTAGGCGGGAGCGCCCCACCCCGTCCGGATAAACGATGTAAGCGTGTCGGCCCTTGGCGCGGACGACCTCGCGACCCTTAATGGCGCTCTGGAGGGCGGTCACGTCCTCGCGACTCGGCGCCTCCTTCAGGAACATGACCAGTAGATGGCTGGGATCTCGCTCAGCTTCGTCTGGAAATGGGTTGCCAGCGACGAGGGTTTTCCAATCAGTGGCCGTGCGGACGAAGAAGTCCGTCTCAAGACCGAAACGCTTCGCGGCGCTATGTTCGAGCGCGTGTTCCAGCTGCTTAGCCGCGTGGACCTCACTCCGAAAGACCAAGTTACCACTTTGAAGCAGTGATCGGACGTCCCGCATGCCGAGCGCGGCAAGGAGCTGACGCAAGTCAGCCATCCCGATCTTGTTGTGTCCAGGTAGGTTTACGGCCCGGAGCAGGCCGATATGAATCGTCATCAGGGGGAAGACTTCACGGCGAGCAATGGGCACCCCGCGAGTAGGTTGAGTCTCCTCCACATACGTTCATACCCCGTACGCCCAGCTGACCGGGTCGTTCAGCTGCGGCAGCGCCCTCGGCCCGCCGGGCATCCTAACCGAGCCAAGGCTTGGTCCTTGGCCACCAGCGCCGGACGTTCCGACAATACACCTCGTACCCGCTTCCGAACTGTGCGGCGAGCGCGCGCTCCTCGTAGAGAACCACGAAGCAATGAAAGAGAATCCAAAGGACGGCAGCGTAGCCAAGCAGCACGCTGCTCGCCAGCACCAAGCCCTGACCAAGCACGATCGCCAAGACTGCCACGTACATAGGATTGCGGAGGTAACGGTATTGTCCCGATACGACAAGCCGGGTGGGTGGTGAGACTGGTGCGGGAGTGCCGAGACCCACGAGTGCGAATCGAGCGAAAGAGTCCAGGAGACTTGCCAAGCCCGCGAGGAGAATAACTGCACCCACGAACCGTATGCTGGACGCATCCAAGAATGGCCGGCCTGCCCTCCAGCCCGTCAGCCAGAATGGAATCCATCCCGCAACCGTGCCCGGTGCTAGGACAAGGAAAAGGAGTGAGCCAACCAGAGCCCAGGACCTCCTAGTGCCGCTCGCGTTCTCGCTATCTCTCCTCGGCGCCATCTGCCCATGATTAAGAGAGGTGGCAAGCCGTGATCACGGGGCAGCTCTATCCTGACCGTGGTTCGTCCCCTGCCTCTCAAGGATAGGTTGTAGCTCGGCAGCCCGCATGGCGTGCTACTCCGTCGTAGGGCTGGCCAGTAGGTGACGAATGGCCATGAGAACGGGTCGGTGTATCTGGCCTTTGACCAGCCATGAGATCGCAAACGCGACGATGGCGATGGCCTCCGGCCAGAAGATCGGCGCCTGCGTGACTAGGGAACTCGCCGCCCAGAGCACGCAGCCGATCATCGTGATCCCACAGGTAAGGCACACGGCATCGCGCAACTGCTTCTCAGGCGGCCGATTGCGCTTGTCGGGAATGCTGGACTTACGAAAGAGCCAGACAGCGAAGAGGATGAAGGCGGAGAAGAGCAAGACCGCCGCCACGTAGTGCACGACCCGCAACCCGGGGCTCCACCAGGAGGGTTCGGACAGACCATCAGGAGCTGCAGTCGGGAACAGAGCGACGCCGAGGGCAGCACTCCCACCCACCCATCCGACCACGCGATCCGCGATAACGTCCTTGTATCCCGGATAGCTGAACAAGAAGAGCCCCAACGAGAAGAGCACCCCGACGAATACGCTCACCGCACCCGTGTAGTAGTACGCGCTGACCGAGGGCAACAGGACCCAGCTGGGCAGCCCCTCGGTGGGACGAAGTCCTGCGACAACGTATAGGAGCACCGGCAGGAAAAGCCCAAGAAATCCGATGAGCCGCCGGTGAACAACCTGCGGTAGGTCATTCGGTAGGTTGCCCCTGCGGCTGGACTTAGAGTCTGTCGCCTCTGCCACCTGTTTCTCCTGCCATCCCGTTGGCGGTACCGATCGCATCGCGTAGCGTACAACCCCAAACGGCAGGGGGGGAGATGTTTGACGACGTAAATTGTCGCACGGTTGTTCGTCCGCCATGCGACAATGACCGCCCCCCTAAGGACCGAACTCTCTCGGCATGTTGATACTATCTAGCCTCGATCACCAGCAGGAAATCTCTCTTATTCGTTGTCCGGGGCCTCCACCCATAACATCGGGAAAGCGCTCCACCACAACCAAAGGCCTGCACACGCTGACTGCGGTCACGGTGAAACTCATAGGCTTCGAATTCGCGTATTGCAGCTCCGACGCTCCAGAACCCACGCCCGAGAGCTCACATGGCCGGTCCGTCCTGCCCGGACACGCCGTCCTCATGTAAATGCGGCGGGTTCCTCCCACCCGCATCCCATACAACGCTTGAAACAAGGTTGGATCGATCGTGCCCGAGGGAACCAACTCCGACTTTGGATAAAGCAACTCGAAGCGGCCCCTACCGGTCTCAGTTCCGCTTTGATCGGCGACTATGACCTCAAGCACCACTCTGCGCGTGGGAAAGACCTGACGGCCCGAGCCGACTCGGATATCTTCGTACCTGCCGGTGAATCCTGTCGAATCCTCCCAGATATACTCAATCTGCTTATCGGACAGCTTGCCCCGCAGCTCTGAATCAGATTGGGTCGGATACCCATTGCGATAGGTACAGGCGCTCGCTGCGAGAGCCAGGAATGCGAGTGTCCTCAAGGGAGAGTGCGTCTTCACAACGGCGTTCCGACTCTGATGAATTGAATGACTTGGTCGATCGTGGTGCTTGCCCCGTGCGCTCCTCGGCTGCGGCCTACCGTGGAATCATCCCGATGGTCCCGAGCCACGTCTCCACCAACTGAGGCCATGATGTTATCGGGAGCTCCGCGCGCCTTAGCCCAAACGCATGGCCGCCCTTCGCATACAGGTGCATCTCAACAGGAACACCTGCCTTTTTCAGCGCAATGTAGTAAGCCAGCGAGTCATTTACATTGTCCACGTGGTCATCCTCAGCCTGCAGTAAAAAAGTAGGCGGCGTCTGGCTGGTGACTGGAAGTTCGGGATTCACAGCAAGATCTTTGTCGGCATTCGGCGGATGACGGACCACGTACTTTGTGGTGCCTTGCTTAGCATCCCATTCCGCTGCGGAAACCGACAGATGTCCCGGATAGATAACCACGGCAGAATCCGGGCGGCAACTTTCTTTGTCGGCGGCATCTACCGCGGAATATAAACGGTTCCCAAAATGGGTGCTCATCGCCGCCACCAAATGCCCGCCGGCCGAAAACCCAAGCACGCCAATCTTGTGCGGATCGATGTGCCACTCCGCCGCGTGAAAACGCACCAGCCCCAAGGCCCTTTGCGCATCTTCCAATGCCATCGGTGATTCCGGATACGGCCCCGATTTCGGATACGATGCCGATTTCGGATACCCTCCCTCGCCCGGCACGCGGTACTTAAGCAGGATGCAGGTGATGCCCTTGGACGTAAGCCAATCGCAGACCTCCGTACCTTCAAGATCGATGGCAAGAATCTGGTAGCCGCCGCCGGGGAATACGACCACCGCAGCGCCCGTGTTGCCTCCCTTCGGCGAATAGACCGTCATCGTCGGTTGCGAGACTCGGCCGACATAGGACCACGGCCTTCCGGCAATCACTTTTTCGACCGTGCCTACGACCTCGGGCCCCTCGACTGGCAACGCGTCAGGAACCACACCCGGCCATATCGGCACTTGCGTATGGCCCGGCGATGGCTGCCAGGGAGGCTCCCCGGCGCACAGCCGGGGCTCTCTGGCTGCCAATGCCAGAAAAGCCAGTAGAGCCGTACCCACTCGGAACTCAACTCTCATCGGCGCTTCTCACGGTCCTTAGTCCTTCAGGCTGACTCTCGACGGCGGCCACAGCAATGTCGGGGGGGCGGCGGAGCACAGCCCCCAACCCCGGACGTTGCGTCTCGTAACACCCGAAAGCCTCTTCCACGTCCCCCCCGCCTCTGGCGTGAGGAGGACCGGCTTCACCGAGACTTGAGAGGTTCCCGAACTTCAGACCACGGACGCCCCAGTGGTCGGCCCGCCCGGATCTCGTTCTCCAGGGCGTCCAGACGCTTATCCAGTTCCGCCCGCTGACCGTCGGAAAGGGGAATGCCCGCTGAGTGCTGGCTGAGGCGATCCCAGATCTCCTCAAGTAGGTCTAGCTGTTCCTCTGGAGAGAGAGCATCAAGATTAACGGCCGGTCGAGTCATGCCACTATTCTCTCGCTGTCGAGATCGGGCCACAAGGTAGGGCTAACGCTCCGATCAGCGGCGAGCGGCGCTCCGTTTCCGCGGGGTGCCGCTCGTCCGCTGTAGCCGGTTGGACCGCCCCGCCCGAATCCCTGTCGCCTCGTAGAGGGCCTGGGGAGCCATGTCCGAGCAAAGTCTCTAGTCCCTCCTTCCGGCCGAGGAGTAACGCCATCACTGGACAGACCAGGTCCGATGCCTTTTGCGCGTGCCGAGAACGTTCCAGCAAGTCCTCGTGTCTTAGGGGCCACAGCGTGTGTTTTTCTGGCGCCCTGCGGCCGGTCCCGCCCGCCGCGCTTCACGGGCACTGACGGGTACACTCGGACGAGTCTCAATTGGGCGCTTCAACATGGACCGCCTCGGCGGGCCGAGCTGGGGCAGAAGTGAATCCCGGACTAGGCTGATTCATGATCTACTTGAGGTCAGCAGAGCGATCCGGGGGCTTTGATGAGCGGCCACACCCACTCTCTTCATGACACGCCGGAAAAGCGAATCCGGAGCGCCTTGATTCTCACCCTGGCCGCCATGGGTGCCTCCATCGGGGGTGGGATCCTATCCCACAGCCTGGCCCTGATCTCCGACGCAGGCCACATGCTGGCCGACGCGGGAGCCCTGGGCCTCGCCCTCGTGGCCCAACGGGTCGCCAGCCGGCCGCGCACGCACCTCCGTACATATGGATGGCGGCGGGCGGAGACTCTTGCCGCCTTCGTCAACGCGATCCTGCTTGGGGTGGCCTCCCTCTGGGTGGTGGTCGAGGCTCTGGAGCGGTGGCGGGAGCCGCCGGAGATCCGGGGAGGTTGGATGCTGACGGTTGCGGCCGGTGGCCTCCTTGTGAACCTCGTCGCCGCCTGGGTGCTCTCCCAGGGCCAGGACAGCAACGAGAACACGCGAGCCGCGCTCGCCCACGTCCTCTCCGATGTGGCGGGCTCGGTCGCGGCCATGGTCGCGGCGGCGCTGGTCCTCTTCCAGGGCTGGCGGCGTGCCGATCCTGTCATCTCCCTCCTGCTGGCGCTCATGATCCTCTGGAGCGCCTGGAAGCTGGTGTCTCACACCCTCGACGTGCTCATGGAGGGCGCACCCGCGGGGCTGGTGCCCGGAGAACTGGAACGCACGATCAGGGGGACCCCCGGCGTGGCTGACCTGCACGACCTGCATGCCTGGACCATCTCCCAGGGCTTCGACGTGGTGACGGTTCATGTGATCCTGGATGGCACCCGACACGGGACCGACGTGTCCCAGGCGGTGTGCGAGAGCATCCGGGCTGCCCACGGTATCGACCACGTGACGGTCCAGGCGGAGGCCCCTTCCTCTCCGATCTACTACCAGCCCCTCTCGGAGATCGGTCGGAAACGGCGATAGGCCGATCACCCCTCGCCGTACCGTTCCCCTCTGCCGCTGGCGGGGTCAGCGGGGGAGTCCGGGAGGAACCGGACGGAGGAGGCGTCGGCACAGATAGACGCTCACCGCGATCTCCTCCCGACCCCCGCGCAAGACGGGGACGGTGCCAACGGCCGTGATGTGCTCGAAGTAGGGTGCGTAGCTCACCATTGGCTCTTGCCCGGCCCGGCGACTGGCCAGGAGGAGAACGTCTTGCCCGACAAGAGAGCCCTGGTTGGCCTGGTAGCGAAAACCGCGGGGGTCGGTACCCACGCAAGACACGGTGACTTCGGGGCCTAGGGCGTAGGCCGCCTTGGCCACATCGGACCAGCTGGCGGCGGCGATGGCGAGCCCGGGCTGGGGATAGCCCCATTCCCGGAGTCGCGGAGGGAGCAGGTTCCATTGAAGGAGGTCGCGCGTGGGGTCTCCCTTGGAGAACAAGCCCGGCACGGCCCGGGCCAGCCAGCCCGTCGAGGCATGAGTCACGATCAGGAGGAGGACGATGAGCAACCCCGCGGAGGAGGCCCACAGCCATTGACGCGTTCGGCGGTCCTCGCGCTCGAGGCGGGCCGCGATTGAGGCGCCCAAGAGGGGTAGGAGCATGAAATATCCGGGGGCCTCCCAGTGGGGGAGCCCCCGGCTGCCGACGGCGGTGAGGAGCGTGAAGAACGCGATGGGGCCGAGGGCGATACAGGTCAGGAGCCAGCGCGCTGGGTCCCGGGGCCCTGACCGCAGGGCCCAGAACAGGACTCCCAGCAGGGGGACCCACAGCCAGGGCAGCATCCACGCCGCCTGGCCAATGATGGTGTCCAGGAAGGGGGTGCCTTGCGCTTCCTCGACGGGGATGGCGCGGGATCCCTGAAATCGGAAAGAGGCCCAGTCATGATCGGCGTTCCAGATGACCACGGGCAAGAAGACGACCAGGGCGAGGAGCAGGGCTATGTAGGGGCCAGGCCGCCGGAGGCAGACTCGGTGAGGCTTCGAGGTTACCAAAAACAACCCGCACCCCACGAGCAGGAACGCGCCGTGGTATTTGGAAAGGAGGGCGAGGCCGGTGAAGACACCGAAGCCAAGCCAGGAGCCTATGCGAGCGGGGGGAGGCGCCAGCGCCCCTCCTCCGGGCTCCCTGCCCTCCGGCTGGGGAGCGGTCGAGAGCGTTGCGCGGGCTACGAACCACACGGCGGCGGTGCTAAAGAGAAGAAGCGGCCCATCCGGGAGAACCCAGCTGGCGGCGTTGACCGTGAAGAACAGGCCCAGGTTAAGGGCGACCGCCGCCCAGAGCCCGGCGCGCTCCCCAAAGAGCAGGCTACCCAGGCGGTAGACCAGCCAGGTGGTGGCCATGAACATGAGGATGAAGGGAAGGCGAACCACGATGCGGTGCTCGCTCCCTGCCAGGCGAGCCGCAACACCGGGAATCCAGAAGAGAAGAGGGGGGTGGTCGTAGTAGCTCAGGGCCAGGTGCCGTGACATCACGACCGCATAGGATTCATCGACGCTGAGGCCGATAGGAAGGGCCAGCGCGGTGCGGACGATGGCTCCTGCCGCGACGAGGGCAAGAACGAGACGTGCCGCCGAGCGTCCCAAGACGACCTCCTTCACCACGATCGGCTCATGGGTGGACGGGGCTGGCTCGAAGAGATAGGTCCTCCTTCACGGACCGACCCCTCTCCGAGGCCGCGGTCACCCATTGCGAGCCGGCTTAATCCGCGATACGGAGCCCTGAACTCAAGGCGAGCCCGGCGGGCGGACGCTCGCCCGCAGAGCCTATTTCGCGCGGCACTCGGGATCAACTGGAAACGCCCACGGACGAATGGCTTGAGGGAGGCATCTACCCCCGGTGCTAGACTGCTCCGACTGATGGCGGACCTCCCGTCGACCTCTCCTTCTGACCCTCGGCTCGGCTGGTCCCGGGGTGGGGCCCTCCTCCTTCTCGCCGCCTTCGCCTTCCGGCTGGCCTTCGGCTTGGCATCCGAGTTCTGGTCGGAGGACGAAACGCAAATCTACCTCCTGGGCTTGCGCTACTTCTCGACGAAGGCTTGGCCCTATTTTGGGCCGGACGTTGTTTGGACGGGCACCCAAATCCCGGGTGCGCTGCAAGGGCTCCTGGTGGGGCTCCCGCTGCGCCTTCTCCCCCTCCCCGAAGCTCCCTTCATCTTGTTGAACCTCATCTCGCTGGCTGCGCTCAGCCTCTTGGCCGTTTTCGTGGGCAGGCGTCTCCCGGATCTGCCGGGTTGGTTTGTGTGGGGATCGTTGTTGACCCTGCCCTGGACGCTGAACTTCTCGACCCACATCGTCAATCCGTCATACGTCCTGGCCGGCAGCATCGTGTTCTTCGTGGGCGCATTCGAAGCCCTGCCGTCCCTGCGGCGCGAGTTCCTGCCCCGGACTACAGCTCACTTCATGATGGGATTCGGCCTTCTTTGGGTCGCCCAGCTCCATCTCTCCTGGGTGCTCCTCACGCCGTTCCTTCTCGGGGCGCTCGTAGCCCGGGCCCGGGAGGGAGCGCGCAACCTGCTCCGGGCAGCCCTCGGCACGGCCGCAGGGGCCGCCCTCCCCGGCAGCCTGCTCCTGCCCACCTTTATTCGCTATGGGCTTTTTTGGGGAGGGGGTGGGATCGAACAGAACGTTCGTCCACGCCTCCTGAGCCCCTGGGCGCTGCTGACGATTGCCGGCCGGTTCCTCTCATTTGCCAGCTTCGAGGTCAATCGCTTCCTGGGGGTCAGCGCCGCCCGGCGCCTCATCCTTCTGGCCCAGAATCCCTGGCTCGTTCCGCTCACGCTGGCCGTGGGTTTGGTCGGGGTCATTCAGCCCCTCCTCATGGTTTGGCTGGGATTCCGGGGCCGGTCGCCCCATCCAGAGTGGACCTCGCTCCGCATCCTGACCGCAGCCACCCCCCTCCTCGTCTACCTCAGCTACTTCCTGGCCGTGAAGGAGCCCTGGGCCCATGCGTTCTACGTGGTCTGCCCGGTCGCGCTGGTCTACGCCTTCTACTGTTGGGATCTCCTCCTCGGGCACCGGTGGTGGCGCCGGGCGGCTGCGGTCTTTCTCGCGACTGGGGTTCTGTTCCAAGTGGGCCTGGTTCTGGCCCGGGCGCCCGCGCGCTCGCTCTACAAGAACCGTCGGGTGGTGGCGGAGGCGATTCGCCACCAGAACCCGGAGATGCTCGGTCACCGCCGACCCTTCGTGCGGGACGCCGATCCCGGCGCCCTCGGAGCGGTGGTGCCGGCGCCCGCAGACCTCCGGATCCTGGGCTCGTCCTGGTCGAGAGCCGTCGGGGGCGTGGCACTCTGGACCGTGACCATCCGCAACGAAGGCACGGTCGCATATCGCGATCTCTGCTTCACAACTGTCTACCGAGGAGCCA
>Ga0210409_10006507_pt1 | contig 12132 bp, 12 predicted proteins | sample IncBWH17MmetaG_FD_161649 | JGI IMG/M metagenome (GOLD analysis project Ga0210409, IMG submission 161649) | Forest soil microbial communities from Barre Woods Harvard Forest LTER site, Petersham, Massachusetts, United States - Inc-BW-H-17-M | ecosystem: Environmental > Terrestrial > Soil >...
GCCCAGCACCAGCACGGCAGCATAGGCATTGAACCCGCTCGCCCAGCCGGCGCCCAGCGCCACGGCCAGGGCGGCGAGCGTCTCGGTGCTCATCGCTGGATCAAAAAGCGCGCCGCGCCTTGAGCGCGGTCGCCAAGGTGCCGTCGTCCAGCCAGTCGAGCTCGCCGCCCACCGGCACGCCATGGGCGAGGCGGGTCAGCGGGACGCCGAGCTCGGACAGCCGCTCGACGAGATAATGGGCGGTGGTCTGGCCGTCGACCGTGGCGTTGGTCGCCATGATCACTTCGCGCACGCCGCCTGCCGCCACGCGCTTCACCAGGGTGGCGATGTTGAGCTCGTCCGGTCCGACGCCGTCGAGCGCCGACAGCGAGCCGCCCAGCACGTGATAGCGGCCAGCGAAGATCTTGCCGCGCTCCATGGCCCACAGGTCGCCGACATCCTCGACGACGCAGATCAGGCCCTGGTCGCGCCTGGGATCGGCGCAGATCGAGCAGGGATCGATCGTGTCGAGATTGCCGCAGATCGAGCAGGCGCGGATCGCACGTGCCGCGTCGGCAAGGGCGGTGCCGAGCGGCTCCATCAGGGTTTCGCGTTTCTTCAGGAGATGGAGCGCCGCCCGGCGGGCCGAGCGCGGCCCGAGGCCCGGCAGCCGGCCCAGCAACTGGATCAGCCGCTCGATTTCGGGGCCGTTCATGGCTGAACGATTTCCTCCCCACGAAGTGGGGAGGTGGCGCCGTCTCGCGGCTTGTAACCAAGCCGCTGAGGCGACGGAGGGGTCATGAACATGGAATGGGAAGAGCTTGACCCCTCCGCCCGCTGCGCGGGCACCTCCCCTCGTATGACGAGGGGAGGAAAGGAACGTCGTGGGTGGCGCATAGCTCTAAAGCTTGAAGCCCGGCGGCAGGGTCATGCCGCCGGTGATGCCGCGCATCTGCTCCTGCACCGTCTGCTCGACCTTGGTCCGCGCGTCGTTGGCTGCGGCCACGATCAGGTCCTCGACCACGCCCTTGTCGGCCGGCACGAACAGCGAGGCGTCGATCTCGACCTTGCGCGTCTCGTTCTTGCCGTTGACGGTCACCTTGACCAGGCCGGCGCCGGAGCTGCCGACGATCTCCAGGCGCTCGAGCACGGCCTGCAGCTCCTGCATCTTCTGCTGCATGGCCTGCGCCTGTTGCATCAGGCCGCCCAGATCCTTGAGTTTGTCGAACATCAGAACTCGCTTTCCGGAATGTCGTCGTCGGCGGGGTACTCATCGGCCGCGGGCGGCTCCTCGCCTGCGCCGGCGAGGCCTGCCACGAGGGACGTCTGGTCGCCCTTGCGCCGCACGGCATCGAGCTTGGCGCCGGGAAATGTCTTCAGAATGGCCTGCACCATCGGATCAGCCTCGGCCTGGCTGCGCAGCGAATCTGATTGGGCCGCTTTCTGGACCGTAAGTGTCGGTTTGCCAGGATCGCTCGACACCGAGGCGATCCAGCGTCGGCCGGTCCAGCGGCCCAGCATCTCGCTCAGGCGCGGCGCGAGGTCGGGCGGGGCCTGCGGCTCGGGCCGGAATTCGATCAGGCCGGGCTCGCAGCGCACCTCGTGCACGTGATGCATCAGATGGTGCACCAGGCGTGCCTCGCGGCGGGTCTCGAACAGGGCCACGATCTCGGTGAAGCTTCTCGGGTTGGGCAGCGCTTCAGCTGGCTGGGCAGCCGTCGTCGCGACGGGCTGTGTCGCCAGCCGTGCCGTCGCGCCTCCACCGCCGCCGCGCGGGGCCGGTGCGCCGGCCGTGGACGCAACCGGACCAGCACCGTTCTGCAGGGCCTTGATGGCATCGGCGGGCGAGGGCAGGTCGGCTGCGTAGCACAGGCGGATCAGCGCCATCTCTGCGGCGCGCAGGGGAGACGGCGCGGACAGCGTCTCCTGCAGGCCTTTGAGCAGCAGCGTCCAGGCCCGCGTCAGCGACGCCATGGAAAGCTTGGCGGCCATCGCGAGACCCTGGGCGCGCTCGCTGTCGGCCGAGCTCGCCGCGGCCTCGGGCGCCACTTTCAGCCGGGTCACCCAGTGCGTGAGCTCGAGCAGGTCCTGCAGGACGACGACGGGATCGGCGCCGGAATCGTGCATCTCGACCAGCGCGGCCACGACGGCGGGCGCGTCGCCCTTCATCGTCTTCTCGAACATCTCCAGCACGCGGCTGCGATCGGCCAGGCCCAGCATGTCGCGCACCTGCGCCGCATCGACCACGCCGCCGCCATGGGCGATCGCCTGGTCGAGCATCGACAGCCCGTCGCGCACCGAGCCGTCGGCCGCGCGCGCCAGCAGGACCAGCGCCTCGGGCGAGATCTCGACCTTCTCGGCGGCGGCGATGCCGGCGAAATGCGCGATCAGCGTCTCCTGCGGCACGCGCTTCAGGTCGAAGCGCTGGCAGCGGCTCAGCACCGTCACCGGCACCTTGCGGATCTCGGTGGTGGCGAACAGGAACTTCACGTGCGGCGGCGGCTCTTCCAGCGTCTTGAGCAGCGCGTTGAACGCCTTCTCCGACAGCATGTGCACTTCGTCGATGATGTAGACCTTGTAGCGCGCCGAGACCGGCCGGTAGCGCACGCCCTCGATCAGCTCGCGCACGTCGTCGATCCCGGTGCGCGAGGCCGCGTCCATCTCGATCACGTCGACATGGCGGTCCTCGGTGATGGCCTTGCAGTTGTCGCAGACGCCGCACGGATCGACCGTCGGGCCGCCCTTGCCGTCGGGTCCGACGCAGTTGAGCGCCCGGGCGATGATGCGGGCAGTCGTGGTCTTGCCGACGCCGCGCACGCCGGTGAGCATGAAGGCGTGCGCGATGCGGCCCGTCGCGATGGCGTTGCGCAAGGTGCGCACCATCGCTTCCTGGCCGATCAGGGTGGTGAAATCGACGGGACGGTATTTGCGGGCGAGGACGCGGTAGGGGAGAGCTGAATTGCCTGAGCTCTTGGTCTCGGAGCCCTTGGAGGCTTGCGCCATGGCTGCTCACCCTGATCTGCCGCGGCCCCTTCAGGCCCGGCGGTCGTCGCGCCCGGGCCGCCCGGCCGCCGCGGCGGCGCGCGACGGAACAGGTGAGAGACCGGCATGACCCGAAGCGAATTCGTTACGGCTGCTTCCTTCCGGATCTGACCGGGTTGGCGACTGCTCCGCCCACACCGGCCCCTCGAGGCGGTTATATCAGGAGTCGGACCACCGCGTGCAAGGGCGGAAGTGGACGGTTTGCCGTCCTTGTTTGCGCGACCCGTGCGCGGGTGGATTCGGCCACCGAATCAAGGGCTTGAGGTTGCTGGTCGCCCGGCCGGACGTTCCAGGCCGAGAGGCTTGCGCAGCGTCGTCCCGGCATAGTCGGTGCGAAACAGGCTGCGCTCCTGCAGGATCGGCACCACGCGCTCGACGAAGTCGTCGAATTGCCCGGAAAAGAACGGCGGCATCACGTTGAAGCCGTCGGCGGCGCCGGACCGGAACCAGCTTTCCAGCACGTCGGCGACCTTCAGCGGATTGCCGATCACGCTCGCCAGGCGTTCTGCCCAGCACTTTCGCGGTGGTCGATCAGGCGCTCAGCAACGCGGGCTTCGGCCCGTTCACGCAGCGACTGTTGAAGCGGCATCCGTCTCTTCTCGGCAGCGGACCTTGGCTGCGGGCTCGGTAGATGCGACTCCGCCACGTCAGGGCCGCACGCCCGCCGCGGCCATGCCGTCGGTGACGTCGGCGCTGAGCGCCTTGGCCGCGGCGATGTCGGCATCGCCGCCGGCGGTGTCGCCCATCCGGCGCTTGGCGACGCCGCGCCCGAACAATGACGAGGCCTTCTTCGGATCGATCCTGAGCGCGTTGTTGAAGTCGGCCATGGCGGCATCGAGCCGGCCGAGATTGAGGTCGGCGATGCCGCGATTGTTGAAGGCATCGCCGTAGTTAGGGTCGAGCGCGATCGCCCGGTCGTAGTCTTCGACCGCTCGGCTGGTCTGGCCCAGATTGTCAAAGACGATGCCCCGGTTGTTGAAGGCTAGGGCGAAGTCCGGCTTGAGCTTGAGGGCCTGGTCGAAGTCCAGGAGTGCGAGGTCGTACTCTTTCTCGTTGGCGTGGGCGTTGCCGCGATTGTTGAAGGTGTCGGCGTCGGTCGGGTCGAGCTTGATGGCTTGGTCGTACTCCTGGATCGCGTAGAAATATTGGCTCTGCTCGGCAAAGACCAGGCCGCGGCCTTTGAAGGCGCTGGCATCGTCCGGCTTGAGCTCGGTGGCCTTGTCGTAGTCGGCGATCGCGTGGTTGGGGTCGTTGCTGAGTCGGTAGGCATCGCCGCGGCTGCTGAAGGCGTCGGCAAAGTTCGGGTTCAGCCGGATGGCCTCGTCGAAGTCCTCGATCGCCGGGCCGAGCTGGTCCCTGTTGAGCAAGGCAAGGCCGCGATCGTAGTAGACCCGCGCGAGCTTTTCGCCGCTCTCGCGTCCCGACGCGATGACGGCGCTGCATCCCTGGATGGTCTGGTCGTCGGTGGCCTTGTCGTCATGGCACCATTTCTCGAGCTGCTCGTAGCTCTGCGCCTGCGCCGACGCGCATACCGTTGCCAGCAGCGTCAGGACCAGGATTGTCTGCAGCACGTGAATCTCTCGCCTCCCCGCATGCAGCAGAGAGAGTCCGTCCGATGGCATCCCGCCGTCAAGGATCACCGCAGCTCGGCGAGTGGCGCCGAGACCGTCAGGCAGCCCTGCGGCGCAACCGCGTAAACGTTTTGTTTGGTGGCGGCTGGCGCAGTAGCCTCGGCACTTCCTGTCACGGAAGGGGGCGCCATGGGCAACCTAACAGAAGACCCGGAAACCTTTTTCGGGTTCGCACGGAACATGTTGGCACACGCCGCATTGCAGGCGCCGGCCGATAGCGACCGGTTCGTGCTGACGAGCGGCCTCGCCAAGATTGCCACGGGCCTGGAGATTCTGAGCGCCGAGCTGAAGGCAACCCGCAAGGAGCTCAGTGACGTCCAAGACATGTTGCGGCAAATGAAGCGCGCGCCGGGCCGGCCCTGACCTGTCGGGAGACCCGGCCTCGCGCGCGCGTTCAGGAGCCTCGCGTCGGCACCACGGAGATGTCCACCGACGGGCGCAATTCGGCGCAGACCTTCAGCACCTCGTGGATGTTGTTGGTCAGGAACTTGTCGAACGGCGTCTCATCCTTCACCGCGTTCTCGTCGATGGCGGTGAAGGCCTGCTGCTTCAGGATGTAATCGAACCGGGCCGCCCACTTGCGGGCGCCGAGCCGGGCGGTGGTCGAGCAGTTGTCGACCATGTAGGACACGCCCTTGTAGTCCATGTAGGGATTGAGCGAGTCGACGGCCTCGATGATGGATTCGTTGGCGATCTCCGAATAGGGATGGCCGCGGTCCTTCAGGAGGTCGACCTGGGCCATCATGCAGGCGAGGTAGACGCCGGCCGTCTCCGGATTGATCGGCGCGTAGTTGCGCTCGCTGTTGGCGCGCACCTTTTCGCCGACCGCCCACATGTCGGTGCCGTCGATCTTGCCCATCGGGTAGGTGCCGTGGCGGCGGGTCGCCTGGATGACGCTGCGCACCTCATTGCCCGAGGCGACGTCGTCGTAGATCTCCTCGAGGATCTCGCGCGACGGATGGTAGGAGGCGTTGAAGGCCTTGCGGAAGGCCGCCTTCTCCTGGTCGTCGAGCTGCTCGTAGAGGGCTTTTAGGCCGGAGCGCGAGATGGTCTTGCTGATCGGCCCGGTGATCGACTCCGAGGTGTTGAGGTAGGCGTCGTCCTTGGCCATGCCCTGGCCGACGTAGCGCGCATAGAGGCTTTCGGCGATGCCGTGCACGGCGCCCAGCAGGATGCCGCGCTCGCCGAAGATGTCGGAGCGATACTCCGATTCGAGCGTGGTCTCGAAGGTGTAGGGCGAGCCCAGCGCCACCGACCAGCCGAGCGCGTAGTCGGTGGCCTTCCCGGTGACATCCTGCTGCACGGCGAAGCTCGCATTGATGCCGGCGCCGTTCGTCTCGCGGCCCTGCTCGTAGAGCCGGCGCACCGACGGGCCCATGCCCTTGGGGCAGACGGCGATGACGTTGATGTCCTTGGGAAAGCCCTCGCCCTCGGCCTGCAGGTGCGACAGCAGGAAGCCGTGGCTCAGCCCCAGCGTCGTGCCGGGCCGGAAGGCGGCGAAGATCTTCTTGTAGTTCTCGGCGAAGGCGGCGTCGGAGATCAGCAGCAGCGCCATGTCGCTTTCGCGAATCACGTCGTACATCTCGCCCAGCGTGCCATTTTCCTTGGTGAAGCCGACCGCCGCCGCCTCCTTCATCGAGGACGAGCCCTCGCGCAGGCCGACCTTCACCCGGATGCCGGTGCCTGCCAGCGATTCGCGCAGGTTCTGCGCCTGCGCCGGACCCTGCGACGACCAGCCGATCACGCCGATCTGCTTGATGCCGTCGAAGGCCTTGGTTAGCAAGGGGAACAGATGGCGGCCGCCGGCGACGATGGTCTCCTCGCGGTCGGCCATCTTGACGACTCGGGTTTCGAACACCTTGGAGGTGAAGCTCATCGGGCAAAATCCTCGGCTCTGGAACGGATCGCTGTCGGGCAGCGCCTAGTGAACGGGCGAGCCGTCTGAGTCAAGCACACGAGCGCCCGCCGAGCCATGCCGCCCGGTATGGGTCAAAGGCATGGCCTGGCCCCGATTTCACGCCCGCCGGATTTGCGCTAGGCTGGCCGGCGCCATCAAGCAAGACGACATGGAGGGAAACGCGCCATGAACACCGCAGTCCTCGAGGCCAAGACCACCGAATTCGATGTCGACGATGTCGAGTATCTGCGCCACGGCGACAAGCCGTTGCTGGCGCGCATCTTCAAGCCGCGCGGCGCGGGGCCGTTTCCGGCCATGGTCGAGTGCCATGGCGGTGCCTGGTGCATGAGCGACCGCACCACCGAGCGGCTGCGCCACGAATTCATGGCCTCGCACGGCATCGTGTCGATCGCGCTGGATTTCCGCTCCGGCAACGAGGCTCCCTATCCCGCCTCGGTGCAGGACATCAACTATGCGGTGCGCTGGGCCAAGGCCAACGCGCGCGACCTCAAGACCCGGCCCGACCTGGTCGGCCTGTCGGGCCAGTCGAGCGGTGGCCATCTGGCGATGCTGGTCGCCATGCGCCCGCACGATTCGCGCTACACCGCGATCCCGTTGCCGGCCGGCTCGCCTGCGCAAGACGCCAGCGTGCGCTGCGTGATCATGTCGTGGCCGGTGATCAACCCGCTCAGCCGCTACCGTCACGCCAAGCGCGCCCAGACGGGCGCCAATCCGCCGGAATGGCCGAAGTCGATCATCGCGCGCCACGATTCCTACTGGCGCTCGGAGGCCAACATGGCCGAGGGCAGCCCCACCGTCGCGCTCGAGAAGGGCGAGAAGGTGCTCACGCCGCCGGCGGTCTGGTACCAGGCCCACGGCGACATCGTGCACGACTACAAGGACACCGAGTCGACTTTCGACGGCAACGAGCCGCAGCGCTTCTGCGCCGCTTACGCCAAGGCCGGCGGCTCGATCGCGCTCGAATACATCGATATGGAGCGCAAGGCCGGCTCTTCGCCGGACTTGGCGAAGTGCGGCCCCATGTTCGGGCACATGGTCGAGTTCATCGAGCAGCACGTCAGGGTCTGACGGGGCGTGCGGCGCAGCAGCTCGACGCACTGTGCCGATTGAGGAGAGAACATGGCCAGATCGAAGTCTGCTGCAAGAAAGCCCGCCGCGAAGAAGGCGGCGAAGACGCGGAAGCCCCGGAAGGCGGCCAAAAAGGCTGCGAAGACGCGCAAGCCGCGAGCGGCGGCAAAGAAAGCGGCTGCACCACGCAAACGGCGGGCTGCAGCCAAAAAGGCTTCGGCGACCCGCAAGCCGCAAACGGTAGTGGCCGCCGCAGCGACGACGACCACGGATCTCGACGACCGCATAGCCATCGTACGGACCAACCTTCGTGAGCTGGTCGAGCAAGCCACCTCATACTCCGGCGCTTCGGACGAAGAACGGATGTCGGAACGCATCGCCGAGCAGGAGGCGAAACTCGCCCTCCTGATCAAGCAACGCGAGGCGCTCTCTCAACGCGGGTCGTGATCGTCCGCTGGCAAAGCCGTTGCCGTGACGCCCTCGACTTGATCGCGCTCATCGCGCCCACGGCAGGAGGGCGATCGCCAGACCCGCCGCAAGGGCAAGGAACGACAGCAGTGCCATCACCGCTATCGGCGGCCGGAGCGCGTGGCCTGCCTCCATGGCCATGGACATGTGAGACATCGGAGGCCCCGCAGGCGCCATCCCGCTCATGGCTGCCTCGGCAGCGTGCTCAGGCACGCCTGCAGCTGCGGTCGCGGGGCGTACGGTCATCATGCCGTGCTTGAGATGGTTCGCCACCAGCCACCAGTTCATCGGGTAGGCGATGATGAAACCGACGAGCAGCGCCATCGACATCACGAACCAGAAGTTCGGCGTGAGCGGGTTGTCCGCGGCTTCGACGTGCCTCGTGAGGATCATCATGGTCGGCATCATGCCCGCCATCAGGAGATTCATCGATAGCAGCTCGGCCATGAACGTGCTCTTCAGGGCGCTGAGATAGGATCCGCCGGCCATGTCGCGCATGAACAGCGCCTGGAAGATCGACCAGCCGAAGGCGAAGCCCAGGACGTATTCCAGGATCATTTCCGCGATGCCGGTAATGCCCAGCGCGCTCGAAATCACCGCACCGGCCAGGATGCCGACGCCGTCGCCGGCGACGCAATGCATGGTCGATCCCAGTGTTTGTCGCCACTGCGCCGCCGTGTATTGCTCGTGCGTCCCGGGCAGGGGCTCCCGGCAGCCGAGGACGTAGAGGAAGGCGCCAGCCACGCCAGTATAGGCGGTCAGCAACACGAAGCCCCATTTCATCACCGGAGATTCCGGCGTGTTGCGGATATCGACCGCGACGAACAGCAGCGACATCGCAGCCAGCAGAAACCACAGCAACATCACGCCATCCAGCATCGGATTCTCCTTAGCTTATCGAATTCTCCTTAGCTTAGGGCGCGGGCAACGCGCAGGCCGATGACGTCTAATCGAGCGGTCCGGGTCGCCCGCATTCGCGCCGATGACCTAAGCAGGGCGGGGCCGTCCGACCAGCCGCCACCCCTAACCACATACATCGACCCATGGCCCTCCGTGGCCGGGCTGCCATCCAACGGTGCCGTGTCATAGGATTCGTGCCAGAGATCGGCCGTCCACTCGCGGACATTGCCGTGCATGTCGTAAAGGCCGAATCCGTTGGGCTTAAATGAACCGGGTTCGACGGCACCAATGAGGGGAGTGCGCAGCCCCGAGCCCTCCCAAGCGAAGGCCGCGTCGCTGGCGTCGATCGTGTCGCCCCAGGAGTACCGGCTTTTCGATCGGGCGCGGCAGGCATACTCCCATTCGGTTTCGGATGGAATGCGGTACGCCTCTCCTGTTGCCGCCGAAATGCGCGCTACGAATTCCTGGGCATCGTCAAAAGAGACGCGGGTTAGCGGCAGGGCCGGATTGGACGGCGCACTTAGCGGAGTCGGAACCGGTGCGGGCGGCGGCGCACCAAACAGACGACCCAGCCATCCGCGCGCGGGCGACTTGGCATCCTGCGTTGCCGCCGGCGCCCCCATAACCGCCCTGAATTCGGAGACCCGCACGGGAAAGACGCCCATCGCGAAGGGCACGGGGATTTCGACTCGCCTTTGCGGCCCTTCAACGGGCGTACAGTCCGGGTCGCCCGGCGGCGCACCCAGCACGAACGCGCCTGGAGGCAAAACGCGCATGACTGGCCCATGCTCGCCGTCGCGAAAGGCCGTCCCTGCCGGCGTCGAAGCGTTGACGAAGGTGCCATCGACGATCGCATCGCCCGAGGCCAGCCGGCCAATGGCCTCGCGGAAGCGGTTGGGCTGGGCGGCGAGTGCCTGCGGCATGCTGGCGTCGCCGGGCTTGCCGCCAACCAGGTCGGCGATCCAAATCAGCAGCTTGCGCCATTGGCGGTCGCTCCGATCGCCTTTCCATGTGCTGAGGTTAATGGTCTGCCTCAGCATAAAGGCGAGCGGCAATGCGCAGGTCTCGATCATCACCGGCACAAGCTTGGCCTTGTCCTGGGCGTAGTGGGCCTCCGTGCGGACCCATTCGGATGATACCGAACGCGGCGACCACAGCACCACGACGCTGGTGGCCGCGGCGATCTCGCGCTCAAGCGTTGCATCCCAGGCCGCCTTCGGGGTCAAGCCGTCGTCCCACCAGACGCTAAAGCCTTCGCCGCGCAGTGCCGTGGCAACGCCTTCGGCACTCGTGAAATCCTCCTTCTTGTAGCTGATGAAGATGTCGGCCACGCTCGCCCCCGGTTTCGCTTCCGCGGGATTTATGCTATCATAGCGTGCATTACGCATTCCGTCACCAAGGAGGCTATGGTGCCGAGCGTTCGCAAAATCCTGACTACCGCCGAGTTCCACGCCTGCATCCATCCCCTGCAGAGGACGCGGTTCGTCTTGGCAGTGACCTTCACCCTGCTTCTCGCGCCAGTGATGGCGGGGCTTGCCGGCGTCTTTTTCTATCTCGTGCCGGTGATCGTGTTCGCCATTTGGATCGGTGGTCGCGTGCTGTTTGCCCGCTACTTGGGTAACTCGATTCTGGTGTCGAGTGTCAACTACCCGCGCATCCACGCGATCTCTGAGGAGGTCAAGGCGACGCTGGACTACCAAAAACCAATATTCATCTTCGTTTATGAACAGGGCAACTTCAATGCGTTCATGCGGAAACTCTTCACGCGTCGGGCCATTTTCCTCAACTCGGAAATCCTCGAAGCAGGCGTCAGCGACGACGAGGTCCGCTGGCTGATTGGCCGTTTCGTCGGCTATTTGCGGGCGCGCGCGGGTTTCTGGGGCTGGCTGATCCGCCTGGCCGAGGCCTTTTTCATCTTCAACCTCTTCCTGCTGCCTTACGAGCGCGCCCTGGTCTACACGGGTGACAGGCTGGCCCTCGCGGTGATCGGCGGCGACATTTCAAGCGCGGTCTCGGCCATGCAGAAACTATTGGTCGGGCGGCAACTCGGATACTCTGTCAATCCCGAGGGCATCGTCGATCAGCACCGGCAGGTGAAGGGATCGTTCTTCGCCCTATTGGCTCGCTTGGCCAGCTTCTACCCCCATTCAACAGCGCGCTACGTTGACCTTATCGTTTTCGCCAAGAGCGCATTCCCAGCTCAGTATGCAAGGTTCGCGGCGGCCAATCCTGGTTTGCCGCAGGATATCGCCAGCCTGGCGTCCGCTGCGCACGGGCCGGTGGTTGCGGTTGGCGCTCTGCCGTCTCCGCAGCCGGCACGATGAGGTGACATGCGATTGTGGCGGGGACAAGCCCTATAAATTGGGGCGCCGGAAGGTGTGCGCTGACACGTTGCAAGCATCCATGCGCTCTCGGCAAACGGCCATGCGCCCGCAGCTCCCTACGGGATTCGAACCCGTGTTTCAGCCTTGAAGGGGCCGCAACCGAAGTTGCGCTGTCTTAGCGGATGCGGCCAACGCGTGCCTTTTCAGTTGCTGCGTGGTCGACGACACCCTTGGCCGACACCACGACGCCATAGTCGCGCTTCGCCGTCGACGCGAGATTCCGAACTATTCAATTGAAACTCGCGTCGGTTCGCCTGATGCCACACGTGCGGGTGACAGCTCTGGCGAGCGCCGGCGGGCCGCGATCCGCCGCCAGCTGAGGACAAGTGTGCGGCCGAGAGCCACTGATGGAACTTCAATATGGGTGAAAGAGAGCTGAGCAACCCCGAGCGCAACGGCGATGGTGACGATCGCGGTGACCAGGAAGATCGGAATGTCGAACCGGTGCGCGACGTCCGGCGACAGCGTCGCATAAAGCTGGTGCACGACAACTGTCAGAATAAAAAAATGCCAGAGGTAGAAGGAATAGGAGAGCCGGCCGTTCCAGCGCAGCAGAGGCCCCTCGAGCCAGCGGAACGGTGGGCGAGTCTCGGAGAGGACGATCAGGCTGATAACGCTGAAGGCGCCAAAAGCCTCGACGAGGATTACGGGTGCCGGGCGCTGTCCTAAGACTATGGTGGGAAGCGCCATCAGGAGATAGCATAACGCTAGCGCCCACCCGCTGCCTCCGAGCGTCCGCTCG
>Ga0210409_10006509_pt1 | contig 12127 bp, 9 predicted proteins | sample IncBWH17MmetaG_FD_161649 | JGI IMG/M metagenome (GOLD analysis project Ga0210409, IMG submission 161649) | Forest soil microbial communities from Barre Woods Harvard Forest LTER site, Petersham, Massachusetts, United States - Inc-BW-H-17-M | ecosystem: Environmental > Terrestrial > Soil >...
TTTCTGAATAAGTTTTCATCTGACTTCTCTAACGGTTTCGGTACGAACCGCAATATACTTGCTGGGCGAGAAATCGGATGCGTATTCTGCTGGTCGAGGACGAAGCCAAGGTATCGAGCTTTGTAGCGCGCGGATTGACCGAGGAGAGGTTTGCGGTGGATGTTGCCGCAGACGGCAAGGCGGGGCTCGATCTGGCGACGACCTACCACTACGATCTGGTGGTCCTTGATCTCATGCTGCCTTCGCTGGATGGCAGCCAGGTTCTTCGCCGGCTGCGCGCGGAGAACGTTCAGGTTCCTGTCCTGATCCTGACCGCGCGCGACGCGGTCGCGGACAAAGTCGGCAATTTCGAAGCGGGTGCCGATGACTACCTGACCAAGCCCTTCGCCTTTGCCGAGCTGCTGGTGCGCGTGAAAGCTTTGCTGCGCCGCGGACCCGTCAGCCGCAGCAGTGTGGTGCGCGTGGCCGATCTCGAGCTCGATCGCCTCGCGCAGCAGGTCCGGCGCGCGGGTAAACGGATCGACTTGACGGCCAAGGAATTTTCGCTGCTGGAGTATTTAATGTCGAATGCCGGCAGAGTTCTGTCGCGAACCATGATTATCGAGCACGTGTGGGATCACAGCTTCGACGGCATCACCAACATCGTCGACGTGTACGTGCGGCACCTGCGCGGCAAAGTCGATGACGCTTTCGATACGAAGTTAATTCGCACGGTGCGCGGAGTTGGCTACAGCATCGGCCACGGTGCGCAGCCATGATGAATATCCGCTCTTTGCGCTTTCGCATCACGGCATGGTATGCCAGCCTGCTGGCGGGAACGCTGCTGGTGTTCGGTGCTTCTGTATATCTGGGTCTGGAACGATACCTGGATTGGACTTTGCAGCGAACGCTGGTGGCGGAGTGCCGCGCCATCTCCACCGAATTGCTTTCGCAATTACCGGCCAAGGACACGGCATGGCTGGAGACTGAAATCAACGAGGCTTACGCCCCCGAGGTTAATGGCCGTTTTATTCGCGTGGTCCACCCGCCCGTCGGCGTGATCTACCTTTCGGGCGCGCCCAAGGACGGCAGGTTTGATCCATGGCGAATTCCGTTTCCCAGCGACAAGGAAATGGATGGTCCCCGGAAACTTCAATTCGAATCCGGCAATCGCCTGCTGATCAATTCGCTGACCCTGACCACGCCCGACGGAAGTCGGTTCCTCGTCGAAAGTGGCGCCCCGTACCATCAAATTGAGGTCACGCTGCATGGGCTTCTGTTGACCCTTGCGATCTACATGCCATTCATGGTCTCTCTCGCCGTGGCAGGCGGATACTGGCTCATGAGGCGGTCCCTGCAACCGGTGGACGAGATCACAAAAAGGGCGGAGGGGATCACGTCCACGAACTTGAGCGAGCGTTTGCCGGTGATACGGTCCGGTGACGAGCTGGAGCGACTCTCCTTGGCCCTGAACCGTATGATCGAGAGGCTTGATAATGCCTTCGAGCACATCAACCGCTTTTCCGCCGACGCTTCTCACGAGTTGCGAACGCCCTTAACGATTCTGCAATTAGAACTTGAGGGTATTGCGCAGAATTATCACGGGGATGCGTCTGTGGGAGACCAGATCGGCAGCGCACTGGAGGAAACTCACCGGATGTCCCGGATCGTCGAAAGCTTGCTCACTATCTCGCGTCTCGACGCCGGCGAAGTGAAGATGGATAAATCGCATTTGGATCTGGGAGAACTGGCAACATCGACTGCAGGCGAAATGAAGCTGTTGGGGGAGGAGAAATCAATCGGGCTGCGCATCCACGCAGAAACTGGAGTTCATGTAGTGGGGGATCGGGTTCGCCTCCAGCAGGTAATCGTGAATCTCATCGATAACTCCATCAAATACACACCGGCAGGTGGCATGATCGAGGTCCGCGTTGGCCGCGAGGGGGATAGTGCGGTCCTCGAAGTCTCCGACAACGGCCTCGGTATTCCGGCTCATGCTCTGCCCCACGTGTTCGAACGCTTCTATCGCGCCGACAAGGCCCGCTCCCGCGCCGGTGGCGGAGCCGGGCTCGGGCTCTCCATCGTCAAAGCGATCTGTGCCGCCCATAGCGGCGAAATCAGAGTCTCCAGCCAGGAAGGCCGCGGTAGCAGCTTCCGCGTGGAACTCCCGCTGCTACCGGTTGCTGTGAACGATGGAGCCAGCGCTGTACTTCGGAAAGTCTAAGCCGAAGCACAGACTTCCGTTCGATTAGTGCTCCGTAAACTACGTTTCAAACAGAAGAAAAAACAATATGATCGCGCCTGAGGATCAGAAATCAAAGATTTGGTCTGTGGTGCGAGTCTCCAGCGGGAATTTTCTGGAGATGTACGACTTCATGGTCTTTGGCTATTACGCCACGGCCATTGGCAATACCTTCTTTCCCAGCGGCAACCCCTTCGTATCGTTAATGTTGTCCCTGATGACCTTTGGGGCAGGTTTCCTTATGCGGCCCCTGGGGGCCATCGTGCTTGGGGCGTACACCGATGTCCACGGACGCCGCGCCGGCCTGATTCTGACGTTGGGACTGATGTCAGTCGGAATCATTTCTATCGCGTGCATGCCGGGATACGCGACGATCGGTCTGCTAGCCCCCTTGTTGGTCCTGATTGGGCGCCTGCTTCAGGGTTTTTCGGCGGGAATGGAGCTGGGCGGCGTCTCGGTCTATTTGTCGGAGATCGCAACGCCGGGGCATAAGGGCTTCTACGTCAGTTGGCAATCGGCGAGCCAGCAGGTGGCGGTCATGTTCGCTGCATTGGTCGGAGTGCTGTTACACACTGAACTGCCGCTACAGAAAGTGTTGGAGTGGGGATGGCGCATCCCGCTGCTTCTGGGGTGTGTGATCCTTCCTTTCTTGTTCAGGCTCAGACGGTCCCTTCAGGAAACTGACGAGTTTGTCGCGCGCAAACATCGGCCGAACATCTCGGAAATTTTCCACTCACTTACCGCCAGCTGGAAGATCGTGCTCATAGGCACCATGATGGCGACGATGACGACGGTATCCTTCTACATGATCACGGCCTATACCCCGACATTCGGCAACTCCGTGCTTCATTTGGCGAATGTTGGAAGTCTCATCGTCACGCTTTGCGTAGGCGCCTCGAATCTCTTTTGGCTGCCGGTTATGGGATCGCTCTCCGACAAGGTGGGGCGCCGGCCCTTGCTTATCGTTTGCACAATACTGATGTTGGTTACCGCCTATCCGGCGATGCTATGGCTTGTTCGCCAGCCCTCCTTCTCCCGATTACTGACACTAGAACTCTGGCTATCTTTCATCTACGGCAGCTACAACGGCGCGATGGTCGTTTTCCTCACCGAGATGATGCCGGTCAGTGTGCGCACCTCCGGTTTCGCCCTTGCTTATAGTCTGGCCACCGCGATCTTCGGTGGATTTACGCCAGCGATCAGTACGTATCTGATCCACATCTCCGGGAATCGAGCGATTCCGGGACTGTGGCTGTCCTTTGCGGCCGCCTGCGGTCTGGTGGCTTCGCTATTAGCCAGGCCTCAGCATGAGACGGTGGAAAACTACCCACCGCTCAAAGAACTTTCGACTCTGACCAAGCCGTAGCGATCGAATAAACACCCTGATCCGGACGTTGTCATCTTGAAGCAAACCAAGTCAGAATTCGAAAGTTGCAATAGCTGGCATAGTTGGGAGTTTCGGCAGTGAAGCTAATGAACAAACAGTTAAGGCTTCCTTCATTTTCACTTCACTACGCTCTCTGGGGTTTAGGTGACGTGGGTAGCAATATTTCACGATGATCGGAGGGCAATATGAAAACCCTTGTGACACTTTGTCTTGCGGTGTTGTTTCCCGCAACTTCTGGGACAGCACAAGATCAACTTTCTGCACCTGAGCGAGCGCCGTTACTCTTGGTGCAGGAAATTCCGTTGCCCAATGTTGGGGGACGAATCGATCATTTCACGTTTGACGCGAAGCGCAAGCGCGTAATTGGAGCTGCGCTCGGCAACAACACTGTCGAAGTCGTAGACACGTTTGCGGGCCGGGACATACACAGCATTACAGGCGCGGCCGCACCACAGGGCGTGGTTTACGGGGGCGATCTTAATAAGCTGTTCGTCGCAAATGGCCAAGACGGCAAGCTCAGAATCTACGACGGAGATTCCTTCAAACTGCTGAACACCGTCGATATCGGAGAAGATGCTGACAACGTTCGGTACGATCCGGCAGACAAGAAAGTGTATGTCGCCTATGGCGCAGACGAGGGGGGTGGGATTGCTGTCATCGATGCCACTACTGGCAGACGCCTTGAGGACGTTGCCAAGCTCGATGCCCATCCAGAATCGTTTCAGATTTCCACTTCAAAACCGTTGATCTATGCCAATATCGCCACCAAAGCGAAGGTCGTGGTCATAGATCGCGCGTCGCATAAGGTCACAGATTGGCCACTGAAGACCGGGAAGGCTAACTATCCCATGGCGCTCGATCAAGCCAACCATCGCCTCTTCGTAGTGACACGAAAGCCGGCACAACTTGTGGTGCTAGATTCTGAAAGTGGGGCGCTAGTTGCGAGTGTCCCCTGTGTCAACGATTCGGACGATGTGTACTATGACGCTGGGCGTAAGCGTATCTACATTCCTGGGGGAGAGGGCTTTATTAGCGTAATCCAGCAATCCGATCCGGATCACTATCAACCATTAGCGAAGATCCCAACCACCACCGGAGCGCGTACGGGCCTGTGGTACGAAAAGCGGGACCGATTTTATTTGGCTGTTCCGGCTAGTTCCAAGCAGGGCGCGGCATTGTGGGTATACGCGCCTGAGGATTGAGTGAACACCATGAAAGAGCCTTATGGGATTTGGTTGATTGCATTCGCTCTTTTGATTGGATGCGCCCCAATCGCTAGTTCTCAAGACACTGGCAAGCCGCCGCTTCGGCTGGTGCAGACGATTTCGATACCGAATGTTATAGGTCGCCTGGATCACATGGATGTGGATGTAAAGGGCAAGCGCCTGTTTGTTGCAGGGTTGGAGAATGGGACATTGGAAGTTTTGGATCTACAGGCCGGGAAATGGATGCGCAGCATTCCAGGATTCAAGAAGCCACAAGGGGTTATGTATGTGCCAGAACTCAACAAGTTGTTTGTGGCAAGCGGAGACGACGGGATGCTGAGGGTTTTTAGAGGGGACACGCTGGATCTTCTCGACTCCATCCAGCTTCAGCCGGGGCCCAACCGCGTGGTCTACGAGCCGAATTCCAGGCTTGTTTACGTCGGCTATGGCGGCAAAGATGCCGGGAAGGACTATGGGGAGGTTGGAATCATCGACCCGGAGAAAGACAAGCATATTGGCGATATCCAAGTTACGGCCCATCCCTCTGAGCTTTTGCTGGACAAGTCAGGGACTAGACTCTTTGTGTTCATTTCCATCGCTAATCGCCTTCAGGTCATCGACACGAATACGCGCCAGGTTATTTCCACTTGGCAAGTAAGCAGCGACCGCCCGGGCGATGGGGCTCTCGACGAGTCTACGTTTCGGCTGTTCATTGGAACACGCACCCCTGCCGAAATGATTGTCATGGACTCCAAGTCGGGCAAGGAAGTCGGTCGCGCTCCAACTGCTGAGGGCATGGACGGAGTCTATTTTGACTCGATGCATAAGCGCGTCTATGTTTCTGGAGGAAGGGATCTACCGGCTGGGTTTGTCTATGTCTATCAAGTGAAGGATGCTGACCACTACTCGATGGTGGGAAAAATCCCCACGCGGGCTGGCGCCGGTACATCTCTCTGGTCACCAGAACTCAACCGCTATTACGTTGCCGCTCCAAAGCATGATCAGGAGGATGCAGCGATTCTGGTATACGTACACCAGGATTGAGCGTCGCTTGGAAAAGCGCATGCACTTTAGATCAATAGATTGAGGCTATGCTGATTCTAAGGAGGCTGATGATTCTTTAGGGGTCCTTCCGTACAGGTCGCGCTTCCTGCCCCCTTCCTGGGCGTGTAGCTGATCAGCAACGGCCTTCGCCTATCTGGCCATGAGCTTTACGGGCTTACTGTTGCCGCAATACGAAGATATGGTCTCCAACATCGCCTTCCCCGCCCAACTCGGAGAGCTGGCGTTCATGCTGTGTCTCGTCATCAAGGGCGCAATCCCAAAGCCAGCAGTCGCCCCAGCGACCTCGTCGGCGGCTGGTTAGGCTGCATTACTGGCGTAAAATCGGCGATTTCACTCATCCTATGAGAGAGGATGTCAAGCGAAAACACTTCTGCACTCCTCTCCGTGAGACCTCGATCGGTGCTTGCATCCAGGCCCCCTTCTTCTTCGTGTGGGAATTCCGCCCGCGGCCAAAAAACTGATGCGCTCCGCAGACAGAGAGATCGCTGGCGTTTGTGCCGGGCTAGCTCAGTATTTCGATCTCGACGTATCGGTCGTGCGCATCCTCTGCTTCTTCATCACGCTCGCTACCGAAATTTGTCCGGGCGTCGTGACGTACCTGCTCGCATGGATGATCATTCCGATTGAGCCGGAACTGAAACCCGTGGTCGCGGCACAACAGTTAGTGGCGAGTTAGGGATTTGGCGCGGGTTTAAAACGCAGGGACAGCCCGCAAGAGGGCAAAATATTTACCCCACATCTCTGGCGGTCTGAATTTCGGAGGTGTAAGAAGGCATTTTGGCATCCCACTTCAAAGCGCGAATTTGATTGGCGATTTCAGCCGCGACACAAACTCCGCTTCATGGACGGACCCAACAAAGGTCTACTTCCCGCCCATCACCGCAACATTTGGTGACGGAGCCATATTGAAATATGCAGCTCGCAATTCCGCTCCAGCAGGAAAACGACGCAAGGGCAGCCGGATGAAGATTATTTTTCGCTGGCACTGAGACAACTTGGCTGTCTCAAGCAAATGCGGGAACCCGGACCTCCAGCGTGTGAATCCGCCTTTCTGACTGATCCGCTTGAACCTTACAGGGCCTGGTCGTTACCAAAAGCTCGGCAGGCATGGAAGGGTTGTGTCTTAAGGGTTGTGTCTTAAGGGTTGTGTCTTAAGGGTTGTGTCTTAAGGGTTGTGTCTTAAGGGTTGTGTCTTAAGGGTTGTGTCTTACATGACTCGGAGAATCAGCTTCGGAAGGGAACAATTGGAGCCCCCGCCGCGTCAAGGTGCAGAAATTCAAAGGGTTGGCCTGCTGACCCCCTAGTCTCGCAAGCTACGCATAAAATGAGACTTCAGTTATTGAGAAGATTGGTCGGGGAGAGAGGATTTGAACCTCCGACCCCGTGGTCCCGAAATTCTGGGAATCGGCCAAGTCCATTCTCATTAACGAATATTGAAGGTGCTCCAATCGTAAAAGCCCTTCTCATTCTTGTTCGACGTTGTCATTCGGGACCAATTGGTGTCCCAAATGGAGCCCCTATCCAGTTTGGTAGTTCTCCGTGAACTAACCAGAAAGGGATAGCCTGATACACAGATTGAGATTTGCACTACGTCCGCCCGGTGCGGGGCAGATCGCAGGGTTGTGACGCGTATGACGAGGATGCTCGCCTGCGTTGCCTTGTCGCGCTCAAGTTCTGCCCGATGAAGGGTTTCGTGATGCAGCTGTTTGCCGACTGAGGTTCGAGATCGGCGTGCATCAAGAACTCGCAAATTTGCTAGAGTCACTTCTTCTCGTCTCGCAAGGAGTCTCTGAGCTTGCGTAGTTCGCGCCATCGTTTGTACTGTTCGGCCTTAGCCGGATTGGGATCCTCGTTGTCGCGGAGCCAAAAGTTGAGCCAGTCCACGTTGCGCTGGTAGATCGCGTATCGGTGCCTCGGTTGATTCTTTTCATGGCGTTCATCGGTATAGATGAACATTTCGACCGGCTTCTTTAGTGTGCGCAGCGTAGTCACCCTTTGCATGTCGCGGATGTATTCCGCATCCGCGGCATTGATGAGAAGGGGCGTTTGGACGCTGGAGGCGTTGAGAGCCACCGATAATTTCTTGTACCTGGACAGCATGTCTCCGTCAGGCAGGCCCAAGTTCTGCCAATGTGCAATTCCTGAATCGCGGAAAGCATCATCGGCAACGTAATAGAGAATCGGGTCCCATGATCCGCCGCCGCCACTGTCAATCGCCGCGCGAAACAAGGAAGTATGGCTAATTCCGTAGTTCACCAGCACCGCCCCGTAGCTGAGACCCGTAATCCCGACTCGCGATTTGTCAACGATTCCCATCTCTGACAGCTTCGCCACCATCGCTTCCATGGCCTCCATCGGAGCCTGCCACAACAGCAGGGTACTGTCGAAGTCGCCGGGCTTGGGGCTGCGCATTCGGCTCAGAGCATTGAAGTTCAGGACGACGAAACCGTTGGCGGTAAAGACGTGCATCGGATATTCATCCCCCACGCCGCCGCGTAGAAATCCTCCGTAGTCCACATACGTGGTAATGATCAGCGGATACCGCTTTCCCGGTTCGTAACCCAACGGAAGGACGAAATGCCCCCAAAAGCGTTCGCGGCGTTTGTCAAAGACATCAATCCGTTGGGCAGGACCGATTTGAAGGTTCTGTAGCTCCGGGTTTACCTCCACCAGGGTGCGCATTTCGCCGGTGGAAAGATCGGCAAGCGCAACGTCGCCTGGAGTTGTATTGTTCTCGCGAATAATAGCGGCCACGTGGCCGGAGCGATCCACCGAATACGACCGGGAGAATGAAGGGGAGTCAAAAACAAGACGTGGCTTGCCCCCCTTCGCGGAAACGGCCATCAACTTCGTCTTTCTGCGCTCATTGGGATCAACCTCCGCGTCATCCGTAAAATAGACTTCCTTGCTATCCGGACTCCACCAAAACAGGCCCGGGTAGTAGGACCAGGCAGTCAGAGTAATGGGAGGGCCGCCATCGAGCGGCCTCAAAAGCAGTGGAAATGTAGTCCACTCCGATTCAGACGGGTTGTCCACCATCCGCGAGTAGGCAACCATTTTTCGGTCGGGTGAAATGGCCAAGGTGCTAATGTGCAACTCGTCGATCTCTTTTTGTGTAAAGGTCTTGCGAAATATGGTTCCGAGTGGATCGCGCTCGGAATCGGAGTAAAGGGTGAAAGCCGCGACTTCAGCCTCAGTCGCCTTATGAACGCTGTTGTTCGAGAGATCTTGAATCCATACTTGGTTCTCGCCTCCAGGAGTGCCGGCAATCCGATCAATGATCGACTGTGCCGTTGCCTCGAAGCTGCCGTCGTAGAGGATTCCTTGTTCGGCGAGTTTCTTCCGATCAACGGGAGAGGGAGTTTCAACCATCATGAGCAGCTTTGCGCCATCAGAGCTGACGAAGAAGCTCTGCACATTGTGTTCTGCATGAGTCACTTGCACCGGAGCGCCACCTTCTCGGCTCCAGCGCCATACCTGCCACGAGCCAGCATTCTTCATCGTGCGATAGATGTACCTATCATCCGGGGACCACCGCGGGTCTTCGGGCACCCATTGGTTGATGTCGTCCCAGTGAGGGGGCCCGGCCGACCCCAAGCTCACAGGCCGACTGCCTTTCGCGGTCCCGACTGCGAACAACCCGGTGCGGTAACTGTTGCTGTCGTACACCGCCTGTCCCAGCACGAATGCCACATATTTGCTGTCAGGAGATATCTGTATGCCGTGAACGTCGCGAAGGGTGAGCAGATCCATGCTTATGACCGGACGTGGCCCCGTCTTCGGAACATTCGGTATTTCCACCGGCACCGGATCAAAGCCGGCGTCGATGCCCGCCTGAGCGATGGCAAGTTCAAATTTTGATTGAGCGAAAACCCCATGTACCAACGCGGCGAACGCCACAAACAGGAGAGTGCTTTTTTGCAGACAACTCGCAGTCATCGAGGTCCTCAGTCCTCCCGAGAAGTATTTTGTTGCCGGGGCGATCTGCAGAGCCCTAGAAAATCAGCTTTAGAGCCAGTTGCACAGATCGCGGCCCGCCCAGTTGATAGAGGGAGCTGAACCCTCCGCTTCCGTCATTCCCCAAATTCAAACTTTGCGCCAGGGTCTGATCCGATCGACCGAAAGAGGAGTACCCAAGGCCACCGAGAGGAGGCCCGAAGTTGGGATGATTCAAGACGTTGAAGAGTTCCGCTCGAAACTGCAGCTTCAGCCGCTCGCCGACAGGAAAGTTGCGATGAACGGCAAAATCCCACTGCCAGTCTCCGAATCCTCGCAGGCCGTTTCTGCCAAAGTCCCCCTGCCGGGTCGGCTGGAGGGTGATGGGGTCGAGGGGTGGGGTCGTGAAGGCCGCTGGATTCAAACCCTTGCCACCCGGGCACGGTGCAAGGAGAACAGAAATGCATTGCGCTTCATTAAGGTAGAACGGTTTTCCTGGGACGACATCGGGCCGAACAGTCACGAACGAAGTCCCGAGAGAGAAAATGAATGGGTAGTTCACATCGACCGGGGGAGCCGAGCGAACCAAAAAGATATTTTCGGTGGACCAGTCTCGCGACAAAGCCCTGACGAGTCGATTTGATCGTGCCGAAGGGATCTCATAGGTCAGCGCAACCGAGGCGGAATTTCGAATGTCAAAGTCCGAGGGACCGCGGTTCAAGTTGGCTCCCAATTGCCGGGAATAAACGTCGCCTAATACATTACCGCCGGAGCCCGTCGATCCGGTGTCAATCGAATGCGCCCACGTGTAAGACGCCAGTGCCTGGAGACCTTCCGCCAATCTCCGCCGAAACTGGATTTGCATAGCGTGATAGTCGGAAGTACCGTAGTTGCCGACTAAGAAGGCCCTGAAAATGTTCGGATTCGGTGCGCCGTAAGCCTCCGTGATGAGAAGACGCCGTCCCACCGCGCCCGTGTATGTTGCCGTTAACGATTGAGCCGCTCCAAAGGATTGCTCGAGCGCGAAATTCCATTCCTGCGTGTAGGGCGCTTTCAGGTGTGGATCTGCGGCGTAGAGCGTGGCATTGTTGGGGCTGATCGGAATCGGTTTCCCGCCACTAGTAGAAGTTGGATCCAGTGGGAACTGACCGGACACAAAATTCAGGCTGCCAAAAGGGTACGCCGAGCCTACGATCTGAAGCTGAGTCGTCACCAGGTCGTAAAACATCCCCCAGCCGCCACGCAATACGCTCTCCCATCCCACCTTTTGCACGAGTTGATAAGCGACCCCGATACGGGGCGCAATGTTGCGGTACTGGGTGCTGAACACGGGAGTTCCCGGAGGGGCCAAGCCCAAGGTCGAAAGGTCATTGAAATTCGCCGCCGCAGGGAGACTGGGCCCGCTGGTTGTTCTTGGAGAGAAGTCCACGTCCCATCGCAAACCATAGGTCAGGGTCAGCCGCGAACGTACTCGCCATGTGTCTTGGACAAACAGGCCGAGATTTTGAAGAAGCAAGGGAACACGACTGGATGCGAAGACTTCGCCGAAAGCCAGCGTACCGGACACCATGTCATTAACGTTCAAGAATACGGGCGTTTGGATGTAGGCCGGAGCCGATACGCTTGGAGCAAGCCGACGATAGTCTGCTCCGAACTTCAGGGCGTGAGAGCCCACCTGAAGTGACAAGCTATCGACTACGTTGAACTGGCGTTGGGTCTGAACGGTTAGGCCGTTCCCAGCGTTGAGTCCGCTGTTGATGCTGGACAAATTGAGCTGTACTGCGGAGTTTTGAGCCGTGTACGGGCTGGGTAGGCCGACAAGGGAGCTGACGAAAGGTGTCGCTCCGCCAAAATTGTCGAGAGCGTAGGCCAAACTGGAATTAACCCGGCTGTAGTTCACTCGGAAATCATTGCTCAAAGAGGGTGACATAAGCCACGTCGCCCCCAACGTGATGGTCTGAGTTGGAATCTTCGTGGTAGAGATCACATTCAACGCGAGCACACCATTAGGGCCCGGACGTTGCACGAGTTCGGAAGGAGCGTAGTTGTACCTTCCAAATAGTGTCAACTTATCGTTGACGCGGTGATCGATCCGCAGGCTGGCCGCGTCCAGCGTAGAGCGATTGGAATATGCGGCATTGAAGGCTGCAGCCCCAGTCTCGCCAGAGGCGGGACAGGTGAAATCGGTGTTTGGATCACAAAGAATTTCGGGGCTGCCAGGACTCGGCAATGGGAAGGCATTAAAAAAAGGCTTCATCGCTGCGTTGCCGTTCTGCCGTGAGTTCGTCGTGCCGGGTGTATAACTCGCATCCG
>Ga0210409_10006510_pt1 | contig 12127 bp, 12 predicted proteins | sample IncBWH17MmetaG_FD_161649 | JGI IMG/M metagenome (GOLD analysis project Ga0210409, IMG submission 161649) | Forest soil microbial communities from Barre Woods Harvard Forest LTER site, Petersham, Massachusetts, United States - Inc-BW-H-17-M | ecosystem: Environmental > Terrestrial > Soil >...
GGGATCACGTACATGGTGCGGCCCGAGAAGATCCGCATGTTGGCTGCCGGCGAGGAGGAAGCCGGAGCGGTGCAGGGAGTGGTGCGCGAGGTGGTCTACCTGGGCTCGGTGACGCGCTACGTCGTCGAGACCGATCAGGGCGAGACGCTGGTAGCACTGCGACAGAACCTCGATACGTCTGCCGAGAAGGCCCTGGCAGAAAAGGGTCGCGCCGTCCGACTCGCCTGGCGAGCGCAGGACGCGTCGGTCCTTGACACAAATCAAGAGAAGGAAGTGAAGTCATGAGGCTTGCAAAGATTGATTGGGCGTTGGGGGCGCTCCTAGCAGCGATGACCGTCGGAGTGTGCGCATGCGGCAGCTCCTCGGGTCCCGCCACGGGCAGCCTGCCGACGACGATCGGCAAAGGAGAGGGGCAGTTGAACCTCGTTGCGTGGGAGGGATATGCCCAGCCACAATGGGTGAAGCCATTCGAAGCACAGACCGGCTGCGTGGTGCACGCCAAGTACGCGGGCTCCTCCGATGAAATGGTGACGCTGATGCGCCAAGGCGGGGGCAGCCAGTACGACATGGTGTCCGCCTCCGGCGACGCGAGCCTGCGACTGATAGACGGCGGCAATGTGCGACCGATGAATGTGAACCTGGTGGCGGAATGGAAGAACTTCATACCGCAGCTGCAGTCACCACCACACAACACGGTGAACGGCAAGCACTACGGCATCTCCCTGCAGTGGGGTCCGAACACTCTGCTCTACAACACACGATCCGTCACGCCGGCGCCAACCAGCTGGGCGACGATCTACAGCCCGAAGTACAAGGGTGCGATCACCGTGCCCAACAACCCCATACAGATCGCCGACGCGGCTCTGTATCTCTCAAAGAGCGACCCCAGCCTCGGGATAACCGATCCGTACGAGCTGACCGAAGCACAGCTGAACGCCGCGACGAAGCTGCTGTCTCAGCAGCGCCCGCTCATCAAGAAGTATTGGGCGCTCGCCTCGGATGAGATCGAACTGTTCAAGAACGGGGATGTGGTCGTCGGCGCGTCATGGCCCTACCAGACCAACACGCTCGTGGCCGACAAGGTGCCCGTGAAGGATCTGATCCCGATCCAGGGAGCGACTGGATGGGCGGACACCTGGATGCTCTCGGCTCACGCCAAGCACCCCAACTGCGCGTATGAGTGGGTCAACTGGGTATCCACTCCCAAGGTGCAGGCCCAGCAGGCGATCTCCTTCGGGGAGACGCCCGCCAACACGAAGGCGTGCCCGTATATGGAAGAAATCCAGAAGGGCTCGTGCACGCAGTACCACGCGAACGCGCCGAGCGCCTACTTCGACAGCATCAAGTTCTGGAAGACGCCTGTGGCGGCATGCGGCAACGGCAAGAACGACTGCATGGACTACAGCGCATGGCAGCAGAAATGGACAGAAGTCACCGGTTGAGGATCCGCGACGGCATATCTGGCGGGATTGAGCGGCTGTTTATCCCGTCGCGGGCCCAAACCGCAAGCGGGCGGCGAGCTTGAGCTTCGCCGCCCGCCGAACGACCCGCACCCGCGTATCGGCGTCGCTTTTTCGCCGACCGTGGTTGCGGGCCACCCTGCTGCTCTCCGCGCCAGGAGCATGGTTCGTGCTGATCTACATGGCGGCGCTCGCGCTGCTGTTCATCTCGGCGTTGTGGCGGGTGGACTCGCTCACTGGCAACCTCGTCCACAGCTGGACCTTGGACAACTTCAAAACGCTCTTTACGGTGCCCGCCTACCGCACGATCGCACTGCGCACGATCGGGATAGCCGCGGCCGTGACCGTGACCGACGCCATCCTGGCGGTTCCGTTCGCCTTCTACGCCGCACGGCTGGCCCCCAAGCGCCTGCAGAGCGCCCTGTTCGTGGCGGTGCTGATCCCGCTCTGGTCGAGCTACCTGGTGCGTGTGTACGCGTGGCGGCTGATACTGGCCAAAGACGGGATCCTCAACTCGGTGCTCGGCAACGTGGGCCTCGGCTCGGTGAACATCGGCTATTCCAACTGGGCGATGTGGATCGTGTTCAGCTACATCTGGCTGCCATTCATGATCCTGCCGGTGTGGTCGGCGATCGAACGCGTGCCCGATTCCTACATCGAGGCCTCGGCCGACCTGGGGGCCAGCGGCTGGCGCACGTTTCGCACCGTCCTGATGCCGCTGATCCTGCCGGGCCTGGCGGCGGGCTCGATCTTCACCTTCTCGCTGACGCTTGGCGATTTCATCACCCCCACGCTCGTCGGCGGGGCGGGATCGGACTTCATCGGCAACGTGGTGTACCAGAGCGTGGGCATCGCCAACAACGTGCCGTTCGCCGCAGCATTCGCCACTGTGCCGCTGGTGATCATGGGACTCTACCTGCTGCTGGCACGGCGGCTGGGAGCGTTTGAGGCGCTGTGATCGGCACCGGCCGCCTCAGTCGCGTGGCATTCGCCGCTTGGGCAGCGCTGATAATGCTGTTCCTGTTCTTCCCGATCGCGATCATCGTCCTGTACGCGTTCAACCCGTCGAACATCCAGAGCTGGCCGCTGCACGGCCTCTCCACGAAGTGGTTCTCCTCGACCTGGCACAACGAGGAAATGCGCCAAGCGCTGTGGCTATCGGTGCGGGCGGGGCTGCTCTCCACGGCGATCGCCGTGGTGCTCGGATCGATGGCGGCGTTCGCGGTCCACCGTTTTCGCTTCTTCGGCAAGGAAGCGATCTCGTTCCTGCTCGTCCTGCCGCTCGCGCTGCCGGGGATCATCACGGGCATGGCGCTCAACTCGTTCATCACCTACAACGGCGTGACCTTCTCGCTGACCACAATCATCATCGGACACGCGACCTTCTGCATCGTGGTCGTCTACAACAACGTGCTGGCACGCCTGCGGCGCACCCAGACCTCGCTCGTGGAGGCCTCGATGGATCTCGGCGCCGACGGTTGGCAGACCTTCCGCTTCGTGATCCTGCCGACGATCGCCACGGCGCTCGTGGCCGGCGGGCTGCTCGCGTTCGCGCTGTCCTTCGACGAGGTGGTCGTGACCACATTCACGGCGGGAGCGCAGAACACGCTGCCGCTGTGGATCTTCGGCAACATCCGACTCGGGCAGCAACTCCCGCAGGTGAATGTGGTGGTGCTGTTCGTGATCGCCATAACGGTGATACCGATCGCGCTCGCGCAGCGGCTCACGCGGGACACGGGCATACTGCGCCGCCCTACGGCGCAGACGGGACGGGTGCGAGCTGGCGCGACAGCTTGACTTGCCCAGCCCCCGGGCGATAACGCGCGCTTGATTGGAAGTCGATTCTCGCCTTCAACGCCAAAGAGATGAGCCTGTCGTCGCTCGAGCGCTGCTCGGCATGCAGCGCGCGTAGCGCCTACGGGACCGAGACGCCGCTCGCCGGCGGCGCCGGCTGCGCGGTCGTGTACGGGGTGATCGCGCTACCCGCCGTCGGTTCTGTGACAAGTGGACCGCCGAACAGCACGATCTGCCCACCTCGGACCTGGCCCATCTCGGCGCCGGCGTAGCCGCCGTGAACGCTCGTGGAGTAGCGGAACGGGACCAGACCTGGGCCGGTGAGCTTCGAGCCCGTCGTGTTCACCGCGCCTACGAGATCCTGCCTGGTGAGTTTCTTGCCGGCGAGCTGGAGCGCCTGGGCGAGCGTGTAGGCGTTTGCCATGCCGTACTCGACGTTGCCGTCGAACGGCGCGCTCGCGTCGTACTGGTCGTGGACCTTCTTGAACAGCGCGATCCACGGGTTGGACAGATCCGTATTCGACGGCAGATAGCCGTCGGTGATCGCGCCTTCGATCAGTTCCGTCCCGGCCTTGCCCTTCGAGAACGTCTTCAGCAGCCCGCCGACCGTGGTCGGATCGATGCCGACGTTGGAGACGACGAGCTGCGGCTTGTAACCAAGCGTGAACGACGCCAGCTGACCGAGCGCGGTGTAGATCGGCACGGTGAAGTCGACGAGCACCTGGGCGCCGGCCGCCTTGATCGCGGAGATCTGCGGCGCGACGTTGGTGCCGCCCGGCTGGTAGGGCTGCGCGGAGACGATCTGACTCGCCGGCAGCTCGTACCTGATCCCCGTCAGTCCGCCGGTGCCGAAGTCGTCGTCCTGGTAGAAGACGCCGACCCTCTTGCCGGCGAAGTGCTGCTTGATGTACTGGCCGAGGATCTTTCCCTCGATCGTGTAGTTCGGCTGCCAGCCGAAGGTATAGGGCTGCGCGGTGCCGTTGTCCCAGCACGGGCACCCCGAGGCGACGAACATGTCGGGCACTTTCGAGCTGTTGAGGAAGCCGACGACCTTGGTGTGGGTGGGCGTGCCGAGGCCCTCGAAGATCCCGAACACTTTTTCCTGGAGCACGAGCTGGTTGACGGTGTTGACGGTCTTGGCCGGGTTGTATTCGTCGTCCTTGTAGATCAGGTGGATCTTGCGCCCGTTGATGCCGCCCTGGGCGTTCAGGTAGTTGAAGAAAGCCTGGGACGCTGGGGCTATCTCGCTGTAGCCGGGAGCGGCGGGGCCCGTCAGCGGCTGATGGGTGCCGAAGGTGACGCTCGTCGAGCTCACGCCCGGCTCGCTGCTCGAACCGCACCCCGCGAGCGCGATCGCGACGACGATCGCGCCGGCGACGCCGGCCGCCCCGGTCCTGTAGCTGCGAAGCCTCATCTCGTCTCCTCCCGACGGTCCAAAACCTCTCACTATTGGTTTTAGCCGTTTGCGAACGATTTGTAACGTCAATCGGCGACTGTCTACGGTGAGGATTCTCCCGCGCCTGGCGCGTGGCGCTCGCGTATCCGCGAGACGGCGACCCGCACGGCGCCCTGGATGCCGCTCGGCCAGACGAGCATCGCGAGGATCAGGACGAGTCCGTAGATCGCCAGCGGCAGGTTCGCCGAGACCTGAGTCGAGAGGGAGAACGAGTGGGCGATGTCGTTTGTCCAGCCGGGCAAGAGGACCAGCACCGCGGCGCCCCAGACCGCGCCGAGGATCGAGCCGAGCCCGCCCAGGACGACCGCCGTGAGCAACGAGAGGGAGAGCTGCAGCGCGAACGCGCCGGGCGAGGCGAGCTGCAGGACCACCGCGAGCAGTCCCCCGCCGAGCCCCGCGCAGGCGGCGCTCACGACGAAGGCGACCGTCTGCACGCGCCCCACGTGCAGCCCGCACAGCGACGCGGCGATCTCGTCGTCGCGCACGGCGCGGAAGGAGCGCCCCACGCCGCTGTGCACGAGGTTGTTCATCGTGAACAGCACGACGAGCGCACCGGCGCACGCGATCCACGCCTCCCAGCGCTCCAAGGGAAAGTTCGCGCCCAGCCCGGACGGCGGCGTGGGCGGGTTGATGACCAGTCCGTTCTCACCGCCCAGGAGACTCGTGTACTTGTCTGCGAGCGCTGGCAGGCCAACCGCGAACGCAAGCGTCGCGCCGGCGAGATAGGGACCCCGCAAGCGCGTCGCGGCAGCGCCGACGAGGACCCCCACGAGCGTCGTGACGACGACCGCCGCGAGCAGCGCTGGCACGAGCGCCCACCGCTCGTCGCCGATCAGCAGCGCGACCGTATAGGCGCCCACGGCCATAAGCGCGCCGTGGCCCAGCGATATCTGCCCGCTCAGCCCGATCAACACCGTGAGGCCGGCGAGCACGGCGAAGTAGTAGGCCCCATTGGCTAGCTGCAACTCGTCGTAGGCCCCCAACGCCTCGCTCGCGATGAGGAGCACCGCACCGGCGAGCACGACGAGTCCGAGCGAGCGCACGAGCGAGCTGTGAGGCCGAGGGATCCGTGCCGCCAAAGCGCTCATACGCGTCGCTCCTGGACGCTTGAGAACAGCCCCCTCGGGCGGATCATGAGCACCGCGATCAGGATCACGAGCGCCGCGAGCGTGACCAGCGACGATCCCTCGTAGCCCGATACGTAGGAGAGCGCGAGCCCCAGGACGACACCGCCCACGACCGCCCCGACGGGGCTGTCGAGTCCGCCGAGCACGGCCGCGGTGAAGCCGAAGATGAGGATCGGGTCGAACTGGTTGGGCCCGACGAAGACTTCCGGCGCGACGAGCAGGCCGGCGAGCGAGCCGACCAGCGCCGCGAGCGCCCACCCGAGGGTGAACATGCGCCCGACGCGCACGCCGAGCATGCGCGCGACCTCAGGCTGGAACGCGGCGGCGCGCATCTTCAGACCGAGCGCCGTGCCGCGGAACAGCACCGCGAGGCCGGCCGCGACGACGACGACCACGAGCACCGTGAAGGTGTTGTTCGGCGAGAACAGCACGCGCGTGCCGCCGACGTCGTAGCCGCGGATCGAGAAGGCGGGCGGGAACGATCGCGGCGTGTTGCCCCAGATCATCCCGGCGAGCGCCTGCAGCAGGATCAAGAGCCCGAGCGCGACGATCACCGCGTTCAGCGGAGGGCCACCCTCGACCCTGCGCATCAGCCCACGCTCGACGACGGCGCCGAGCACTAGGCCGCACACGAGCGCGACCGCGAAGCCGAGCCAGTAGGAGCCGCTGCTGGCGATCGTGCTCGAGGCGATGAACGTCGTGATCATCAGCATGCCGCCCTGGGCGAAGTTGACGATCCGCGTCGCCCGCCAGGTGAGCACCAAGGCGAGCGCGACCAGGGCGTATATCGCCCCCGTGGAGATCCCGTTCAAGGTCAGGTCGATGAATCTCGTCATGTTCAGAACCCCAGGTAGGCTTGGCGCAGGCCTTCGTCGGCGGCGAGCGCTTGCGCCGCGTCGTCAGCCACGACGCGGCCGAGGTTGAGCACCACTCCACGGTCGGCGATCGACAGGGCGCTGCGCGCGTTCTGCTCGACGAGCAGCACAGCGAGCTTGCGAGCGGTGGCGAGGCTCGAGATCAGCTGCATGATCTGGGCGCTCACGAGCGGCGCGAGCCCGAGCGAGGGCTCGTCGAGCAGCAGCACGCGCGGGCGCGCCATCAGCGCCCGGCCGATCGAGAGCATCTGGCGCTCGCCACCAGAGAGCGAGGCGGCGAGCTGCGTGCGTCGCTCGCGCAGTGGCGGAAACAGCTCGTACATGTCGCTCAGGGGCGCCGCCCCCGCGCCTCGCCAGAGGCCCCCGAGGCGCAGGTTCTCCTCGGTCGAGAGCTCGGCGATCACGCCGCGGCCCTCGGGCACGTGCGCGAGCCCGTGCCTTGCGATGTCCTCGACCGCGACGCCGAGGATGTCCTGGCCGTCGAGCTGCACGCGCCCGCCGCTCGCTCGCTCGAGCCCGGAGATTGTGCGCAGCAGCGAGGTCTTGCCCGCGCCGTTGGCTCCGAGCACGGCGGTGACGCTGCCCTCCTCGACCGCGAGCGTGACCCCGTCCACCGCGCGCACGGGCCCGTAGTCGATCGTGAGCCGCTCGATCTCGAGGAGTGCCATCGCGCTCAGGCGTCCTCTCCCTCCCAGATGGGAGCAACGCCCTCGCCGGCCTCGCTCTCCCGCGCAGGCTCGCCGCCCTCGCCGGCCTCGCTGCCCCACGCGGGCGCGCCGGCCTCGCCGGCCTCGCGACCAAGATAGGCCTCGAGCACCCCCGGGTCGCGCTTGATCGCGTCGGGATCGCCCTGCGCGATCACGCGCCCGAAGTCGAGTACGACGACGCGGTCGCAGGCCGACATCACGAGATCCATGCGGTGCTCGACGAGCATCACAGCCATCGACCCGCGCAGGGCGCGGATGCGCTCGCCGAGCTCGCGCACCTCATCTGCGCCTAGACCCCCGGCGGGCTCGTCGAGCAACAGCAGGCGCGGCTCACAGACGAGCGCGCGCGCGAGCGCCACGCGCTTTTGCACCGGGTAGGGGAGCGTGGGCGGCAGGCGGGCCGCGACGTCCTCGCATCCCAGATCCGCCAGCGCCGCGAGCGCGCGCTCGCGCAGGGCGCGCTCGTCGCGATCGGATCGCGGCAGCCCCAGGAGCGCACTCGCGACACCGGCGCGGCGGAAGCGCTGCGCACCGACCATCACGTTCTCGAGCACGGTCAAGCGTGGAAACAGACCCACCCCCTGCAGCGTGCGCGCGATGCCAAGCCGGGCGAGCCGGTTCGCACCGACCTTTGCCAGTGTCTGACCGTCCCACTCAAGCGTCCCCGACTCCGGCTGCACGAAGCCGCAGATGACGTTGAACAGCGTCGTCTTGCCGGCGCCGTTGGGGCCGATAACGCCCAGGACCTCGCCGCCGGCAAGCTCGAAGGAGACCGCGTCGAGCGCCGTGATGCCGCCGAAGCGCACCGTCAGCGAACGTGCGGCAAACGCTCCATCCCGGGCAACGATCGCATCGTCTCCCATGCTTTGGACGCTACAACCAAATCCGCAAAACCCCGAAAATCAGACGTCAAAGCGCCAGAGCAGACCTCGGCTGCGTTGCTCCAACCAGCACGTCGAGGGCCTCCTCCAGCTCCTGGCGAACGCTCGCTTCCGCCAGCTGGCCCCGCTCGTCGAAGCGCTCGGCCGCGTGCCCGACCGCGAGCTCTACGTCGAGCACGCGCGCGCCCGTGGCGGCGAGCACCTTGCGCAGCTCGGCCTGGGACCAGACCGCTCCGAAGGCGCCGGTACTCGCGCCGACGACGGCCACGGGCTTGTTGCGCAGCACACTGGTAGCGATCGGGCGCGAGGCCCAGTCGAGCGCGTTCTTGAGCTGGCCGGGGATCGAGGAGTTGTACTCGGGCGTCGAGATCAGGAGCGCGTCGGCGCGGGCGATCGCGGCCCGCAGCCGCGCCACGGCCGCGGGCGCCGGCGCGCGCTCGTCGTCCTCGTCGTAGGGCGGCACCGCCTTCAGGCCCTCGAACAGCTCGAAGTCGACCTCCGGCGGCAGCAGCTCGGCGGCGGCGAGCAGCAGCATGCGGTTGTGGGAGTCGCGGCGCAGGCTGCCGGCGATGGCGAGGATCTTCATGGCCTACGCCTCCCTCGTGAGGAACAGCTCGGCCGTCACGGTCACGTCGTTGGCGAGCGCCTGCTCGCCGCCGGGGAGCGGGTTGTTCCAGAGCAGGCCGAACTGGGTGCGGTCGATGGTAGACGTGAGCTCCAGTCCGAAGTAGGGTCGCTCCATGTACACCTTCTGCTCGCCTACCTTGCCGGTGGCCGTGACCGAGAGGGTGGTGCCCTTGATCGTGAGCTCGCCCACGATCTCCAGGCCATCGCCCGAGGGACGGATCGCGGTCGAGGCGAAGGCGATCTCGGGCGTGCGCTCGGCGTCGAAGAAGTCGGGCGATTGCAGGTGCCCGGCGAGGTTCTCGTCCTGGACCTTCACGCCGCTCACCGCGACCGAGCCTGTCAGCTTGGCCGCGCCGTCCTCGCCGACCTCCAGGCGAGCCTCGACGGGCGCGAAGCTGCCGCGGAAGGTGCCGACGTGGTAGGCGACCGCGAAGCCGACCTGGGAGTGGATGGGATCGACGGTCCACGTGCCGGCCGGCAGTGTCTGGGGGGCATCGACTGTGGTGCTCATTTTGGGACCTCCTGATTGGGGATATACTTGACTGATCAACAACTTAGCAGAGGAACCGTGAGTAGTCAACTATTGAGTGAGCAAGAGTCTCGTGGGGTGGATGCCTGGGTGAGGCTGCTGCGCGGCCACGCCGGCATGCGCCGCGCGGTGAGCGCCCAGCTGCAGGGCGACCACGGCTTGACGGTCAACGAGTACGAGGCACTGCTGCTGCTGTCGCGCGCGCAGGACAACCACATGCGCAGGGTCGACCTCGCCGACAGCCTGCAGCTCACGCCCTCGGGCGTGACGCGCCTGCTCGACGGCCTGCGCGAGCGGGGCTTCGTCGACAAGGCCGCCTGCCCCGGCGACGCCCGCGTCACCTTCGCGGTACTCGCCGGCGCCGGCCAGGAGAAGCTGAGGCAGGCGTCCTGCTCGCACATGGCGGCCATCAAGGCGCTGTTCGAGGAGCGCTACACCCCGCCCGAGATCGAGACCCTCATCGAGCTGCTCGGCCGCCTCCCCGGCGCCGGCGGCGGGTGCGATGGGTCGAGCTGCGCGCCGTAGCGACCAGGCAGCCTGCGGCTATTTGCCTTCCAGGACCTTCCGCTTCTCGAGGTCGGAACGACTCGTAGAACTGGTCGTAGTAGTACTAGGGCTCGCCGAAGCTGTATACGACGTCGCCGAGGTGAAACAGGAAGGCCGCCCGGTCGGCGACCTGGGCGGCGGCGAGCTCGCTCGTGTTGTTCACCTGGAAGGAGGTCTCATCTCCAGCAGGGTGAGGGTCGGCGAACAGCCGGCCTTCGGGCCCAGCGGTGTTCGGGCTGTTAAGGTTGTGCCTTCATTCTCTTCGACGTAAGGGAGGCTCCAATCGCACTCGGCTTCTACTTCGCGCCACAGTCGTTCACCCCGGAGCAGTACGACGAGACGGTCCGTAGGCTGGAGGCAGCCGGCGCGGGCTCGCCTCCTGGACGCTCATATCACTGCGCGTTCGCCGGCGAAAAAGGGCTGCACGTGTTCGACGTATGGGACTCGCAGGAGTCCTTCGACAAGTTCGGCGAGACGCTCATGCCGATCATGGCCGAGCTCGGCGCCGATCCTGGTGACCCCCAGGTCGTCGAGATTCACAACATCATCATCGGGTAACAACCGGTGGAGCGCGACGAGCTGCGGGCGCTACAGGCTCCTCTGAAGGACCGGTACAGCGAGGAGCCGGGCGCCGCGCTGGTTACGCTATCGGCGATACTCGCTGCCACCCCGGCGCTCTCCACAACCCTCACGACCGCGTAGTCAACGAGTGCTCGCCGTGGGCGAATGAGCGGCTCCTACACCGGGCAGGCGCCGGCCTCGCCCGCCGGCCCCATGGACGACACGGAGCCGCTGAAGGCACCGCCGGGTGTCCGGCTGCCCCGGGCCCTGCAGACCCGCGTAAGCGAACGCTCGGCAGCTACCCCGCGAGGTCGGTCAACAGCCCCTCGACCACAAGCTCCTCCTCGATCCGTCGCCCGACCCGGCGCATCGCCGCAGCGAGGTCTGGATCCCAGCTCGCCTCCACGGGCGCGCCGCTGAGCGCCTGAGACGACGGAGCGAACGCCGCCGCTTGCATGTACTGCTCGGCGCCGAAGCGCCACGGCGCCACTGGCAGGCGGGTGTGCAGGACGTTGCCGATCCGCACCCCACCCCAGTCGAAGTCGCCGTGGTGGAGCAGGCGCGCACCGGCGTTGGCCAGCGCGCGCAGCAGGTGCATCGCCGCGGCGCCCGGTTGGCCGCCGGTGCACACCAGCGCAGCGCATTCGGACCCGAGGCGGTCGGCGGCAAGGGCGAGGACCGCGGGGTTCTCACAGATGTACACCGTCTGCCCAGAGATGCCTCGGCGCGAGGCGCTCTCCCAGCATGGCATGTCGCGCACGAGCTGACGCAGCGTCAACCACACCGGCTGCCCGCTCTCTCGCGCGACACCCAAAATCCGACCTGAGGCACTCTCCCTCTCGCCCGGCAGTCCCAACGCGAGCACGACGCTCGACAGCTCGTCGCACAGCAAACCGACGCTGGCCCACGCTTCGCGACGCGCCTCGGCTTGCGACTCGTCCGGACCGGGGCCGTCGAGTCTCGCGAGTGCCCTGGCCGCGCCGAGCGCAAATGTGGCCAGCGGCCGGCCCTCGTCGAGTGCGTGCGCGCCTCCGGCGACGCGCGCGGCAAAATGAGCCAATGGCTCGCCGTCGGCCGGGAGCGCTTCGAGCACCGCGACGAGCCGCTGGAGCAACGTCAGTGCGGCGCCTGGGTTGGGCTCTGCGCGCTTGACCGCGCCCGTGCCGCGCAGGCGCGCAAGCCACACGGCCAGCTGCTCGCCTCCGGGCGCGCCGGCCGCCAACCGCCGCTCGAGGAGCTCGTCCAGCGGCGCAAACGCCCGCTCCCAGGCGGCCTGCTCGGCCGCGAGCGCATCCGCACGCACGACAACCGGCCCGGTGAGCAGGACCACCGCCGCCTGCAGACCGTCGGTGCAAGCGCCCGAGCGACGCAGCAGCTCATCCACATCGCGCAACGACACGCTCAAAGCACTGCCCACGCGTGGGGCGCGACCGAGCAGGCGCTGCGCCGCGCGACGCTGGGCGGGCGAGGCGTCCGCGAGCGTCACGACGCCGTCGAGCGGCTGGCCCATTTCGAGCCGGCGACGCGCCCGCGAGAGCAGCCATTCGAGGTCAGGGTCGCCGAG
>Ga0210409_10006512_pt1 | contig 12125 bp, 10 predicted proteins | sample IncBWH17MmetaG_FD_161649 | JGI IMG/M metagenome (GOLD analysis project Ga0210409, IMG submission 161649) | Forest soil microbial communities from Barre Woods Harvard Forest LTER site, Petersham, Massachusetts, United States - Inc-BW-H-17-M | ecosystem: Environmental > Terrestrial > Soil >...
CAATTGGTTCGAGCAGGTCGGCTTCGATGCTCCAGTGACGACCGACTGCCACCGACCCCCAGCGGTGTGCAATCTCACTCATAGCGCTTCCGCCCAACGCCGCGCCTCACCTACCGCCGCCGGGGAGGCGGGTGGTGCGCAAAAATGATATTCAAATCCGCCCGAGCGGAAAGCGCAGGCGGCGGTTAGGTGCAGGCGCCTTGTTGGGCCGAAGCTTTGCTCTCACGTCGAAGTCTCTCAATCTCCCGGTCTCGCGCCATCAGCAACTCTGAAAAGCACCAATCGTTCAAACCCCAATAAAGTCAGCAGCAACATCAAAAGCAAAAAATGAACGTGTGAATGGCTTGTAAAATGCAGAACGCGAAGAATCTCTAAAATGCAAAGAACGATAGTCAGCGATAAATAGGAATAGGGCCACACGCGCCGTTGCGAATGTCTATAAACGAAAGTGACCCATCTTTGGAGAAGCGATGCTTTCATAATGTTGTGCGTCTGCTGCCGCCCAACGATTGTCGTCAGGCACTTGTATCTCCGGGCATCTGGCTCAGGGCAAACAGAATGGCGAAAACCGGAGTTGCCTGCACGAAATTGTTATCATCATAGCTCAAGCCAACCTCTTCTGCTCTAAATCAGCCAGCCGCTTCCTCAACTCGCGCAACTCCCGGTGCATCCCGAAGGTTAAAAACCCAACGAAAACAAAACACATTGGCAAAAATGAGAAAAAGGCCGGTCGCCACCAGCCTGAATCTGGTGGCCTGCTCGAAGCTGATAATGCGGTGAATGAAATGAACGCGCAAAATGCCGCCGGCACCCAATGAGCAATGGTTTTCATGAATTCTGTGGATTGGCTAAAAGAAAAATGTTCGATGATAACGTCGCACATCAGCCGCCCCGCGCTAAGGTTTCTCAGCATGAAATGAAAACGTGATCGCGGGGTCAGGCTGCATTTGCTTGTTAGAGCCGGACGAAAAATAACTGCATCAAGGCAATCCATAAATACATATATCCAAAAAATCGAACCGCCTTCGCAAAAAACGGGAATATCCTCGAATCGAGTGCCGAATATGGATCAGCCGCCAGAACAAGAAGCGAACGACTCTGAGGCCAAGGACACCGCTCCGAGGAAAAACGTAGTCTCGCTGTGGTCCGGACTGAAAAGAAAGTAGCAGCTAATTACGTCGCTTGTCATAGGGCTGTCGGGAACAGCCGCAAGAGTGCAATCGAGATAATAATCCCCTCCGGCTACCGGCACCGTGAATCCGCGGGCCGCGACCCCACCTCGGACCTCATAATCAACAGTCCTCCAGTCACGATGAAACTTGCGCTTCAGAACTTTCTCAACATCGCGGCGGTTCATACCTATTGGTGTGTTTGTCAGAACAATACCCCGTGAATTGAGATTCGTGTAGGCCAAGCATTACCTTGCTGGGCGGCAGGACGCTTTGTCTACAACCCGCGCACAGCAGCACCAGACCCAGAAGACGCGCGAGCTTCATTCTAACGTTTTCCTGAGCGACCGCCTCTGGAACCAGCTGTCCGAGCGTAAATGGCACGTTGAAACCGAAATCCGACACCGGGCGCGGAAGCGCGGAGGCGGTTCGGCTCCAGGAAATGGTTGGACCCCCACGTCACCTTCCACTTTGGAGCCAAAGGAGTCATTCCTAAGGTCCGTTTGCCGCCAGTTTGCCTTCTTTCTTCAGGAAGTCAGCAGCCAAATGACCCGATCCATGGGGTCCATTGCTGTGCAAGCAATCAAACGCGACGGTGAGTGCCCCCGCCTTTTCGGCCGCAACCGGATTAAACTCGTAGAATGCCATAGCTGCTCGAATGCGGACGTCTGGAGAATTGTCGTTCAATGCTTTCGATAAAATCGGAACCACCTGGTCAGGAGCGTCTTTGAAATAACCCAAACAATAAATGGCCGACATTCGCACCTCCATCTGTGGGTCCTGCGCGGCGGCTAAAACCAAGGCAAAAACCCTGCCCTCCTCCTCTCCCAATGCAGCCGGGTTGTTAAGGCAAGCGAGTGCATTCATCCGGACGCCCCAGAATGGATCCTGCAATTCTTTTATGAGCGTGGAACCTTGAACTGAACCCCTAATTTTTGGACCTGCCAGGAGCGCACTTGCTCTCAGGCGAACTTGTTCCGCGGCAGCCGAGTCCAGCGGGGCTGGCAGGTTCGAGCGAATTGCCAATGGCGCGTTGGACCAAGCCAAAGCATAAATCTTATCAACCGTCCCGGGTCTTGTTTGGAGCGCTCTCGCCAATAGGGGAATCGTGTTAGTGTCAAGGTCCTCCTGTTGCGCCATCCGTGTCGCGGGGTTCCACGGTGTTTTTAATGCTTGCATCAAGGCTCGCTCCCGTTCTGCGGTGATCGAACCGGCAGACGATTTGCCGAATGTAGCCAGCACTACTATAACAAGGGCACCCAAGAAACATGAGGCAATTAGGCCTAGGACACGCATTCTCATGGCTTCAGGAGAACCCAGCACCTCGACGTCGTCCAACAGTATAATTGGGACAAAGTCGTCCGGCAAAAGACAAAGTAGAAAGACAAACTCGCCTTAACTTGCATCCACCGGAATTTTGGCGGTTTTAGCTTTAAAAGTCAAGCCAAAAGAGTGCGCCATAGAATAACAAAAGAAATAAACAGGGACAATTAGGCGCACGTTGAAAGTTTGAGACTCAGAATTAATGAATATGAACTTTGTCCTTGCGCAGATCGGGCGGCCGTGCAAAGACAAAGTCATGCAAAACGACCCGGGCGGCGGGGAAAGCGGTCGCGCTTGCGAGGCCGGAGTTCATCTTCGTTAACTGGCGGGAGATCCTGAACGAGGTGCCTCTGTCGGTCCCGCAGCGGAGTGTCTGCGCGCCCCAAGGCCCCAGTGATAGAGACTCGCTGGCGTTTGTCACACCTATTTCACGCAAATGGCAATTTCTTGTGAAAAACAATGGCATAAAATTCAAACCGTATTAGGTTCACAAAAGGTCGGTGTATCGCAGAAACGGAATTAAAGAACACGCTTATGCTGAAAATCAGGGTTTTATTGGCGGATGATCATGTTGTGGTACGGCAAGGATTGCGCGCTCTGCTCGCTGCAGAGGAGGACATCGAAATTGTCGCCGAGGCCGATAACGGACGCCAAGCAGTGCAGTTGGCAAAGAAGCTTTTGCCCGACGTGGCGGTGATTGACATTGCCATGCCCGTGCTGAACGGATTGGAGGCCACGCGGCAGATAGCGCAAACGTTACCGGCGACCAAGGTATTGATCCTTTCCTCATATAGCGACGATGACTATGTGCAACAGTTAACAGAGGCTGGGGCGGCAGGGTACCTCGTCAAACAAACAGCCGCCAACGATTTGCTCAAAGGCATCCGGGAAGCCCACAAGGGCAATGGCTTCTTCAGCCCGTCAGTGGCCAAACGCTTACGCGACCGATGTCGCGAGGCTTTTGTGAGCGGGCAGCCCGTCAAAAAGCGGTCGGATTACCTGACGACTCGCGAAGCCGAGGTTCTGCAGTTAATCGCCGAAGGCCGGGCCAACAAACAGATTGCGGCCGAATTGTGTATCAGCATCAAGACCGTGGAGAAGCATCGCCAGCAGGTCATGAATAAACTAGGCATTCACGATGTTGCCGGTCTAACCCGGCACGCAATCGCCAAGGGCATTATCGAGAGCAGCGCCGGCTTGCCCGCGCTGTGACTGGCGGCTCCTGAGAAGGGCCTCCCGCTTTGCTGCAGCCCAGGCTTTCACATCATGGGCTTTCAGTGCTGACTCGCAACTAAGGCTTGTTTTGTTTCTCGGGTTTGGGTGGTAAACCCTATGGCATGACCTCAGTGCTCTTTTATGCTTTACGCGGGGCACAAGACCCCATTCCGATCCGAAGTTGGCCCGCCGAAACTAACGCATGAGATAGTACTATGAAAACAAGAACACAAAAATCAATTTGCGCGTCGATTGCGGCTTTGGGGATGGCTCTGATCACAACGACGCTCGGCGCGCAAAGCAGCGTCGGCCGCGCTTCGATCAGTCCGCTGGCCAACGCGGAACGGGCGGCTAACCTGTTCGGCCGGGAAATCATGGGTTCCGACAATCAAAAAATCGGGAAGGTTGATAACCTGGTGGTAGACTTGGAATCCGAGCATATTCTTTACGTAGTGGTGGATGATTCGGGCCGCGGCAAAGTGGCCGTAGTGCCACAGATTTTCGGGGCATCGACAGGCACGACGCTTCAGGCCAGCGTGCCCAAACAAAAGTTCGAGGGAGCACCACAATTCACCAGCAGCATGGATACGCCCGACCAACTCGGGCAAGCGAGCTTTGTAGCCAATGTTTATCAGTACTTCGGTGTCAGACCTTGGTGGCAAGGCAGCACACCGGTGAACCAGGGCACGTTCCATAACGTTCACAAGCTGAATCAACTCATCGGGATGACAGTCGAAGACGTCAACAACCAGAACATCGGGAAAATCAGCAACGTCGTGGTGGATATGCCCAGCAGCCGCATGTTGTATGTCGTCTTTTTACCCGCATCCAACTTGAATTTGGGCGACAATCTCTATGCGATGCCGTCGGACGCCTTCACGCTGGCAAGTGACCGAAAACATCTGGTCACTAACATTGATCGGCAAAAGCTGGCCGCAGCTCCACATTTCCCGAAAAACCAGTGGCCGAGTCTCAATGACCCGGCCTTCGCTTCGCAGGTTTACCAGTACTACGGCAAACAGGCGTGGTTTAGCGCCGGCGCGAGCAATTACCAACCGACGGGCAGGTGATTACTAAGAGGCGGCTCAGAGTGGGCCGAGGGCCCGCTCCAATATTTCCCTTTCGTGCGGGGCGTAGTCTAACTTAAGGGCGAATTTCTGCGCGAGGGGGCTCATTTTTTTCCAGGTCTTTTGGACGGCATTGATCATCTTCTCGTCGCTGTTCTTAGCGGCTAAATCCGCGAACTGCCACTGCAGGAACACCAGGCAAAGCGCGTCCTCCAAAATCCGGCTGTCCGGGTCGGCTGGAAAAGCGCTTTTCGACACCAATCCCTGGACCCGGGCAATCTCCGATTCTTCATAACCCTCTTCTCTGAGGATCTGCCCAACCTTGGCGGAATGGAATTTTTTGAGCTCCTGACGCCAACGCAGGTAACCCGGGCGATCGGCAGGAAAAGAATCGCGAGGGATCACCCAGCGACAAAGATGTGCGCTGCGGGCAGCCAGGAGCAGGGCCTCGGAAGCATCGGATTTAAGCCGAACAACCCATTCGGTCAGCCGTTCGGCATAAACCAGCTCACGCGGCAGGTGTTGCCCGTCCTTGGTTTCCCGGTTTGGGTCCTTGGAGTTCTCCTGGTCGAATCGACTCAGGGCGCTTTGGAACCGGCGCTGGTCCGAAATTGGGCGAGTGTCATCCATCTCCTTGGTTTTGTGTCAGAATGGGTGTATGATCTCAACCTGAAAGATGAGTAAACCATTCCTGGACGGGCCAGTATCCCCCGAAGAATTTCAGCGTCAGTTGACCGAATTCGTGCGGCAACAATTTCAATCCGGACGCACGGCAGGGGCGCCTGAGCCCGAGCATACTGGAAACAATCCGGAAACACCCGGCGCGAAGAAAGATCCTTTTGAATTCCCGTATAAGCCGCGGGACGTTAAGTCGTACCTGGACCGTTTTGTCATCAAGCAGGACCAGGCCAAGAAGGTGCTGAGCGTGGCGTTGTGCGACCATTATCACCATGTGCGGATGGCGCTGGAGGCCAAAGAATTCCCGAATTACACGAAGCAAAACATTATACTTTTGGGGCCAACCGGAGTGGGTAAAACATTCTTGATCCGCAACGCGGCCGACTTGATTGGTGTTCCCTTCGTCAAGGCGGACGCAACCAAATTCTCTGAGACCGGTTACGTCGGGGGGGATGTGGAGGACATGGTGCGGGATTTATTGCGCCTGGCGGATGGTGACGTGACGCGCGCTCAATACGGAATCATCTATATCGACGAGATCGACAAAATCTCCGCAGCGAACAATGTCACCGGCCGTGACGTCAGCGGCAGAGGTGTCCAAACCAATCTGCTGAAACTGATGGAAGAAACGGAAGTGCCGGCCCGCTCGCAAAATGACATTGCGGGCCAGATCCAGGCGATGATGGACTTTACTCAAAGGGGACGCAAACCTCCCGCGACGATAAACACCAAACATATTCTGTTCATTGTCAGCGGCGCTTTTGACGGCCTGGAAAAGATAGTCCGACGACGATTGCGCGAAGCCACCATCGGCTTCGGTGTCCGGGAAAACCGCGAAGCAGCGTCCGAAACGGTGTTGGCCGAGGCGCAAACCAAGGATTTCATCGAATTCGGTTTTGAACCCGAGTTTATCGGGCGTTTGCCGGTAAGAGTGGTCTGTCATCCGCTCAACAACGAGGATCTGTTTATGATCCTTAAGAATTCCGAGGGCAGCATCATCCGCCAGTATGAACAGGATTTCGCAGCCTATGGAATCGAGGTGCTCTTCTCGGACGACGGTCTGAAGCGCATCGCCGAAATCGCCGGAGAAGAGCAAACGGGCGCCCGTGGGCTCATGACCGTCTGCGAGCGGGTGTTCCGCGATATCAAATTCGAGTTGCCTTCCTCAAACGTGAAGCGCTTCGTCGTTACCCGCGAGCTGGTGGACAATCCCGCGGCCGAACTCCAGAAGATACTTTCGGATCCGAGGCAGGAGGAGCGGATCGTTGCGCGGCAATTAGTGGATGAATTCGCCGCAAGATTCCAGGAGCAACACGGGATGAAAATCAGCTTTACCGATTCGGCCAGCGAACTGCTGGTGACGGAAGCGCTGGCCAAATCCCAATCGGTGAGGGACCTGTGCGCCGGCCGGTTTAAGGATTTTCATTTCGGGCTTAAGTTAATTGCCCAGAATTCGGGCAAGCGAGAGTTTGTGATCGACACGGACGCGGTGCAGGCGCCCGACAAGGTGCTGAGCGAATGGGTCGTGGCCAGTTACCGGCCCGGAGAAAGCAAACCGGCGGCATAGGGGACGCTTTCGTTTGAACGTCCGGAGCGCGGGAGAGGCGTTAATCGTAGCGCAGGCTTCCAGCCTGCTGTATCGCAGACTTGCAGTCTGCTGGCCGTCCAACAAGTATCCGCATTCCATCGCTTCGCACGCCTGCCGACTACAAGTCTGCGATAAAGCAGGCTGGAAGCCTGCGCTACGATTGAGGTGACGCGCTTCTAAATTAATGTGAATTACGCCCGCACGAGGCATTCCCGCTGTTTTTGATTCCGCTCAGTGTTCAAAACGGCTATTTCTGAGACCTGCTGCAGAACGCCGTGACCATCAAAGCTAAAGAACCAGAACCTGCCGGCGCCAGTATCGGTAGCAAGGACTCGTGGCCCGAACAACTGCGGGAACGCGGGCCGATTTGCCTGGTTTTAGTCGCAGCCGTTGCGCTGGTGTTTTGGCCCGTTGGAAGATTCGAATTCGTCAACTACGACGATCCGGACTACGTGAGCGCCAATCCTCACGTGCAATCAGGGCTCAAGTGGGAAAACGTGGTTTGGGCGCTCACCACCGGACACGCCAGCAATTGGCATCCGCTGACGTGGTTGTCGCATATGATGGATTGTCAGCTTTTCGGGCAAAACCCCGGACCTCAGCACCTGGTCAGCGCCGGGTTTCATGCCTTGAATGTCGTGCTGCTGTTCCTGATTTTGCGACGAATGACCGGCGCGCATTGGCGCAGTGCATTGGTTGCGGCTTTGTTTGGACTGCATCCGTTGAGGGCCGAATCGGTCGCTTGGATTTCCGAGCGTAAAGACGTTCTCAGCGCCTTGTTCCTGCTGTTGACGATGGGAACCTATTGTCTCTACGTTGAATCCCGTCAGCGGCTCGAGAATCCCGGCTTAACCCAGGCTGACCTTCCCCCGGGCAGCTCTACTCCCAAAGTCTCGGCTAAAAACAAACCGAAGCCCTCTCGAGAAGAGCCCCAGCCACGAGACCCACGAAAACAGCGAAAACCCGCTCCGGCATGGCTCTGGTATGGCGCGTCGCTCGCCTGTTTCGCTCTGGGGCTCATGAGCAAGCCGATGTTGGTCACCCTGCCCTTTTGCCTGCTGCTGCTGGATTATTGGCCGCTTGAACGTTTCCGATTGGAGCGTCCGGACACTCAAAAGATCATCGGCGCGGTAGTCGAAAAGATCCCGTTCTTTCTGCTAGCAGTCGGATCGAGCCTGGTCACTTTCCTGGTCCAGCGCAGCGGGGGAGCCGTGTCGACCAACCTCGCGCTCCCCGCCCGCCTGGCCAATGCTCTGGTGTCTTATGTCCGCTACCTGGGCAAAACCCTCTGGCCCGAGAACCTCTCGGTGCTCTATCCGCACCCGGGCCACTGGCCGGCCTGGGAGGTCGTCGGGTCGGGCATGATCTTGGCCATTATTCTGGTGCTGGTCACCCTCTGGGCACGCCGACGGCCCTACGTGCCCGTGGGCTGGTTCTGGTTCCTGGGCACGCTGGTGCCCGTGATTGGCCTGGTCCAGGTCGGGGTTCAATCCATGGCGGATCGCTACACGTACATTCCATCAATCGGATTGTTCGTCCTGCTGGTTTGGGGCGTTGGCGACATCGCCAAGTACCGGCCGGCGGCGCAGCCCGCGCTGGCCGTGGTGGCAGTTGCTTCGATTATCGTCTGCGGTGGCATCACGGCAAAACAAATTCGTTTCTGGCACGACAGTGAAGCCCTGTTCCAGCGGGCGATTGAGGTGACCGCGGACAACTATCTGGCCTACAATAATCTTGGATTTGATCTCTCCGCGAAAGGCAGGTTCCGGGAAGCTAAGGAAAATTACGCCAAATCCATCGCCATTAATCCGCAATATCCGGATGCTCTCAATAACATGGGTTTCGCCCTCGCCGGTGAGAAAAACTATGTGCAGGCTATTCCATACTACGAAGCAGCCCTGCGAGTGAGCCCCAAGCAACCCGAGGTACATAATAACCTTGGGAATGCGCTTTCAGAGCTAGGGCGGCTTGACGCGGCGATCGACCAATATCTGATAGTGCTTCACGAACAGCCCGAGCATGCGGACGCTCACAATAACCTGGGAATCGCGCTTGCCATGCAAGGTAAGTTGTCGGAGGCCGAAACCCACTTCCGCGAAGCCATCCGTCTTAGACCCAATTACGCCAGCGCCCACAGCAACCTGGGCAACGCCCTGGCTGCCTTGCATCAAATTCCCGAAGCCATCCACGAGTACCAGGAATCCCTGCGGCTCAATGCGAATGACGCGCAGGCCCACAATAACCTGGGCAATGTCTTGGTTGAACAAGGCAGCCTGGCTGACGCAATCGAACAATACACCCTGGCTCTGCGGTTAAATCCGAATAATCCGGAAGCGGAGTTTAACCTGGCGATTGCCCTGCTGAGGGAGAATAAGAAAGCAGAGGCGGCGGCGCACTTCCGAACAGCCTTGCAGCTTAACCCGGCAAACGCAGAGGCTAAAAAGCAACTGGAACTGCTGAACGGACAGCGGTGACCAGTCCCTCTTTACCGAGGGCGGCGACCAACGGGAAGCAGTCGCGCTGCAGGCAATAGTCCACATCCTCTCGCAACTCCGGCAGGGATAACAGACGTCGGGCGTTTCGAGAGCGGGAAACAGCTCCGCGCAGTTCATTGCGGGCGAGTAAAAACAACTCGCGGGCAATGTGAGCGGAGTCGGCGATCATTCCTGCTTGAAAATGGGGCCAAAGCAAGTCGCACAGGGCGCCGGCGCCCAGGACATCCTCATAGGCGGCCTGGTCGTGAGTGCCGCTGCAAACCAGAAGTAACTGTCTTTGGCTAGAGCTCAGAATCGCGTTCGCGGTTGCGCCGAGGTTCAAGAACGAAGCGGCCAGCGTCGCCTGAGCTTTGCGGCAGGCACGCAGGGCCCGGGTTCCGTTAGTAGTGGTCATGACAATGGTCTTATCTTTCACGACAGCCGCAGTGAACTCGCGTGGCGAGTTTCCCAGGTCGAAGGTCACACCGCCGGTGAGGTTCGGTCCGATTCGCACGCCCTCGCGCTCGCCGGCCAGCAGCACGTTCTGAAACGCCTGTCGCGCGGCCAGAGCTTCGCCAATCTCCTCAACGGGCAGGATTGCGGCGGCGCCATTCCAAAGCGCACACGTCATCGAACTGGTGGCGCGCAAGACGTCGAATACAACACACCACGTATCGGAAAGGTCCCTATTGGGGAGGACGGCAAAATCCGCCGGAGTGAACAAGACTTCCAACGAGATCATAGAGTCGGCAGCTCCCCGCGTTTCATTTGTGATCGGGCGTAGTGAAACAGATATTGTTGGGCGTAACCCGCATGCCGGCCGAAATGCGACCCGGCAAACTCCTGGAGTTGCCGCAAACTGACCTTGCGATGAGGAAAGTAAAAGTGCCGCAACACCTTCATAATCCACACATCCACCGGGAACGCAGTCTGATGGCCAAAGGCAAATAACAAGACGCAGTCGGCGATTTTTCTGCCGACGCCATGGAGTTTGAGGAGTTCATTACGCGCGGCTTCAAGAGGCAGATCCTGCACAGCACGCAGATCCAGCTTGCTGTGCGCGATGCTGCGCGCAGCCGCCAGCAGGAAAGGAGCACGGAAGCCCATTTTACACGCCCGCAATTGCGCTTCAGACAGTTCAGCCAATCGCTCGGCGGTGGGAAACGCGTAGGCCGGCAGATGCCCGGGGGGAACCGACGCGGGCGCTCCATATTTGTGGCAGAGCAGGGAGATAATCTGTTGTATTTGAAGGATCTGTTTCGTAGAGGAAAGAATAAAGGAAGCGAGGCATTCCCAGGGATCCTGGCGGAGCAGGCGCAGTCCACGACAGGCAGCCACGGCGGCTTGCATGGGAGGATCGGTGGGGAACGTTTTCAATATGCCGTTCAGATCGAGGTCCAGCTGGAGGTAATGGGTCAGCCAGGACCAATCCTCTACGGGCTCGGCGGTTTCGGCCGTGAGTGAAGAATCGGTTGACCGAAGCCGCACCCAACGATCGCCAATGATCCCGACCCAGCTTTCGTCCTGGCGGCGCCAGCGAAAAGCCTGGCCGCTGATGAGGGTCGCTCCCAGGTCGTAGTCCCGAAGAACAAAGGTTTTGACTGAAGAATCAACGCAGACCACGGCAAGCAAAGAGTTGGAGCGGACGCAGCAGGAATTGGGTGTGGTACATCACGTTGGTAACGCCCAGGTCGGTCACGGACTCAAACTCGTTTCGCAGACTTTCCGGGGCGGGAAATGGATCCGGATGATCCCGATCCAATTCACGCACGTAAACAGCATTCTCACCCTTTCGCTCGGTATACCCGGGCCAGAAATAGAATTGGTTGCGCGGCACCGGGCTTGTTTGGCAGTACACCAGAGGAGTTTTTTTCACACTGTCCCGCGCTTCGGGCAAATAGAAGGAGATCTCGCCTCCCATCCCGTAATGGTCGGTAATGATAAACACCGGCTTGCCTTCCGTGAGCAGGTTTTGCCGAGCTTGATCGACGGTTAGCGCTACTTGATCCCACTCCCGAACTCGATGCAACGGATCGAGCTTCAGGGGGAGATAATGCCCGGTGATCGTTTTGACCAGATTCGTATCGTGGCACAGGACCACCATGAACAGGCCGAAAACCAAACCAACCTTGAGCCAGGGTTTAACCCACGCGACCCCGAGACGCCACCGAGTATCCCAAAAGACAACCATCATGCAGAACAGCGGCAGAACGGAGGGGGCGATCCAATTTGGCAGAATGCGCGAGTGGATGGAATAAAGCCAATAGGCCAGAAACAGAGGGGCTCCCATGCTGAAAAAATACACCAAATGCGGGTTGTGCCGATGCCGTTTCCACAGAGCTGCCGCGGCCCAAAAGGCAGCGACAAAAAACACGGGGTTCAACAGACCCAGTTCGCTGCCGAGGAATTCGCCAAAGTACTTGAGAGTCGGGTGCCAGGCGGTGTGAACCCCGGCGTTTTCGCCGAGATGGGTCAAAGTGATCCAGGAGTGTTGCGAGTTCCAAATCAGCACCGGCAGCGCACAAAGGCCGTTGACCAGCAGCGCGAGGTACGGACCGGGCCGGCGTAGTTGTTTGCGAGCGGGAGCCCATAAGACGAACAATACAACCCA
>Ga0210409_10006513_pt1 | contig 12124 bp, 9 predicted proteins | sample IncBWH17MmetaG_FD_161649 | JGI IMG/M metagenome (GOLD analysis project Ga0210409, IMG submission 161649) | Forest soil microbial communities from Barre Woods Harvard Forest LTER site, Petersham, Massachusetts, United States - Inc-BW-H-17-M | ecosystem: Environmental > Terrestrial > Soil >...
ATATCACCTTCCCAAAAGCCGAAATAGGCCGGCAGGGTTTACCGCGACATACCGAACCGATCACGCTTGAGTTACCGTTCAAAGAATCTGGTGCACGTGTGGTGGCGAAAATTGGGTTGGACTTAGAGTACGTTTACTAGTAGGGCAGCAGTGGAATACCAATCAGAACTTTCAATGCCACTGGTTGGCCGTTGAGTTGAGCCGGCTGGAATTTCCACTGCGCAAGGGCAGCAAGGATGGGGGGATTCAGTCGAGCGTCCGGACTCTGCCTCACGGAGAGGTGCTGCAATTGGCCTTCGGTGTCCATGATGGCGTACACCACGATCACATTGCGAAGATAAGTCCGAATCAGTTCCGAATTTAGTTTGGGGATTTCCTTGGTCAGCGGGAAAGGAGGTGTCAAGCCCTCCGGTCCACCACTGGCCGCCGACGCCGTCTCGGTGGCGAATCGAAGTCGCGCATACTGCAGCGTCCAGGAGGGAGCGTGGTCGTTGGCGGTTCCTCGCATGTCGAGAAAAACGGTGTAAACCTTTTCGTGGGCGAAAACGCCGAGGTCAGGCAGCCCGCCGCCGCTGTCGGCAGTCGATGTAATCGTCATGCCGTAAGCCGTCTGCGGCGGAAGCTTTATTGCCGAGCGCTCCACCGAGACGTTGACGCTCCCGCTGCCGCCATTCGCTCCGTTCGCTCCTCGAGCGCCGGCGCTGCTACCGTAGCTTCCGCCTTGAATCGTGAGCCCGGAAAGCCCGCCCTTGCCCGTGCCATTGCCCGCGCCTGCGCCGCTCGCGGACGTCGTCCCCGGACCAGTCCCCAGCCCCACGCCCGTGCCCGAGCCGCGCGCCGATTCGGTTCCATTCCCGCCTTTGCCAGAGCCCTTCTCCGTCCCCACGCCCGTGCCCACGCCGCCTCCGCCGCTGGCTGCCCCTGCTGATCCATTTCCTGAGCCGACTGCGGCGTCGCCCGCGGCATCTCCAACGGTTGTGCCTGTATGTCCGATGGCGCTCTCGGTCGAGCCTTCGATCTTCGATCCAGGCGAGGTTTCGGGCGCAAGATTCACGCTTGGCGAAACCGCGAACCGGCCGCGGGCTTCGCCCAGCGGCATTTCCGGATTTTGCTGTGGCAAGGTGGGTGTGGGACTGAGTGACACCAGGGCCCGCTCGTCCGCTCCGGGCGTCTGCGCCTGCTCAATCTTGGGCGGCTCAATGGCCTTATCGCCGGACTTGCGCCGCGGCTTTTCCGCCGCCGGACGAATCGGCGCCGGCGGTGGCGTGGCCGGCAACGCCAGTTTCGGCGCTTCCACCGGGGCCTGCGCCGAGGGCTTAAATTCCGGCAACTCCGGCTTTCCCGACACCAGGTCTGTGGGCAGCGGAAGCTTGGGCTTCGCAATCTTTACCATGTTGGGCAAAGGCACGAACTGCTGCAGAATTTTTGGCTTCTCCTGTTCCCGCGCAGGCTGAATGATGGTCTGCCGATCGTTGGTGGGATTCACCGGATCGGAAAGAATCGGCTGCGGTCCGGGATACGCTCGACCCTTGCTGGCGCGCGACGGCGCGGGCGACGACGCTTTGCTGGCCTCCCCCGGCGAGCCTCCGGCATGGCCGTTGCCCTCGCCTCCGCCTCCCAGCACAGGAAGATAGATCACGCCCTTGGCTTCGCTCAGTTTGATGACGTCATTGAAGCTCCGCGATTCCGGCAAGTGCGTGCGGCTGAGGGTAAAGGTCAGCAACAGGATGGCGGCAACGATCAACTCATGGAAAATGGCCGAGAAAAAAAGGCCTCGCCCTGGTATGTAGCCGTGACTCACATCGGGAAACGTGAGCACCGGCGCCGCGGACTCCTCCCGCATGAGCCGGATAAGCGAAACTTCGATTGGATTTTCAACGTCCAGCGGCGGTGGCGTATCCTTCAAGTGCTAATTCCTTGAGCTCGGGAGTGGGAAGCCATGCCAATAGCGACTGCGTGATAGAACAGCCCGCACCTTCCGCGGGTCGTCCTTCACTCGAGCTTCATTACCTCAAGAGTGTAGCCTTAATGATGCTGAATGAGGTGGTGGGATTTAAATCCATAGTAATGCCTGGAGTACCGTGCATACTGATCTGATCCACTACGATCTGGCCCACGATTGTTCCTGAACCGGAGTTGCCACCAAAACTCATGGTCGAATTGTAGGCACTCGCCGCGTTGCAGCCAACCCCAGTGTCAGCGCCGCTGGTAACACATTGGTGAATGTATATCGCACCCGAAAACAAAGCCTGACCACCTCCGGAAAAATCCATCGTTGCCGCTTTCGAGCGATTTTGGAAAAACAGAATTCCCCGTTGCTCCCCATTCAGGCCGGTAGTTCCCAGCGGATCGCCGTAGTTGAGTGCACAGTTTGGAGCGCACAGAGGGCCTACCCTTGGGGCCTGGCAAGGTCCGAACAGAACGGTTCCACTCACCTGCGCGGGTACATTTGTGGGAAAGGCCGAGGCCGCAGTGCACTTGGCGCCAAACGGAATTGACCCGGAGCCGGTAGCGCTGGGGAAGTTGGGACACTTCTTCCCGGCGTTTGCGGCTGCAGTGAAAGAACTTGTGTCCGCGAAGTAGAAGGTGGTTCCTCCGCTGCCGTCCCCGACCGCCGTGCTGGGGTAGGCGCAAGAATTTGCGTCCATACTAAAGCCCGTCAAAACGTAGTAGATACCAGGCTGAAAGATGGCAGTATTGTTCTTGACGTTGATACCGTTTGGATAATAGCCCGGCGTAAATTCCTGGCACCCACCCGGGTCGGGACATCCGTCCACGTTGAATCCCTTTGCCACTCCGCTATTGGCAAGCGGCCCATTGGTTGGTATCGCAGGAGCCGGTATTTGCGCGAAGGGATCGGCAATCGGAGCCGAAGGCGAGAAATAATGGCCGGTTGTCCCCAGCTTTACTCCTGGGTTAGCCGCCGGTCCGCCAAACACGCCGAAGTCGCTGCCGGTACCGTTTGGTCCGCCCAGGCTTAGATCGATTTTGCTGGCGCCGTTAAATGCTGTTGCAGCATCTGAGTTGACTTGAATACTTCTTTGCGGCCCGCCAACGATGTTGATGTTCGGAGTTCCCGACAGGCTGATCGATTGCCCTGTTGGGTCCAGCACCAGCAGCGGCGTCGGTGACTGTGCCAGGACCACACCGCACGCCGCAAAGGCGCGAAGGGTCTGGTTCCTGCTGCCGCTCAACAAGCCTGAAAAATACGTCTGGATATTATCGGTAACGTCCACTCGCATGAACGCATTGGGAGCGATGCCTGCTGGCGGGATGGCCGCGGACGGCACCCCCGTGACGGTGGTCGGGAAACTCACACTCACCAGATTGCCGGGCGACGTGTTGTTGCTGTTGTAGCCGTTCATTGCCGCGTACTTGCAGGGCGAAGCGGTGGAAGTGGTCGTACAGTTAAAGGCGGTACCGTTGACAAAACCTTGGTGGCCAGTGGCGAGACCTTGCGCGTCCACCAGCAAGTCCATTGCTCCGGCGGTACAGGCCGCGTCGGCCGCATTCTGCGCCGCCTGGCGGTGGAACCACAGGTTGCTCATATCCACCGACAATGCCCCCGCTGCGACGAAGACCAGACCGAGAGCTATCACCAGGAACACCAGGGCCTGTCCAGACTCGGCGGAACTCCGTCCAGCCTTCCTCCGGTGGCTACTAGTCATGTGTTGCATTCCTCCAGCGTAAGGGGGAATACGCTCTTTCATCTAGTTTTCCAAATTTAGGACCAGACACCTGTCATTCGTATTAACGCAAGAGTGATGCCTTTAAAGTGTTGTAGGCAGCGTTCGGGTTTAGCGCCATATTAACGTTAGGGGTTCCGCCCATACTCATCGTGTCAGCAACGATATCTCCTAGGACATAGCTGGATGAACCTGAATTGCCTTGGAAGTCAAAGTTTGCATTGAAGGCGCCGGAAGTGGCACAGCCAGTGCCCGCGCCGGCGGTCGCGGAGTTGCATTGGTGGAAGTACATTGAGCCTGCGAGAAGAAACCCACCGCCGCCGCCCCAGCCCCCACCTGCACCATTATTTCGATCTGCGAAAAAAAGGATTCCACGAACTTGCCCCAGGGGGTCGCCGTAGGTTCCACTGCACGGGGCGAGCAGCACGTTGCCGCTTAAAGTGGCGGGAAGGTGAAGCCTCGAGTCCGGAGCGGGTCCTCCGGGGCATTGGACCAGCGACGTGTTGAACGGGGTCAGCCCAGACTTGCCGGAGTTCGAGCCAACACACACCAACCCAGTTTGCCCGCTGCATTTTCCCGCCGTTCCCGTTAGATAGAAAATCGTTCCGCCGATGTTATTCGGAGCCGCTGGTGTCACTGTGCTTGGCCGAACCGTGGAATTCGCCTGAAGTTCGAGTGGACCACCCTTGTTCGTACCATTAAGGTAGTAAACTCCTGGGTCGAAAATCGCCGTGACACCCTTTACCTGGATACCATTTGGATAGTAGCCAGCCGCATACTCGTCGCATCCCGAGGGATCTGGGCAACCATTGAGAGTGGTGCCGGTCAAGTACGGGCCGCCTTGGACCGTCATACCCGTCGTTGTCGGAGCCGGAACGCTAGCATACGGGTCGCTGATCGGCGCGGTGGGAGAGTTCCAGGCGCCAGTGGTGCCTGGAATGAACGTACCGGTGGGAGTCGCCGGTCCGCCAAAAGTCCCCAAGTCACTGCCGGTGAAAGCTGACCCACCCTTGCTGAGATCGATGGTTCCTCCGAAGCTGACCGCACTCGTGGAATTCGAGTTAATCTGGATACTCTGGTTCGCGCCCCCCAGGATGGTGATGGACGGGGTTCCATTGCCACTGAGAGAGCCTGTTTTCGTGGGGTTAAGCAGAAGGATAGGGATCGGCGCTTTTGCCAGTACCAAGCCACATACAGCAAAGGCCCGAACCGTTTGCGTCGTGTTCCCGCTTAACACGCCGGTAAAGTAAGTCTGGATGTTGTCGGTTACATCGACTCGTATGAAATCGTTGGGCGCGAGACCCGACGGAGGTACGGCACCAGTAGGCACACCAGCCACTGTGGTGGGGAAGCTCACACTTACAAGATTCCCAGTACCGTCGCTGTTATAACCGTTCTTCTTAGCGTATTGACAAGGGGCCGCGGTCGAGGTTGTGCTGCAATTAAAAGCTGTCCCGCTGACAAACCCCTGATGACCAGTCGCGCCACCCTGCGCGTCCACCAGTAAATCCATTGCGCCGGCTGTGCACGCAGCGTCCGCCGCATTCTGCGCAGCCTGGCGATGGAACCACAAATTGCTCATGTCTACTGAAAGAGCTCCAGCACCCACGAAAACCAGTCCTAGAGCCAGCACCAAAAACACCAGCGCCTGTCCGGATTCATTCTGACGGACTCTGTTCTTGCGCCAACGGTTGGTCGCCATGTTCGCGCTCCTCTCGGGGTACGATGTATTCACCTTCCCCGTCATCCTCTTCGTCTGCTTCAAATTCGTCAGCCTCAAAACGTTATCCGTCCCTCGGAAGCCGCGTTCACCGTGATCGTGGGCCAGCCCAGGCCAAAGAAAGCCTGATAGGGATAACTCACCACCACTCGAATCCGGCTTGAGGGAGTACTGGTGCCGTCGGGATAGGTCGGCGTGATCGTCATAGCTCCGGTGTTGTGCAGGGAATAGGCTGCGTACGTATTCACCGCGGTAGTCACCCCGGCCGCCGTGGCGTCACAAGTAGCTGGCGACACAGCTGGACCCGGACCGTTGCACGCGGAACTCAACGTGCCGTGCACGATTCCATACCGCACGCCTTCCTTGGCGGAATCGGCGAGCGCGCTGTAGGTATAAAGCATCGCCACAATCTCCAGGAAGCTGAGCAGGAACACCATGAGAAAAATAATGATCAGGGCGAACTCCACCGCCGCTTGACCGGCCTGGCGTTTCTTCGGAGATCTTTTCTTCGACAAACCTCTATTCGCCGATTTTGTTGTTAACCACATGGAACCGATCATGTTCACACTCACTCCGAATTCGCAACCCTAGTTCATTCCCCGCATGACCGACTGACGGTGGAACACGCAGCTTACATTTGCTCCGCTCGTACCGCAGAGGGGAGATGCCAGTAAAAGAATATTGAAAGGCGTACCCGGAATCAGGGGGACGAACTTGTAAACCACGTCCACCTGGTTCAGCACAAATGCAGGGGCAGTACTGCCGGCATTGAGCTCGGGATCCACACCGGCAGCGGGAAAGGTGAATCCACTCGGTATAGTTCCGTAATTGGTGCATGCCGCTTTCGCGGTCGTGGTCCCGGGATTCACTAGTCCCGCGGATGCGGAGCAAACCTGAACCGCCGCATTGGTGGTGGGCGCGTTCAGAGCACCTCTCATGTCCTCGTAAGTCAGAAAGCTGGACGACAAGACATTGGTGGATGGTCCATTCGCAGGTAGTTCTATAGCCGACGGCGTGGCGCCTCCCATGATGGAATATTCCACCCCAACCCGCGGCGCTGCCGCCAGGTTGGTGACCACTAAAAAGAAATAGCCGAAGTTCACCGCATTCAGCAGAAATAACAGCAGCACCGGCATCATCAAGATCGTCTCGACAATGCTCTGTCCAGCCTGCCCACGCCCTGGCGCATTTTTTCGCATTAGGTACTATCGCAACCTCAGGCCACCCGAGTGGCTATCGTCAGCTCCCGAGATCGGCCTCGGGGAACTGGAATCTCCGGCGGCGCCGCTTCTTCGAACTCCTCGTCATTGATGGGTTCTTTGACCATGGGCTCTTTGGACGAGCCGACCACGAACTCCGTGATTTTGAGTTGATTCAGCAAGCGGTGCAGGTAGCAACGGCTGATCCCCAACTCGCGCGCCGCCTGTTGTTTGTTGCCCGAGTGCATGCGCAGAGCGGCCCGCACCAATTCCCGCTTGAAGGAACGTACCGAATCGTGAAACGAGCCCTCCGGGACCTCCTCGAAAGCAGCCAGGCCCTGCAGTTCCTGGGGCAGGTCCTTCACCCCAAGCCGCTCGTGTCCATCCGCCAGCACCAGGCTGCGCTCGATTACGTTTTGTAATTCGCGTACATTGCCCGGCCAGCTATGCGCGGTCAGGGCGTTCAGGAAACCGAGTGTAAATCCGTGAAGCTGCTTGTTGTGCGCCTTGGCAAATGCTTTCAGAAAATATTCCGCAAGCAGCGGAATGTCCTCCGCTCTTTCCCTGAGCGAGGGCATGTGCACCCGGACCACCGAAATCCGGAAATACAAATCTTCCCGGAAGGTGCCTTCTTGCACCATCTTTTCAAGGTTCCTGCTGGTCGCGCAGATGACCCGGACATCCACCGGCTGGGGAACGTTTGACCCCAAGCGCTCCAGGCTGCGCTCCTGCAGCACGCGCAACAGTTTGGCTTGCAGAGGCAGTGCCAGGTCGCCGATTTCGTCGAGAAAAATCGTGCCCCCTTTGGCCTCCTCGAAACGTCCGCGGCGCGCCTGGATAGCGCCGGTGAAGGCGCCTTTTTCGTGACCGAAAAGCTCGTCCTCAATTAATGAATCGGGCAGAGCGCACGCTGAGAAAGCTATGAACGCCTTGTTCGAGCGCGGACTCAAGTTGTGGACGGCGCGCGCCACCACTCCTTTTCCGGTGCCGCTTTCACCGGTGATGAGCACGTTGGTGAAAACGCCCGCCACCTTGCGGATCACTTCGTTGACCGCCGCCATGGGTTTGCTGTTCCCGAGCAGGCCTTCTACATGTGCGGAAGCAATCAGTTTTTGCGCTGCGCGCAATTCGCGGCCCAGAGTGGCACGCCGGTAGGCTGCGTCCAGCGCGAACTTCAGCGCCTGCACATCGAGCGGCTGTTCCAGAAAATCGACTGCGCCGTGTTGAAAAGCTTCAATTGCTTTCTTGCGCCGGGTGTCCCAGCCATACGCGATGACGGGCGGAGCAAGTTCGCGTTCGGAAGCGAGCTTCACCAAGTTGAGGGGGTCTTCATGGGAGGAACCGTTATGGCGCAGATCCAGATCCAACAAGACCGCGTCCACTTCGTTCTCGTCGAGCAGACTGATTCCAGTCAGCACCGTCGAGACTTGCCGAAGTTTGTAGCCCGTCCCCAAAACTTGCTGCAGGACTTGGCCGAAGACTTCATCGGGGTCTACCAAAAGTATGCGCCGGATATAGCTTGAGTCTCGCAACACCGTACCTCTTTTCCTTTGCCGGCTTACGCAGAACTATTTGTGCTCATCACAGAGCAGATTCAAAACAGGGGGAGTACTCGTATAAATGCGGAACAGCGATGAATTAAAGAATTTTTCCCCTTCGTTAAAATCAGGGAACGCGAACAGACAGATGCGCCTGGGAGGAGTCCGCGGGGACGCTTCAGCCCCGTGGATACTATCGCAAATGCCAGTCGGGAGGTCAATAAGGAACTCGCGCAGCCCGTGGAAATGCGCTCCCCGCCTGACGCGTCACATGTGCAAAATAATGCACCAGTGCAGTAAGAGGCGGATCGATTCTGACTCGGCCGGCGGACTCTGGCCGCCGAGGGCATCCGTGGCCCGGAACGACCCGTGAAAGGAAGTGGCGCATTCCGCGCAGACCCGTTTATATGGCTGGAGTTACCGCATGGCTCCAACGGGGCTTCCTGGTTAGAAATATCTGCAATATCTCCGGCTTTACCTTCCACCGGGAAAGCCTCCAGGCCGTTGGCACCGCAATTGCGACTACCCTTAGGGCCACTATGTCCATGACATCCACGAGTCAAATGGATCAACTCGACGATCCGCAGGCTGGTTCCAAGAGCGCCGGCGGGAGGGAACCAGAGGCTAAGCTCGAGCCAGGACTCTGCGAACCGGGCGGATTGGGAACGACCTGGAGGCAGGCCGGATTCGGTCGCCGGCTTCAACTCGCATTCTCTTTCCTGACCATGCTGACGTTTCTGCTGGCTACACTGCAGTTCGTAATGTCTCGAGGAGGTGTCTCGGACCCCGATATCTGGTGGCATTTGCGCAATGCGGAGTATCTTTTTCAGAATCATCAACTTCCGCGCCACGATTCTTATTCCTTCACCGTGGCTGGCGCTCCCTGGATCAATCACGAGTGGCTGGCGGAAATTCCCTACTACCTCGCGTGGCGGGTGTGGGGATTGGCGGGCGTGAATGCGGTGATGCTGGTGGTGATCGAACTGATTTTTCTCGGTCTGCTTTACCTCTGCTACCAGGAGAGCGGACACTTCAAAGCTTCGATTGCGGCCTGCGCATTCTGCACATTTTTGGCCAAGGTTTCGTACGGGCCCCGCACGATCCTGTTCGGCTATCTCTATCTGGTCCTCCTCCTGATTATCCTGCATCGCTTTCGGCGCAAAGGGCAGGCGCCTCTTTGGCTGATCCCTCCGCTGTTTTGTTTGTGGATTAACACTCATGGATCCTGGTCATTGGGTCTGATCATCTTCTCCATCATCGCAGCCGCCGGACTGCTGAAAACGGGATGGGGGCTGGTGGAGGCGGAACCGTGGTCTAGGCCGCAATTTCTCCGGCTGGTAGTCACCGGTCTGGTGAGTGTAGCTGCGCTCTTTGTAAATCCCTTCGGAGCTCGCCTGGTGTTTTATCCGTTCGATTTGGCGTTTCGGCAGAAGCTCAACATATCGCATGTAGCCGAATGGGTCTCGGTCGACTTTCACGACATGCGAGGCAAGCTGGTTTTTGTCTTGCTAGTCACACTGTTTCTGACTGCGCTGTTGCGCCGCCGCCGCTGGACGGTAGCGGAATTGTGTGTGCTCCTGTTTGCTCTCTACAGTGGTCTGACCTACATCCGCTTTCTGTTTTTGCTCGCAATCGTGGCCGCGCCGCTGCTGGCCAAGCTTCTGGACTTCGTGCCGCGGTACCGTCCGCAAGCGGATACGCCCCTGATCAATGCAATCGTCATATGCGTGATGATCGGCAGCGTAGTCCACTACTGGCCCAAAGCGGCGGAGATGCAGAATGCTGTAGCCAAGGAATACCCTGCGGCGATTCTCCCTTTCTTGAAAGCTCATCCGCCCAACGGGCCAGTTCTGAACGCTTATCTTTGGGGTGGCTACCTGGAATTCAACGATCCAAACGTAAAGACCTTTGTCGACAGCCGCGTAGATATTTTCGAGTATGCAGGCGTGCTTCAGGACTATCTCGATTTGCTGTCCCTCAAACGACCGAATGTGCTTCTCGACAAGTACAAGATCCGCTATGTACTCTTCCCCCACGACGAACCACTTACCTACGTGCTCGAGCATGATCCGCAATGGAAGGAAGTGTATAGCGACGAGGTGAGCGTCTTGCTGGAACGGGGGGAGGGGGGGAAGTAAGGGGCGCTCAGACGGATGGGCTCAGTCAACAATCGTCGATGCTGTTCAAACGACAAAAATTCGATTGGCTTCTGCTTGCACTCGTGGCCCTGGGACTGTTCCTGTTCGCGTCCTACCAGCCCCGGTTCCGCCTGCGCCCAGACATGCCGCCGGACTTCATCGACGCACCGGTGAACGGCTCATGGCAGCGGCCGAGTGCGGAAGAAAAAATCGCCAGAGCGTACTGGACCTGTCTGGTCGAAGACATTCAGTGGAAATACGGCTACGGGCATACGCTGCCAACCGATCCTCCGCCTGATTTCACTGCGATGGAGGGCCCGGGCATGACTTCTGAGGACGCGGCCAACAGGATTCGCTACTGGCACCGGGCACAACATGTATGGTATTTGCCGACTGCGTGGAAGAAGGACTACGAGTGGGACTTCAATTGGACCACAGACTGGATTCAAGACGGAGGCGACGCGTTGCACCATTTCTTCCAGCACCTGGGCGGCGGTTAAGGTTTTGTGAGCAACAGCGTCGGCGGACCATTCACTGAAATCTGAAAAATCCCACCATGCGCAAATCTCGATTACGAACATCGTTTAGGAGGCTATGCTCCTAGCTATCGAGATCTGCCTCACCGCAATTGCCCTCGCTCTCGCCTACGTCGCACCTGAATTCGGGGCGAAGTGGTTTGAGAAGTCCGAACGACAATTCGGTCGCTTGGCGCAACGCCGCGCGATGGCGGTAGTTTCACTTGGACTTCTCGCCTTGGCGGCAAGGGTGGCTCTGTTACCCATCCTGCCCATCCCTGAACCCGCGATCCACGACGAGTTCAGTCATCTCATGCTGGCGGACACGCTCGCTCATGGGCGCCTTGCCAATCCAACCCACCCGATGTGGATTCACTTTGAAACCTTTCACGTCAATCAAAAGCCCACGTATGCGTCCATGTACTATCCCGGCCAAGGCTTGTTCCTGGCGGCGGGGCAGGTGATTGGCGGGCATCCTTTTTGGGGCGTCTGGTTCAGCACTGGTCTGATGTGCGCGGCCATTTGCTGGCTGCTGCAGGGCTGGTTGCCGGCTGGTTGGGCTTTACTCGGAGGCTTTCTTGCGGTGATCCGACTCACCACTTTCAGCTATTGGGCGAATACCTACTACGGGGGAGCCGTTGCTGCCATCGGGGGCGCATTGGTATTGGGCGCTCTTCCCAGAATCAGGCGACGCCAGCGAGTGCGCGATGCTCTCGTAATGGGTTTGGGACTTGCGATCCTGGCCAACACCCGGCCTTACGAAAGCTTGTTCTTCTTTATTCCGATCGGCTTCGCTCTGCTTTTTTGGATGCTGAAGGAAAAAAGTCCGCCCTTCAGGGTTCAACTCACCCACATCGTGGCTCCGCTGAGTGGGCTCCTGGCGGTCGCCCTTATTTGTATGGGTTACTATTTTTGGAGGGTGACGGGCAGCCTTTTCCGCATCCCTTACCAGGTTAATATCCAGACGTACCACCTTCTGTATTTTCCCTGGCAGAATCCCGAACCTCAAGCGATCTATCGGCACGCAGTGATGCGAGAGTTCTACCTCGGTGCTCCGGTTCTGGGTCAGTTTGAGCGGGCGCGCCTTCATCCCATTCTTTTATTGCTATCGAAGCCGTTGCCCATCTGGATTTTTTACCTTGGCCCGTTATTGACCCTTCCGCTATTGGTTGCAGTCTTCGTCAAAGTGCGGGGCATCCGCGGCTTGTTTGCGAGTCGCAAGACGCGCTTTCTGCTTGTCGTGTGCGGATTTACATTTATAGGGTTAGCTTTGCCGATTTACCTTCCCCCGGCGCATTACTCTGCTGCCTTGACCGGCGCCATTTTCG
>Ga0210409_10006514_pt1 | contig 12122 bp, 8 predicted proteins | sample IncBWH17MmetaG_FD_161649 | JGI IMG/M metagenome (GOLD analysis project Ga0210409, IMG submission 161649) | Forest soil microbial communities from Barre Woods Harvard Forest LTER site, Petersham, Massachusetts, United States - Inc-BW-H-17-M | ecosystem: Environmental > Terrestrial > Soil >...
CAGGCACAAAGCAACCTCGAACTATTGCGCGGCCTCGACTGTAAGTTTCAACCCTACCGCCTTGGTCACGGCAACAAGGGTGGAAAGCCGAGGGTTTCCGCGAGCCGATAAGGCGCGGTATAGGCTTTCCCGCTCAATACCAGCGGCTTTGGCTACCTTGGCAATGCCCCCCGCCCTTGCAAAAAACGCAAGGACGGGGCACCCTCAAAGGTTGGGTTGGCTATTCCTGCGAACGTTGCAGCGAAACCCGTCAGGTGCTCAGGGTGACAATGTAAGGGAGATGATGCCATCGTCACGTTAGACGACATTCGTAAAGCTCAAGCTCGCCTCCGGGGCATTGCCGTGCGCACAAAACCAGTCGAGTCGCACATTCATCAGACGGACGGCGCCGCCGCCGACAACCGCCGGCTCTTCCTCAAGCCCGAGAACCAACAGCCTATCGGGGCGTTCAAACTCCGAGGGGCATACAACAAGATTGCGTCTCTTACACAAGAAGAACGCGGGCGTGGCGTGATCTCGTATTCCAGCGGCAATCATGCTCAGGGAGTAGCCTTCGCGGCACGAGCCTTGGGGGTGAGAGCCGTAATCGTGATGCCTGAAAACGCGCCAGCGATCAAGCGCGAGGCAACTGCGTCATTAGGGGCGGAGATCCTATTAGTTGGTCCCGCCAGTTCAGAGCGTCAGTTCAAAGCCGAAGAACTGGCAGTACGGCATGGTTATGTCGTCGTGCCTCCCTACAACGATGAGGAGATCATTGCAGGACAAGGGACCATCGGCCTGGAAATCCTGGAAGACTTACCCGAAGTGGAAACCGTGATTGTTCCGGTCGGAGGAGGTGGCATGATCAGCGGCGTAGCTACCGCGATAAAACTGACTAAGCCGGCGGTGAAAGTGATTGGAGCAGAGCCCGAGCTGGCGGCGGATGCCCAAGCCAGCCTGCGCGCGGGCAAAATCGTGGAGTTTGCCGCTGAGCAAGTTACCCGCACTCTTGCGGATGGGTTGCGCACGCAAAGCCTGGGTCCAATCACCTTCGACCATATCCGGCGATATGTGGACGATATTGTCACCGTCTCCGAGAATGAGATCCTAGAAGCCATGCGACGGCTGGCGGCGGACCCCAAAACCGTGGCGGAGCCCAGCGGCGCCGTCGCGGTAGCCGCATTTCTCTTCCGGCAAGACCAACTGCCAAGAACCAGGATCAACGCCGCCATAATCAGCGGAGGAAATATTGAGCCCGGAATGCTGGCGGAGATTCGCGGCACCCAAGATGTGGCAGGCAACAAAAGCTCTGCAGAGTCTCGTCTCACTGTGTAGAGAGGCAGCATGCGTCTGCGTCGGAGAACAACCCTGAAAACAGCTTTCGTTCTTGTTGCAGCTACCATGCTGCTGATGACCACCGCTGCAACCGCCGCTGACATCCAGCGCGCGGCAATGATGCGTGTAGGCACGCTCTACATTTCTCCGGATAAAGCTTCCGCCAAGCTAGGCGAAGTTGACCGCGGCCGCGAGGTCATCGTGATCGAGACCAGCGGTGGGTGGGTGCGCGTCGAGGCCAATCTGACCGAAGAGCGCACGGTTTCGGGATGGATGCTCGATAAGGGCGTGGTGCGCGCGTCGACCCCGAATGGCGACCGAGTGCTGTACGGGGAAGCTGTCGACTCCGAAGATCAGGCCAGCCAGCGCCACGGGCGCCGCGGCGCCGCGCAGGACGCGATGCGTCTTTACTATCGCGTGGGTGAGTACTTTCCCAGCTCGCCGCTGGCGGGCGAGGCTATGTATCGTTCAGCCGATATCCGCTGGCAGATCGAGAAGGCAGATGTATCTTCCCGCCCTTCCGCTAAAGAACGGGATCCCTATTTGCGCGAAGGTATGGAGGAAAAATACATGAAGGAAGTAATCAAAAAGTTTCCCGGCAGCAAATGGGCCGATCTCGCCGCTTTTCACCTGATCGACAACAAATTGTGTGGCGACTGGCAGGGCGCCTCGAAGTGTCCTGAAAAGGAGGCCGAGATTTATGAGAAGTATGCGAATGACCATTCCCAGTCGCCCGCGGCGGCAGAGGCGTTGTACGATGCGGCTTCACGTAAGGCAGCGTTGATCGAGATCTACAAAACCGAAGAACAACCGAAGAAGTCCGAGGAATCCAGGGTTAAGGCGACCGCACTGGCGCAGAAAGTGGTATCTCAGTCCCCACAATCTGACTGGGGAGCGCGCGCCCAGCGGCTGCTATACCTGATAGACCAAAAAATCCCTACGTATGGCAACGCGACCGAATGAACCCGCGCGGCGAGACTGCGAACCAAACCCGCTAGCCGTTTGATCCGAGATTTCTGCCATACTTTCTTCACAGTTTGTCCGCCCACGGAGGAAGCTTGAACGATTACCTGCTTTCCGTTGTCCTCGGAATCATTGAAGGCCTTACGGAATTTCTGCCAGTCAGCTCCACCGCTCATCTGCGCATTGCCGAAAGCTTATTTCACATCAGTCTCTCCGACGGCTACTGGAAGATGTACACGATTGTGATTCAGTTGGGCGCGATCCTGTGTCTGCCAGTCTATTTCCGCAGCCGGATTGCCACCTTCATCGGCTACACGCGAGGTGATACTCCGCTGCTGTTGGCACCTTTCAAAGTACTGATGTGCCTGGTTCGCGCGATCTTCTGGTCCAGACCGGTGCAATTTACGGTTGTCGCTTTTGTGGTGACCGCGATCCCAGCGTTTCTTTTGACCAAAGTCATCGGCAAGCACCTGGAGAGTCTGTACATCATGGGCACTGCTTTGCTGGTGGGCGGATTTGTGATGTGGATTGTGGATGCGGTCAACGCCCCGTCGGAAGCGGCCGGGCCTGGGGCGACCGCCAGTCGAATTCACACCTGGAACATGGAGGCCATGAGCCTGGGCCAAGCCATCTGGATTGGCGCATGTCAGATTCTTTCGGCAGTCTTTCCGGGAACCTCGCGCTCCATGTCTACCATTGCGGCTGGGCAATTAGCGGGCATGTCACGAGCCTCAGCATTGGAGTTCTCTTTCTTTCTGTCGATTCCCACCATGGTGGTAGCCACCTGCTATGACCTGCTGAAGTCGCTACGCGGAAAGGGCGTCAACCCGATTGGTGTTTCGCAGATTGATTCGCATGGTTGGGTGGTATTGGCGATTGGGTTCGTGATTTCATTCCTGGTAGCCTACGCGTCCGTGGCCTGGTTCATGGCTTACGTGCGGAAGCGTGGCTTCGCGCCATTTGCTATCTACCGCATCATCGTGGGCGCTTTGGTCTTGGCGTTCCTGGCAAGAGCGACCGGATAGTGGCCGCTATCCCGTGGGCGAAGTCGAAGGAGCGGTTGTACTTACGCAGCCATCGTACGGGAAACCAGTTCGATACTGCCCGCGAATTCCTCGATTGTCGGCTCGGCCGGTTCTTGGCATAATTATCAGGCTCTGGCCTGGTCGAGGCAGCCCGGCGGGGCCGCTTCCTGCGAGTCGCCAACTACGCCCAATGACGTATATCTCACGGATCTTCGCTCCGACCAACAATCGACGGCTCAACGAGCTGATCGGGTTTTTGTTGTGCGTCTCCGCCCTCCTTCTTTTCCTCGCTCTGGCTTCCTATTCGCCGCTCGATCCCTCGTTCAATAGCGCCTCGGTGCTGACGGGTTCCCGAGCTGCGCGCAACTGGATTGGTGTAGCCGGAGCATTGGTTTCCGACCTGGTGCTGCAAGGCTTCGGTATTGGCGCGTTTCTGCTTCCGATTTTCTTCGCGGGGCTGGGCACGCGCTGGTTTCGCTCCCGTAAGGTGACTTCACCGGTAGCCAAATCGCTGGGGGGAATCTGGCTGCTGACTTTCATTCCGGCACTTTTGGCGCTGTTGCCCGGGCATGTGCGCTGGATGGGCGTAATCCCGATCGAAGGCCTGGTGGGGCGGATTGTCGGCGATGTCCTCATCCATTACTTTAACTTGGCTGGCGCCTATATCGTGTGCGCCACAATTCTCGCAGTGGCGCTATATCTTTCGACTGCGTTTTCTTTCGCTGCACTGCAGGTCTGGGCCCCGACCCGCTTCGCCTTTGTTATCGCTCTTTGGGATCGCTGGAAAGACTGGCAGGCGGCGCGCGCCAAGAAAAAAATGCAGCAGGAATTGGAGAAGCGTCGCGCCGCCCGACCGACGGTCACGGCACAATTGGTCCAAGCCCGCGCGGTACCCTCGGAAGGTCCGTCAGCCTCACGCATGGTTGAGCCGTCGACGACAGGCATCGAGCGAATGGCGGCACCTGAGCGGAGCCAACCGCAGCCGCAGGATGTTCAGGCTGAGTCCGAGCTTCCGGCTCCAGAAGTCAGCGCGCGCGCCGACAGTGCGGTGAAGGCGAAGACCACTCTGCCGCGCATTGCCGGCGGCTACAAGCTACCGCCCAGCAGCTTGCTGCATCGTCCGGACGAGCAGCAGGCGGTCGATGCCGAAGAATTGAAGCTGCTGGCACAAGTGCTCACAGAAAAATACGCAGAGTTTGAAGTGCATGGACAGGTCACGCAGATCAATCCTGGGCCCGTGGTCACAACCTTCGAGTTCAAGCCCGAGGCCGGCATCAAGTACAGCCGCATCACTAACCTCACCGATGACCTGTGTCTGGCACTGAAAGCAGAGAGCATCCTGATCGAGCGCATGGCCGGTAAGTCGACGGTGGGCATTCAGGTGCCGAACCGCGAGCGCGAAATTATCTGGCTGCGCGAAAACATTGAGTCCTCAGAGTTCATCGGCACCAAATCAAAGCTCACGCTGGCGTTGGGTAAAGACATCAACGGTCGCATCGTCACCGCTGATCTCAATGGCATGCCGCATTTGTTGATCGCCGGCTCTACCGGTGCAGGCAAGAGCGTGGCCATCAATGCCATGATCATGTCCATCCTGTACAAGGCGACGCCGGATCAAGTGCGTTTGATTCTGGTGGATCCCAAACGGCTGGAGTTAGGGAATTATGAAGGTGTACCTCACCTGTACACGCCCATCATCACCGAGCCAAAGTTGGCGGCGAATGCGCTCCGCAATGCGGTGCGTGAAATGGAGCGTCGGCTGAAGCTTTTGGCGGAAAAAGGCGTGCGCAATATCGATCAGTACAACAAGCTGTTTGACGAAGACGGTACCCGCAGCTTGTTCGGCGAAGATTCGCAAGACCGGCCACTGCCCTATATCGTGATCATCATCGATGAATTGGCTGACTTGATGATGCTCGATTCCGGCAATGTGGAGGAGTCGGTCACGCGTCTGGCGCAGATGGCACGGGCGGTCGGTATTCACCTGGTGCTGGCCACGCAAAGGCCTTCGGTCGACGTCATCACCGGTTTGATCAAAGCTAATTTCCCGGCGCGGATTTCCTTCCGAGTGGCTACCAAGGTAGATTCACGCACCATTCTCGACGCAAACGGCGCTGAGGCCCTGCTGGGGCGCGGCGACATGCTTTATCTGCCGTCCGGATCAGCCCGCGTGCATCGCTTGCATGCTCCTTTTGTCACGGAAAAAGAAATTGCTGCCGTGGTCGAGTTCTGGCGTTCACAGGGCACAGCGGAGTACGAACAGAAATTCCTCGAGGCTCCCAAAGAAGAACGGCAGGCAGGCGAAGACGGCTCTGGTGACGGGGATGAGGCGGAGCAAGATCCGCTCTACGAAGATGGAGTGCGGTTGGTGGTCGAGTTCGGGAAAGCGTCCACTTCCCTGCTGCAGCGCCGCCTACGAATCGGCTACGGGCGGGCCGCGCACCTCATCGATCTGATGGAACGAGACGGCATCGTCGGCGCGGCAGACGGTCCCAAGCCCCGCGAGGTGCTGAAGCGTCCGGGCTGGATCTCCGAAGTGGAAGAGTCGATGCGGTAAGGATCGCCGGCGCCGGCCCCACCAGGCGAAAAATCCGCCATTGCCGCCATAGCTAGCCTTCCAGCGCTATGCCCGATCATGCCGTGCGCACCCTACCCTCTTCGGGTGTGCCTGGGAGTCACGCTGCCGCACCTCCTCCTTGCCTTTATGGCTTCACGTTTAGGCCCGGATCCGCGCTCTTTGCCAGAGCTACATTCGTGATGTAATACTGAAAGTAATCGATCGATGCATCCGGCCGGACTGGTCCGGAACTCACGCTGCCTCCCGCGGGCACCTGGAATGTGCGCTCCTCGAAAGGAGTATTGGGGAAGTCAATTGTGAAGTCAGCTCCCTCCGCCTCCCAAACAATTTCGTCTCCCACGCACCTTCTTAGGTTGACGACTTCATTGTCGACCTCACCGTCTTGATGAATATGCACCGAGAGTCTGGCGGGGCTAGTCGCGATGTGGTAGCACTTCTCTTTCTGCAACTGTGGCGCGATATTGCTTTGTGCGTTCATGCATTCCTCCTTTTCGTGCGATCAACTGCAAGTAACTGTGCTTGGTTTTACTCCTAATGCGTGCGAAGTATAGCCTGAAACCGCGGATCAGCACGCAAGTGGTCGAAATCTGGAGTATTGCGCACCCAATCCACCGAGATGCCGGATGCCAGTGCCTTTTGGAGCAACTGTAACGTTTGATCGGTGTCGCCAAAGTGATTGTAGACAAGCGCGCCCCGAAACTGCACATCCGGATCTGTGGGCGAGAAGGATTGTGCCTTCTGCAGAGAGGCTAAAGCCTCATCCTTTTTATCTGTCACCGCCAGATATGTCGCCCGAAAAGCTAAAATGGAACCATCGCGCGGGTTCACGCGCAGCTTCTCATCAGCCAGACGAATGGCTTCCTGATAAACACTGCTGGCCTGTTGTCTCTTTCCCGGTGCCCAGTAGTACGCGTCTCCCAGGTTCCCCCAACTGAGCCAACTGGTTTGGTCGAGCTTCAATCCTTTTTCGTAACTACGCGCCGCGTCCTCGAACTTGCGCATGGAGAAATAGGCTCCGCCCAAGTTGTCGTAGGCTTCTGTAGTGGGGCGGATGGAGACGGATTTTTCAAGTAAACTAATCGCTTCTTGATAGCGTCCTCGAGCGACGTACATCGCACCCAGATTGGAGTAGCCTCGAAAGTTGTCAGGGGCTAGTGTGATTACTTCCTGGAACATCTTGGCCGCGTCGTCGTAGCGTCCTTGCCGCCAGTAAAACACGCCCAGCCAGCTATAGCCGGCCCAATATTGCGGTCGCAGGCTGATCGCTTTCTTGTAGGTAGCTTCCGCCTCGGCTGGCTTGTTCAGCTTTTGATAAGCGTCGGCCAGGCCGCGAAAGGCATCATCGCTGGTGGGATCTAGAGCGGTGGCCTTTTGGAACTGCGTCACTGCCTTCTCATATTCGCCCGTCCCGCTATTTACCCGGCCCAGGCACGCATATCCATCCGCGAGTTTGGGGGTGCTGGTTACGGCATGGTCACAAGCGGACCGGGCCTTCTCCATCCAATCCTTGCCGCCCTGGCCCTCCTGGTAGCCGAGCCAGTAGGCTTCTCCGAGAGCGGCATAGGCTTGCGCATATTTGGAATCCAGAGTTATCGCCCGGTTGAAGGCCGAAATCGCGCTGTCGATGTTTTCGTGTTTGTGATAGTCGAGCAGATATCCTCGTCCGCGCAGGTACTGGTCATAGGCCGACGGGTCGCCGGTTCCGTGGGACGCGAGGACGACGCGATCGTTGCCACGGATCTCCAAACCGAGCATTCCGATCACACCATCGACGACACGATCTTCTACCGCGAAGGCATCGGCGACGTCGGCGTCGACCGTGTCAGCGTGGAGTTGGCGCATGGTCTTGGCGTCCACGAGAGTGTAGGTCACGCGAACCTGGCTGCCGGAACTGTGCAGGCTGCCTTCCAGAACCATGTTCACGCCGAAATCCTTTCGGGCCTGCTCCACGCTGGTGATGCCGCCCGCACGGACTTCGCTGGTGGGCACGACCTGCAGCGGGTAGTTTCCGGTCAACTGGGTAAGCTTCGCGGTGAGGGTATCTGTGAGTCCGTCGCCAAACGCTTTGGCCCCCGGATCATCCCCCGAGGGAGAAAAGGGCAAGACCGCGAGTTGCACCGGTGTAGAAAGAACGCCAAGCCCCAACCAATGCCTCAACTGAGTTTGCCGGTAAGCGACGATTACTGCGAGAACGGCAATGACCACGAGCGTGCCCGCAGTCCAACCTTTTCGACTCCCCTTTCTCTGCGCGTTCCATCGGGGTAAGGCTCGCGAGAGTCTGCTGGGAGTGGTTCCAGCCTGGACAGACTGGAGGTCTTCGAGCAGTTCGCGGGCGCTGGCGTAACGCTGGCCCGGTTCCTTGGCCATCGCTTTACTGACGACGGTTTCGAGTTCCTTCGAAACTTCGCGATTGAAGATGTGGATTGGAGCGGGCGTCTCCCTGCGGATGCGGTCCGTGGTCGCCACGAAACTGCTGGCCAGAAACGGGTGCTGGCCGGTCAGGGCTTCATAAAACACCACACCCAGAGAAAACATGTCCGCGCGTCCATCCGGAACATTCTCCAGCAGTACTTCTGGCGACATGTACGCGGGCGTGCCGGCCATGGTCCCGGCGCGGTCGACGGTGGAACTCTGGTCCGAGCGCGGTAGGTGCTTTGCCACACCAAAGTCCAGGATTTTCACCTGGCCGCTTTGGGTGAGCATGATGTTCTCGGGTTTGATGTCACAGTGAACAATGCCGCGCTCGTGGGCCGCTACCAGCGCCTCGGCGCATTGAATCGCCATGTCGAAGAACTGGCTTAGCGACATCGGTTGCCGCATGCGTTGGCGCAGAGTCTCGCCTTCCACCAACTCCATGACGAGAAACATCTCGTCGCCTTCTTCGAGAACGTCATACACAGCAGCAATGTGGGAATCGCTGAAGCGGGAAACCCGCTCTGCCTCCTCCAGGAAGCGACGCCGGTAGATGGAATCTGCCCGCAGCCGCGGCGCGAGCCGTTTGAGCGCGACCGTGCGCTTCAGCTTGGTGTCCTCCGCGCGGTAGACTTCGCCCATACCGCCTTTGCCGAGCCGTTCACCAACACGGAAGCGGCCAACGACGGATCCAGAGATGGACTCCGACGCTTCAGTCGAATTCGCAACGACTGGCTGAGACTCCGCCATAGCGGATTTCCTGGGGAAGAAAATCAGGGGGCTAGGACCGAACCCTCTCGCGCTGCAGAGCTTGTGGCTGAGCGCTTGCGCAGAATCTTACTCCAGCGCCGCCTCAGGAGCAATTCCCATGTAATTACGGTTCCCGGCCTTCAGTCCAAAAATGCCTTCATGCAAAATGCGCTGCCGCCGGATTTCTCGAATTCCGAGGTGTCCACGATCACAGGTGTAAGGCCCTCTGCGGCAAGGATTTTGCCGAGATTGTCCGACAGATAGGGCGTGATGTAGTGTCCATTGGCAACGATCCCATTGCCCATGAACCGGTGGGCTTCTTCACTGCTGAGTTCGTGGATTCGCTTCCAGCCTCGCCGCAGATCCTTCAACGACTCTTTGGAGTAGGCACTCGGATTGGTCAGCGCGGCATCCTGATTCAGTGGACAGAGAGAAGTATCCAGATGGTAGCAATGTGCATCCACGAGTTGGAGCGGCACTACGGGGATACCTAGCTCCTGCATGGCGGCGGCGAACTTCTCTATGCCTCCGCGGGTAGAGCGGAAGCCATAAGCTGCCCAGATTTTCGAGCGGTCAGGATGCCAGAGGAGATCACCGTGACCCTCCAGAAAGTCCTCGCCAAAGTCCAGTTCGATGACCCGGTATCCGCGCTTGCGGAACCAGTCCACGTAGAACGGCACTTCTCTCTGGCGCGAAGGATAGCGCATGCGGCTGGGAACGATGAACTTACCGATTTTGTCGTGGTCTCCGATGAAAACCTGGTTGGCGGCAAACACCATGTCGTCGAGGCCTTCCACCGGGGCGATCATCTCCACCTTCACTCCCGCGTCTTCAAGGGAGCGGCGCAGGTTCTGCCATTGTTGGTGCGCCCGGATGCGGTCGATGGGGTGACCCATGTATGGATTCTTCGCTTCGCGGACGTCGAAGAAGGTAGGTGGACACATTAAGACCGTTCGAGGCATATAGCTAAGCGATCATACCTTCTGCGTCTCGATGACCTCTACTGCCCTTCACCGTAACGGCGTGACGTTCTATCGGCAGCCCTGACCAAAGCTCGGCATGGAGGGTCTGAAGGTCTAGTGGCTCGATCCTACGTTTTTCCGGCGATTTACCCACAACTCTTCATGAATAACTTTCGGCCATTCGCGTGCACTTGCCCGAACTTCCGGTAGCTTGCGACGCCAGGAGTTTTGGTGCTCAGTAAATGCGCGAATTCGATTTGCCCTACTCCCTTCCGTCGCTTGAGCCACGGAAAATTGTTCCGGGTGGAGAGAAAGGCGTTCGTCGCCGGCTTGACGCCACCCCGGCGAAGTCGACCCCGGCGCCGCGTCGAACACTACTGGCTGTGCGATCAGTGTTCATCGGTGCTCACCCTGATCTTTGAGAAGGAACATGGAATGACGGTTCCCCTGCCCGAAGCGAACAAAAGAGCGCCTATCGGACAAACGGGAGCAGCGTAAACGTCAACGGACACTCTTCTACATCGAGCGGCAAGCCGAGTAATGAAAGGTACTGTATGGATGTCTCGCAAACGAACGTGTGCGCCATCTGTGGGGGAAGAAGACTGGGCACGAACAGCTGGTTCCTGGTTGCTGAGAACCGCTGGGAAGATAAACTGCAGGTCTTGCAATGGAATGAACGCCTGGCAGCGCACGAGGGCATTCAGCGTGCCTGTAGTGCGGCCCACGTTGAGGAATTAGTGGTTAACTGGATGACGACCGGCAGTCTGGGCTATCCCTTTGCTCGAGCCGGGTTCGGGGTAAAAAACCTACGCCGAAGTTGCGCCAGATGGGACGCAATTTGGGATGTCGACACGAAGGGCGCACAACTGATTGGCGAATTGGCGGTTCATCGCGAGAGCATGGAGCGCGTGCTCGTCGAGAGTCCCCAATCTCTGCGAGCCATTCTGGATGCCCTCTTGGGCGCTTTGCGACGTGAGACCGCCGGGAGCGATGAAGGATCGCAGCCAGAGGATGAATTGCTCTATGGCGTACCGCAGGGAATCTAAAATCGCTGGTTGACCTAAGGCTCAGGCTTCGGATGATTTTTTCCAAACTCTCCAGTCGTCACTGACAGCCTTCGCCATATCACGCGCGGCGGACAACAGCCAGTTTGGCTTTAGCGTGCCGAGGTGGCGGCGAACTTCCTTCGACGCGCTCTGACTACCCAGGTGGATATTGGCGGTTTCCCATCCCATAGCGAAAAGTAACTGGAGTTCGTCGCGATTTCCAGCTAGCACGCTCAGCTCGATGCGAGAGCAATAAGGGGCGAGGCGACGAACCAGCCAGTGGCCGCGCAGTTGCACGAAGGGATCCGGACACCGGACCGCGCGCGTGATAATTACCTGATACAGGATCTCCGCCGGGTCACTAGCTCCACTCGCCCAATAAACAGAGGACGGCCTCATTGCTTTGGCTTCACGTGCGATGTGGCTGCCATGGCAGTCTGCTATCGCGACCACGCGAATGTGACCCAGACTTCCCAAGCCTGCGACCCGCTTCACCGTCCGATAGGTGAGGCCTCGCTCCGGAAGAAGGTGCTCGAGAGCCTCCCGCGCGCTGGGCGGAATCTCCCCGGCGACCTTCGGCAGAGTTTCCATCTTTTTCCAAAAATGCACGGGATCGCGTAACTCGCCGGTTGCGGCTTCCCGCAGCCACTGATTCTGTTCCGCGAGCACGAACGGGCGTCCACTTTCCGCGAGCGACTGCCTGTAGCCGTCCAACAGGGCGGCGCACCCTTCTTTTGCCTTCAATGCCAGATGACCTTCCTCAATTGCAAGTACTGCGCTTGTGGCCAGCCGCACTAAGTCGATGGTGTAGGGGAGAGTGGCCGCTTCGTCGAAGTCATTAACACCCCAGACTAAGCGACCCTCAATGTCCCTCCAGGTGCCGAAATTTTCCACATGCAGATCGCCTACCGCGAGGACTCTCGGAGCCTTCGACAAGTCAGGACACACCTCCGGCCACACCTGTATCCAGCGATAGAAGGTTGCCCGCAGGAAAGGAAACGCCGCCTCCGCCATGCGCTGGTGCTTCAGGCGGAGGTCAGGTTTGACCAGCGTAAGATGCCGGCCCAGCCAT
>Ga0210409_10006515_pt1 | contig 12122 bp, 10 predicted proteins | sample IncBWH17MmetaG_FD_161649 | JGI IMG/M metagenome (GOLD analysis project Ga0210409, IMG submission 161649) | Forest soil microbial communities from Barre Woods Harvard Forest LTER site, Petersham, Massachusetts, United States - Inc-BW-H-17-M | ecosystem: Environmental > Terrestrial > Soil >...
GCTCCCGCCAAAGTTGAAGAAGTCAGAGAGCGAATATGGGTGCGGGCAGCTTGACCCGCAAACGACGGCGCCGTCCGGGGCGAAGACATCCGCGTAGGGGTAGGAAGGACTGATCCCGCTTGTCGGCGGGAACCCTCCAAAATGCAACGGCTGCTGGTTATTCCCGAAGGCGTACTCGATGAAGTTGAGAATGCTGCCAAAGTCGTGGATGTACGGTGGCATTTTGTTTGGGCAATTCCCTGGAGCTACGCAGGCTCCGGAAATGTATCCGCTTGCGTTTTGCGCACGGTAGTTGTACGCGGAGACCACGAGCAGGGGCACTCGGAAGCCGTAGACGTACTCGCTTCCGCCCTCACATCAAAACTTTAGGACAAAATTTCCGAGGCTAATGGCCACCCAGACATTGGACCCATCAAAAGCTATGCCGGTTGAACCGCCGTTCGCTTGATTGAAGTAACCCAGTATCTTGCCGTCAGTCGGTCGCAGCTGCACTAGTCCGCCGTCCAGCGTGACCCAGATGTCGGACCCGTCGAAGGCAACGCCGTAGGGTAGACCGGCCGTTGTGAATGTCCCCAAGAGCTTGCCGTCACTGGCACGCAGTTTGCTTACCGTCCCATCACCGTCATTGGCGGTCCAGATATTCTGGCCGTCGAACGCGACTCCGTACGGATTCGCGCCCACCTGGAATTGCCCAGCGCTGGAGCCGTCTCGCTTCAGCCGCGTCACAATATTGGGTCCGCCACCAGTCACCCACACGTACGTTCCATCAAAGGCCACCGCGAAACCGCCTCTGTTAAGTTTGAACGTGCCCAGATTCTTCCCGTCGCTCACTCGCAGCTTCGTCACCCCGAGGCCGTCCGCTATCCACATATTCTCTCCGTCAAAGGCCAGCCAGAACGGATAGGTCCCCTGCCCCAACGAAAAGGTGCCCAGGCTCCTGCCATCGCTGGCGCGGAGTTTAGTCACGGTGCCGTCGTAATAGTTGGTTACCCACATGTTGGCCCCGTCGAAGGCGATGCCAGTCGGCGCGTTCCCGGCGGGAAACGTGCCAAGGCTCGCCCCATCGCTGGCGCGTAGTTTCGTGACCGTGCCCTCGCTGTTCGCGGTCCAGATGTTCGCCCCGTCGAAAGCTATGCCGTACGGATTGCTATTCTGAGTCTTGCCCACGGCGAAGCTAGTGGGGACCAAGTTGGCTTGATACCACTTCAGCAACGCGATCTTTTGCGGGTTACCAGCCGCCCAGTTCTTAGCGACCGCCTGGCCGCCATTGTTCGTGGCATCCCCCGCCCCTCTGACTTGTTGCGCCCGCCCCGGAAACAGATTTGCAGTCGCAACAATCGCCAGCGCTAAACAGATTCCGATTACTACGCGTTTCATACTTAGTTATCTCCCCTGGGCTCGGTCCGGAAATGCTAATAAAACGTAAACCAACTTCGTGGACGGGCTTTCAAAATCCAGCCCGAAAAATCGAAACTGCGGGGTCCTTTCCAGCGCCTGAAGTCAGGTCGTCTGGACACTCAAAATTGACTGGCACTTTATCACAAGTTTGCCGCCTGTCGAGGGGCAAAACGCCGTCGTTACGAATCCAGAACACAGCCGCGCTCGGGATTCCTATCCCAGCCCAGAGCATTCCTGAGTGAGAGTAGCGCACCGGCTCCTGGCTCGCCGCCTGTACGCCGCAGGGGTAACTGTTGCTAACAGGCCATGCGCTCATTGACCTAAATTGTGAGTGCAATGACGATTTTGCGGCGACAATCCTATGGCGGAGCCACGCATCGGGGCGCGGGTTGGCCTCGAAGGGTCGCGGTCAGGTCAAGCGCAGCGTTAGCGGTGGTAGAGCCAGCCCCTCGACTTCGGCGGTCCAGAGATCGCCTGGGTCGATGAGATGTCCGGCGGTGAGGGTTCCGGAGCTGACGATTTCGCCGGCGCTCAATGGTTGGTTGGGGAATCGGCGCGCGATGGCTGCGCCTAGTTCTGCCAGGCACAGGGCGGGGCTCTTCAGCGAGTTCTTGCCCGATCCTTCTTCTACGAAGGCTCCGTTCTTCGACATGCGCGCTTTGAAGCGTGGTAGTTCGTCCACTAACGTAGCGATTTGGTCGGGCCGCACCTGGATTTTCTCGCCGACTACGAGCGCGGCATGAAGTCCAAACGAGGCGACGAAATCACTGGGTTGGAACTTCCATTCGGGGAATGGGCAATCAATGATTTCGAATCCTAACGCCAACCATTCCGTGGATTCGAGCGCAGCAGTGGCATCGAGGCCTTCCGTCGTGATTGGCTGTTTCAAGCCGAAGACGATCTCGGGCTCGATCTTAAGCGAACGGCAATGAGGGAACGAGAGCGCGGCGGAGTTGCTTTGGCTGTGGTGCACAGTGTCTTCATACATGTGGGCCCACACCAGGGTTTCCAGCGTGAGCACCCGCCACATGGCTTTGTTGGCATAGCCAACCTTGCGGCCGACGGTTCTGTGTCCCGCGGCTTCGCGGTACTGCTTGAGCGTGGCTTCAACTTCGTATGCCATGTTGAGGTCGAAACCAGCACGGGCGGAGGGAGGGATGGCGACCATCTGGCCGGTGTCATACGCGGATAGCAATTCGCGGGCTAAAGTCTCCGCTCCACTGTGCGACATAAGTTGGTTCCCCTTCGCAGCGCTGCGCCCATTAGGATCCGCGCGCGCAGGTCGATTTCGCGGCGTGGATTTTCGGACGACCAGCATCCTAACACTACTTCACTTCGAATAACTCAGTTCAAAATGATCGCAGATGAAGAATCTGATAAGATGCTGCGTTCCCATGGAGGAATTATGCGAGTTTGCTTTGTCATCGCCTGCGTGGCGGGGCTGACGGCTGTGACTTTTGCACAAATCCCGGCTGCGCCGAGTAAGTCTGGCGAGAGCCAGCAGTTCGGCAGCGTGTCGGCGGACGCGGGCCTGAAGGCCATATTCGAGGCGAAAATCAAAGCCGAATGGGAAGCGGTGAAGAATAAGGACAAGAAGGCTTACGCCGAATTGTTGGCCGACGACTATCAGGGGGTTGAAGTCGACGGACAGGGTGAGCGCACCAAGGTTCAGGCTTTGAATGAACTGGCGAACGGCAATGTTTCGAACTATACATTGTGGGGCTACAAACTGATTCCGCTGGGGCCGGATGCCGCATTCGCGATCTACGAAGTTACTTTGCAATTCCCGCCCAGGTCGGCGGTGCGTATTTCAAGGGTCTACATAACCGAGCTTTGGGTGAAGCGCGGTGGGCAATGGAAGGAGTTGCACTACCAGGAGACTCACGTCAAATAGCTCTCCTCCAAGGTCATGCCAACTCGTGCCATAATGTTGCCATCCGATCCTGCAAAAGGGAGAAATCTCCATGAATAAGCTGTGTTTGGCTCTGCTGCTTTCGGGCAGTTTTCTTCTGGCTCAAGACAGTAATCCCAACGTCACGAGCCAGCCCAAAGCGAAAGCTTCTAAAGGAGAGATCACGGTACAGGGCTGCGTCAACAGGTTTAGCGGCGATTACATACTGATGAAGCAGAACCCAGCCATGACGTACCAACTTCAGGCGACCGGCAAGACAAAGCTCCGACACTACCTGGGGCAGCGCGTGGAAGTAACGGGAACAGAGGCACCTTCGATGAGTACCAGTTCCGACGCCTTAACCCGAACGGGATCCGCGGCTTCGGAGACTATAACCATCAGCTCGATCAAGACGATTTCGAAACAATGTACGGTGCAGCCAGCCTCCGACTAGCAGGGAGGAGCTTTAGTCACACTCTGGGGGCATGGACTCGATCGACGATTCGGAGTCGCAGGGACGTTTCTTCTTAGCGGGCTCCAGCAAGGCCGGACGGGTGTAGCGGAGGACCCACAAGCCCTCGTTGTTGGTTAGAAAGATCAGACCGTGTCCGGCATCGGGGAGAACGCTGGTGACTCCGGTAAACTCTTGAAGGGTTTTCGGATTGTGCGGATCGCTTAAATCCAGCACACGCACATTCTGCGTCGGGTGGTTGCTGCTGGTAAGGGTGTTCGGTTTCTTCTCCGGCGCTGCCGCGATCGCAACGTCAGGGCTGACCATCTCCAGGTTCCCTGCAGTGGCTTGATTGCTTTCCGCCGTGCGCTTCAACAGGTTCGGCTTGGATGGCCTTGTGACGTCGACGATCATGAAGCCTTGCCTGGAAGCCTGCTGCACGTAAAGGTAATCCTTTCCTTCTTCACGTTGCAGCAACATTTGATTTCCAGTGGCCTGCGGCAACGACAGATGCGCAATCACGGTCGCCGGCACATCCGTCGGCTTTTGAGGTGCATCGTCCTTCGCAAAGGACAGCGCGTTAAGAACCACGAAGGAGGTCAGAACTGCGATTCCAACCGGTACGACGACTCTACGAATGCTCTGCATAATGACACCAACTTCAGGTCTCAAGCTACTTCGCGAAACTATACCACAGGTTTTCCCGGTTCGAATTCTGAATCGAGTCTTCCCTCAGTGCAAAACCCCGGACCCACGTTGGTGCATCCGGGGTTTCGTGTGATCAGTTCGCCCGGCTCCGCTCATTGTTGCGCGAACACGCCGATACAACCGTTGCTGCTCTGCGAAGTGCAGATTCCACCCGCTTGCAATGGCACAAATGCGTGATTATTACTGGAGTCAACCGCGATACTGTGCGAGTTCGCATTGGTCGGAACGTTCTCCAGCCACAAGTTGGTCTTGGCGTCGATCACGCCCATCACCGGACCGTTGGGCATATCTCTCGCTGCCAGGTAATACCGGTTGTCACCTGAGTTGTACCAGACCTCGTCAACGCCGCCGACGTTGGTGATGTTGGCGAGGATTGCGCCCGAGGTTCCATCGATCACGTACTCATTAGGCGGGAACGCTTCGCCGTCGTGGTCCGCGCAACCTACCAGGAAGTTATTGCCCGGCCCCTGAGCAACGCTGGTGGGCATGCAATTTGGCATCACGAAACTATTGACGACTATCGGACCGTTGGGGTTTCCGAGCCGAGGATCGATTTCATCGATGCTTCCGATGTTGGTGATGCCAATGGAATTTTCGTTTGCCTGGAGCAGGTGGCCGGTATTTGAATTCCAGACCATTCCGCCCAGCCCAGCTGGCGCAATGGCCCCAGCGCACGTACTCCCCGGCGTGGCCTGGTTGCAAAATGATCCCGTAGCCTGATCGACGATCGGCCCGTGATGGCAGGGAATCGTGTAAGTGGCACCGCTCGGCCTTATTCCCGCGAGGCCCGGAAGCCCTAACGCGGCATTGGCAGCTCCGCCGGAAACGCCACTGAACACGTGCGGGTTGGAGGGGTCCGGGCAGGGGAAGGTGGCTCCAACGGTGTCGACGGGAACGCTAGGATTGAGCCCAGCTCCTGCAGAGGCCCCGCCACCTGCACCATCGTAGTAAACCTGTCCAATGATGCAACTGGGAGGATTAAACGAGGTCCCAGCCACTCCCGGATCCAATATCGGCGACGGTTGGGGGATGGCGGTGCCCGATCCTTGGAAAGGGTAGTTCACACCGTAGTCGGCAGGAGTGAAACCCGCTGCCCAAGGACCGTAAGCGAGCGTAGGGTCCATCGGAAGACAGTGCTGCTGCGCCGGGGTGCCACTCTTGGCCACGATATGCGACATGTCAATGAACGTTACGAAAGGCAATCCCGGATCGCCGTTGATCACCGCGAGAACCTGATGCGCGGGATCGTATGCCATTTCGTCAGCGCGGTCGTCGCCACAAGTAGCAGCCGAACCAGCTTCTCCGTTCCAAGAAGCGACGCAAGGAGCGATCCCTAGCGGACCGTCGTAGTCTGCGGATGTGCCGGTCGGTATGGTGGCGAGCACGTTGGGTGGGGTCGGTGGGTTCTTAGTCAGGTCCATGGTGCTTAGATCGAAGACTACGACCCCAGCATTGCCAATCGCGGTAAATAACGTCTTCCCGTCCGGGGTTACTTCTTCGCCGTCGGGGCCCGACATCGGGTTCACGCCGTTGGCGCGCGAAGCGCAGCACTGGGCTCCAGGAAACCCGCCGAACTTACCATTCGCGCCAAAACCCGAGATCAGGTGAAAGGGCGCGTTCCGGCATCCGAAGCGGGTGAAATTTCCAACCACGTCAGCGGTAGGGGGGATGCTGGGATCGCATGGACTGGCTTGGTTCCCCGCGGCGGTGACGGCGTTCACTCCCTGGATCGCGTTGACCGCAATGTTATTGATGGTATCCACGACCACCACGGCCAGACCGATGCGGTCCGAGACGTAATCCAAGTGGGTCGCCTGATTGACCCAACTTATGTCGAAGGAGTTGAACGGACCGCCGGGTTCGCCGGTGGGATTGTGCTCAGGCACCGTGATGTTAACGACGTCGGCGTAACCGTCCGCGGTGGTTGTACCGCATACGGGACAGTTCTTCACGTCCCCGCAGCCGCTCGCGATCACAAACAATGCCGTGAGAAGAACAGTAAGCAGAATTCTCGATCTCATCGAATCTCCTCCTGCAAGTTTCTTTCAGAGCAGGCTGAAACCGGCCCTGGCGGTACAACCAAAAACTCACTCAAAGTCCGTCCCTGACAATCTTCAGAAGCGGAACTGCAGTTCCTGGGTCAAGGCAAAGAAATTCTGCGGCACTTGTCCCGTGACACTCGGCTGCTTCAACTGATCGACGTTTACGTTGAACTGGTACTTCACCCAATAATTCAGGTACCAGTTGAGGCCAAACGTGTACTCGTAGGTGTGGTAGTTGTACTGGGGCACGAAACCCGGAGTGTAATAGTTATAGAAATTCGAAGCGGGCGCGTTTGCCTGAATGCCGGAGAAGCGGAAGCCCAGTTCCCAAGCTCCCCATCCTCGTCCCGTTCCACCCGGAGTGTCCGGACCAAACAGCGGATGCTTCACGCGCGGAGTGCCGTTCTCAGGACGTTTTTCGCCGGTCAGCAGATAAGTAGTCCCGATGTTCCACGCCTTGGCCCCGATTCCTGGTAGCGTCAGGAAACCCAGGCCACCGACCTGCTCCGATCCCACGCTGTCGCGCTGTTGTTGCATCTGCACATACTCGCCGCGAAGCGCGTACGAAGACTTGATGTAGGTGAATTCACCCTCATACCGCTCGATCGGGCCGTTGATCCTCAACTGGGGGAAAAACGTGTAGGTGGCGTCGGGGAGCGTTCCACTAAAGCTCACGTCATTGGAAAGTCCACGGGAACGACCGTGGCTGATCGACCCGCCAAGAGCAAGCTGCCTAAGCCACTCGTTCTTGGTCTTGCGCCAGGGGTACAGGCGAACTCTTCCCACAAACTCGGGTTCGTTGGTGACGTTCGCGACAACCCCGCCCCTGCCGTTGAAAGCTCCCGCCCAGTACTGGAGGACGCCGCCGTCAATGTCCCCGTGAAACACCATGCCGGGGCTGCGGAAAGCGGTAACGGCCGAGGGATATAGCAGGGCCTGCAAGCCCCGTTCGACGAAATCGAGGTTGGTGGCGCCGATCCCGGTTTCCTGGGCAAACGGTTCTTTGAACTGACCGGCCTGGAATTGGAATTCGGGCTTGATCCTGACGTTGAGATAAACGTCGCGCACAATCGCGCCGGTGGTGGAGTTGGCGTCGGTCAAGATGGCGTAGTCGAAGTGCGAACCGTAATTACCTTGGAATCCGAAACGCGCGCGCCGGATCACGAATGTGGCTGACGGAGCGCCGTCGCCCTTGTAGGCGCGATAGTCGACGTCGACGTACCCGTAGGGGCTGATGCTGAACTGTCCATCGGCGCTCTTGATAAAGAAATGTTCGCCGTTCCATCCCGCCGTGAGCGGGGCTTCCTTCTTGGGTTCGGCCGCGGGTTTTGCCTGGTCCATGATTGCCTCTACCTCGGGCTCAGGATCGGGCTGGACCAGAACCGTATTCACCAGATGGACGCCTTGAGTTCCAGCGCCATCTACGGGCCGAACAGTTGCCTCGGGCGAACTGACCTCGGCGACAGGCTTCACGTGGGCTGAGTCGTCGGCGGTTGGGGTCTTGCCCGCAACCAGTTGCTGAACCATCGCCTTCAATTCTTCGATGGTCTTGCGCTGAGCGGCAACTTCGCTGCGCAACTGGTTGACCTCTTCCTTGCTGGCACCCACGGGGGGCGATGGGGCGGTCTTGCTCGCGGGTTCCGTGCCTTGTGCGTGGGCGAGCGAACCTGGCGCCATGAAAACGACCAGAAGCACGAAAAACGCTGTGAGTGAGCGCATGTTTTCCTCTCCGACCATGATTTGGCGAAACAAGCTCGGCCCGGGGCGAACGTGCAAAAGCCTCACACGCGGGTTGCCTCGGGGCGACAAATCACTAAACCGCCTATTTGAAAAATCGATAACTTGTATGAAAAGCGGACCAATCCGCTGGCGCGTCTATTTACCACATCCCGGAACCGGGAGTCAAGAAATCTTTTTCCGGCCCTTATTTGATTGCGGAAAATCGCGTCTTTCGAATGCGCGAGGACTGGAGGAAGAGTAAACATAACAGTCTTAATCACGTGCATTGCGACTCGTCTGCCTGCAAGCGGCTCTCAGTTCGCAAAACTCCAGCGATAATTCACGTCGCCGATAATGCGATGCACGAGAGACGTGATGTTGACCGGAAGGCAAGCAGTATGGCTGTGATCACAATCACCATTCATAGTTTGCCGGACCGTAAAACGCCGAATGCAGTTGACTCGGTATGGTCGCCCTGCAATGATTGTATTGCCGGACCAGAGGCGCAAGTGGATAGTCAGGTTCGTCGGGAGTACTCCGAAACGCGGCGGGAATGTCTACGCGCTACAAGGCAAATAACACATAGATAGCGGCGCTCCGCCGTTTTCGAATCGGTTTGGTAAAGCTCCGCGAACTGGCTTCGTCATATATTGGAAAATGTAAGCCTCGCACGGTGACCGTCGAGTACGGAAGGAGATCCGATGGCGTTACATATTGAAGGCGCAACCTCGCAGTACATGAACTATGCGCCTGCGAATCTGAATCCGCGCGAGGATCTTCCCAAGGGGTTCTTCGATTTTCTGTTGCCGCTTCATCAGCAATTTACCCCACGGCAACAAAAATTGGTCGCAAAGCGCGCGGAGGTGTTGCAGTCGTCGCATCGCGGACATCCGCCAAATTATTTGCCAGCCTCCCAGGCCACGACCTCCGACTGGCGGATCGAAGTGCCCGACTGGTGCGCCGATCAGCGAAATCAGATGACCGGGCCGGCGGATGACGCTGAGCTGACGGTAAAGCTGTTGAACTCCGGCTCTCCCGCCGTCATGGTGGACTTGGAAGACTCCACGGCGAACACCTGGGACAACATCATGCTGGCGATTCAGAACACGATCGCCGCTTACAAATATGAACTCAGTTACGAGGACAAAAAGCGGCAGAAGAAAGTCACGGTTCAGCGCTCAAAGACCGTGACCTGGGTACGCCCGCGTGGGCTACACCTCAGCCAGGGCGGAGTCATCAAGAACGAAATCATGTCCGCTTCCCTGTTCGACCTTGCCCTGATCTGGTATCAGATCGATCCCGCATCGCTCCCACACAATTTCTCGGTTTACATTCCTAAGAGCGAATCTGCCGAGGAAGCCTTCTGGTGGCGCGATCTTTTCCAGGTTCTCGCGAAACATAAGGGCTTGTCCCCGAACTACATAAAATGCATGGCGCTGGTAGAGGCGCACCCACTGGCCTATCAGATGGAAGAATTTCTTTTCAACCTGCGCGATCACTGCCTCGGATTGAACCTGGGGCGATGGGATTACATGGCCTCGCTAATCGATTTCATGTCCGAGGATCCTAATTGGATATTGCCCGACCGCAACACCATCCCGCACGATGTGGCGTTCTTCCAGAACTTTCGCACCCTTATGCCCGAAGTTTGTCACAAGCACGGGGCTCTCGCCATTGGCGGAATGACCGCGCTCTTTCCCAGTCGCACGGATGCGGAGTTGAACGCGCGCGCGTTGAAAGTTCTCGAGGAAGACAAGAAGAACGAAGCCAACTGCTTAATGGATGGGGCATGGACGGGCCACCCCGATCAGAACGAGATCGCAGTCGCGCAGTTTCCGTTTCCTAACCAGATTGGAAAGCGTCCCAAGCTGCCGAATTCACATCCCGATCTCCGGCCAGTTCCGAAAGGCGTTGGCAAGACGACGCTTGCAGGAACGCGAGCGGCGGCGCGTACGGTGATTCGTTATCGCAACGGAGTGCTCAACGGAAAGGGCGCCAGCCTGCTCGATGGCTTCATGGAGGATCTCGCGACCGACCGCATCTACCGCTTGATGATTGCGCAACGGGTGCGGCACAAGGTCAAAGTTCCCGGCGACGATGGCAAGCCGGTCGAGCATACTCGAGAATTGGCAACCCGTATTTTTGACGAAGAACTGGCCAAAATTCAACGCGATTTGCCAAAAGAGATTGATTCCAAGGCGGCAACAACACTCCCTGAAGCTCGGCGCATTGCTGAAGAAATGATCGTGCAGGGACGGCACTCGCCGGTTTAGGGAGAACGATTTGTTTACGATATTTTTGTCCAGGAACGAGGGGCCATGAACGTTATCGAACAGCAGATTCCTACAATTAATTTTCTTCCCTTGCAACCACCTCATCGTTACCTGTTCGGACCGGGACCCAGTATGGTCCATCCGCGGGTCTATGAAGCGCTGGCAAAGCCGATCGTCGGGCACCTCGACCCATACTTCATCCAGGTGATGGGAGAGGTTCAGCAATTGCTGAAAATGGCCTACAGCACGAACGACGGCGCTACGCTAGTAATTTCCGGCACCGGCAGCGCGGGCATGGAAGCCGCCGTTGCCAACTTCGTGGAACCAGCAACCAAGTTTGCGGTGTTCGCCAATGGATATTTCTCCGATCGACTTACGGAGATGGCGAAGCGCAACGGCGCGAACGTTGTGCGGTTTGAGAAGCCCTGGGGGGCGACTTTCACTGACGATGAAGCTAGAGATTTCATCACTCGTGAAAAACCCAAAGTGGTGGCTTTCGTTCACGCTGAAACATCGACAGGAGCGTTGCAATCTGGCAACGCGATCTGTGCCGCCGCGCATGATATCGGCGCTCTGGTGATTGGTGACTGCGTCACCTCGCTCGGCGGGGTGCCAGTGGATTTCGACAAAACCGGTATCGACGTCGCTTACAGTTGCACGCAAAAAGGGCTTAGCTGTCCGCCGGGTCTGTCTCCCATGGCCATGTCGCCACGGGCCATGGAATGGTTGCGCGGGCGCACTACTCCATCACGCAGCTGGTATCTCGATCTTAAGCTGATTCATGATTACTCCACGGTCTCGCACCGCTATCATCACACTGCGCCGATTTCCATGTTTTACGCCCTGCGCGAGGCGTTGATGGTCGTTGCCGAGGAAGGAATTGAGAATCGCTGGGAGCGGCACCGCCGTTGCCATATTTCTTTTGTAAAGGGCATCGAAGCGATTGGCCTGCGCATGCATGTTCCCGAGGAGCATAGAATTGCAACTCTAAACACGGTATGTGTTCCGCAGGGTGTTGAGGAAGGGAAAGTGCGAAAACGCCTTTTGGATGAAGCAGGCATTGAGATCGCCGGGGGCTTCGGTCCGCTCGCGGGTAAAGTGTTCCGTATTGGCGTGATGGGCCCATTGGCCACGGAAGACAATGTGCAGTTCTTTCTGAAAGAGTTCAGCAAGGCGCTAAAAGCCGAGGGCTACTCGATTTGAGTTCAGCAGATTCCTCGCTGCGCGCAGGAAGGCAAGCCTGAAGTGTACGGCCGCATTGCTCGCGCTTCACGAACGACAGACTAAACCGGCCCATCCTCCGGGAATCCGCGTCAAAGGCAACAACCAATGACTCTGAAGTCGGTGCAGACGCTTCTAGACGTTTTGCATTTCGCGGACAGCCACACGGCCGTGGTCGTCCCTGAGCTTGGAATCCGCATCACTTACGATTCGCTGCGGCAGCAGGTTCTGACGATGGCGAATGCTTTGACCTCTGCCGGTATTCGCCGTGGCGATGCAGTCGCGATCGTTTTGCCCAATGGATTGCCCGCGATTGTGAGCTTTCTCGCTGCCTCTATCGCGGGAACAGCGGCGCCTTTGAACCCGGCCTATCCCTACGAAGAATTTCTTTTTTTCCTGGGCGACACCGATGCCCGGGT
>Ga0210409_10006517_pt1 | contig 12121 bp, 6 predicted proteins | sample IncBWH17MmetaG_FD_161649 | JGI IMG/M metagenome (GOLD analysis project Ga0210409, IMG submission 161649) | Forest soil microbial communities from Barre Woods Harvard Forest LTER site, Petersham, Massachusetts, United States - Inc-BW-H-17-M | ecosystem: Environmental > Terrestrial > Soil >...
GATCATGGCAGGTCTCTTACTCAAAGAGATGAAGCTCAGAGAAGCGATCGAACGCATCCTGATCCTTTGCCCCGCACCCCTGACAATTCAGTGGCAGGATGAACTACTCCGGTGGTTTGGCGAACCATTCGAGGTCATTTTTTCCGCCGTTGACCAACAGCAACTCGTTAATCCCTGGCAGAGAGCAACGCAAGTCATCGCATCACTCGATTACGCCAAACAAGAAGATGTCCGCGAGCGGGTCTGGCAGCAAAGGTGGGATTTAGTCATCATAGACGAAGCCCATAAGTGCAGCGCCTACACGAAGAGGTCTTCCGGTCGCGGCGACGAGGTTGAGAAGACACGCCGCTATCAATTGGCCGAGCGCCTAGCTGCCGACGCCGACCATCTGCTTCTTCTGACCGCCACACCGCACCACGGCGATGATGACCGCTTCAGCCATTTCGTTCGGCTGATCGATCCCGACTTATTTCCAGAGCCGACTCGTGTGGGCGAACGTGCGGGCCAGATCCGGCGCGACATTCTCAGCCTCGGAGAAAACTGTCCTTGGGCACTGCGTCGGCTAAAGGAAGATCTCCGTGACATCGACGGTCAACGGCTATTCCCCGACCGCCACGTACACACTGTCACTTTTCGGCTGAATCATGAAGAATTTGACCTATACAAGACCGTGACGGCCTACATAAACGAATTTTTGCCACAGGCCAGCGGACGCAAGAAGCAAAGTGTAGCGCTCACTCGGACAGTTCTTCAGCGACGCCTTGCCAGTTCGACACAGGCCATCGCCGAGTCGATCCGCCGCCGGTTGGAGAAGCAGGAGGGGCTACTGGAGGAGTTGGAGTCTCTATCACCAGCACAGCGGGCGAAACGGCTTGCACAAATTCAGGGTCGCCTCACTGACGCCGAGCAAGATGAAGACGATCTCGACGATGCTCAACGGGACCTCCTGACTGACGAGTTCACGACGGCGATTGAGCTCGACCAACTCAGAGCCGAAATTGCCGCGCTTCGGGAGTTACTGGCGCAGGCACGCCGCGTACGCGATATTGCCACGGATTCCAAATTGACCGCGCTTCGCGATTGCCTGGCGAAAGCCGAGTTCAATGAATTGAAAGACGGCAGGGGCAGACTCCTCATTTTTACGGAGCACCGCGACACTCTAACTCATCTCCTCGACCACCTGAACCGATGGGGATATTCGACCTGCCAAATCCACGGTGGTATGAATCCCCACGAAAGGAAGCGCGCGCAGGAGGATTTTCGAACTTCCCGCCAGGTCTGCGTGGCGACCGAGGCAGCCGGCGAAGGCATCAATCTTCAGTTCTGTCGGCTGATGATTAATTACGACCTCCCTTGGAACCCAACGCGCCTGGAGCAGCGTCTCGGTCGTATTCACCGCATTGGCCAGGAGCGAGATGTACACGCATTTAATTTTGTCGCGAGCGAGTCCGAAGAGGGTCAGCCCATTATCGAAGGCCGCATTCTTGAGCGGCTCTTACAGAAAATGGAGCAAATGCGGAGTGCACTCGCGGATCGCGTCTTCGATGTAATCGGTGAAGTTCTGTCGCTGAACGATATCAATTTGCCCGAGATTTTGCGTGAAGCTGCCAATGATCCTCGCCGTTTGGACGAATATCTTGACCAGATCGAGCGAGTTGACGCCAAACGGCTGCTCCAATACGAGCAGGCTACGGGAATTGCGCTGGCACGCGCGAACGTAGATTTTTCGAGTTTTCAAACAGCGAACGCCGAAGCGGAAGAACGACGGTTGATGCCTCGCTATGTCGAGCAACACTTTGTCAATGCTGCCCGCGAGATAGCCCTGAAAGTTGAGCCTCGCGCTGACGGCCTATACCGCGTCGAGCACGTCCTTGCCGACCTGCGCTCCGACCGGCTTACTGCCGTTCGGCGGCTCGGAAAGCCTGAGTCCTCGTATCGCAAAGTTACATTCCACAAGGAACATCTGGAGATGGACCAGCACATTGATGCAGTGCTGATCGGGCCTGGCCATCCGCTTTACTCCGCAGTTGATGAGCGCCTGAATGAAACGCTCGGCACACTCACAGCGGGTGTTGGTGTATTCGTGGACACGAACAGCGACGTTCCTTACAAACTTCACTTTTTTGAGATGGCCATCAAGGGTCAGAACACCAAAGGTGAAGTGCAGACACTTCTGGGCGAATTAGTTGCAGTGCGACAAGAGCTATCTCGCGCGGAGGAACAATTCTCCATTGTTCCTGCGGACATCTTGCTTGACCTCCCTGCGCACCCTGCTGCACCTGAGAACTTGGTGCCTGAGGACTCCAACGCCGCTGCGGACTTTCTCAAAAGCACATATCAGACACAGCGTCGCGGGGAGTGCCAGCAGGAGCGGCAGCACTTTGTTCAGGTCTGCCGCGATTACCTTCAGCAGTCATTCGATGCACGGGTCCGGGCGGCGCAGGACCGCGTAATGAACTTGAAGGCCCGCGAGATGCGGGAGCCGGATGTGGCGATTGCTCGTCAGCGGGCCGAAAACGACCTTGCCGACCTGACTCGCACGCGAGTTGAGCGACTTGCGGGTTTGCAACGGCTTACAATAGCCAAGCATGGCCCTGTACGCCACGTTGCCACAGCCTTAGTGCTACAAAGCACCAGATCCGTTGAAGAGCAGATCGGTGCAGTCTTGGATGACCTCGATCCCGAGGTCCGGCGCAAGTCTGAAATCGCGGCTGAGGATGTCGTTATTGCCTACGAATCGGGCAGGGGCTTTGAGTGTGAGCGTGTGGGACATCTGAAGATTGGGTTTGACGTGCGTAGCCTCGGCCCGGCTGATCCGCAGACGGGCTACCGAGACCCGGTCACGGGTATTCGTCGCATTGAGGTCAAAGGGCGGCGCCGCGGTCAGCCAATTCGTCTTACGACGAACGAGTGGTACAAGGCAACACAGCTCGCAGACAGTTATTGGCTCTACGTGGTTTGGAACCCGCTCGAAAGTCCAGATTCCGAACCAATGAGAATTCAGAACCCCGCAAAACATCTCGATCATGCTAAACGCGAGGTCATTGCAGCTCGTTATTACGACATTCCCGCGGATGCTATACAGAGCGCTGCTGAAAAGCAGAAGGAGTTGCATCCTTGACCGACGACAAACGGCTCATTGAAGACTATCTCCCCATTGAGAAGATAAGTGTGGAGGCATCACGGGAGAAATCCGTCCGCAGGGGACATATTTCGACTCTTCACCTTTGGTGGGCTCGCCGTCCTCTCGTTGCCTGCCGTGCAGCCATATATGCGGCATTGGTACCAGTTTCACAATTCGTGCCTGAAGGCGCGACCGATGAGAAAAAAAAGTCTTTGGGTCGCGCAAACTCAGCCAAGTTCGTCGAGAGGCTTTGCCAATTTCCTGGTAGTTCGAGTGCCGTCTCCGACGCCCGCCAGCACATTCTCGAAGCGCATGCCGGACGCTTGACCCAAGAGACTGGAGCAAAGGTCACCTCAGAAGATATTCTTAGTGGCCGGGCTCCGCGACCACGGGTACTCGATATGTTCGCAGGTGGAGGGGCAATCCCGCTGGAGGCTTTGAGACTGGGTTGTCAGGCGGACGCCGTGGACATTAATCCAGTAGCTCACATTATCGAGCTTTGCACGCTCGTCTATCCGCAGAAATACGGCAATCCCGATTCAACTGCTCGCGGCATGGCTGGTCCGAAGAATGCCAATGGTGAACCCACTTGGGGAGGTCTAGCGGAGGAAGTACGCTACTGGGGCAATTGGGTGCTTGACCGCGTCAAAACTGAAGTCGGTGACCTCTACCCCTTAATCCCCAACCCTGAATTCAAACGCAACAAAACGGCGGTGCAGGAGGACTTGCTAAAGGAGAACCTAACCGCGAACGCGCCACCCGGCTACCTGATTCCGGTAGCTTACCTGTGGACACGGACGGTGATTTGCAAGAATCCGCATTGTCGCGCGACTGTCCCGCTGGTTAAGCAGACCTGGCTTTGCAAGAAGCCAGGTCGCTATGTTGCGCTGAGATCGGACGCCTCTAACAGCGAAAAGCGCGTTCGTTTTGACGCTGTAGAAGCCACTACAGTCGCGGGGTTGCATTTTGATCCTGAGTCACTCTCCAAGGCAAGCGCAACGACCTGCCCATTTTGCAAAACCGCCATCGATGGGGAGTACGTTCGTGAGATGGGGCGCCTTAAGAAGTACGGCAAGCAGCTGCTTGCTGTCGCCGGAACCTCTGGACGAGGCAGATCTTATCTTTCGCCTACGCTCTTTGAAGAAGAGTTGCTGAATGGCCCCTCGGTGTATGAAAGAGCCAATCGACTAGCCGAGCTGCAGGGCCTCGCACTTTTACCAGAACCAATCCAACCTACGGGTAACGCAGGGCTCGCTACTGGAACTAACTACTTGCACGGGATGGACGCTTTTCATGAAATGTTTACGCCGCGTCAACTCGTATCACTTCTGACTTTCTGTCTGCACATCAACTCGCTTCCTGAAATACTTATGCGGCAGGGTCTGGAAGAGGAGAGGGCCATTGCCATTTGTGCCTTTCAGACGTTGGTACTCGGAAAACTCGCCTCGCTCAACTGCTCTCTTGTTCGGTGGAAGGCTGATGCGGAATTGCCAGTCGACGCCTTCGGCTTCCAGCGATTTCAGATGGTATGGGACTTTGCCGAAGCAAATCCACTGTCGGGGTTCGGTAGTTCGTGGCAGAGTCAGCTCGAGAGAGTAGTTTCGGGTTTGGAGACAGTCCCCACTGACACCTGTGCTGCTGCCGTTACCAGAGGCTCAGCGATGGAGCTTGATTTCAGTTCGAATACGTTCGATGCGGTTGTCACTGATCCACCGTATTACGACAACATCAGCTACTCGGAGCTTTCAGATTTTTTTTACGTTTGGATGAAGAGGGCGATTGGAACCAAATTTCGGGAGCACTTTGGGGCTGAACTCACCCCAAAGAAACAAGAGATTGTTGCGGCAGCTTACAGACATGGAGGATCTGCGGCGCAAGCACGGAAAGCCTACGAGGAAATGCTCGGGCGAGCATGGGAAGAAGCCGCGCGGGTCTTGAAGCCAACTGGAATACTGGTGTGTGTGTACGCGCACAAGACAACGGTCGGCTGGGCTACGCTCGTTGAATCTCTCCGCCGAGCAGGGTTTTCCATTGAGGAGGCCTGGCCGTTGAACTCAGAGATGGCTGCGCGGGTGAGTCACCATGAGGATGCAGCGCTTGCTTCCAGCATCTTTCTTGTTGCTCGCAAGCGGGACAGGGCGACAGTCGGCAGCTTTGAAGTGGTGCAGCCTGAGCTAGTGCAAATTGTCCGAGAGCGCGTTGTAACTCTATGGGAGATGGGCATTTCGGGGGCCGACCTTGTGATCGCATGCGTCGGTGCCGGGCTGCGTGCGTTTACTCGCTTCGCGCGCGTCGAATATGCCAATGGTGATGAAATTCCGGCTGAACGGTTCTTGGCTGAGGTCGAAACGGTCGTTCTGGAAACAATCATGGATCGATTGTCGAAGGAAGTCGGCGGTAGTGTTGGGAAATATAGTCTGGGCGGCGTGGACCCTGCGAGTCGCTTCTACACGCTCTGGCGTTACACATACAAGTTCGCTGAACTAGATGCAGGCGAAGCGATCATCTTCGCTAACGGCACTCACGTTGAGCTCGATGGGTTACACGGCTTATCGAGCAGCGCACGACCTCTTCTCGAAAAGAAGAAGGGGCAGTATCGGCTTCTCGACTACTCGGAACGTGGCGATGACGCAACTCTAGGAATGTCATCCGAAAATGGACAGCCGGCTCCACTCATCGACGCGCTCCATCGTTTGCTCTGGCTGATGGAGCGACAACCAACCGGTGTCGGTGAATTCTTGCGCGATGCAAAGCCTAATACGGACCAGATGCGCCTTGTTGCTCAGGCTCTGGCTGGCCCTGTATTAAAGGGTGGCGAACTGGGTGAAGTCGCGTCTGGCAGTGAGCTGACGGCTTTGACCAAGCTAACCGCTAACTGGCGAAGCGTAGTGGAAGATGGGGTGGAGGCGGTCGTAGGTCCACTGTTTCAGAACGCGCCAAAGAACAAGTAGAGCGCCGAAACGTGGGTCCATAAAGGAGTGGCTAACTAATGACCACTGTATCAGGCAGGACCTCTCTGGAGATTAAGCCATGGGTTCAGGTGGTGCAAGTCCATCCAGACGTGGATTCTCCGAACTTCTCCGAAGATATTTTCGCGCTCGATCTTGGCCCACTCTCCGACGGGAGCAAGAGTGTCCCCCCTGTTTACCGTGATGCTGAACACTTTTTTCGTGTCTCATACCCAACCAAGGGGCTGCGCTCTCTGTTGGAGGATGTTCTCTCTCGCCTCAGCGGTGGTACAGGGAATCGCATTCTTAAGCTGCTCACCCCGTTCGGCGGCGGCAAATCACACACGCTAGCGTCTCTGTTTCACGCTGCACGCAACCGGAAGGCACTCGATGTTCTGCCTGAGGCTCAGGGATTTGCCAGGCCAGCCGATGTTCGCACGGCAGTTTTTGACGGCCAGTTCTTCGACGCCACCAAGGGCAAGGAAATCCCAGGCGAGAAATTCCGCGCGCAGACGATGTGGGGTTGGATCGGGTGGTCTCTCGGAGGCACAAAGGGTTACGAGATCATGCGCAAGCAAGATGAAGCGCGTGTCGCGCCCGGTGCTGACGAGATCATGGCCTTGTTGGCGGAAGGCCCGAATCTTATCCTCCTTGACGAGGTCTTGCAATACCTCATCAGCGTCGGTGGCATCAAGGTTCATCAGACGACATTGCGGGACGAAACCATGAGTTTTCTTCATCGGCTCACTGGTGCAGTTGGGAACTCGGCAAATACTGCATTGGTTTTCTCATTGCAGTCCAGCAAGCGCGAATCGCTTGAGTATGTGAACTTGCTTCAGACGGTCGATCACCTCGCAGCTCGTAAGGACCAACTTCGCGAGCCTGTTGAGGGGAAAGAAGTTCTCTCAGTCATTCAAAGGCGCCTGCTAGCTCGCATTCCCACACCCGAGGAAGCCTCATTTGCAGCGAATGCGTACCAGGAAATTGTGACGCAGATGAAGCGCGGCTATGCGAAGGGTGTTGCTGAGGAAAGACAAGCCGAAGAAGAAGGGCTTGCCCTGCGAGAGCGTATTCGCGACGCATATCCGTTTCATCCTGCATTGATCGATGTGATGAGAGAGCAGTGGGCTGCAATTCCTGATTTCCAACGCACGCGCGGAGCACTCCGTTTTTTGGCAGCTTGCTTGCGTGCAACAAAACGAGAGGAAAAAAGCCGTGCCGTTCTAGGGCCGGGCGACGTTCCAATCTATGACGCCGAGGTTCGCCTTGCGTTCTTCAAGGAAGTTGGCCAGCAAGCGGATTTCCAGGCAGTCTTGGAGCACGACCTCATCGGAGCAAATGCTCGTGCGCGCCGCATTGATGACAGGCGGACAAAAGAAAGCCCGTCAGAGACGGGAAAGCGGGCTGCTTTCCGGCTCGCCACTGCAATCCTCATGTATTCATTCGGCGGTCTCAGGCGCGACGGGGCGAACGGTACTCAGTTTCTCCCGCCCGGAATCACTGAAGCCGAACTTCTATCCGTCTGTGTGGGGCCTGACCTGGACAGCACAACAGCACTTGCCTGCCTAAAAGAACTTAAGGAACAGTGCCTTTATTTGCATTTTGATGGTGCGCGGTACTGCTTCAAGAAGGACCCAAACGTCACCCTATTGGTCGAGCAAGAATCCAATGCGGTTGCGCGAGATGAACGCCAAGTAGAGGAGCGTATCAAGGAAATGCTGGAAGCCCGGATCACGGGCCGAAATGCGGTTGTCTGGAAAGCGAAGTCGGGTGAAATCCCTGATAAGGAGCCCTACTTCCTCATTGCCTACATGCCTCTGGATTTCGGTACGCAAGCGCCCTCAGGACGTGAAGCAGCAGCAAAGGAAATCTTCGAAAACTGTGGTGGTCCTCGAAAATATCGCAACGGACTGGGACTTGCCGTTCCAGCAGCCGAACAGATTGAAATTCTTCGCCGCTCCGTACGTTATCTGATCGCGATTGAGCGCATCCGCGAAAAATCGAAGCAACTAAACATCACGGATGAACAGAAGTCACAGCTCAAGGAGCAAGAGGCCACACGGACGGCAGAAGCGGAATCTTCGCTGCTAAAACTCTACGCGGAAGTCTGGCTACCCAAGGTCACTACGGATGGCATCGTCATTGACGTGGCCGCCGCTGGCGGTCGCCCGCTCCAGACCACTCTCAACGAAAAGAAACAAGCACGGGTACACGACCGCGTGATGGAATTACTGGTAGACGTGCAGCGCCGGGTTTTCTCGACGGTCAACCCAAGCAAGATCGTGGAACTTTTCAAACTTGGCGAAGGGAATCCGCCAACACTAGGGATCAAAGCCGCTGACGTGGTTGACGGTTTCTATTCATTCCTTGGCTTTCCCAGGTTGGTCAATATAGCGGCAATCAAGAAAGCCATCGCAAAAGGTATCGAGGACGGGTTCTTCGGCTACTTTGCTGGCTCGACTCCGGTTCTTGGGAATGACGGCAAGTATCAAATTCCGTTAACCCGAGTTCGCTTCAATTCTCCAGTGACCGAGGACGAGATCGACCTGGAGTCTGGTTTCTTAGTGATGCCACAGGCTGTGCCAGTTCAGGCGCCCCTACCCGTACCAACTAGTGGAGAAGCGCCAACAATTGGTGGGACTCCAGGCAGCCCGATACCACCGCCAGGCTCCCCCGGTGGGGTAGCTGGTCCCGCAATCTCTTCGCCCTCGCCGGGAGGACCCACAGCGCAGAAGACAGTTGAGATTAGCTTCTCGGCGGACCGCAATCAGCTCTTCGCGGCTTGGAACGCCATAGCAAACCTCGCTGACCTTGCAGGGAGGGTTAATGTTACGGTTCGAGCGGACTCTGCTGAGGGCTTCGATCGAAGCAAGCTGCAAAATGGAGTGCTTGAACCTCTGAGGGAGTCTGATCTGATTGAATAGACTGGCAACCAAAGCTAGTGCTGGCTTACTGTGCCGCAGCGCGAGCAAATGAAAGAACTGTCCCACTCAGCGAATCGCTTCTTGTACGCAGAGTTATTGTGCTTCCAGACGAGAAACAGCAGAAAAGCAAAGATAGCTGCGGAAATCAAAGCGGAGAACGTCAGCGGAAATGACGACACGGTCGAAGAATTCGTCGCAACCGTGTTGATGTAAAAGACCAGCCAGCCGACGCAGAGAAACGCCAGGATTGACCAAGAGACAACCTTCAGATAGGACCATTTTGGCGGAGGGCTCAGCTGCTTTGAAAGGGCAGTTTGGTGTGAAGCCTGTGTGGTAGCACGGCCTACCACGAGGTCCGGCCCGCCACCTCCGACTAAAGCGGCACTCAGGCGGGTACGAGCGTCAGTGCGGAAAAGCCCTTCCTGGTAAGCAAGGGAGACTTTCTTTAAATCGGTGCTATTGCACTTCGGGCAGCGCAAGTCCATCTTGTCACCTCTTGCAGCCCCACTTCGGTGTGGCCATGCATCCCTTCTGGCTACTGTTTCGCCATTACTTCGTCAAAATCAAACCCTGGACCCCGGAATTAGTTGCTCGCTCCTACTCGACGAGACTTTGTTCCGGCCATCTTCTGAGCCATGAATAGCAGGAGCTTGCGGTCTTCCTCTTCTGTCCTCGCCAATAGACGCCGAAGCTTGCCGAGATAGCGTCCATCCTTCCCCGAACTTCCCCAAGCGATGTCATCAGACGACTTGCGCTTCGGAAGATTCGGCAGTTTGGGCGGCTCCTCACCATCGTAGAAGAGCCGGTACATGGGAACCTCCAAGGCCCTGGCCATTTTCTCCAGCGTTTCGATGGCCGGGACAGTATGGCCGTTTTCAACGCGGGAGATATAACAACGAAGCAATCCCGTCCTCTTCTCGATGTCGCCTTGAGAGAGCTGTTTTTCCTCCCGCATGGCACGCAATTGATCTCCGATAATCACGGTAGTATCACCTCCTGAGGTTATAAGCGACGAATTGGACCGACTTTAGACCTAAATGAAATCCCCTGCAAGCTCTCGTAAGTCGTTTCACGCCGGCCACCAGCGGTTCGATACGATTCAATCATGTACGAATAATACAACGAGCGCTCGTTGTTTTTCAACGAACCTTTTAGCGGGACTTCTTGGACTTGGGAGGACGGCCGCCTTTGCGCTTCTTTCGTCGAGCCTGCAACTGCCTGAAGTATTCAGGCCCCCGCTTGGCGATCTGCTTCCCACCCTTCCGTCCAAGCTTGACGGCGGCGGGATCTTTTTTTTTCGGCAAAATTCAGAGGGTCTAGCTTTATTCTCCTCACGGTATTATGCATGAAGAACAATCGAGCCCCAATGCGATCAACAAGCGAGCTTCGCAGTCTCAGTGTCCTACGGACAGCGGCCCTGATCGCGCTGCCCGCTGGGGCTGCCGGCTCAATCGGTTTCATGCTCCGTGCAGGTCATCACAATCCTTCTCGCGTCCTACTCATACTGTTTGCCATCTGGGTCCTCTCTCCATTTGTGGTCCTGGTATTCGCAAATATCGTTTCCAAGGATTGGTCGGTCGTGACCCGCACGACGCTCTATGGGGTGATGCTGGTTCTCACTGTGAGTTCTTTGGCCATTTACGGAGATGTTGCCTTGCGGCCTCCCAGGGCGAAGACCGCATTCGCATTCGTTATTGTTCCTCCAGCGTCATGGCTTCTGATTGCAATCACGATCTCAATCGCCGCGCTGATTTCTCGCAGCCGCCTACGTCGAAGCAGCGATAGCTAACCGGCGTAAGACCGCAAGTGTCTCTCCGCCCAAAATCGCAGCCCCAGTATTTCACCCGTCGCTGAATATGTATTAAAACCTAAGGTCAGATGGAGTTGAGAACCAGACATGAAGACCACCAAATTCTCGGAAATTCTGGAGACTCTCAAGAATCTCAATACTTGGCTTGTCAGTTTGGGAATCAAGTCCAATACCGACCGCATTCACCGCGCGGTCGAAATCGTCGAAAAGGCCAACGAGGGATGGAAGAAATTCCGGGAAAGCAATGAACCGACCAAGATCGGGAACGTCGACGACTACTATTTCGGCTTAGTAGAGGCCCTCGAATTCAGCGATATCTTCCGAGCGTTTGAGAAATACGATCCGAAGGTGATAGGACCAAAGCTCGAGAGGGCATTGTCCGGCCCCTTGCGTCCAGCCGACGAAACGACAAAGACCGCGGATGGGAGAAACATCATGTTTGAGTTGGCTTTTGCAGCGCAGCTTAAGCTCGGCGGAGCCGAAGTATCGGTGGGTGAGCCTGATATCGCGGTGACGCTCTCGCGGAGGCGATTCCTTATCGAATGCAAGAGGCCATTCCGGGAGGACAGCGTCAGAGCAAACGTGAGTGGCGCTGCGGACCAGCTGAGCGGGCATCTAAAGGCTGATTCCGAGGCAGGAGGTATTGTGGCCATTTCTGTCACCAGAATTCTTAACCCGGGCACTAAATTGTTTGTGGCTCCATCAGAAGCAGCGAAAGAGCGCCTCGGAGACCGAATAGAGCAGTTGCTGCGGGAAACTGAAAAAGGTTGGAAAAAGGATGAGTTTCACCCCAGGATCGCGGCCGTGTTATTTCACGTGCGCACGCCGGGCGTTATCGAGGACCGTGATTTGTTCACGATGATGAGTTATGTAATCGCGAGGCCTGTCGGCAAGGAGTACGGGTTCGAAATTCTAAGTAAAGCACTGCCAGAGCTCGTGCCGAACTAGCGTGAGAACTAGGGACATCAGTTCGGCTTACCGGACAGATGAAATCCACATGTCCGATTACCGCGGTCAGCTCAACCGGTCGATGCAACACCATCTAATCAGTTGATCCGACAATACTTCTCCTAGAGAAGCGATCTGTTTGTCTGTACTCGGTCAAAACCTAGCCAGGGTAGCGTTCCGGCTGATCTAACCTAGCCAGCGATTTTAGCTTTTGTTTTCAATGCAAGGTGGGTTCGAGCTGAGTGTTGCGTCGACCCATTGAGACCACCGCGTTTATCAGGACCTACTCGCGTTGGGATAGCCGTCGCAGCTTTCGTCTACTGGAGCGAACGGGCGGTTTCAGTATTGGTGCTCCGCAGTCCACCGA
>Ga0210409_10006519_pt1 | contig 12120 bp, 10 predicted proteins | sample IncBWH17MmetaG_FD_161649 | JGI IMG/M metagenome (GOLD analysis project Ga0210409, IMG submission 161649) | Forest soil microbial communities from Barre Woods Harvard Forest LTER site, Petersham, Massachusetts, United States - Inc-BW-H-17-M | ecosystem: Environmental > Terrestrial > Soil >...
GGGGTGGTGGCCAGGGAGGGAATTGAACCCCCGACACGCGGATTTTCAGTCCGCTGCTCTACCAACTGAGCTACCTGGCCTCATCGAGCCGCGTATTAAACAGGCGTGGGCGCCCATCGTCAATGAAGATTCACAGAATCAAGCGCTTACGAGCTATCCGGGCATCCTTCCGCGCTCAATTGTAGCTTGGAGCGAGGCTGGAAATTCGGCGAATTTTCGGTAAATTCGTGCGCTACGAATTTTCCAGGAGAAAACATGCCGCTGGATATGCTTGATCGCCTTACATTGGATCCCGGGACGCGAACGCTGGGGGAGCTGTCGCAGGAGCGGGAATGGGCGGTGCATGAAATCCGGCGTTTGCGCGTGGATTTAGGAAGGCTGTCGCGCAAGCAGCAAGCGGAAAGAATTGAAGAAGAAATGGAGCAAACGGGAGGATTGGATCCCAAGCTGCATGCGCAGCGCTTGTTGCGGCTCGCTGAAGTTTCGACGATGGTGGGACTTAAGCGCTCTGCTATATATAGGTATGTCTCAGAAGGACTTTCCGGCTCCGCTCAAGGTGGGAATTAGGAGTGTACGTTGGAAGCTGGCGGATGTGCTGGCGTGGCGGAGTCAGGTGAGCGAGTAGGGCGTCCGAGGCGCCGCCGGAGCTCGACTTATCGAGAACCCGATGCTAGGTTTTTCCCATGAGAGAGCGCTTGGATGCAATACCTGGCGTCCGCGACGGGTTGACTCGCGAGGAGCGCGTGGTCTCGTTCGTTTTGCATCAAACGCAAAAGGAGCGTGGGGACCGAAACGTGCCGACCGCGATGTTATGGGGCCGCGTCTGCGAGCAGTTCTACATAGCGCCCGAAGAAGTTTCAGCGATGTTGGCTCGCCTCGGCGCGAGGTAACGAGCGCCGCCGAGACGGTTTATGGCTTTTCCGCGACGACTCTGCCGTTCCTCCAAAAATACACGGGCGTACCGTGCATGCGCGCGACCTTGCGCGCGGTCTTAGCGGCACGTCGCATTCCGCGACCGACGCCAGCGGCAAAACTCTCGGGCTTCTTCGGCTTTTTACGTTGCGTGGTCATGGGCCGCGCTTGCCCCAGCGTCGCTGAGGGCCTTCGGATATTTGTTGGGGACAAATCGCGCAAGTACTGTGCTAGCCAATTTTCCAGTGGTGCTAGACCGCTGGCACGGACGCGATAGATACGCCTGCGGCCATCGAACGATGCCTGCACCAATCTAGCGCCTTCCAGTAGCTTCAGGTGCTGGACAATCGCTGTGCGCGAGATTGGCAGGCCGCGAGCGAGCTCGCCAGCGGTCATAGGAGCGCGCGCGAGGCGCTGAAAGATGACTACTCGAAGCGGGTGGCCAAACAACGCGAATACCCGTAGTACTTCCCTGAGCGCGCTAGCGCTTGCGTGTGATTTTGCCATATACATAGTGTCAGGCTACGCTAACACGTTTGACAAGGGTCGTCGGCGTTGGTCTACTCATGGAAGTCTATTGATTGGAGCAGTACGATGATAAATGGGGCGCACATCATCATTTATTCGAAGGATGCTGAAGCCGACAAAAGCTTTATCAAGAATATTCTTAAGTTTGACTACGTGGACGCAAACAAAGGTTGGCTGATTTTTAAGCTTCCGCCTGCGGAGGTTGCGGTTCATCCGTCCGACGAGAATGACTTACACGAGTTCTATCTCATGACCGATAATCTTGATTCCGAAATCAAGACGCTAAATAGAGCAAGCGTGGAGTGCGATTCGGTCACACAACAAGGTTGGGGTCGTTCTACGCGCGTCAAATTGCCCGGGGGTGGAAGTCTCGGTCTGTATGAGCCGCGCCACAATAGACCATAACTGCCATAGCGCTGACAAACGATTCACCTAGGATTTGCAGCGCCGCTGGTTTCGCTCCGCCAAGCAATCAGAGGCGAGTCGGGCTCGCGCGCCTGACTCGCCGGCGACCGAAACGACATGGCGACGTAAGGAGCCATGTCGAGGGCTACAGCAACCCGCGCTCGGCGAAGCTGGTGGTTGTGCGGCCGGCGACGATGAAGTGATCAAGCACTCTGATGTCGACTAACCCCAAGGCTTCTTTCAGGCGGCGGGTGATGGCTTCATCCGCTTGAGACGGTTCGGCTATTCCACTCGGGTGGTTGTGGGCGATGATCACCACGGCGGCGTTGTGCTTCAGGGCTTCCTTCACGACTTCTCTCGGGTGGACGGTGGCGCCGTCGATGGTGCCGCGGAATAGGTCTTCAGCTGCAATGAAGCGATGGCGGTTGTCGAGGTAGATCAAGGTGAATACTTCGTAGGGGTGCTGGGCCAGTCGGGCGTAGTTACGTTTGCTGGAGACAATAGTTCGGTCTAAGTGGATCGAACCCTCTGAGACAGTCAAATTACAGTGCCTTGGCATAACGCTTGGAGATGCCCTGGTGCAGAAACTGGGAATGCGTTGGGTAGCGGTAGAGGACGACAATGGTCGTGATCCGGCAATTCAACTGGATGGGACCAGCGTTGTTCGCTTTCCCTTGACGATGATTTCGAAGCGGATTGAACCGAAGACGTAGATGTGCGCGAACTGTTTGAGGGTATCTGCACAAGGGTTCGTGAGATTGCGGCAGGCGGTGCATAGAACGATGCGTTTGATGCTGCTCCGCCTTGCGACAGGGATGTCGCACCGGATTGAAGGGGCGTCCCCGCCCAAAATCCGGAAGGAGACCCAAAGTCACGCCTTTGGGTCGCCGGTGCTGGGCGAACACAGGGAAGTGTGAACAGCCCGGCCAGTCGGAGAACAGTACGCGGCGGTCTATTGCAGTCCTTATTATTATGAACATGGCCGCAACTGGCGATGACTACGATCGCTACCGATCGATCGCTTTCCCCGTGAGTGTTGGCACGGGCGCTAGCGCCGGCCGGGTCATGGAAGAGTCTGGAAATCGGGCGGCTCGGTAATTTGAAGGGGAGGCCGCATCCGGCGCGACCATGCTTTCCACCACAAGCACCAGAAGCTAGAGTCGTACGCTAGCACTGAGCCCGACTACGCGCGGCAATATCGGAACGCCCTCGAAAGAGCTGGCCCCGGTCGTACTGTCGGTGACTGGTCCTCCGAAGTTGAATGCGCGCTTGTCGAGGAGATTCTTCGCGTAGAGAGAGACGCTATAGCGGCCCTTGACCATCCGAAGATCGACATCCACCCACGAGTAGTCCGGTACCACACCAAGCGGAGGATTGGTTGAAAGCGTCGAGTACTGCGCGGCGATGTAACGCCAGGTGGCGCTGAGCTGAGGCGTCCATTGATTCCAATCCCTCATCCGGTATTCAATTGTCGCAGCGGCCGTCCACTTCGGTGACGAGGGCAACCGGGTGCCGACAAAAATGCTTGCCGCCGGCGCAGCCTCGGTGGCGTAGGCATCCGAGTAGGCAGCGTTGGCCTCAAGCCGAAGCGCATTAGTGGGCCAGTACGACGCGGCGAATTCGAACCCCTCGCTGGTTACCTTTCCGGCATTGGTCGCATAGCTGATGTGGCCGTCCGGGGTAAAAATGTCGAGCTGCATATCGGACCAATTGATTTTGAATGCGGCCAATTCGACCGCTGCCTTACGTTTCATGAGCTCGGACTTGAGTCCGATCTCGTAGTTCACCATTGTGTCAGAGTTCGTTTGCGGCGGAATCTGTGGATACGCGGGAAGGACGGAATTCGGCGTTCCCGGTCGATAGCCGCTTGCCACCCGTAAGTAGACCATCGTGTCGGGCTGCAGCCGAAAGCGTGCGCCGAATGCGTAAGTCGTGGGTGTTTCAGAAGATCGCGAAGCGGATTGGCTTGCCGGGATGAACCCGCCCGGCAGGATTTCTTGCGCAAGAGTTTGCCTGTTTGTCAACCAACGCAGGCCGGCTGTCAGATAGAATCGATCGGTGATCCTGTAGGTCGACGTTCCAAACACTGCGGCCTCGTCGTAAGACGACGGTATGTGCGCTGCGAAGAATGGGTTGAGTGCGGGAATAAGCTCGAGTTGACCGTCCAGCGCATCTACGTACTGATTGTTAGTGGCCTTCTCATGGGAGTAGTAGGCGCCAACCAGCCATTCGAGCCGCTGACCGGATGCAGAGGTCAGTCGCAGTTCCTGCGAAAATCTCTTTACACTCACATCGAAGCGCGCGCGGCTGAGCGTCGAGGTAACGTTCGGGTCGAGCATCGGCTGCAAGTAGCCGAGTACGGCGCTAAAGTCCTGCGTTCCCGAGGTCAGCTTATCGGAATAGCTGCTCACCGAAATTAAATCGGCGAATGCCATGCGCCAATCGAGCGAGCCGGAGATGAATTTTAAGTTGCTCGAAAATGGCTCTGGAATCACGTGGCGATAGGTCAAATCACCGTCCAACCAGTTTCCGGGCCGGTAGTAAGCGTCCTGCGGTGTGCCGAGAAGTCTCGCGAACGTGTTGGCGTTTCCGTCGGAAGCGGTCCGTTGATAGATCCCCTGCAGTTTTACCTGCAAGTCGGTCGCGGGTTGCCAGAGCATCGCCAGACGGCCACCGCTCTGCGAGAGGCTGTTTTCGTGGTTCAACCCCCGCAGGGGATTCTCTATGTAGCCGGGCGTTTGCTGCCCATACAGGCTGCCGCGTACAGCAAGCGTGCCATCAACCAGCGGCATGCTGTACATGGCGCGGGCACTGGCGCCCAGCGTGCCGCCGCCCTTGATGGTGAAGGTTTCGCCACCCACCTGCGCCTCGGTGGTTGTCAAGCTCGGGTATTTGGTTACGTATTTCAATACGCCGCCCATGGAGTTGGCGCCGTATAAAGTGCCCTGCGGGCCGCGAAGGATCTCGATACGCTCGATATCGTACGGCAGCATATCAAGCTCGAAGCTCGACTCGTCCGCCCAGGCCGCACTGGATCCCACCGCCGAATCGTCGATGACGGTCGCCACCAGAGATCCGCTGTTCAATGCCGGAAGGCCGCGCAGAATAATGCTCGTCTGTCCCACACTGCCGCCGGACAGGGCGATGAGGCCGGGCGCGGCAGCGGTCAATTCCTGCAGACTGGTCACATGCAGCCTCTCGAGTTCGCCGGCGCCGATGACGCTGATCGAGTCAGGCACATCCAGAGCTCGCTCGGCGCGCTTCGTGGCCGTCACGATGATTTCTTCCAATTCGCCCGCATCGGAACGCGGCGCGTCAGCCGCCCGCGTCATCAGCGGTATCGCCATCCCCAATCCCGCGACAACCAGCGCGCCGGCCTTAAGATGTACTGGGGGCATTATTGGATGTCTTTAGGCAGAGCAGAGCGTTTCGAGCTCAGAAATTCTCGAGCATCCAAATGTTGGACGTAAGCCTGATCTGGTAGATTCCGAGGTGCCGCCCATCGGGAGATGGGAATCCGAAACACGCTTGCCCTGACTCGCATTTCCAGAGCACTCGCGCACCGCCTTGCATATCCACATACAGCACGGCGGCGCCCTCATCACCCCAGCTCGTCACGATCAATCCTCTCCCATCGGGCATCCAACCCGCTTGAGGAAGCTGCACGTTCAGTCCCTTGACGGACAGTACGCGCGCCACATCACCGCGCAACGATAGAATTCGCAGCGGTCCGGCCGGCGCCACCGACGTACTCAACCATTGCCCATCCGGCGACAAGGCGAAGGCCAAGGGCCCGCTGTCCTCATCCGGATTGAGATAACGATCAAAGCGCAACAGCTCGCCACCTCTTCGCCCGGTGACCGGATCAAGGACATAAACGATGACTTGTTTGCGATCTGTGGTCGGCTCACCGATCACACACAGGGTCGAAGGTGCCCGTGCGCAGGACAATGAACTCGCGGGTGCCACCGAAAATAGCTGCTCTAATGCGCCGCCGCCGAGTGGGACACGCCAAATCTGCTTCCGGGGCCACCCGGGGCCGTGGGCAGCGAGCGGAAAGATCTGAAGAATGACCCACTTCGCATCGGGAGACAGGACCGCGTTTTCGATGAGCCCACCGTCGGCTCTCGCCACGATGGGCTGCGGCGCGTCGGTGCCCAAGGGCTGCTTGTAAAGCGCGTAGTAGTCGCCGCGGCTTCTTGCAATGATCGCCATCTGGCTGTCCGGCGTCCAATCGGTAATCGCATCATCACCTTCATCCAACGTGAAGTGCCTTGCATTGCGGACTTCACTCGCGCCTGCTTCGAAGTCGGCGAGGTATGTGGTGCCTTGCCCTGTGGACTGCTGGAACGCCACGGACCGGCCATCGGCCGTCGCGCTGGGACTATTGAGCCAGGCCCCCGTTACCTTCGTCAGCCGCCGCGCTCCTTCGGTCAGCACACCCGAGTGCGTGTCGAACCGTTCAATCCAAAGATTGCAGGGGGTGTCGACTCTCATGACAGACACGCAAGGATCAGAGTAAATCAGGCGTCCGTCGGGCAACCACGCGAAGTCGCCCATGGCCCTCATGGCGGGCGGTGTCACCAGCGTAGTCACGGGCCCGCCATTCAGGTCGCGCGCGACCATCGTATCCCCGGAGGCGTCGGTCGTCACATAGGCGACTCGCCTCCCGTCCTGAAAGAAGTGCAGACAGCAGACTGCCCGTGCATCGTCCGCACTTAAGATCTTGTGTGCGTTCTCGCCGTTGGGTCCCATGAGCCACAGCTCGCGCTCGCCCTCCGGTCCCTTGTCCGTTCCGAAGGAAATCCAAGCGCCGTCCTGAGAGACCGACCATGCGAAAGCGGCCTCGCGAAGCTTGCGCGGCGCACCACCCAACACGGAGATTGTCCAAATATTACTGGTCAACGACGACCACGCGGCTTGGGTTTCCCTCGCGGGATGGGAGTTGACGAGAAATCGTTTGCTGTCGGGAAACCACGTGGACGATTTGATTTCCCAAACGACGTTTTCGCCCCCCAGTGCGTCGGGCTTAAGCACCCGCTGTGCATCGTCGGAGCCGACGAGTTTGATTTGCACGCCTTTGGCGTCGGCGTAGGCGAGGTAGCGGCCGTCGGGCGAAAGCGCGCCACCGGTGACGGGAGTCTCCCAAGAATTTGCAGTCAGCTGCTGCAGCTTCAGGTCTGGCCACGCCGGAACTTTCGCCTGCCGCGAAACCCAGACAATTGATGTGGCGATGATCACAAGAGCGAGGCCGCCGGCCGCGACTCTCCCCCAGCGGAATGGCCGTATCGGCGCCGCCTTGCGTCGCAAAGTCTCCAAATCGGCGCGAATCTCCGCCGCGGTCTGGTAGCGCCTGTGCCGTTCCTTTTCGAGCGCCTTGCGTATGATCAGCGACAGCGCTTCCGGAATGTCGGGATTGATGTCGCGCGCGGCTGTCGGCTCGCTGTTCAGAATCGCTTCCCGCATGATAACTGCCGTGGCGGCATCGAACGCCGCCCGCCCAGTCGCCATTTCGTAGAGCACGAGACCGAATGAAAAAAGGTCGGTGCGAGAGTCGAGCACCTCTCCGCGGACTTGTTCCGGCGACATGTAGCCGGCAGTACCCATCGCCAGGCCCGTTCGAGTCAAAGACGGATCGTTAGACGGTGCATGCGCCACCGACTCGATTCGGTGGGGTCTTAGGATATCGCCCGAAATGCTTCCGGGCGATTGGTCTTGGTCCGTGATCAGCTGTCGAAATAGTTTCGCCACGCCAAAATCAAGAATCTTGGCGACTCCCGTGCGCGTAACGAAAATATTGGCGGGCTTTATGTCGCGATGAACGATGCCGCGGGCGTGCGCCGCTGCCAATGCGTCGCTGATCTTAATGCCCAGATCGATCAGCTTTTCAATCGTCGGTCGCCGGTGTTCGGCCACTTGCGCCGCGATCTGTTCTCGAAGAGTCTCGCCTTCCAGTAGCTCCATGACGATGAACGAGCGGCCCGCATGCTCCGCAATTTCGTAGATCGTGCAGACATTCGGGTGATTCAGTGCGGACGCCGCTCGAGCTTCCTGCTCGAGGCGCCTCAACGCAATGGGGTCCATTGCCAATTCGTCGGGAAGAAACTTGAGCGCGACCCGGCGACCCAGCTTCAGATCCTCAGCTTTGTAGACCACGCCCATGCCGCCGCCACCGAGCACTTCGAGGACTCGGTAGTGCGTAACCTTCTTGCCGGTCAAGTTGCCGTCGAATAGGGGGGGAGGGGCGGGCTCGACCGCCGGATTTGCAAGCGCTGACTTAGGCTCCCGAACCTTGAGCGCTTCTGCCGACCCGATCCAGCGGTAGCCCCTACGCGCAAGCGTTTCGATAAACTGAGGGCTGTCTGCGGACTCTCCCAGGGCCAGACGCAGTCTGCGAATGGCCGTGTTGATGCTGTGATCGAACTCGACGACCGTGTCGTTGGGCCAGAGACGTGAACGGATCTCTTCGCGCAAGACAAGTTCGCCCGGCCGGTCCAGCAGCATGTCCAGTATCACTATGGATTGTTCGGGAAGCGCTGTGCTGCGTCCGTCCTTGCGCAGCTCCCGAGCTCGCAGGTCGAGTTCGAATGGCCCAAATCGGATGAGGTTGTGAGAGCGGTTATAGTTCAAGGGACCAACTCACGCGGTCCGAGCCGAATCCGCGTTTTCAGCCGACTCTATCAGAAGACCAAGCGCTGCATGGCGCCGAGATACGCTTCTTTAACCCTTTGGTATCTCAATGGATTATGGAAATTAGAAGAAATTAAGAACTTTCTCAGACGTAGTGCATTGAGCACAGCACCCATTCGGAAGCACTGTGCCCCCGCCACGAACCGCGATCGACCGGTTTGCAAAGGGCTTCAACCACTTGGGAGGAATCATGAATGTCAGGAAAGTGTCGCATGCCGCATTGGGAACGATCGTCTTAGCTATGCTCGCGATGCCGGCGTGGGTGGCCGCGCAGGACCAACGTGAAGGCCATAAGCATCACTACAGACTGATCGATCTCGGCACACTCGGCGGTCCCATTGGCTATGGCTCGGTCAACGGAGAAGGCTTCCAATTGCTGAACAATTCCGGCGTCGTTGCGTCCTTTGCCGACACACCTCTCCCTGATCCCAACTCGGCGTATTTCTGCTACGACCCGGATTGCTATCAGGGGCATGCCTTTCGCTGGAAGGATGGTGTGATGACCGACCTTGGCGCCCTTTCAGGGAAGAACAATAGTGCTGCAGGGTCCATTAATTCCCACGGTTGGGTGACTGGCCAGTCTTCGACCTCAGTGATTGATCCCAATCTTGGTATCCCGGAATTCCGCGCCGTGCTCTGGAGAAAAGATAAGATAACCGACCTCGGAACGTTGCCGGGTGGAACGGAAGCCCTGGGGATTTACGTTAACGACGGCGATCAGGTCGTCGGATTCTCTGACAACGGAATACCCGATCCCTTCTCTTCTGTTTTCTTTCTCACAGGGACGCAAATCCATACATTCCTTTGGAAGAATGGTGCGATGCAGGACATCGGTACACTGGGCGGGCCCGACGCGGGTCCTGGCGCAAATTGCGGTGTCCTTCCTCCCGATCAAATTGTGGGTGCTTCCTACACCGGCTTCAAGCCTAACCCTGGGACGGGTCTGCCAACCCTTGATCCGTTCCTCTGGCGCGATGGGGTAATGACGGACCTCGGTACGCTTGGGGGAACCATCGGCAACGCCCAATGTGCCAATTCTCATGGGCAGATCATCGGCAACTCTGATCTTTTCGGCGATCTCCGCACTCACGCCTTTCTCTGGCAAGACGGAGCGATGCAGGACCTCGGCACTCTCGGCGGTGACAACTCTGTAGCTGTCTGGCTCAATGAGACCGGCGAGGTCGCTGGCTACGCTGACCTTTCAGACCAGACACATCATCCTGTGCTTTGGAAGCAGGGGAAAATCCGGGATCTTGGCACTGTGGAAGGAGATCCCTGTGGTCGAGCGCAAAGCGAGAACGCGCGCGGTCAGGTTGTTGGGGGGACCTCGGACTGTAGCTTCTTCCTGCACGCCTTTCTCTGGGAAGACGGCGGGCCCATGCTTGACTTAAACAGGCTCATCCCCGCGGGATCCGGCTTGGAACTGACATTCGCCCTCAATATTAACGACCGCGGGGAAATCCTGGCCAAGTCCATTCCCGATGGCGTCAACCCGCATCAGGACGCCGATCTTTATGGCCATCTGGTCCTGCTGGTGCCGTGCGAATCGGAAACCGAGACAACCTGTGAAACATCGCCAGCGCAACCGGCGGCGAATGGTGCGACTCCTCGACCAATCGCGGACGACAGCCGCAGGCCGTCAGCCAAGTCCACCACTCGCCCGTTGGGAAGGATTGATGCGTATCATCGGTTCGGCGGCTGGTTTCCAAAATAATGCTTGAATGGATCCTTCCGGCGACCGCGAGGTCCGAGCGAAAGAGCCAGCGCGGTCCAAGGCCCGAAGCGGGCGATACATTGTTGAGTCACAGTCATGGGTCGCGTCGTGCGGGTCTATTATTTCGCGGCAGATTGCGCTTGAGATGCTCAATCGCTACTCGTATGTTCCAACAAGAATGCGTCCATGATCTGTCCAAGCTCTTTGTACTTGGTCATCAATATCCAGATCGCGACCCGGCGGTCTGCGCGTGAGCGAATTCGCCTTGCGCATTTCAGGCTCACCTGGCCGCGCCACCGCTTTGACGTGTTGGGCGAAGGCCCACTAGTGTGATAAGCGTCGCGATTACCGAGAGAACTGCGCCCACTAAAATAATCGAGTCGGAGATCACATTCCATGTGACTCGACTCTGGCCAACGGATTCCAATGGCGCGTCAGGCGCGCTGCCGAGGGCAGCTTTCAGGACGAGCCCGAGCCAACTTAAGTGCATGGAGAGGATGAAGCACCATGCCCCGCACTGTGACCAACTCGGCCCGAGTTTTAACCGCGGCCAAAGCCATCCAACTGCGATTAAGCCGAACCCGCCGATGAGTCCTGTGAGATGAGCTGCGTTGCCGAAATGATGGCTATGAAATTTGCCAATGCCGAAGCCTGTGAGGAGACCGGCAAGCAGTAGCAACGTCCCGTGTCGCGCGAAGCGAAGGAGAAGAGTGTCTTGCATTGGGGACATTATCCGACTCACCGATGTGTATGTCGATTCCGAAGCTTCCGGACGCGGATACTAATCCTGTCCGGCGGTCGATGGCATACGTCTCTAGTCTTGATCGGCAAGGAGCTAGCGCGTCTCGTGACACGAGGCAGCCGTGTGGTGCTTGCCGACATCGGTAAGGAGCAACGACCAAGTGTCGTTCAACATCCACTCCTGCGCTCATAGCGGCTTGAGCGACTGGGTTAATGTTGATGCTATTTTTTGAGGGTTGCGAGAGGGCAGTCGCGCGCCTGAATACATGTCAGGTCGGCCACTATGCGACATCAAACCACACTAAATGGAGGGACGAGACCGGACATCGTAAGCGTTCGGCGTCATTCGGCGTAGGCCTCAACTCGCGCTGGCCAGCCTGGCCGCGGCTTATGTGGTCGCGCGCGGAAACTCCTTGAGCGCGGCACAGAATGTAACTAACGTGAGACATACAGGGTTCTACTACCGTATCGATCGCCGCATGCGCAGAGGACTTTCCAGAGTCGCGGCAATTCATCGCGTTCGAGCTCGGAGCTGGCTAAAGGTCAAAATCGCGCCCCCAGCGGTCGCGAGTAGGACTATCATCAAGCCGAAAGAATACCACTCGCCTTCGTGGAGGGGTCATGGACGCTCGACCATCACCAATAAGCCGTGCCGTTTGGATATCCGCCGTCGCCGTTGTACTCACAGCGTCCGCCGTCCCAGTTAGCGCAGACACGCCGGAGTCGATCACCGTGCAGGCGCAAAGAGATCGCGAGAAACTTAGACACGATATGGATTTATTTGTCTCGAGTGTGATTGTACCGCCTCTCAACTATGGCGATTCGCTCTGACGTTGGAAGGCCGAAGTCTGCCCTCTTGTAGCCGGGCTGAGTAAAGAGCAGGACGAGTATGTCCTTTTTCGTATTTCACAAATCGCTAGAAGAGTTGGTGCGCCTCTCGGCTCCGAGACATGCAAGCAGAATTTCTACATGATTGTGGCCGATGATCCCGCGCGGATGTTGAACAAGTGGTGGAAGCGTAGTCCCGACCTATTCGGCGGTGAACAGGGTGCAAAGGTAAAGCAATTTCTTGATACACCTCGACCCATACGCGTTTGGTATAACGCGGACACCCAAGGAGCCGACGGAAA
>Ga0210409_10006522_pt1 | contig 12118 bp, 12 predicted proteins | sample IncBWH17MmetaG_FD_161649 | JGI IMG/M metagenome (GOLD analysis project Ga0210409, IMG submission 161649) | Forest soil microbial communities from Barre Woods Harvard Forest LTER site, Petersham, Massachusetts, United States - Inc-BW-H-17-M | ecosystem: Environmental > Terrestrial > Soil >...
TTCTTTCGTCCGACGGCATGCGTATCGCTTACCTTTCAGGGAACCACCTTTTCACGCGCCGGCTCGACCAGGCGAGCGCGAACGAACTGCCGATCACGCCGGGCGGGACCAGCCCGTTCTTTTCCACCGATGGTCAGTGGATTGGTTTTGTCGCGGGAGGAAAGCTGAGAAAAATCTCGGTGGAAGGCGGCGCCGAGATCGCGTTGTGCGACGCGGCAGCCTCTTACACAGGCGCAGATTGGGGTGAGGACGGGAATATTATCGCGAGTCTGCGAGTCTCTGGTGGACTGTCGCAAGTCTCCTCCGCGGGCGGTACTCCCACTCCGGTCACCGAGCTTGAAGGAGAAGAACGCACCCATCGCTGGCCCCAGGTACTGCCCGGCGCCAAAAACGTCCTGTTCACCGCGTCGAATGCCACCGTCGGCTTTGATGACGCCAAAATTGAGGTGGTTACGCTTGCGGACCATCGCAGGAAGAACCTGGTGCGCGGAGGAACGTTTGGGCGCTATGTGGCTACGTCTGGTAGGAAGGGGTACCTGACTTATGTGAGCCGAGGAACGCTGTTCGCGGTTCGCTTCGACTTGGCGAAACTGGAGACCTCCGGCTCGCCCATACCCGTATTGCAGCAGGTTTCTTATTCCGCGATGTTTGGCTCCGCCAAGCTGAGCTTTTCGCGCACGGGAACGCTGATGTACCGGAGCCGCGAGATCGACGCCTCTCGGGTGGCCATTCAATGGATGGGTGCGGATGGTAAGTTGCAACCGCTGCTCGACAAACCCGGCCTCTTCGTAAATCCCCACTTCTCCCCCGATGGAGAGCATCTTGCGGTCGCGAACGATGACACTAAATCCGGGATATGGATCTACGACATTCGGCGCGACACGCTGTCCCCACTAACAGGCGAACGCAATGGAACGAACCCAGTGTGGACACCCGACGGCCGGTTCATTGTTTATCAGGCAGGGGATGGGATATCGTTCGCCCGCGCCGACGGCGGCAGCAAGGCCGAGCTTCTGGTCCAAAGCAAAGAATTTCGGAATCCCTCTGCCTTCTCGCCCGATGGCAGAACCCTGGCTTTCTATCAGTCTGGTGAGCGAGGGTTTGAACTCTGGACCCTGCCCGTGGAACGCGAGGGAGAGAAATTGAGGGCGGGAAAACCGGAGCTATTCCAGAGCACGAGTTTTGGGCACCGGGGTGCGAGCTTCTCCGCCGACGGACGCTGGATAGCCTACAGCTCGAACGAGTCGGGGAGTTCCCAAGTCTATGTGCGCGCTTTTCCGGACAAAGGCGGTCACTGGCAAGTCTCCAGCAACGGCGGAACCACGCCCATCTTTTCTCGAAACGGTAAGGAGCTGTTTTTCTTTGATCCCACGGACGATCAGATTATGGCGGCCAGCTACTCGGTAAAAGGCGACTCGTTCGTAGCGGAAAAGCCGTGGATATGGTCGAAACAGAGCGTGGCTCTGACCATGAGCGGCGGGGTCGGAGCCCAGTACGACCTGGCCCCCGACGGAAAGCGCATCGCCGTGGCAACCTACACCGGAGGCTCGCCTCAACAGGACGCGGGCCACGTGATCTTCCTCGAAAACTTCATCGACGAATTGCTGCGCAAGGAGCCGCTAACGGGCAATTAATCATCGTGTTCCAACCAAGCAAGTTGCGAAAACCTACCAACATGCCCGCATTAGACTCCTTTGCGAAGCGCCCTTCGGATTCCGGGAGGTTTGTCGGCTATACGGAAATAATCGTCGGACCACGCGACTAACTCCTGGTAAGCCTTAATCGGAAACTGGCCCGCTACCCGAAAATCGGGCGTCTTCCGGACAGAATTTGATCGTAAATCCCGCTTCTTTGGAAGCCGCGACTATCGGGAGTTACACCGCGGTGCACTGAAGAAAAAGTCTTCTGCAAGGCTAACAAACTGGCGACCGCGATGACAGTTTGCAGCTCCGGCCCACTACGCGAGTGCCAGATTCAAATTCTCGATGGCTTCGTCGATCTCCGCAGTGTTCTTGTAGCCGACAGTAACGCAATCGACGCCGGCATTCCTGAACGCAAATCTCATGGCCGCTTTGCGGTCCTCACGGTTGAACGTACCCTCACCCGCAAGTTTCATGCTGATGACGCCCATTCCTGCTTTGCGGGACTGCTGGACGTGAGTGACAACTTCGGGAACGTTGCCCAATCCGTCGGTGTTGTAATCCTCGGCGTCCATTCGGACGCCCTTGTGATTCATCCGGATCATGGCAACGTCGAGCCAGTTGTTTCCCGGGACTTGACGCAACGCCGGAAGCCCGTGAACTGACGCGCCGTGACTTACGATGGCTTTCCTAGATTGTGCCTCCAGAATTCCATCCTGCCACCGGATCGAGTCCGCCGGCCATGTCGCGGCATGTTGCCAGTGCAGCAGCATGATGTCGAAGTATTCGGTGTTCGCGAGTTTGCGCAGCTCGTCGAATTTCTCTTGCGGATTCACGCCTGGCCGCGTGGTCACCTTCGACATGATGCGATAGCTATCGCGTGGAATGCCCTGGAGGGCCACGCCGAGCATCCTGTGCATTTCGCTGTAAGACTCAGCGGTCTCGAAGAAGCGAATGCCGTTGTCGTACGCGTAGCGCACCAGCCTCGTAAACCCGTCTTGCCCCAAGTCGCGCTGCACCTGGCCGCTGAAGCTGCCCGTGCCAAACGCGAGTCGCGTCACCTTCACTCCGGATTTCCCTAGCGTTACCCAATCTGTCGCGGTCTGGCGCGCTGCGCTTAGCGGGAGGCCTCCGGTGACGGCAAGGGCGCCGGCTGCGAGCCCGGTTTTCAGGAATTCACGTCTGGTGTAGTGAGACACGGATGCACCTCGAATGGAGCGAATGATACAGCGAGCGCAATGGAGCGGAGAAGATGCTTCGTCGGGGGCCGACTGAGTATCCAAAGGCCATGACAGGACAATCGTAGTACGAAAATCGAATATCGGGTATACCGGATGTGTTGAATGCCAGCCGGGCCGAACACATGCGGGATCAGTCGGTTCCAAGTCTGTTGCTGGACTTTGAGAACATCACTGGATTCTTTACGAAGACGACACTCGAGTTTGAACTATCCAGGTGCTAGATGAAAATATCCCGCTCAATTTGGGTTTTGCTCGCAAATGGATCAGCGGTGTTCCTCATCTATCTAATGACTCTTCTCCGTTTCTCGGGACAGGACAATCGAAACAGAGCTTTATGGTTTCAGTTCGCGCTGAGGGCGATTGTTCCAATTCTCGGAATCCTTCTTGAGTTTGCCGGGTCACGATTCGCAAAGTGGGTGAATGTTGGCTATTTCACTCTTGTGGCCGTGGCGCTCTTCGGAATGAACTTCTTTGTCGGATATCACTTTCACATTCATCGCCAGTTCAATCGGTCGTGGATATTTCCGTTAGCTGCTGCTGGTGTGACTTATTTTCTGTACAGCAGTTGGTGGGTAGCCCCACCAGCGGAGCCAACGCGTGCCTAAACCCGCTGCGCCGACCTTGCCGGAAACCTGAGATTACAAGCCCGGTTTCGGCGGTTACCGCGCTAGCGGCTAGCTTGCTGAGATCTCGCCGAATTTTGTGCCGAGTTTCGCGGCACAATTTGTTATCCTGCGTCGCGTGAAACGTCCATTTCTGATTGATACCGATACAGCCTCCGATGATGCCGTTGCGCTGATCATGGCGCTGCGCTCTCCCCAAATCGAGGTTCTGGCTATCACAACTGTTGCCGGAAACGTGGATGTCCATCAAGCCAGCCGCAATGCGCTCTATACGGCGGAGCTTTGCGATTCGAAAGTGCCGGTGTTTGCAGGCGCGGAGCGACCACTGAAGCACGCGCATGTGAGCGCCTCATGGTTTCACGGACGCGATGGCCTGGGCGATCACGGTTACCCGCCGCCGCGGCGCGCTGCGGAAAAGCAGAGCGCAACAGATGCCATCATCGACACGATTGAATCTCACCCAGGCCTGGTCATGGTAACGCTCGGCCCGCTTACGAATGTTGCGCTCGCCTTGCAGAAGAAACCTGGCATCGCCTCGAAAGTGAGCCGCTGCGTGGTCATGGGAGGCGCGCCGTGCTGCGAGGGCAACGTCACTCCCGCGGCCGAATACAACATTTGGTGCGATCCGGAGGCGGCGCGCATCGTGGTGAGAAGTGGCCTTCCCATTGAACTTGTCGGCTGGCACCTTTGCCGCGGCAAAGCAGTACTGAATCCATCCGACATTCAGCAAGTTCTAAGTTTCGGAACAAGCGTTGCCAACTTTGCCATCGAGTGCAACAGCCGCGCGCTACAGGCTTTCCTCGAACAGTCTGGCGAGCACGGGATATCACTGCCGGATCCGGTCGCTATGGCCATCGCGTTGGATCCGTCTATGGTCACTTCGCAGTCAGAGCATTTCGTGGACGTCGAAACGGAGAGCGAACTCACCCGCGGCATGACCGTGGTTGATCGCCTAAACGTCGCGCATGACGAACGCAACCGCGACGTCTGGGCCTCAAGTCTCGCCGGGGGACACAAGGCGAAGGTCTTCTGGACCATCGACAACGCCCGCTGGAAACAAGCTCTTTACGCCGCTCTGATGAGATCCATACCCGCGATCAGCTGAGACAAAATGTCTATCGAGAATGCGCTCGTAAGCCTCATCGGAGAGCTGGAACAGGATCGTTCGCTGCACGAACCGCGGCATCTGCGTCAGCGTTTCGAGGCCCTCGATGCCCTTGATGCCTACCTTTCGGATGGGCAACCCCTCGGAACAGCACTTCATCGCCGGGCGAGGGCCATTTACGCTAAGTTGGAGTCTGTAAATTTCAGACTCTACGAGGCCATCCGTCGAGATATTCAGCGGGGTGCAGGCGGGGGCAGCCTGCTTGAGTGGATGACCGATGGGAATGGGGCAGCTAATCTCACGAATTCCAGAGGCTATGACCATCTGGACGACTTGATCAGCGGAGTCCTGCAGTTTGAAGAGCCGTCGGCGGAGATCGTCCAGTTAGAGTCAGAAATGGTGTCTTATCAGCCCACGCCCGCGCGCCATATCTTTGATCTCATCGGCCGAATAGCACTCGCGGAACGGGACTTCTTAATCGATCTTGGCTCCGGGCTGGGTCAAGTCACATTGATGGCTTCCATTTGCAGTGCTGCTAGCTGCACTGGGATCGAACTTGAGCCGTCCTATGTCAATTGTGCCCGGAAGAGCGCTCGGTCGCTAAACCTGAACAACGTGAGGTTTATCCAGGGAGACGCTCGAGAGGCGGATTTGTCCGTCGGAACGATATTCTATTTGTATACGTCCTTCACCGGTACCATCCTACGAGACGTGCTGAACTCGCTGCGACAGGAAGCCGTTAGGCGAGAGATTCGAATCTGCACGTTCGGCCCGTGCACGCGCGTCGTCGCCGAAGAGCAGTGGTTAAGCGCCATTGGAGCGTTAGAAACAGACAGAATCGCCATATTCCGCTCCCGCGATTAGACAAGTGCCACTCGCGACGGGAAATGGCCTGGATGGCTTGGCGTAGGGGCAGCATAAGTAGCGTTTAAAAAATGCGACCGCCCAGGACGGACTTCCCCGGGTTTCACTCTTTCTTTCCAAATTTCGCGTGAGCGGCTTCAATCAGCCACCGCTTTAACACCGTTAAATAGTGGGAATTTACATTCTGAAAGCCAACGCCCATGCCTTGGCTTGGGTGAGAGTAGAGCACGCTGCCTTGGGTCTCAAGAAATCTGCCCTCTTGGTAGACCTTGAGGATAACTTGGGTTCCAGTTGGCCGCGGATCGGGCATTTCCACGTAACACCCGTAAAGGCTCAGTTCAGTCACTCGCGCGGCGACGCCGGATTGCGCTCCTTTTTCAAGGACCTCGACCGTCGCAATGAAAGGATACCTGGGAGTTCGGCGCCTCTCGTCTTCCATGAATTCACCCCGGATGGCAGTTGCGGGATTCTATCGTTAGTTGGACAGGTTAGGGGCCAAAATAAAGGCCAAAATGGGGCGAAAGTAGGGGGGAAAGTGATGAGAAGGGTCGGGAGGGGTTGGCGGCTACGTAACTTCTACACTAATAAAAGGACTTACGTACTATTAGAATTTCCCGCCTTTCTGCCGATGATACGCGAGTATGCCCAACCTCTACTTTTGCCAGCCCCATGCGAAGAATCAGGGGATGCTGCGAGCAGTGCTTTCCATGAATGAATGCGAACGAGTGGTCAGCAAGCATCCCGTCACATTCTTTGGTGACAATTTTCCCAGCCTTTCCGAGGGAAAGACTGGCGCGGGTGATTTTGCTGTTCTGAAATTCGCCGCGGAAGAGACGGTGGGAGACTGGCGCCCCGGCTTTTACCGGCTCGACTCGGACCTGGTGGAACTAAACGATGCGCTGCGAGATCTGCAGCGATAGGTTCGAGTTTTCTGTCCTCTCATAGCCCTTTTTTGTAGTCGATGCTGCTCTGCGCGAACGGCTATCTCCACACATTTCCTGGATAACTCAAACAAAAGCCATATTTGATTCTCTGTTGAGCCGTGCGCCGTAGAGGGAAGCCCAAGGCTGTACGAGTTCTAGTTTGGAAATTATCGGGGGCTCGCTTGTGTGCGAATTCAGCAAGACGAGCGGTGAATCAGGCGCGAAACCGTTTCCTCTTTGGTGTCCAATTGCGAACAGATTTACGTCACGCACAGCAGAAAAATGGTATTGTTGTGATGCCTATCAGGTTCGACACACCGGGCATTCACACATTCAATTAAGAAGATCGCCGGAGAAATCATGGAATTAGTCGCCACACAAGAAGCACGGCCGTGGGAACGTCCCTTCTGGAAACCGGTACACGGCAAAGAAGGCGTCTTCGCATATCTCGTCCTGATTCATGGGCTCGCGATTGTCGGACTGATTCTGTTCCCACTTCCCAGCCTGAAAGTGGTTGGTTTGGCGCTCCTCTTCATTGCATTCGGAGGGCTTGGCACAACGGTCTGCTATCACCGGCTGCTGGCGCACAAGACGCTCAAAGTCAATAAGTTTATCGAACAGTTCCTCATTTTTTGGGCGGTTTTCAATGGCTCCGGCCATCCCGCGAGCTGGGTCGCCTACCATCGGCTTCATCATTCCGTGACGGACACGCCGGACGACATTTCCAGTCCAAAGCAAGGCGGATTCTGGTGGGCGCATATGCGCTGGTTGTATCAGACGCTGCCCGCGGATAAACACCGCTGGGCTCCCGAATTGACGCGTGGCATGTATACCGCGTGGGGCTGGCTTGAATCTCCAGTGATCATACTTTCGATCTTCTCCGGATTCCTGCTCGGTTTTGGTTGGATGGGTTTCTTTTGGATCGGCGCGATTCGTTTGGTCTACACCTTGCACATGCAATGTTTCGTCAATAGCCTCACGCATCTCGGACATGCCAAAGAGGGCATCGAGGACTCCAGCATGAACGTATGGTGGCTTGGCCCCTTCCAAATTACCGCCTGGGGCGAAAATTGGCACGCGAACCATCATTCGCACGCCGGCTCGGCGCGCCTCGGCTTGCGCTGGTGGCAAACGGATATCGGCTGGTACTTCATCTGGACGCTTGAGCGCGTCGGCTTGGCGCACAGCGTCAAGCGCCCGCGTATTTCCTAGTTAGCCGTTAGTTTCGTCTCGCCGGAAACACACTCGCCGCGATGTTATGATGGCGGAGTGTACGCACAGAAATTCAAAGTAAACGTAGTCATTCGCGGCGAGAGCCGTGCCTGCCCGCTCGATTGGCTCGATCAATTCTGCATGCGCAATTTCACGAATTCCGCGGATTTTGACGACACGCTTCCTGTGGCGGATGGCCAAGTAGAAGCCAGCTTCCGCTTGACGCCTGAGCGCTTTGCCGAAGGCCTCGGCGCTTGGCTTACGCAGCGTGGCAAAGGCGAGGGTGAGCCTGTGGTCGTGCAGGTCACGCCGGAATAGTCCGCAGCAAACACTTGAACCGAAATCGTGGCCGGCTAGTTACGGTTGCTAGGCTGCTGAGTCGCGCTTTTCGCTGCTGATGGCTGCACGAATTTCAGGCAGAGCTGCCAAAGTGGCTGCGGCACCGGCTGCGACCATGCTCGGCGTCTTGGTGAAATCATCCCAAACAAAGGGTTTTACGTCGGGCTCAATAATGACGTCAGCTTGCTGCCGCCATGTGAGATCGGTGTGCCTCTGGATAATGTTAAAGGAACGGCTCAGCACATCGGTGAAAGTGCGAGGCTGTTCGAGGTTGCCGGCTTCGAGATAAACGGCGATCACGACGTCTGCTCCCAGAAGCAGTGCGCCCTCTACGGGAACAGGTGAAGTCAGAAATCCATCCACCAAAGTACGGCCTTCGTATTGAATGGGTACAAAGAGGCCCGGATAGGCGCAGGAAGCGCGCAGTGGGAGACCGACTGGACCTCGCGTGTAATAGACGGAGACGCCCGCGTTGATGTCCGTCGTGGCGATCGCCAGGGGAATAGCCATCTCCTCGAAAGTCTTCACGCGAGTGAACTGGGCCAGAAATTTTTCCAGGCGTTGATTGGTGGCGAGGCCCAACCAGGACGGCGTCCAGCGGCCGAAATCCGTGAAGCTGGTGGTCGAGCCGATGCGCTCCATCTCATCAAGTGGCGTGCCCGCGCAAAAAGCCGCGCCAATCAGAGCGCCAACGCTTGTGCCCGCGACAAAGTCGATGGGGATGCCGGCCTCGCGCAGGATGCGCAAGACGCCAATGTGGGCGATGCCGCGCGCAAATCCGCCCGCGAGCGCGAGGCCCACACGAGGACGCTCGGTCGATTTGCGCTCTTCGGGCCCGGCCAGAGAGAGCAGCCTTTCTTTGGCGGACTGGAGCCAGCCGATGGCGTCTGTCACTTTGCCGGGGCTCATTCTTACAATACTTTAACGCGGGCTTTGCGGCGGGGCCATAGTTCGTTTGACCAGGGGATGGCGGTTTTGTAACCTGTCCCCTCGTCTCAATATCCAAAAAGGGCTCCGGAAAAGGCAACCCATGAAACGTCGAATCGAGAAAGCAGCTGTGTTGGGCGCGGGAACCATGGGTTCGCGTATCGCCGCGCATTTGGCCAACGCCGGGCTGCCGTGCATCCTGCTGGACATTGTTCCGCCCGATTTAAAGCCTGGTGCACCCGCTGGAGACCGCAACAAGATCGTGCGCGCGGGGCTTGAAGCCGCGAAGAAATCTAAGCCTGCCGCGTTTTTCGTACCAGCGCTAGCGGAGAAAGTTTCCATCGGAAATTTTGAAGATGATTTGGCGCGCTGCGCAGAGGCGGACTGGATCATCGAAGTTGTGGCGGAAAACCTCGAAATCAAGCGGAATTTGTTGTCGCGCGTGGCGCAATTCCGCAAGCCCGGAGCGATTGTAACCACCAACACGTCCGGATTGCCGGTGCATTTGATCGCGGAATCTATGAGCGAAGAGTTTCAACAGCATTGGGCGGGCACGCATTTTTTCAATCCGCCGCGTTACATGAAATTGGTGGAAGTGATTCCCGGGCCGAAAACATCCAGCGAAGTGATCGAAACTCTCCACGAATTCTGTGACCGCAGGCTCGGCAAAGGCGTGGTGGTTGCGAAGGATACGCCAAACTTCATCGCCAACCGCATTGGAACATTTTCGATGATCAATGCCATTCGGCTTATGACCACGCTGGGGATGACGGTCGAAGAAGTGGACGCGTGTACGGGACCCGCGGTGGGGTGGCCGAAGTCGGCGACGTTTCGCACGGCCGATCTTGTCGGGTTGGACGTGCTGGTTCATGTGATCAAAAACATCTACGAGACCGCGCCAAACGATGAATCCCACGAAATGTACAAAGTCCCGCCGCTGATCGAAGAAATGGTCCGTCGCGGTTGGCTGGGCGACAAGACCGGGCAGGGCTTTTACAAAAAAGTGAAAGGCGAGGGCGAAAAAGAAATTCTGACGCTGGACATCAACACCGTGGAGTACCGGCCGCGGCAGAAAGCGAAGTTTGCTTCGCTCGAAATGGGAAAAGCGATCGAGGACACGCGAGAGCGTCTGCGCGCGCTGGTTGGCCCGATACTCGAAGGTCAAAAAGGCGACAAAGCCCAGCAGTTCATCTGGGGCGGCCTATCGGAGATGTGCCTCTACGCAGCGCGGCGCGTGCCGGAAATTTCAGACAGCGTTGTGGATGTGGACCACGCATTGCAGTGGGGATTCGCGTGGGAGATGGGACCGTTTGAAATGATGGACGCGATCGGCGTGAAAGCCTTCGCCGCGCAGGTACAGAAAGAAGGGCGAACGCTTCCGCCTGCGATCGAAAAGGTTTTATCCAGCGGCAGAAAAGGATTTTACGAATCGGAGAAAGGCAAGACGACGGTCTTTGATGTCACCTCCAGCACGGCAAAACCGCTCGAAACACCGCCGGGTATCATCATTCTAAAATCGCAAAAAGAAGCGGGCCGCGAAATCGAGCGCAACTCCGGCGCGAGTCTGATCGACCTGGGCGATGGCGTGGTGTGTTGCGAATTCCACGCGAAGATGAACGCTATCGGCGCGGACCTGATGTCCATGCTGCACAAGGGGTTGAAGCGGCTGGACTCGGAGTTCGACGCCATGGTCATCGCCAACCAAGCTGTGAATTTTTCCGTTGGCGCGAACGTCATGCTCATGCTCGTCGCCGCGCAGGAGCAGGAGTGGGACGAGCTGCACATGGCCGTGAAGCAATTTCAAAACGTGAACCTCGGATTGAAATATGCGCCGAAGCCGGTCGTTGCGGCCCCGCAAGGCATGGCGCTCGGCGGAGGATGCGAAATCGGCCTGCACGCTGCAAGAATTCAAGCAGCCGCGGAAGCGTATATCGGTCTGGTTGAAGTTGGCGTAGGTTTGATTCCCGGCGGCGGCGGAACGAAGGAGATGCTCATCCGCGCGAATGAGCATGCGGCGGGCGGCGAAGATTTGGATCTGTTTCACGCAATGAAGCCGGTGTTCGAAACGATTGCCACGGCCAAAGTGGGGACCAGCGCTGAAGACAGCCGAGCGCTTGGGTTTTTGCGGCGCGAAGACGGCGTCTCCATGAACCGCGACCGCCTCGTGGGCGACGCCAAAGAAGCCGCACTGGCCTTGGTGCGCGCAGGATACAAGCCGCCCGCAGCGAGTTGGCAAGAAGGGGCGCAGACCACGCAAATCAAAGTGCTCGGTGAACAATTCTTGGCAGGCGCAAAGTTGGTGATCCACATGATGCAGCGCGGCGGCTACATCACCGACTACGACGCGCACGTGGGACGCAAGCTCGCGAACATCCTCGCAGGCGGCCCGCTGACCTCGCCGCAATTCGTCAGCGAGCAGTACGTACTGGACCTCGAACGCGAAGCCTTCGTTTCCCTCTGCGGAGAAAAGAAAACCCAGGAACGTATGGCGTTCACTTTGAAAACAGGCAAGCCGCTAAGGAATTAGGCCAGGGCCTCCTTCAGCGGGATTGCCTCAGTGACGATCCCAGCCTATGATTGTTGTTGGATATGGCAAACACTACAGTTTCCGCCCGGAATGCCGAAGGTGAGATCACATTGAGCGCGCAGGTGTGGAAGGAAGGCACTAACTTCATCTCCTACTCTCCAGAACTGGATATTTCCAGCTGCGGCAAAACGGCTGCACAAGCCAAGTCCCGTTTGCGCCAAGCGGTTTCCCTCTTCATCGAAGAGGCTGCCCGCATGGGAACACTGGCCACGATACTGGAAGAATCTGGATTTGAACGCCGAGGCAAGACCTACAGGCCGCGGCCAGTTCTCGCTCGCGAAAAAATGAAGCTCGCCCTTCCCGCCGCCTAGCGGGTTGTTCGATGTCGCGAATCGTCCCCATCCACTATCGCAAATTGGTCCGCGTTCTTGAGACGGAGGGATTCACTTTCGTGCGCGAGCGAGGAGACCACATGATCTTCACTAAGAGCGGAATCCTGCGGCCAATTGTCGTGCCGCGCTATGATGCACTCCCGGTATTCATCATAAAGAACGTACCGAGGACCGCCCAAGTCAGTCGCGAGAGGTACCTGGAACTTATGGATCGGCTCTAGCTTTCACCAACAACAGACAGCACTACGCCACTGGCACCGAGAAGTGTTCGTGCGCAATGCGCAGTTTGCCAGAGGCGTCTCGGTGCATGACGTGCGTCGCCCGC
>Ga0210409_10006523_pt1 | contig 12118 bp, 10 predicted proteins | sample IncBWH17MmetaG_FD_161649 | JGI IMG/M metagenome (GOLD analysis project Ga0210409, IMG submission 161649) | Forest soil microbial communities from Barre Woods Harvard Forest LTER site, Petersham, Massachusetts, United States - Inc-BW-H-17-M | ecosystem: Environmental > Terrestrial > Soil >...
CGACGCTCGGCCGAACGTGTAGGAGGAGAACGCCGAATCGTCGAGGCCCGGCTGGCCTTCGGCGTACTGGCCGGGCTGCAGGAAGTCGCAGACCGACAGCAGCATCCGGCGGTGGCTCGAGTTCGCTTCGATCGCGGCATGAAAGGCCGCGTAGGCGGCGGCCGGCTTGAGGTGATCTTCGGCCCCCCCACAGAAGTCGACCTTGACCGCGTCGAACCCCCATGCTGCGAACGTGTCGACGTCCTGCTGGTAGTGGCGATAGCTGCCCTGTCCCGCGCCTCCGCATCCGTCCATGCCGGCGTCCGTGTAGAGCCCCACCTGCAGGCCCGCCGCGTGCAGCGTGCGCGTGAGCCATGCCATGCCGTGCGGCCACTGCGCCCGGCTCACGAGGATCTGACCGCCGGGATCGCGCGCGCCGTGCCACCAGCCGACGTCGAGCCACACGTAGCGGTACCCCTGACGCGCGAGTCCCAGCGAGATCAGCTCGCTCGCCTGCCTCAGCACCGTGGACTCGCTGAAGCGCGCGCCGAAGGCGAAGTAGCTGTCCCAACCCATGTAGGGGGTGGGAGCGAGCACGCTCGCGATCCCCGCCCGCGGGTCGTGAGCGTGACCAGCGTCTGCTGCGGCCGCCGGGCCAGGCGTGAGAGTGGCCGGCCCGGCGAGCGCGGCGAGCAGTGCGAGCACGGCTGCCAGCGCGACGGCGCGCCGCTGCCGGCCAGCCGCGGGGCGCCGCCGCGAGCTAGCCGCGGGGAGCCGTGGCATGCCGGGCGCCGGCGCGGCGGGTCGCACCGAGTTCGAGGGTCTGTTCGGAGAGGGCGGATTCGATCACGCCGATCACCGTGCCGCTGACGATGACCCGCACGGCCATCCTGTGACGGCTTGCGAGCAGGCGGCGAGCGGCTGCGTTCAGCAGCAGCGAGACGCTCGCGTGCTGACGCGGGGCCAGGCGCGCATGCACGATTCCGAAGGTCACCGTGACGCGCCGCACTCCGCCGGTATGCGCCGAAGGCCGCCGAGGCGAGCGCGCCGTGATCGCAACGATCCGCCCGGCGCGAATCGTCTCCACGGCCGTCACTCGCAACGTCAGCCGGCAGCCGCTGAGAGCGAGCGGCGAGCAGGTGACCGGGACGCTCACCCGCGGACCCCTCGCGTGCGCGCGGCCGACGAGTGTCTCTCCGGTCGAGGCCGGCACCCCCTGGACGGGGACGGTCACGAACGAGCTCCTGGCAGTTGCGCTGCCGCCGGCGTCCGTGGCGGTGACCTGGCACTGGAGGTGATGAGCGGTATCGGCGAACCTGACGACGTAGCTCGTGCCCGTCGCGCCGGGAATCGGCCGCAGGTCTCGCAACCACTGATAGCTCAGCTGCGCCGTGGCGCCCGAGGTGACGCCCGAGTGGCACGTGAGCCGCTGGCCGACCGCCGGAGTGCCGGAGATGGAAGGGTGCGGGTAGACGAGGGGAACCTGCGTCGAGACGGCCGTCGTGAAGGTCACGTCCGGGCTCACGGCGCTACCGACGGCGCTCGATGCGAGGAGGCGGTAGTGATACGTGCGGTTGGGTGCGAGGCCAGTGATCTGGCCGTTCACGGCCTGCGCGCCGCCGGCGGGAGATGGAGTCGGTTCGCACGGCGCGCTCTGTCCGTAGGAGGTGCTCGTCCCATATTCGAACGTACACGTCAGCAGGATCGCGTCGTTGGGTTCGACCGAGCCCGACAGCGTCGCCGTCGTGGCCGTCACTTCGGCGGGCGTGGCCGTCACCACAGCGGGCGCTCGCACGCGGGCGGTGAGCGCATGCCCGGAGGCGTCGACGGCCAGACAGAAGCCGCCCGGCAGGCATGAGACTCCGGCGAGCGCGCCGCCGGGGCGGGTTTCCATCCACGTCGGCAGAGGAGCGCCGGGGTCATCGCTTGCCTGGGCCTCACCGTGAGCGCCGACCGCGACGCACAGGCTGGTGTCGGCGCATGAGACGGCCGTGAGGCCTCCCCCGGAGTCGACCGGCGTCGAGCTCCAGGTCGGCGCGGAGGCCGTCGGGTCAGCGCTTGCAAAAGCATTGCCGCCGCTGTCCACGGCCACACAGCCGTGCGATGGCGTGCACGAGACCCCGCTGAGCCCTCCCGCCGGGTCGATCGCGCGCGGCCGCCAGGCTCCCGCGCCGCCGGTCGGGTTGCTGGCCGCCAACGCGTTGCCGGCCGCGTCCACGGCGATGCACCCCGACGCGTCGCAGGACACGCCACGCAGCGGGGAGGCGTCTTTGTACTGCACCGGCCAGCTCGCCGCGGGCGAGGCGGGATTGGAGCTCGCCAGCACGTCTCCGGCTGCATCGATGGCGACGCACAGCGACGGGCTCGCGCAGGCGATCCCGGTGAGCGTCGTGCCGCCGGCGATCGACTGCGGGGGAGACCAGCCACCGGCAGCCGGGTTGGTCGAGGCCAGCACCCGCCCGAGTTCGTCGGCCGCGACGCACATGCTGGGGGAGACGCAGGAGATCGAGGAGAGCGACTGGCCTTTGTCGACGTTCACCGTCGCCCAGTGCGCTTCCAACGAGGTCGGGTCGCTGGAGGTGAGCGCGTTCCCCGAGCGATCGACGGCGACGCACAGGGATTCCGAGGCACACGAGATGGCGCTCGGCTGCCCGGAGCCGTCGATCGTGCTCGCCGACCAGCTGAGCGCGGGCGCGCCGGCGGCGGGCGCCGGTGCCAGCCAGCCGGCGCCGAGCGACAGGAGCGCGAGCGCGCAGGCGCCCCTCCCCAGGGCCCTGTGCCGTCGGAGAGCCCGCGTCAGCCTGCGACGGGCGCTGCGGCGATCGCTGTGGTCGGGCTCTCTCTGCAAACGTTGCTCCGGCTGTCGCGGGACCTGCCTGGTGGGTTGGAACGCCCTACAGAGTTCCGAGTTGCGCTCGCCGGGGCGCCTTCAGCGTGCCCGCCGGCCGCTCACGTGAGCTTCCAGGCTCGAGCATGCGGCCAGTCTCCCGCACCTGGGCCGCGATGTCCATGGCGCGGGCGGCTCAGGCGCCCGCTCTCGACGCGTGCTGTCCGGCGACGGAGGCGCGCTCCTCTGCCGCGGCCTCGGGCATCAGCGCAACAGCCGCGATCAAAAAGCACACTCCGCCGAGAGCCGTGCCGGCGTTCGCGATCCGCGCGCTCAGCGGCTCGCCGCTGGAGGGCTCGAGCAGCGACGCGACGGCCGCGGCGCCGAACGCGATCGAGCCGAGCAGGTTGAGCACGGCGATCCGCCACGGCAGCGAACGCCAGTGCAGGCAGAACCAGCGATGACAGACCTCGCCGTAGGCAAGTGTGCTGGACACGAGAAAGCAGACGGAGCCGAAGGCGTCGGGAGCCCAGACGCGCCTGTTGCTCTGGCTCGTGCTGAGGCCATGTTTCATCGCGGCGAAGGTGCTGATGTTGAAGAAGATCGTTCCCGCGAGCTGCGTCGATGAGGCCAGCCAATCGATCCGCTCCGGCTCCCACGAGGCCCGTCGCAGGCGAGGCCGTCGTGCCTTCGGCCCGACGAGACGCACGACGTTGACCGCCTCCAGGTACTGCAGGCAGGCGGCTGCGGTGAACAGGATCGAGCCGGCGAAGAACGTCACGTCGATGCCCGGACGCGGGCTCGACGCCCACTGCGCGGCGATGGCCGCAGCGGCGAAGCACAGCGACCCGAGCGCGAACAGCACGCTCATCCACCAGCCACGCCGCCTTGGACGCCACCAGACGCTCACGGCGATCTGGTCCGGGTGCGGTCGGGCGTGTCGATCTCAGCGGAACCGAGCATCGTGGAGCTCGCCCACAGTAATGCGCAAAGCAGCCCGGACATCACCCGATTCAGGCGACGCCTCGCTCTCCGGGCGGATGTACGTTGCCTGCAGACCGCGGGCGACTGCCCCTTCGCTGCCGTCGAAAGGAGACGCGATGTGTCGATGGATGGCATGGCACGGGCAGTCGGTGCTGCTCGAGGAGCTGCTCTTCAAGCCGACGCACGGGCTGATCGACCAGAGCCTGCATTCCCGGATGGGCGCGGAGACCACGAACGGAGACGGCTTCGGGGTGGGCTGGTACGGGACCGGGGAGGGTCCCGGCGTGTATCACAGCGTCTCGCCAGCCTGGGGAGACGTGAACCTGCGACATCTCGCCGGTCACATCGAGTCGCCGTTGTTCCTCGCGCACGTGCGGGCGACGTCGGGCACCGCTGTGCAGGAGACCAACTGCCACCCCTACGTTCACGGCCGCTGGCTGTTCGTGCACAACGGCCTGATCAACGAGTTCCGCGCGCTGCGGCGTGAGCTCGCGCTCGCGGTGGCGCCGGAGCGGTTCACCGACATCGAGGGATCGACCGACTCGGAGCTCATGTTTCACCTGGCGCTGAGCAACGGCCTCGAAGATGAACCGATCTCCGCGCTCGAGCGCACCATAGGCATCGTCGAGGCGGCGGCCGACAGACACGGGGTCGAGCGTGCGGTTCAGGCGAGCATCGGGGTGAGCGACGGGAACCGCCTGTGGGCCGTGCGCTACTCCACGGAGGGCAAGTCGCGAACGCTCTATGCGTCGGCCGACGCGCACGCCATCAAGCAGCTGCACCCCGAGAATCCGCGCCTGCAGCTGCTGCGCGACGAGGACCGTCTCATCGTCTCCGAGCCGATCGCGGACCTGCCGGGCGCATGGCACGAGATACCCGAGGCGACCTCATTCACCGTGTTGCCCGGAGGTGGACACCAGCAGCGGCCGTTCAGCCCGCTCGCCGCCTGAGCGAGGCTACTCGAGCGCCGCGAGCGGCTCGGCTGGCGCCTGTGCCTGGCGCTCGGTGGCCTCGGCCAGCGCCGGCCGTGCCGGGAGCAGTGCCAGGGCCATCACGGCACCGGCGGCGGCCACGCCGGCGGCGAGCAGGTTGGCGGCGCTGAAACCGTGGAAGAAGGCGGACTTCGCGGCTTCGTGGACGATCTTGCCGACTGCCGGGTGCCCGGCGTGGGCGAGCCCGTCGGCGACGCCAAGCGCTGCGCCGACCGACTCGTGCGCGGCGTTGGCGAGCGACCCCGGGAGCGCAGGCAGCGAGTGGTTCAGCCGGCTCGTATACAGCGACGCGTACACGCTTCCGATCACGGCGACGCCCAGGGTTCCCCCGAGCAGGCGCGTCGCGTCGTTCACGGCCGAGCCCACGCCGGCCTTTGCCATGGGCACGACACCCATGATCGCCTCGGTGGCCGGGGCGCTCGTGAACCCCATGCCGGTGCCGAAGATCACCATCTGCAGCGCGATCGTGCCGTAGGGGGTGGCGGCGCCGGAGGTCGAGACCCATGCGTAGAAGCCGGCCATCATCAGCAGGCCGGATGCGACTACGAGCTTCGTGCTGAAGCGCACCGCGAGCTTCGTGCCCAGCACCGAGCTGACGCCCACGGCGCTCGCCACGGGGAGCAGGTGCACACCCGTCGAGAGCGGCCCGTAGCCTTTGAAGAACTGGAAGTACTGGGTGATCAGGAAGATGAACCCGAAGAGCGCGAAGAACGCGATCGTCACCGAGCCGCTCGCCGCCGTGAACCGCGGGTTCCTGAACAGGCCGATGTCGAGCATCGGCGCCGGCACCCGGCGCTCCCACGCCACGAAGAGGGCGAACAGCAGGGCCGCCACCGCGAAGCCGGCGAGGCTGCGGGCACTGCCCCAGCCGTGGTTGGGGGCCTCGATGATCGTGTAGATCAGAAGCGCCATGGCGGCCGCCGACAGAGCCAGGCCCGCGCGGTCGATCCTGCCGGCGCTCGGGTCGCGGGAGCTCGGCACGCTGACGGCCACCAGCCCTGCCCCGAGCGCCGCGACCGGCACCATCGCGACGAAGATGCTCGACCACGAGAAGCGCTCGAGCAGCCAGCCGCCGAAGATCGGTCCGGTCGCGATCGCGATCCCGGCCGTCGCGCCCCACAGGCCGATCGCGCGGGCACGCTCGGCGCGGTCGACGAACACGTTGGAGATGATCGAGAGCGTGGCCGGGAACACCATCGCGGCGCCGAGTCCCATGACGCAGCGGGCCGCGATCAGCTGTCCCGGCGTGCTCGTCAGCGCCCCTGCCGCGCTGCCGAGGCCGAAGACGGTCAGGCCCGCCAGCAGCATCCCCTTGCGGCCGAAGCGGTCGGAGAGGCTGCCGCAGCCCAGCAGGAGCGCTGCGAACACGAGGTTGTAGGCGTCGACGATCCACTGCAGCTGCGCGTTCGACGCGTGCAGCTCGCGCACGAGCGTCGGCAGCGCGACGTTGACGATCGTCGTGTCGAGGTTGATCGCGAACGCGGCGAGCAGCAGCGAGGCGAGGATCAGGGGCCTGTTGCGCACGGTACGCAGTTCTAAACCATCAAGACAAGAAAGTCAAGCGACTAGACAAATGAGTCAAGCGACGTTAGACTGAGAGTGTGCGCACGTACAGCCAGTACTGCTCGCTCGCCAAGGCGCTCGACCTGCTCGGGGACCGCTGGACGCTGCTGATCGTCCGCGAGCTCTACCTGCGGGGGCCCTGCCGGTACACCGACCTGCGGGGAGGTCTGCCGGGAATCGCCACGAACCTGCTTGCCGACCGGCTGCGCGAGCTCGAGGCCGCGGGCGTGGTCGCCCGCGAGGAGGCCGCTCCTCCGATCGCCACCGCGCTGTTCAGCCTCACGCCGCGCGGCGAGGAGCTGAAGGAGCCGCTCTTCGCCCTCGGACGCTGGGGCATTCCCCTGATGGCAGACGGCCCCGCCGCGGGCGACACGTTCCGCAACGTCTGGATGACGATGCCGACCGAGCTCTTCCTGCGCGACCGCACGCCCGAGGGCCCGCCCGTCACGATCGAGCTGCACACGGGCGAGGAGCCCATGCTGATCGAGACGGTCGACGGGGAGGTGCGCGCGCGCCCCGGCTCGATCGATCAGCCCGACGCCATGCTGACCGGCACACCGCATCTGATCCTCGCGGTGATCAGCGGCGGACTGGGCCTCGCCGAGGCCGAGGCGCGTGGGCTGCGCCTCGAGGGCAGCCGCGAGAGCGTCATGCGCCTGCTGCCGGCAGACGACGGTGGGCCGGTGGGCGCGGCTGCAACCGCCTGAGCGGACGCAGCCACGCCGGCCATGCGACCCAGCGGCGTGCTCAGGCCGCGGAGGTCGCGTCGAGGAAGCCGTACACGTCCCGCACCCTGCCGCCGTCGGTGACGATCACGTCGAAGCCCACGTACTTGGGATCGGGATCGCCGGCGGGACCGGCGTGCCATTGAAAGCGCGCCTGGTTGTGGTGCGCGTCGATCGGCCCGCCGAGCCTGAACTCGAAGCCGGGGAAGCGCTCCTGCGTCGAGGCGATGAACGCGTCGATCTGATCAGGTCCCCGAAGCTCCACGTGCGGATCGGTGTACGTGCCATCCGCGCTGTAGAGCGCCGAGATCTCGGCGCGCCGGCGAGCGGCGTCAGCCTCGTTGAAGGTGGCGAGGTAGCGGTCGACGATTTCCTGGATATCAGCCATCTTGGGCCTCCTGTGTCGTTTGCTCCACCAGGGTGCCCTGCACGGCGAGGCTTGTCGATTACCCCAGAGGTCATCACCCGGCGCCGGCGTGGGCGCAGGCCGTTAGACCAGCCCCAGGCGACGGATGGTGCCAGGGCTGCTGACCGTGCGATCGCGGCCGAGACGCTTGGCCTGGTACAGCGCCTGGTCGGCTTGCGCGAGCAGATCCACCGGAGTCGCGTCCGCGGGCGAGGCGGTCGCCACACCGGCCGAGCACGACAGCGTGGCGTGCTCGACGGGGACCCTCGCGATCGCGCTGCGGGCGCGCTCAGCCGTGTCGTAGGCGGTGTCGGCGTCGGCGTCGGGCAGGAGGATCGCGAACTCCTCTCCGCCCATGCGTGCCACTGCATCGTGCGCTCGGACCGATCGGCGCAGGGCATCGGCCACCGCCAGCAGGACCTGATCGCCCTGGAGATGGCCGTGAGCGTCATTGATCACCTTGAAGTGGTCGAGGTCCAGCATCACGATCGACACCTCGCTCTCCACACGCCCCGCGCGTCCGAACTCCGCCGCGCATGCGCGATAGAAGGCGCGCTGGTTGGCCAGTCCCGTGAGTGGATCCTCGGAGGCCTGACGTTCCAGGCGGGTGACGAGCCGGGCGTTGGACAGCGCGATCGCGGCGTGTTTGGCGTAGGCGGAGAGCGCGGCCGCATCACCCGGAAGGAAGACGGTGGAGCCGTGCGCCATCGCGGCCAACACCCCGAGCAGCGTGTCGCGGAAGACGAGCGGCGCCGCGCACATCGAGCCCAACGGCATTCGCTCGTCGCGCGGCAGCGCAGCAAGGCATGGGTCGGTGGTCAGGTCATCGACCACGACGGTGCCGCGCTCGAGCAGCGTCTCACGATGCTCGTCGGCCCACGACTCCAGAGCGGTGAGCGACGACCTGGGGATCCCCGAGTGCCGGTCGGCACGCACCCTGTCAGCGTCGGCGAGCAGCAGCGCGAACTCCTTGCCACCCACTGCGGTCTGCGCCTTCGCGGTGATCTGGTCGAGAACCTCGTCGAGGCGCAGGTCTGAGGACAGATCGTCGAGCGAGGACAGCACGCGCCTCGCGGCGTCGTCCTGCTCGCCCACGCGCTGCTCGAGCACGCGCACTCGTCGAGTCATGAATCGCGCGGCCAGCCCGGCGACGCCGAGCTCCCCGGCCACCAGCACGCCGGCCGCGAGGGGGACGAGCGCGGGGTCTGTCAGGGCGCCGGCGGCTGCCAGGGCGCCGGCGCCGGCCGCGAACGCCACGGCGACACGCCTGAATCCCTGAGTGCCTGCGGCCCAGTGGATCTCGAACTCGCAGCACGGGTCCCCGCGAGCACCGCACACGGGGTGCGCGACGCGTGCGGGCGGCAGCCCGAACAGCTGGGGGACCGTGGCGAGCAGTCCCTTCGTGTAGTCGCAGTCGTAGCGGTGATAGCCGACGCCGGCCAGGTCGGAAAAGCGCATACGCACCCACTCGGCGCCGCTGTCGAGCACGACGAGCTGGTGGGCCCAGTTGAACTTGGAGTTGGCCCGAACGACGTTGCCGTAGACGAAGCCGGGGGTGCCGAGAGCGCGCAGGGCGCGCTTCAGGCCCATGGCGACCGAAACGTCGAGCGCCGCCCCGCCGACGTGCTCGGCGACGTGCGGGTCCGCCAGCACCTCCTCCGCCGCGCTCCACAGCGCGAGCTTGGTGTCATAGGAGAACCAGAAGTTCTCGTCGCGCAGACGCTCCTCGACCTCAGAGAGACCGGCTGTGGCGAGCAACCGTTTGACCGCCTGCCCGCCGGCTTCGCGCTCGACGTAGGCGAGGATCAGGCGCGATGTAAGGCCGGAGCCGGCGTGCTCACGCCTCCACGTCGAGGAGACCCCGACGCCGCCCGATCCAGCATTCCCGGTTCCGGCAAGCACGGCCATATCGCCCCGTATCGGCGCAGCGGCTCGTCGGGTGAAACGCCATGGACTCCGAGTAGGCCAAAGGCCCAGCCGAGGTCGCGGGGCTTGTGGGCAGGTGCTTCGACGGGCGGCCCATCGCCCACAGGCGTCACGGCGCTAGGCGTCTCGTCCTCGCGACCCCAGCGCGCGACCGTCGCCCGCAGCGCAGGGACGGCTGCGATCGCGACGGGCGAGGGGAGCCACACGGCGACGGCGCGATAGGCGAGCACGGACGGTATGGCCTGCTCCGCGGGTACGCCGAACGCGATCAGCACACCGGTCATTCCCGCGCTGACCGACCCGGGGATCGGGAGCGTGTTGGCGACCTGACCCACGAAGTAGGCGAGCGCCACCACGGGGACCACCGGCGCGGAGCCGAACGCGTGCAGCATCGCCCACACGACCGCCGCGTCGAACACCCAATAGGCGATCGCGCCCGCCAACCGCGGGTCGCCGCAGCGGAGAAGCCGGCAGGCGTCGCGGACCGCGTCGCCTATCAACCGCGTTGCGGCTGCTAGCCGCGAGCGGCGGTCGCCTGGACTGCCATCGAGACCATCGTCGATCTCCGGCTCGCCGCCGCGAGTAGACGCGAGCAGGAGACAGAGCGCAACGCCGAGCGTCGCGCCGAGAGCCGGGAACGCGCTCAGTGCGACCGGGCCGCTGCTGCCCACGATGCCGAGCGCCAGCACCGTCCCCGCGAGGACGATCGAGAGGAGAAAGACGGAGTAGAGCGCGACCAGGAAGACGAGCAGCGTCCGCGCTGCCTTTCTCGGCTCTAGACCCGCCCGCCTCAGTGCCCACAGCGTGACCGCCAGCCCTCCGGCGCCCGCCGTCGGGAGCAGCCGCGTGGCGGCGGCCCCCGCGAGCGTGATCTGGGCGCTCTCGCGTGCGCCGACGCGCGGCGTGGCGCGCCCGGCCACGAGCGAGAGCAGTCCCATGTAGCCGGCCAGCGAGATGAACTCGAAGGCGCCGCCGGCCGCGGCCCAGCCGGGGCTGACGCCCAGTCCCCGCCTCAGCCCGTCCGCAAGCGCACTGACACGGCCTCCGGCCAGGAGCACGACAGCCACCGTGGCGCCCGCGAGCAGCGCTGGGAGCACGAGCCGCCGAGGCAGCGCGCGAAGGTCCACGGCGGGAAGGGTGAACTCTGAGATGGTGGAATCGGGTGCGAGCATCCTCATCGGGTACGTCGTGGGTGCAGGCTTGGCTCACTTCTACACGCCCCCCAGAGCAACGGGTGTGACATGGGTCATACCGATGGCCTCCGGTTGGTGGGGCGGCCGTGGGTACCGTCACAGCGCGAGGATCAGGTCGCGGACGGCGGCGGGCTGTGAGAGGAAGGGGTGGTGGCCGGCGTCGAGTTCCACGACGCTCCCGGCGCGACCGGCGAACTTGCGCTGCAACGCGGCGGGGGTGCCCTTGTCCTCTGCGCAGACGAGGTACGTCGAGGGCACGTGCTGCCAGGCCGCTGACTGCACCGGCTGCTCGAGAACCGCCAGGCTCTGGCGGGCCGTCTTGTCCGTGGCCTCTCGCTGGATCTCCGGGTCGCAGTCCTGCAGGAACGTTTCAGCCAAGGCGTCCGGTCGGACCGTGAAGGTGCCGCCCTCGGGGTCGATGTCGAGGAAAGGGGCGGGCTCCTCCCCGCCGAACGAGGAGAGGCTCTGCCCGACGTTGGGCAGGTAGCTGGACACGAGCAGCAGATGGCGCACGGCCTCGACGCCCGCCGCTGCCTCCGCGGTGACGATCCCGCCGTAGCTGTGGGCAACCACCACGGTCGGCTCGTCGCTCGCGGTCAAGACTTGCCGGACCGCGGCGACGTCCTCCGCCAGCCCGGGTCCTTTTGCATCCGTCGGCTCACCCGTCTCGCCGCAACTCGGCAGCGCCGGGGCCTCGCTGGCGAGGCCCTGCTCGGCCAGCAGCTCAGCGGTTCGGTGCCACCACCACGGTCCGTCCTTCACGCATGCCCCGTGGACGAAAACGATCCTCATCATGACCTCCTCGCCGTGTCGATCTACCATCGAGCAACGATAGACGTAGCGATCGTTACGTGAAAAGATTGGGCGATGGGCAGACAGCGCCAACCAGAGATCAGGCAGCGCCTTCTCGACGCGTGCACCGACCACGCGCTCGAGCACGGGCTCCCGGACCGGCTTGGGCCGCTGGCCGCCGCCGCAGGCACGTCGAACCGGATGCTGATCTACCACTTCGGGACCCGTGACGGACTGCTCCGCGAGGTCCTCGGACAGGCCCGCCGGCGCCAGGTCGAGGCCTTCACCGACCTCATAAGCCTGCGACCCGACGAGCCCTACCCGACCACACTGGCCCGCGCCTGGTCCGCGATCTCCGGGCCGCAGGGCGAGCCCTACCTCCGCATGTTCGGCCGTCTGCACGACGCGGACGGAGAACCACTCTGGCCCGGCTTCCGGCGGACCGCGACGACCGACTGGCTCGCACCACTCGAGGAAGGCATGCGCAGTCTCGGCCGACCTGAGCTGGCGACCGTCGTGCTCGCCGTCATCCGCGGCCTGCTCACGGACCTCGACGCCACCGGCGACACCGCACGCACCGACCGGGCCTTCCACGACTTCCTCGCCACAATCGATGGCGCCGAGCACCTGAAGATGCCCCGTGCGGGACTCGAACCCGCCCCACCGGATTAAAAGTCCGGCGCTCTACCAGATGAGCTAACGGGGCCTGCGGCCGACAGTCTGGCAGACGG
>Ga0210409_10006524_pt1 | contig 12118 bp, 7 predicted proteins | sample IncBWH17MmetaG_FD_161649 | JGI IMG/M metagenome (GOLD analysis project Ga0210409, IMG submission 161649) | Forest soil microbial communities from Barre Woods Harvard Forest LTER site, Petersham, Massachusetts, United States - Inc-BW-H-17-M | ecosystem: Environmental > Terrestrial > Soil >...
GTCCTTGGCCAGCCATTGCAGCTTGTATTCATCGTCATCGGGGCGAAACCCCGCGAGTTCCGTGACACGAGAATAAAACCATCCAAGCGAATCGGGATACTTGAGCGATTCCAGCGGGCGAATTTCATCAGCTTCCCCGACGGCCAAGAGACCGGACTGCGCGTGGGCCCCTTCATCGAGGGTGAGAATGACGCTGTATTCGAAGCCGGAGGTGTAATACGTGCTGGCGGCGTGGCAGCGATGATGATCGAAACGCGTGGGTCGGGGACCGCCTCGCAAAAGCGTGAGGAGTTGTTCGCGAAAGGCGGCGTTAGATGGCTTTTTGGCGCCTTGCGTTTTCTTCGGACGAGAGGCTTCCGCAAGAGCGATAGCGCGGCAGTCGGAGAGTTTGAGATTGTTTTCTTCGAGGCAGCGCTGCAGGGCGAGACGGGGAACGTGGCTGGTTTCCTGCAGACGCGTCAGCTTTTCTTCCTCGAGGGCAAATCGTATGGTGTCGCCGTCCAGCAGGGCGACGGAGGCATCATGGCCGGGAGTGGAAATGCCCAGTATGTTCATGGTTGTGGAGTTTAGATGACGCTCGCAGCAGAAACGGGCGCGTCGAGCAGAATGAATTCGCCCGAGGAGCGCATTTGCACATGGACAAATTGATTAGGCGGAAGCAGTGCGGGCAGACGGAGAGAAATGTAGTTGGAGGTGAGGGCGGGCGTGGTCCGATCGTCTCGCTCAGGGTCGCGGCGAAGGGTTAGTGCGCGAAGCGTGCGACCGGATTGGGAGCGACGGAATGCGGTGATTTTTGCTTCGCAGAGGGCGCGCAATTCCCGGGCGCGATGTTTGATGACTTCGCCGGTGTTGGCATCGGGGAGTGTGGATGCCTTCGTGCCGGGACGCGAGGAGTACGAAAAAACGTGCAGATAGGCGAACGGGCGGTCTTGGATGAAGCGAAGGGTGGCTTCGTGGTCCTGTTGCACTTCCCCGGGAAAACCAGCGACGATATCTGCGCCGATGGCGGCGTGGGGAAGAACTTCGTGGATTAGCTCGACTCGGCGGGCGTAGTGTTCGGCGCGATACCAGCGGCGCATGGCCGCCAGGATGCGATCGGAGGCGGACTGCAGCGGCATGTGGAAATGCGGCGCGAGGCGATCCGTGGAGGCAAAAAGAGTGATGAGATCGCGGGTGACGTCCAGCGGTTCGATGGAGCTGATACGCAGATGCTCGACGGAGGTTTCGTCGAGAATGCGCCGGAGAAGATCTTCGAATTCGCAGCGGGGCGAGAGGTCGCGGCCGTAAGTACCGAGATTGATTCCGCTGAGAACGATTTCACGATAGCCGGAGTCGGCCAACTTCTGGATTTCCGCGATGACTGCGTGCGGAGGAAGGCTCCGCGACTTTCCACGAACGAAAGGAATTACGCAGAAGGAGCAGCGAGAATCGCAGCCATCCTGAATTTTCAGGGTCGGCCGGGTGTGATTCCCTTCTCCGCCGAGAACGGGAGCGACGAGGACGTCTTTCACCTGAAAGATATCACCGGTAAGAATTCTGTTGGCTGAAAGAGTGTCCGACTGGGGCAAAAGAGATGGATCGATTGACACTGAGAAGGAACGCAAGGGAGTGAGGGAAATCTCCGTGACCAAGTGTGGAATTTGCGGTTTGTGTGAATTGCCGACCACGAAGGAAACACCGGGTAGCGTCGCCAATTGTTCGGGAGCGCGCTGGGCGTAGCAGCCGGTGACAATGATGCGGCTCGCGGAGTTTGCGGCGTGGAATTTGCGGATGGCGTCGCGGGCCTGGGAATCGGCGGCGGCGGTGACGGTGCAGGTGTTGACGACAATAACGTCCGCGTCCGCGGAATCCGCGGAAGGCGAGAAGCCCCGCTCGCGCAGCTGCCGCTCGATAGCGGCACCATCGGCTTGCGTTGCGCGGCAGCCGAATTGCTCGATGTAGAAGGTGGTCATGCGGGTTGCGGAATCACCAAGGTATTAAATCACAGAGGATGAAGTTGCTCTAGTAACCAGTATTGCGCAGCGTGATGGGTGAGATCCTGAGGGGCGCACACTGCGCGCCCCTCAGGATGACAACGTTGTTTAGTGCTAGCCAGCGGGCACCGTTCTCTCGCTTGAATGGAGGATCGTTTTGCGTTTGGCGAGAGTCGCGACAGAACCGTAGACATAGATTCTGTGGGGGAGAAGAACTTTACGGAGCGGGGCGACACCAGTACAATCCCATGAACACTTATGAGCCATTCGCGGCGGAATCCTTCATCGCTCCAGGACCCCAAGGTTTCCGTCGTCATTCCGGTTTACAACGAGAAAGACACAATTTTCGAAATCTTGCGGCGGGTGCTGGACATTGACATGCGCAGAGAGGTCATCGTGGTGGACGACTGCTCCAAGGATGGCACGCGTGAGATTGTGCAGAACATGGCGGAGCGCCAGAGCAGGGGAGAGAGTAAAGTCCCAGCGACCGATGGCGGTGATTCCGTCGATTTGCGGGACGTGCGGTTCTTTTTTCAGGAGCAGAACCAGGGGAAAGGCGCAGCGCTGCGCCGAGGGTTCGCAGCCGCGACTGGCGATATCATTCTGGTTCAGGATGCCGACCTGGAGTACGACCCGCGCGATTATCCGAAATTGCTGGAGCCTATTCTGGACGGACGCGCGGATGTGGTGTATGGGTCGCGATTTCTGGGTGGACCGCAGCGGGTGCACTATTTCCGGCACTACGTGGCGAACAAAGTTCTGACGCTGCTTTCAGACATTTGCACCAACCTGAAACTGACGGACATGGAGACCTGTTACAAGGTTTTCCGGCGCGAGGTGTTGAAGGATATTCGGCTAAAATCAAACCGATTCGGATTCGAGCCAGAAATCACCGCGAAGATTGCAAAACATGAGTGGCGGATTTACGAGGTGCCGATCAGCTACGCAGGGCGGACGTACGAAGAGGGAAAGAAGATTACGTGGAAGGACGGCGTGCAGGCTTTGTGGTGCATCATCCGGTATACGGTTGCGGATTAACTGCGTGGCGTTGCAGATCGCAAAGGCGCCCGCCTTCCCTTCCTTCACCAGGACAAACAAAAGGCGGCCGATACACAATCTGGGTGGCTGAGTTTAGACCGTAAAGCGGCGGCTAGCCGCCGCATTCCAGACTAGGCCTGGGCCATGCGGCGTTGGAAGGTTAGGAGAATCAGGTCCGCGCGGCGGCGAACGCCAAATTTGCTGAGCAGGTTGGAGACGTGAAATTTCACGGTACGCTCGGCAATGTTGAGTTTGTTGGCGATTTCTTTGTTGGAAAGATTCTCGAGCAGTGAATCGAGGACTTCCTGTTCGCGGCGGCTCAGATTGGTGACTGAATCGGATTTCAAGCGGCGGCCCTGCGTGGTCAGGACAGAATCCACAAATCCAGAAAGTACCGCGCGAGGAACCCAGAATCCGCCATTGGCAACGAGCGGGAGTGCGCGGAAAAGCTGATCGCGGGCTTCGGCGTAGGTGAGAATGCCCTTCACCCCGAGGCGAAGCAGCGAGTAGCTGTTTGCTTCCGTAACCGCGTCACCCACTACGATCAATCGAGCGTCGGTGAAACGTTCCAGAATATTGGTTAACAGAGCGCCAGTCGCCTGACGTGCGGCGTGCGCGTCAATGACGTAGACCTGAGCCTTGGGAGGCTCAAAGTTGCGCAGATCCGGCGCGAGAGTGGATTCCAGTTGCTTGGAGATGACCTTAAACTGCGAGGCCTTCGCCAAGAGGCGTTCAAATTCGGTGAGCACCAAAGGGTGCGGCGATAGCAAACAAACAATAAGTTTCGGGGACATGCGTTTCGTAGCCACTGTACATGAGGGTAGAGAAACCTGCTTTGTGGGGCAAGGGCCTTGGGGACAGATGTTCACGAACTGTTACTGACGGAATGCGCATTGATTTCAGGGAGTTAAGGTCGGCCGGGGAAGCAGGCCGGCACCCGAATTTAGAAAGGCTAATTCGATTCCGAACCAAAAGGCACGTAAAATAGAAGCTAAGGGGGCTGTAGGAATAGGGCCCAGCCAGGCATCAAAGAATCGGGTTTAGATGAGAGACCTTAACGAATCGCGAAAAGCTCTTCGGGAGCTGCTGGGGCAACGCATCCTGGTGCTGGACGGCGCCATGGGTACGATGCTGCAACAGCGGGACTTGACGGCTGCGGATTTTGGGGGCCCGGCGCTGGAGGGGTGTAACGAGGTTCTGGTCGATACCCGGCCGGACGTGGTGCTGGACATCCACCGGAAGTACTTCGAGGCCGGCGCGGATATTGTAGAAACGAACACGTTTGGGAGCACTCCTCTGGTGCTAGCAGAGTACGGGCTGGAATCACGGGCGCACGAGCTTAGCAAGAGGGCCGCTGTCCTGGCACGTCAGGCCGCGGAAGAGTTTTCCACTCCGGGTAAGCCACGGTTTGTGGCCGGAGCCATGGGACCGACGACGAAGGCGATTACGGTCACCGGAGGCGTGACCTTTGAAGGGCTGCAGGAGTCGTACTACGTCCAAGCAAAGGGGCTGATCGAGGGCGGCTCAGACCTGCTGTTGGTGGAGACTTGCCAGGACACGCGAAACATCAAGGCCGCTACTCTGGCCATTCAGAAGCTTTCCAAAGAAATCGGGATGCCGATTCCCTTCCTGATTTCGGTGACGATCGAGCCCATGGGCACGATGCTCGCTGGGCAGACCGTCGAAGCCATGTGGGCTTCGCTGCGGCACACGCATCCGCTGGCGTTCGGAATGAACTGCGCGACCGGACCGGAATTCATGACCGACCACATCCGGACGTTGAGCTCGCTGACGGGCGAATTTGTATCCTGTTACCCCAATGCGGGGCTTCCGGATGAAGAGGGCAAGTATCTGGAGACTCCGACAACACTGGCGGCGCAGTTGGAGAAATTTGTTTCGCACGGCTGGCTGAACTTTGTGGGCGGCTGCTGCGGCACAACAGAAAAACATATTCGCGCCATCGCGCAAATGGTGGACGGCAAAAAGCCGCGTGTAAAGCCGGAAGAGGCTCATCGCGCTGTATACTCCGGCATCGAGATCATTGAGGCCGACAACGACACGCGCCCTTTGCTGGTGGGCGAACGCACCAATGTAATTGGGTCGCGACTATTCAAGAATCTAGTGGCCGAAGAGAATTGGGAAGAAGCCACGGAGATCGGGCGCCGGCAGGTGAAAGGCGGCGCGCACATCGTGGACGTGTGCCTGCAAAGCACGGAGCGCGACGAGAAAAAAGACATTGAGCCCTTTTACGAAAAGTTGATCCGCAAGATCAAGGTGCCGATCATGATCGACACCACGGATCCCAGTGCGGTGCAGATGGCGCTGACGTATTGCCAGGGTAAAGCGCTGATCAATTCCGTCAATCTGGAAGACGGCGAGGAGAAGTTCGAGAAGATTGTGCCCATGGCGCATGGCTATGGAGCCGCGATCGTGGTTGGGTGCATTGATGAAGACCCTGTGCAAGCGCAAGCGTTCACGCGGGAACGCAAGCTGGAGATTGCAAAACGCTCTTACGATCTACTGACGAAGAAATACGGAATGGCGCCGGAGGATATCGTTTTCGATCCGCTGGTCTTTCCGTGCGCAACCGGGGACGAAAACTATATTGGCGGCGCCGCAGAAACGGTAGAAGGTATCCGGTTGATCAAGGCTGCTTTACCGGATACACGAACGATTCTAGGGATTTCCAACGTTTCGTTTGGTCTACCAGCCGGAGCGCGCGAGGTGGTGAATTCCGTTTTCCTGTATTACTGCACGAAGGCGGGACTGGACCTGGCGATTGTGAATGCGGAGAAATTGGAGCGATTTCCGTCGATACCGGAGCACGAACGGCGGTTGACGGAAGATCTGCTGTTTCAGCATCCTCCGAAGAATTTTCCGGAAGACCATCCGCAGGCGCAATTGTTCCGAAACGCTCCCACTGATTGGCGGGAACAGAGCAAAGAACAGAAGGCAGCGATTAATCAGTACCACATTGCCGCGATTGCGGAGCACTTTCGAACGGCGACAAAAAAGGAAAAAGTAAAGCCAGAGGACTTGCCGCTGGATGAACGTCTTGGGAATTACATCATCGAAGGAACGCGAGACGGACTGGTGGCCGACCTGGAGAAGAAGCGTGCGGAGGGCACGGCGCCGCTGGACATCATCAATGGGCCGCTGATGCTGGGGATGGCGGAGGTCGGGAGGCTGTTCAACGCAAACGAATTGATTGTGGCGGAAGTGCTGCAGTCGGCGGAAGCAATGAAAGCTGCCGTCAACCATCTGGAACAGTTCATGGAGAAGGCGGACACGGCCAAGCGCGGCAAGGTGGTGCTGGCGACAGTGAAGGGCGACGTCCACGACATCGGGAAGAATCTTGTGGAAATTATTTTGAAAAACAACGGATTCGATGTGGTGAACCTGGGAATCAAGGTGCCGCCCGAGGAATTGATCAAGGCTTTTGCGGCCCACCATCCGGACGCAATCGGACTCTCCGGACTGCTGGTGAAGAGCGCGCAACAGATGGTGATTACCGCGAACGACTTGAAGGATGCGGGGATTGATGTGCCGTTGCTGGTCGGTGGCGCGGCGTTAAGCGCGAAATTTACGCAGACGAAAATTGCGCCAAGTTATGGTGGAACGGTGTGTTACGCGAAAGATGCGATGACCGGATTGCGGTTGATGAATGAGCTGATGGATCCGGCAACGCGGGCGCGGGTAATCAGCGAGCAATCGGTCTCCGGCAACGGAGTGAGCGTGACCACTACCGTAAAGGTTGTGGAGAAGCCGCAGGTAACGCGGTCGCCGAAGGTTCGCGCCGATTTGCCGATTTCCGAAGTTGGGTACCTGGACCGCAAGGTGCGGTTGGTGCCGGACTTGCGGGAATTGTGGAGCTATGTCAACCCTTTCATGCTTTTTGGGCGGCACATGGGGTATCGCGGGGATTTTGAGAAGCACCTGGCAGCGCGCGAACCTAAGGCCGTGGAATTATTTGGTGAGATGGAAGAAGTGAAAAACGAGGCCGCGGCATTCATGAAAGTGCGCGCGGTATGGCAATTTTTCGAGGCGGAAGCTGAAGGCGAAGCGCTGCACCTGTTTGCGCCGGGGGCGAAGGAGCCGGAGCTTACGTGGAAGTTTAAGCGGCAGAAGAGCGGCGATCAGCTATGTCTGAGCGATTACATTCTTCCCGGGCGAGACGGGAAACGCGATCATCTGGCGGTTTTTGTGGTTTCCGCGGGAGAAGGGATTCGCGAGCGCGGGGAGAAAGCAAAGCAGGATGGCTACTATTTCAAGTCGCACGGGCTGCAAGCGCTGGCAATCGAGACGGCGGAGGCGTGCGCGGAGTGGCTGCACCGGCGGATACGCGAAGATTGGGGATTTCCCGATCCACCAGAGATGACCATGGCGCAGCGGTTTACTTCACGCTACCGCGGAAAGCGCTACAGCTTTGGCTATCCGGCGTGCCCAGAACTAGAAGACCAGACGGGAATATGGAAGTTGCTGCACCCGGAAGAGATCGGCATCCAATTGACCGAGGGCTACATGATGGATCCGGAGGCCAGCGTGAGCGCGTTGGTTTTCCAGCATCCGGATTGCACTTATTTCAGCGTGGGCGAAGGCGGAGATATTTCGTGAGGTAAGGTCTACCGGACGCGATGGATAAATTTGGAAACTTTTTTCGGGAGACAAGGACAATTGAGGGCCCTTATTTTTTCGGCAGTTATTTGGTTCGTAGCTGGTGCGATTGGCTGTACAAACCGCGGTACAACAGCAAGTCGACTTGAATCCCGCCCAACAAGTTCCGCGCCGAGTGTAGATCCGCGCGCAGAGACGACTCCGCTTCAAGACCCTGCTCCCATGGCCGAACCCTCACAAGAAAGAAAAGGCCCCGGCGAGCCTGCGGCTTTAGCGGGGCCCTTGAGGGTCCTCGAGAGCAATCCCCGGTATTTCACGGACGGCACCGGCAAGGTGGTTTACCTTGTCGGCTCGCACACTTGGGGAAATTTCCTGGGCGACCGGGGAACGATTCGCCAACCACCCGCGTTTGATTTCGGCGCGTACCTGAAATTCATGAAATCGCACGGCTACAACTGGATGCGTGGCTGGACGTCGGAGATGACGCACGTGTCGTTAAGCGACGATGGATCGGAGAACGTGATTGCGCCGCCCTACAAATGGAAGCGCACGGGTCCGGGGAGGGCAAACGACGGCGGCTTGAAGTATGACTTCGCGGAGCTCGACCCGGAGTATTTCAGGAGGATGCGTTCGCGGATTATCGAGGCGGGAGAAAACGGAATTTATGTTTCGGTGATGCTATTCAACGGCTACATGTTCGTGAACGATGTGATTCCTGGAGATGGTAACCCATTCGAGAAGGGCAACAACATCAATGGGATTGATTGTGGCGGGACGTGCCCTGTGGACGCGCGCGTCATGCCGCGGCAGGCGTGGATTTACGAGAAAAACTATATTCACAAAGTGGTTGATACGGTTCACGACTTGCCCAACGCGATGTATGAGGTATCGAACGAAGCATCGTCGCCGACTTCTGATACCTGGCACGCAAGGGTTATTGCGGAGGTGAAGAGTTACGAGCAATCCACCTACGGTTCGCGCCATCCTGTTGGTTACACCTCAGCCGGGGAAACCGGCGTCGATGCGGTGCTGTACAAGAGCGCGGCGGATTGGGTGTCTCCTCAGATAAGAGGCCAGGGGCAGCCGCCACCGGTTGCTACGGGACAGTGCCCTAAAGTCACCGGCAACGGTGGCCCGGCGAATACTTCGTCCGCGAATTGCAAGGTAGTGATTGCGGATACCGACCACGCGTTTGGATGGCCGGGAATGCAGGCGGCAGGTTCGGTGGGAAAGATCAATTGGGTTTGGGAGAGCTTCGTGCGGGGCAACGGTGTGGCGTTCATGGATCCGTACCTGGTGCTTTGGCCGGAAAGAAATGCGTGCACCGGCGCACCGGTTGGAGGCGATCCAAATGTTTGTTCGCGACTCGATCCTCAGTGGGGTGACATACGTTCGGCGCTGGCGGATGTGGGCAGGTATAGCCGGAAGGTCGATCTGATCAATATGACTCCGCAAGATCGCCTTGCAGGTGGAATCTATGTCCTGGCGAACAATGCGAGCTCGCCATATTCTTATTTGGTTTTCAACCAGCGCGGGCCTGCGCGCTTCAGTCTGGAAATGAAGGCCGGGATCTATACCTACGAATGGTTCGATACACGCACACACAAACAGGGAGGATCCGGGACTTACACCGCGACGTCCGGGAAGAATACCTTTAAGCCGCCAAATTCAGACAATTGGGTTTTATGGCTGCGTCAGTAATGGCGCGCCGGGGCCAAGATCGTCGAAGAGCGAATCAAGGAGACGAAATGACTGGGTGCAGAGACTCTTCCAGGGTTCGGCGATGCGCGTAGGCTTTTTCCACCTTGCCGCTGTAGCCAGCCAGTTCGCGGAAGGTGGTGTGCTCGATTCCGGCGGTCTCCAGATACTCACTTAGTTTGGCATCCGTCAGTACCGCGAGTTCACCGGGGCGCTCCGCGACATACGGGTCACGCGCTTTCAGTAAAGAATCCACATAGCCTGGGTGGCAGACCAATTCGTGGACGCCGGAATCCAGGCGTTTAATTATTCCGCAAAGCTGCGTGGCAGTACGATCCGGCGTCCCCGGGGGAATCTCCAGGATCGATGCGTTGCTGTAAACATTGCTTCGTTTAAGGACGTCCGCCGCGGTTGCTGCGAAGGTTGACAGCGCCAGCCCCTTGAGTCGAAGCGGCCACAGCATCTCCGAAACACGGAAGTTCGAAAGCCGGACAGCGCGCACTTCGAATTCATGCGCGAGTTTCGCGCAGATCTGCGCGGCCTGCGGGAGCATGTGCACATGCTGGTGGCTGGTGATAAAAGTGAACGCGCAACCCAATTCGATGCCGCGTTCGAATTGCGCCTCCCATTCGAGAGCAACTTCACGCCAATCGATTTGCGAGAGAGCCACTCGCGCAAAGAAGGCGGTAAAACTGTGGAAGGTTCCGTCGGGCCGGACCAGGCTCGGTACACGGGTGGTCGGCAAGACAGGAGGACCCGCGGTCAGGTTCAGGTGAATGCCTACTTCCAAGCCTGGCTCCTGGCGCAGGCGAGTCACCGAATCGTGCACGTCGGGAAAATTCACAAGCAACGCTGTGCTGCGGACGATGCCGCGACGAAAAGCTTCCAATATTCCGCGGTCTACGGCAGGCGAAAGGCCGAAATCATCGGCAGTGACAACCAGCTTTGGAGAAGCACCGTTGCGCTTGGTCATTATTTTCGACTCGCGATCTTATCGAACCACGGCATAGCTAAACGCGTCTGGCTCCGCCACCGCTGCCGCTTCGTGAGCAGATGTCTGATCGCTCACTACGAAGCGGGGCCGCCCACGAACTTCTTCCAGGATTCGCGCAATGTACTCACCGCAGATGCCAATCAGCAGGAATAGAATGCCGAAAAGCAACGAAACCAAAACGTACAGCGAGGCCCAACCAGGAACGGCGCGGGTGGTGAACATTTTGACGTATACCGCATCAAGGAGCTGGTAAAAGGCAAACAGGCTGGTCAATAGTCCTGCGCCGGTGGCCAAGCGCAGAGGAACCATGGAGAACGAGGTGATTCCGGTCCACGCGAAGCGCACCATGCGGATGAAATTGTAAGAGGAGCTACCGGCGAATCGTTCCGCGCAATCGTATTCCACATTGGCGCTTCGATAGCCGACCCATTGCGCCAATCCACGCCAAAACAAGCGGGATTCCTTGAGCTTCAGGATCTCCTCGACAACCTGGCGGTCGAGCAGCCGGAAGTCGGCCATTCCTTCCTTGAGAGGGACGCCACTGAGGAAAGAGAACACCCGGTAAAACATTTTGGAGGTTAAGCGCTTGGTCCAGGAAAGACCCGGCAATTCCCGGCGTATGGTGTGGACGATTTTGTTGCCTCGCTGCCACTCCCAGACCAGGGATGGAATCACGGACGGAGGATGCTGCAAGTCACCGTCCATGGTGATGACCGCAGAGCCACGCGCTTCGGAAATGCCGGCCAGCAGGGCGTATTGGTGGCCAAAGTTGCGAGAGAGGCGAACGCCTTTGACCCGGTGATCTTTTTCGTGGAGAGCGACGATGCACTCCCAGGTTGCGTCCGGGCTGCCGTCATCCACCAGGATGAGTTCCCAGGTGCACCAGAGCGGCGCCAGATTTTTTACGAGTTCCGTATGCAACTGCTCAAGATTTCCGGCTTCTTTGTAGGCCGGGACCACAATGGACAGCACCGGCGAGCCAGCTGCATTGAGACTTTGGAAGGACCTCAGCATCACGTTCTCCGCCATCAGGATTGACCGGTTGCAGCTACATTCGCGTCGCGGAGAAGGAGCTTACAACCTGCGGTAGTGGCGCACGCGAACGGGGTTTCCAATGTCTTATTTGTTTCCCATAACCTCCGAATTATGCATGGTTTAGGGGGTGCAACGAATGGCGCTTCGGTTCCATGGAGGATGGTACTGGGGAGGAGGTTTGGGTGGGTCTGAGGTACTAGAATCGAGCGCAAAGGCCGGTTTTGAGGGTTGCCGGCTCTGAGCGGTCAACTTTTAGGGTGCTGGGGTTTACCTGCAATCGAAGGCGGCTACTTCGATGTTGCGGAATGTGGCGCCTGGCGTCAAGGTACAGCCCTTTTCGAGAAGAATGGCTTGCATGATCCGGGGCTCGTCGACGAAGGTTTGCCAGTGTTCTGGCCGTGTCGTGTAGAGGAGCCAGACTCTCCCGGAGAAGTTGTGCGGAAGCGCTCCGCCGAAATCGCTGCGGACGAGTGGCTCGCTGCTGGTGTCCTGGGTGTTGGGGATTCCGCGGGCGCAGCAGGGCCAGCCGGTTTTGCCGAAATGGGCTGGTGCATCGAGCCACTTGCCCATCCTGGCGTACAACTTGAATGCTTCCGTGGTCGAAGCGTGCACCCAGAGGAAATCGGCGGGCTGAACGTGGGAATGCAGGAAGGAGACCGCGCCGTCCATGTCTTCAATCGGCTGGCGATAACCGCCAAGGTCGCGGCGGCCCGCTTTGATGGTAAAGAGAATCGCGCCGAGTATTACGATACTTAGCAGCGGTCGT
>Ga0210409_10006525_pt1 | contig 12117 bp, 11 predicted proteins | sample IncBWH17MmetaG_FD_161649 | JGI IMG/M metagenome (GOLD analysis project Ga0210409, IMG submission 161649) | Forest soil microbial communities from Barre Woods Harvard Forest LTER site, Petersham, Massachusetts, United States - Inc-BW-H-17-M | ecosystem: Environmental > Terrestrial > Soil >...
TTCGGACATTGTGAAAGACAATCGACGCCAGTTCACGAGGGTGAGGCAGCCCAAAGTACAAACAGTCCCCGCCGTAATATTCTCCGTGTTCTCCCATGAACAGGTAGGAGACTCGTCCAACCCACCCAACTGGTGCTCGATGGATGGAGAAAGATCTTGCGCTGCACGCCTCGGCATCTCTCATAACTCTTCTCTCGTCAATCCAGGCCACTAGCAAGACAAGAACGAGCAGGGGCGGATACTGGCAGAATAGAATCACGATGTACGAAAATCGTGATGAAAAAGCCCAATTCAAATAACTGAACTTCGTGGGGCCACCAGCCGCGAAAAACACGAGAACAGCCACCGACAGAAACGTAGGCACAAACAACAGCCATAGCCTCACAAGTTCAACTCTGACGGCCAAGAAGTCGTGCTCCAAAGCTTGGCGTCGATCTGGGTCAATTAGACGTACCGCTGTCCGTACGTAGAATACCTCCCTTCGTGGATGCATCAAGAAACCCACTACGGCGGCTACGATGATGGCGAGCGCAATAACTCCTTCGAGGAAAGCCTCATACGGGCTGAACAGTAGGACCCCGGCAAACCCGGCCACAATCGCGACGACAAGCGCTACTCTTGACAGTTCCATTGTCGACACCGCCAGACGGAAAAAGATGATAGCAATGAGTGTGCGCCGCGTGCCGCAGCCTTCGTTCTTTAAAGGCTGGCGGGTTCTTGGTCTTCTCCGCCCCGTTCGAACGGTTAACCAACCGCTAATAATAACACTTGACTAATCTCGCCCGGCCTGGTATTCTCTTTACGATTCTCAGGCCACGGGTTTACCCGCCGAAGCAAACCCGTCGCCTCCTGGCGACATAGCGAGCCTGAGTTCACCGCCGCCGCAGGTCCTCGGTAGAACGGGGACGCGACTCCACGTCGCGGCCGCAAAGGGCGAAAATATTGTCTCGCTTTGTTCAACTTTCAACTGTCGACTATTGACCTCTTCATCCGGAGCGCCTTCAGTGTCCCCAGCCCACCATCGCTATCGCTTTCCCATTTCCTCGCACCCAACTGTCTCGCCAGCCTCGATTGCCGCTTTGTGCCGTTGCTCGCTCTTCTCTGTGTCCTCTGTGTCCGAACTCAGTGCCCTCTGTGTTGATCTTCTTCCCATCGCCATAGCTGCCACGTTGCCCAGCCTTTGTTTTCATCAGCTTACGAATTGCTTTTTTCCCCAACTCCCATGTTTTCAAGACCTTCTGCGTTGCCCTATGTTTTTTCCAAATTCCAACCCAAAAGGAAAATCAAAATGACTCAGTCAGCCTCTAAACCCAGCTTCATCAACAACGCTGCTCGTTGCATCTATCTCTATCCCAACGGCCGCCGCTGCCGCCTCTACTCTGCCGCCGCCAACCCCAACTTCTGCCCGGCTCACGCGCCCCTCCCGGCCAATCAGCCTAATCCCGCCGAAATCGCCTCCACCCTCACCGCCAACCTCGACGACTTCACCTCCGCCGCTCAGATCAACGATTTCCTTTCCCGCCTGCTACTCCTCCTCGCCCAAGACAAAATCTCCACCCGCCGCGCCGCCGTCCTCGCCTACATCACCAACCAGCTCCTCCGCACCCTCCCCGCCATCGCCAAAGAGGAAAACGCCGAGCCCACTCAGATCATCTTCGACGCGCCCAGGCCCGAACGCGGCCTCCCCGGCCTAGACCCAAATGCGCCGCAACCCACCGCCGTATCGAACCAGGAGCCGGTTCCCGCATGAACCTCTTCTCGACACCACGTAAAACACAAAAGCCCCGCCCTCAGAACTTGAGGACGGGGCTCTCTGGCCGAGGAGCTTGGGGCTTAGTTGCTGCCGGAGCTGCCCGAGGTGGCGGGATTGCTTTGATTCTTTGCCACTACCGTGGCCTGCTTATCGGACACGGGAATGGTGAAGATGTGGTCGGCAGTTTCAATCTTGCTAAGAAATTGCTGGTCGCCAATCTGGGTGAAGGTGAGCGCCGGTTTGAATTCGCTAGTCGGGCTCATTACGCTGGAGATCACCAACACACCAGTGTGATTTTCATAGCTGAAGATCTCAAGTTCCGCGGCGTTGAAGTCGTTGGTGCGGTTGATTGTGTACCTGCCCGCGGGCAGCGTTGTTTTCCCCACCACAAACTCGTGGGAAATGTTCACAATCATCTTATCGACCTCCTGGGCCCGGCTGCCGGCAGCCAACGCCGCCAGCCCAAAAAATGCAGACAAAATTCGCATCGAAATTGTTTTCATAACTTCTCCTTTTGTATCGTTTGGAGTGTTGGTTGCGGATTACGGGCTTCCCTTGCGCATTGCAGCGCGCGGGCCTCGACCAGCAATCGTTCAAACAATCATCCTCAAAACGTCTGTACCCTTAGTTAGATGGATTCGGTGCCGAAGCGTTATCCGCTGCCGCGTAAACGCTGTGTAAACGTCATGTCACGCAATTTGCCGCGGCGAAAGACAAAAAGGCACGCGAAGGAGAAAACAGATTTCCCGCCCGCAAAAATGCGGCGGGTTCGGAATGACAATAAAAGAAATGAGGATTTGACTTTGCGTATGTTGCAGTCTCATCATCTGCGCACTTGGAGTTCGGCCCAGGTAATTCCGCATACCCAACCGGTTGCGAAACGACTCGATTGCGTGAAGGAGGATTCATGACGAAGCGCATATTGTTTGCGGGAGCTTTGGCCTTGCTTGCCGCAGTGAGTGTAAGCGGGCAGACGAAAACTACCGGGACAGCAAAATGCAGTAAGCCCGAGCCGAGGTACAGCATTGAGGTCGGGGACCGGCCTGGGCACACGATGGTGCTCGAGAAAGAGGCGTGCGCGTGGACAGAGGCGCTGCCCATGGGCACGGATAAGGCGAAGGATGGGTATAGCGTGGCAAGTGTGGACGTCACCGCTACGCGACTTTCGGGAACCGGCAACCACGTGAGTACCACGGAGGGCGGGGACAAGATGTTCGTCGCTTACCGATATACCGCCTCTTTGAAAGATGGCAAGCCCGGAGACGCGCATGGAACATGGTCATACACCGGTGGAACAGGCAAGCTCAAAGGAATTAAGGGTGGCGGCACGTTCAAGACTACCTTTGGCGATGACGGGACGACTACGACAGAGGTTGAGGGCGAATACACGTTGCCGCAAAGTGCCGGAGCGTCCAAGAAATAGGAGCCCCCGTCTCCCGAAGAAAATTGAGGTAAATCGATTGAGCTGCGGAAACGTGAAAAAAATTGTGGCGCTGGCGGAAGATTTAAGGTAATAACATCAGCAACAAGAGAAGCGGCGAAACCCCAGCTCGACGTTTCTCGACGCTCGCGAAAAAAAGGTCGGCACCTTTAGGAAACTGTACGGAGGGACAGGCGAAATCGCGGCGTAGTGTTTGTGTTTCAAATGCGCACAGATAAAAATAGTCTAAAAATACTCTTGACAGAAAATGGTCATTCGCACGATACTCCCGTCGCGCCAGTTACACTGCCTTCCCCCCGAAGTACGTTCCGACGTCTCCTCTCCTATCCGCGCGCCGGAAAAAGTCAGCGAGGAGTGCCGGTGTCCGCACAATTAGAGAAAGAAACACTCAATTCTTTAGAATTGGATAGGGAAGTCATACGCTGTAAGACATGCGGTCTAGTCCAGTACCGGACGCGCACGGGGAATTGCCGCCGTTGCGTGCGCGCCCTGCCTCAGCGTTTGGAGTTCCTGATTCCTCCCCCAGCACCTGTGGAGGAAGCCGGCGCTGAACCCGCCCAAGAGAAATTCGCCAACCGCGAGACGGTCGAGAATATCGGCCAGCGCATCCGCCAACTGCGCGAATCGCGCACGATGACCCAGAGCCAGCTGCAGTCACGCTCCAAGGTCTCGCGCTCGTATCTGTCGCGCATCGAAAGCGGGCAGATGACGCCCAGCCTGGGGACCTTGGAGAAAATCTCCGAAGCGCTGAACGTGGGGCTGAATCGCTTCTTCATTCCCGAATCCGACGGCGAAGCGTTGCTGGAGGATCCGTTCATCCAGGGATTGCGCCCGTTCCTGCGGCAATTGGATTGGGAACAGTGGCAGTCCATATTGAAGAGGCTGCAGGCGATCAGCGATCACGTTGGCGCGCTGCCGACCAATCTCCGCCCTATCGGTAATCCGGCGCGGATGCCGCAGCCCGCGTCGGGGAATGGCAACGGCAATGGCAATGGGCATGTGAATGCCGGGCATTCCAATGGGCATGCGCTTGGGCACGCGCATGGTCATCCGCAGGGCTACCCGCTGCGGCGCCCAGGCGCGCCGTTCGCGACTCCCGGGAAGCCAACCTTTCAGCGTTCCTTCGCGCGCTAAGCGCGAAAAGCGAAAACTGGCGCGGCGTGATGCAAGTCACGCCGCGTTTTTATTTTCTCGCAGACGCAAAAAACCTCGGCGCGAAGAAGTCTGCACACGAAGAAGGCCGGGCACGAAGAAATCTGACTGCGAAGAAAATTAATCGCGAGTGACGGAAACTTTTGCGGTGGGGACTTCCAGGCGCATCAAGCGGTGATTTGCATCGAGAAAGAGAAGCACTTCGAGATCCGAAGTCGTCACGCGAAGCCCGTCATACGATTTTCCTTGCGCGCTGACGGAACCGGTCGACTCCACACTCACCGAGCCGGGCGTCAATTCCTGCGGAATTAGCACCGGCAGATTCTGCGTCCCGCGTTTGGACCAGTCATAGAGTCGCGCGAGCACGCCGTATTGGTAGTAAAGATTGTTGTCGAGCACGGCGATCAGCGGCGTGCCGAAGGTCATGTCCTGTTCGAAGGGCCGCGCGCCCTGCATCTGCAAAGTGATTTTTGCGACGCCGTTCGCGAAAGCGATGTGCGCTCCGTTGGTTTTTTCCGCTCGCGAAATCCATTCGTAACTGATGGGCGCGCCATCGGGCTGCAGAGTAAGCGTGCCGGTAACGCGCGCGGCGTGAGAATCCGGGACCTTGAGCTCGGTGGTGCCTTGCGCCGCCCAACCCGCGGGAGATGCGGAAATCTCGAACTCTTCATGGCCGACGGTCTGGCCGTCGAGCTGAATCGTGAATTTCCCTTTGTCCTGGGCGATAACGGATGCCTTCTTCTGCTGGGCTGCAGCCAGAGCGGTCAGCGCCAAGAGACCGGCGGCCACAACGCCGAGCACTATTCTGGATCTTGCAGATTTGCGCATGATAGGACTACTCCTCTTGTTTCTTCTGAGGAGAAGTCTGCCACAGGGAAGGAGGGCGAACAGATAAATCGTTGTCGTGTGAGTTTAGAATGTTACTTGTAACGAGTGATGATTTATCCTGGTTGCTAACGCCGAAAAAGCGCGAGCAAGAGTCGCGCAGTCCAAGAAAAGCTTATTCGACGACGAGGTGGCCTTCGCCGGCGGCGGCAGAAATAATTCCGCGTCGCACAATCTCTGCAACGACGCGAGCCGGTTCGCCAGAGCTATCCACGCGGTGGTCGGCTTGTTGATACGAAGGCAAACGTTGCGCATAGAGCGCGCGAAAGCTGGACTCGTCTCGAAAGAGCGGCCGGCCGGTCATGGTCATGCAGCGGGTCAGCAAAATGTCGATCGAAGCGTCCAGCCAGATCACGGGAACGCCAGCGGCGCGAAGAAATTCCGGCGCGCCGACCTGGGCGTAAGTGCCGCCGCCCAGCGCCAGAATCAGGGATTCCTTTTGTTCGAGGGCGCGCCCCAAGGCTGTGCGCAGTTGGTCGGCTTCGATTTGGCGAAACGCGGGCTCTCCTAATCGCTCGAAAATTTGGGGAATGCGAAGGCCGGCGGCCTCCTCAATACGATCGTCCAGATCGACAAAGCGCCAAGCCAATTGGCGGGCAAGCAGCGTGCCGATGGTCGTCTTGCCGGAGCCCATGAAGCCAGCCAAGCCAAGCACTTGCACGCGCGATGGTGATGGTCGCGGAGAGGGTTGCGTCATCATTCGTAATTAAATCTGGCGTAGTTGCGAATCAGGCCCGAGTCGCGGCGCGGGTCGGCCGCGCATTAGTCGCGTTTCAGAATGCGGATTGTACCACTGTAGGAGGAGAGTTCGACCTTGGCCAGGCCGCTGCCCACCGTGCCGAACAGGCCCTTGGTGAATTTTGATGCCATGTGGCGCACGCCGTGAGAATCCGGCTTCAAATATGCTTCCGCTTGATTATCGACGGTGCCCATAGCGGTCTGGGCCTTAAGGTCGAAGGAATCGTTCCCGGAAAAATGCACTTCCACGGTGCCCCGGCCGCTCTTCATCGTATAGATGCCGGTGCGAATGAAGTCGCCGTCAAACAGAATGTTGCCAGAGGTGGTGAAAAGCGTCACGTTCGTAAGACCCGGCTGCAGCACCTGCGCATTGCCGCTCACGGAGTTGAAATCCAGCTTGCCGGCGCACTGCGTGCAAACCAGCGAACCGCCGGTGGTGCGCACCACGATGTACCCGGAGACTTCCTTCAGGTGGATATCGCCGGCGACGCTCTGCAGGATCATGTCGCCCATGACCTGCTCTACGTAGACGAGGCCCGTCTGCGTGCGGAGTTGCAGTTCGGCTTCCTCGGGAACGGTCAATTGAAAATTTGCTTCCAGTTCGCTGGCGGGAGCGGAGCTATCCAGCACGCTGGCGGTTACATCGACGCGCTCCTCGGCCTGCTCGGCCACGATGCCGATTTTGTTGGAAGCTTGCGTCGCCGTCACGACCACTTCGGCATTTTTCGAGGATTTTACTTCGATGCGCCCGTTGGCCACGTTCTGCAGCACGACCACTGGACGTCCCTTTACCGCAAAATGCCTTTCAAAATGCTGCGGGGCGGCCTGCAAGAGCGAAGGCAAGAAAAACATTCCGGCACCGAGTACCGGCAAGATTCGGCAACCCATTATGCTGCTTTTCGACCTCATGTTAGTGTCCGCTCTCCCCGCGGTCCATCATCACGGATATCAATTCCGCCTTTTGCTGGTAGGCGCCGGTCAAATATTCGCGCGCCAGATCATCTTGCGGATTTTCTTTCACGCGCTCCTCGCAGTCGACGATAAATTTGTCGACGATATCGAGATTTTGGCGGAGCGAAACGTCCACACCGGAATTGCCGGCAAGGAGCACAGTGGGCAGCTGAGCTTCGTCATTACTTAGCGTCTGGCTGGTGTCTTGATACACGCTGTCGTACGTGTTGCGCGCTTCGGTGGGTTGCGCGCTCGGACGCTGAAATTGCACTGCGGCGGCGGCAACGATTAGCAGGCCGACGGCGGCGGTAGCCAGCACGCGCGGACGGAAGAGCTCGGAAAAACCCCGCCAGAGGGAATGCTGTTCGGCGGACCGAATTATGCCTTCCTCTTCCAGTTGCATGCGCAGTGAGGTCCACACGCGTGCGGGTGGGTCAACTTCCGCGGGAAGTAAATGAGCGGTGGCGACAATGGCCGTTAAGTCCGCAATAAAATTCTGGCAGGAACTGCAGCCGGCGAGATGCGCGCGCGCCACTTCCGGCACGGGCACAAAACCTTCTTGCTCGAGGACCCCTTCTACTTCTTTACACTGCATGGCCGTTTGCTCCGCGACACGCGGCTTCGGAAGGTTCTTCGGCTCGACTCCGAATACGACCTTGCGACGTGTCTGCGTTTGTTCCGTGCACCCCGGAATTTTCGTTATTGTAACTCAATCGCCGTTTCCCGTCTGCGTTTTCGCTGCATGGCGTTCTTGGCGCGCCTGCTCCCGAATTTCTTCCTGAAGCAGATCGCGCAGCCTGGTTCGCGCCTTGTGTAACTGTGATTTCGAATTTCCGACCGAGCAACCCATAATCCCGGCAATCTCGTTGTGCTCATAGCCCTGCACGTCATGCAAAACAAAGACGGTGCGGTAACCCGGGGGCAGCCTATCGATGGAGCGCTCCAAATTCACGCGGTCCACCGCTCCGCTGAGCCGCAAATCCGGGGCCCCGACGTCCTTCCTTGGGCCGCCACCCTCCTCGTCAGGCTCCGTGGTCTCCTCCAGGGAGGAAACCGGAAGAGCCTTCTTGCGCAACCGCATGAGCACTACGTTTACGGTCATGCGGTGCAGCCAGGTCGAAAACGCGGACTCGCCGCGGAACGTCGCGATCTTGCGGAACAGCTGCAGAAACGCTTCCTGCATCAGGTCTTCCGCGTCCGAGGGATTGCTGACCATCCGCAGACAGAGCGCGTAGACCCGACGGCTGTGCAGTTCGTACAAGAACTCGAAAGCCCCAGCGTCCCCGGCTTGCGCCAGGCGAATGGCCTCCGCTTCCGTCAAGGCTTTTGGCGGCTGCGCGGCGTTTGATGCGATGGGATCGCCTGGTCTGTTTCGGGCCAACGGTCCAATAGCGGCGCATCCACCCCTTCGGATGCACCGGATACCCCCTGGAGTTGTCTTCGCAACGGCCCGCATAACTCGCATACCTGAGGAAACACACAGCGGGCGCTTATTACTCGCTGAGTTGCGGCACGAGAACCGCAGGTTTTGCAGGCTTGCTTATTCTCTCTCGATTAGGGCCAGACGTCTACCGCGGGTTGGCTCCATGTCGTACTTGGCGAGGAGTCGGGTGTTTATGGAGTTCTGGAACACGGTAAGCTGCTCATCGGGGAGTACTACTAAGAATGATTTCAAAAGAACGATAGCTTCCCGCAAGCAGGTGTTCAAGTCAAAGTGCGCATCGTCTACCGCGCGCCAGTCGGTGGAGGGCGCCGCAGAGACTCCGCTTCCCAGATCGGACGCGACTTCGTGAAAGTGCCTGCGGATGCCAAATACCATCTCTTCCAGGGTGTCGATCTTGTGCAGGAATTGCAAACGTTGCGTGAGGAGCACGAAGCTTAGAAGATCGCTCATACGCGCGGTGTGCTGTTCCTGTAAGCCCCGAAAATTGGCGGCGTGCAGGGGAGCGATATTCGGAACCACGCCGAAATGCTTAGCGTGCTGCCCTAGGGTGTAGAGTAGGCCTTCCAGAGGTTGCGCCAAGCGGGAACATAGCGCCGGTATAACAAAGATCGCGCGGCAGGATTGCCCGGATTTACCTACGCGTCGGAGCTCAAGCGCCTCATTTAGCGAGACGCTGAACATCCGATAAAAAGTCTCGAGCTGGCGCACGCAAGAATCAAATGTGGCGGCCTTAGCTGGCGGCAACCAAGTGCCCCAGTCCTCTTGCACACTTGAATGCCTGGAAGGAAGGGTCTGGGCCCGAACCCGCACGGTTCTCTCCTGAGTTGGGGGAGTATACCAAAATAGTTTTGTGGCCGTAAGAACTTATTAAGAGGAACTAATTTTCCCGTACCTTAAACAGCAGCAAGCTCCAAAGCAAGAGCTCGAACGTACACAAACCCTTAGAACTTAAAGACTTCCGAAAGCGCAAAGGTAAGGTACGGTGGTTACGTACAGTATCCTTGGTAACAGATTTGTTATAGACGTGTCGTAAGAACCAAAACGGGTGTGCGAACTCGCTGGAGAACCCAAAATGGCAAACCAATAACCCTTGCTCCCACGTACCATTGTTGCCCTGTAGCGTCGCTCGCCGCTATACTCGCCTGCCATTGAAGGGGAAAGGATTTTCCCGTTGCAATTTGAGCCGCGCGACCAATTCGAGCAACGTCAGAAAAAATTGGAGCAAATTCAGGGACTGGGGCTGAAAGCCTATCCGCACGAGTTTCGCTGGACGGACACAATCGCCGACTTGGCGACAAAATTTGCGCAGACGTCCGCCGCCGAACTGGAAGCCAATCAGCGAGAAGTCCGGGTTGCCGGCCGGATCGTGTCTATGCGCTTGATGGGTAAAGCCGGATTCGCACACCTGCAGGGTGCGGGCAAGCGCCTCCAGATCTACGTAAAAAAGGACGTAGTGGACGAGCGCGGGTTCGAACTCTTCAAATTGCTCGACCTCGGCGATCTAATTGGCGTGCGAGGACACCTCTTTCGCACCAAGACGAATGAGCTTTCGATCCGGGTGGAGGAGATATTCTTTCTGTCCAAGGCGCTGCTCCCGCTGCCGGAGAAATGGCACGGACTCACGGATATCGAGCTGCGCTATCGACAGCGCTATCTGGACCTGCTCGCCAATGAGACATCCCGCGAGGTTTTCGTCACGCGGGCGCGAATCATTCAGGAGTTGCGGCGATTTTTCGACGCGCGCGGCTATATTGAGGTGGAGACACCGATGATGCACCCGCTGCCCGGAGGAGCGGCAGCGCGCCCTTTTGTGACCCACCACAATACGCTGGACATCGATCTGTACCTGCGCATTGCTCCAGAGTTGTATTTGAAGCGGCTGACCGTCGGTGGATTTGATCGTGTTTACGAGATTAATCGCAATTTCCGCAACGAGGGCATCTCCACGCAACACAACCCGGAATTCACGATGCTGGAATTCTATGAGGCCTATAGCAATTATGGCGATCTGATGGACATGAACGAGCAACTCTTCGCCGACCTGGCGCGCAAAATCACGGGATCCACTTTGGTGGCTTACGGAGATAGAAAGCTGGACTTCGGGAAATTTGAGCGGTTGTCGATGCGCGAAGCCATTATGAAGTACTGGCCGGCTGCCGCCGGCGCGCCTCCGACGCTGGCAGATTTGATGGCGCGCGGAGGGCCGCGTGCCATCGCAGAGCGGTACAACGCGTGGGCGAAAACCGCGGGAGCGCCTTATGCGGCTTCCAAAGGAACTTTGAGCGACGGAGAATGGACGGGTCTGCTATTTGAAACCATCGCCGAAGATAAATTGGTGCAGCCGACAATTTTGTACGAATTCCCCACGGACATTTCTCCGCTATCCAAGCAGAAGCCGGATGATCCTTCGGTTACCGAGCGTTTTGAAATTTACGTTGCAGGCGTGGAGATCGCCAACGGCTTTTCGGAATTGAATGATCCGCTGGAACAAGAGCGGCGCTTTCGCGCGCAGATTGCGCAGGGCGGCGAGGAAGTTCCGAAGCAAGTCGATTGGGACTACATCCGTGCGCTCTGCCACGGCATGCCGCCAACCGCGGGCGAAGGCATCGGCATCGATCGCTTGACGATGCTGTTCACGGATTCGCCTTCCATCCGCGACGTCATTTTATTTCCGCAACTGCGGCCGGAAGCGCCACCCAGTCCGGAGCAGGGTACGAAACCCTGACGAGTTCAGTATGAAATTTGAATGGTTCGTCGCCAAGCGGTACTTGCGGTCGCCGTACCGCCCAGCAGTGCTGCGCCTGGTTACGGCGTTTTCCGTGATCGGCGTTGCCGCGGGAGTCGCAACCTTGGTCATTGCCTTGGCCATGAACACCGGATTTCGCGAGACATTGCAGGATCGCTTGCTGGGCGTGACCGCGCATGTCTCGCTCACCCGACCCGGCGCTGGCGGCATTCGCGACTATCCGGCGCTGGCGGCAAAACTGGCGACGATTCCCGGTGTACGTTCTGTAACGCCGGCGGTATATCAGACCGTGCTGATGACCCTGGCCAGCGAAGCGCGCGGAGTGGTCAGCAAAGGGATTGATCTCGAACAGGAGCGGCGGAGCGACGAAGCGTTGCAACACGTCATCGCCGGCAAATTGGATTTTTCGCCCGATCCCGACGGTATCGACGCCGTGCTGGTGGGCGAGCAACTGGCGCAAGAGTGGAAGCTATCGCCCGGCGACTACGTAACCCTGACGAGTCCGCAAGGAAGATTGACGCCCTTCGGCATGATGCCGCGAAGCCGGCGCTTCCGCGTGGCCGGCGTTTTTGATTCCGGCTTCTACGATTACGACGAGAACTGGTGCTTTTTGAGCTTGCCGGCCGCGCAAGCGCTGTCCGGGGTCGGTGACCGGGTCAGCGTGCTGGAATTTCGCCTCGATAAACCGGAGCAAGCCGGCGTCATCGCGCGCAAAGTGGAACAAGCCGCAGGGCCGGGCTTTGCGGCGACCACCTGGATGGAAGAAAATCGCGCCCTGTTTCGCGCCCTGCGGCTGGAAAAATTGGTGACGGCAATCTTCATCGGACTCATCACTTTTGTAGCCGGCTTGAACGTCCTCGTCGTCCTCTCCATGACCGTCACGGACAAGGCCCGCGACGTTGCCGTGTTGATGTCGATGGGTTGCCGCCGCCAGCAAATTCGGCGCATTTTCTTGTGGCAAGGAATAGCCATCGGTGCCACCGGCACGTTCGTTGGCTTATGTATTG
>Ga0210409_10006526_pt1 | contig 12116 bp, 5 predicted proteins | sample IncBWH17MmetaG_FD_161649 | JGI IMG/M metagenome (GOLD analysis project Ga0210409, IMG submission 161649) | Forest soil microbial communities from Barre Woods Harvard Forest LTER site, Petersham, Massachusetts, United States - Inc-BW-H-17-M | ecosystem: Environmental > Terrestrial > Soil >...
GCGCCGCATATGACGAGCGTTAGGGGCAAACTCTTTGAGACCGCTCCTTCGCTGATCGAGGGGCTTTCCACCGGAGACATTGCCGAAAGCATTGGGCAAAAGTACCACTGGAATGAAGCCCGAACCTCAGGCCTGAAGCAGTTCCTCATCGAGCATCGAGATTTTACTTTGAATTCCGTGCAGAGCGCCGAGCGGTTCGCTTCCGACGCTTTGGCTGCAGCTGTCGTTATCCCCATTCTCGCGATTTTCTTTCTTTCCGAAGGCAAGCGCATGACGGATGCCGTCATCCAGCGCTTCTTCGCTGAAAATAGTCAGCAGGAGGTCAGGGAAATCGCCGACGAACTCAACATAGGTATGAAAGCGTACATCCGGGCCAAAGTGATTCTCGCCGGCTTGTCTTTTGCGTTTTATTCAGTCGCCATGCTTCTGGCCGGATTTCCGCACGCTGTCGCGCTGGGCGCCTTGGGAGGCGCGCTGGAATTCGTCCCCGTAGCCGGTTGGATGACTTCCGCGGCGATCATAATTACTGTCGGCGCCCTGACGCATTCTCATTGGATTTGGATGGCGGTTTTTCTGGGTCTGTGGCGATTAACCATGGACTACTTCATCTCGCCCCGCGTCGTCGGACGCAATTTGGAAGTCCACCCTTTGCTGGTGATTTTTGCAGTCATGGTGGGGGCCAAAATAGATGGAATTGTGGGCATCTATCTGTCGATTCCGTTTATCGTTGTCGTGCGGGTGCTCTGGCAGAAGTGCGTCAGCCCGAGTTTAGCGTCACCGCCGGAAGTGCTGCCTGGAAGCGGGAATCACTGACACTCAAACTTTCTTCCGTTGCGACTCTCCGGCCGTTATCGCCTGTTCACCGCTAGTCAGGTGCCAGCTTCCTGACACGCACACACCTTCTCCGCGAATTCGACTTGGTTCCCCGCCTTTGCGACGCGCTGATAGAACCAATCGATCTCCAGCTGGCACAGCAGAAAGACTTCGCGAAGGATAAACTCCATCACACGTCAGTCGTCTAAAATCTCCGATTTCCCTGTTGGCCTCCTCGGTATTCCCTGATACCGCGCCTGTTAATACCCTGTTTCGATTTCTCGGAGATCCTAAGTTTCTCGCCGAAAGCCTCTCTAAATTGGTGTTTCGCGTGTGCTCCAATCAGCGGGTGCCCGAAGTTGCCTGTATTTTTCCCTGTTAGCAGGGAATTTGGTGGAGAATAGTTCGCAGCGGACTGCATGCTCCGTCAACCAGTCTTGCGTTTTCTATCAGTTCCCTTGGTTCTAGAGGATCTCGGCAATTTCCGCCGCAAATGGCGCAGCTTGAAAATAACCTGCGAGCCTGTCCTTTTCTCCGACCATACAAAAGCCCAAACAACCGCCACATTTCTCCGCGCTCACGCGCGAGGTGTACTTAGATAGGCCGAGACAGTTTGTGGCTTGCCCAAAAACATATGAATCTGATGCATTGCAACAGACCCCTTATGGGCTGATAATCGGGAACTTACCTTGAGGTAAGGGTTTCGCGCCGCGTGGTCTCAGCCGCTTCTCTCCAAGAACCAAAGCGTACTTGGCACTTTCGGAACTATGGTGGATGCCAGAAACTTGGGCCAATACTTCCTGCTTTCCGGATGCCGAAGCAGTATTCATTCCCCAATTCAGGACGTTAAATACTTCGCGAAATAGGCGCGCGCGACGTCGAAAACCCCGGCGCGCTCCACGCTCCGGCTCTCATGCCCTCCGACGGCGTGCGTCCGCACATCCATCCGGAAAGGTCCCGCAAGTTCGTCGAGATTGCTCCGATTGAAGAAAGTATGCGGTAGGCCATCCACCAGACGCAGGATTACGTCGTTGCCGGCAGCGGCTAGTGCATCGTAGAGAAGAATACTCTGATGGTAAGGCACCGAATTATCAGCGAGGCCGTGCATCAGCAGGAACGGCGGAGCGCCTCCTTTGACATATGTCAGAGGGCTGGCAAATTTCACTTTATCGAGGACGGTCTGGATTGGAGCTCCGACCAAGCGTGATTCCGCCGAATTCCGATCATCGTGTGGAACTGGTCCAGGCGGCGGTCCCGGCCGACGATCAGCATCCGCGGGGTTTCCGGCTACGACACCGGCGATCATCGGCGGAGCGTTTGCCAATGCTGGTGACACGGGCTGCAACGTCGCTTTCTCGTCTAGCGTTTCTGCGTCCATCAGGTCGAACGATGAAGGGCCGTACGCATCGAGTACGCATTGGACTCCACTGGATTGGTCGAGATTACCTTGTCCTTCGAACATGCCGTTTGGGGCAAGGGCTGCGACAGCCGCGAGATGGCCGCCAGCCGAAGTACCCCACAATCCAAATTTGTGGGGGTTTAATCCGTAGCTATCGGCATTGGCTCGAAGCCACCGGATGGCGGTCTTGACGTCTTCCGCATTGCTCGGAAACGTGATGGAGGGCGTAAGCCCATACTCAATTGAGGCCATCGCGAAACCGTCCTGCGCAAAAAATCGCTTAAAGTCTGGTCCCGTGGTAGTTGTACCCCCGGACCACCCACCACCGTGAAGGAACACGATGACCGGAGCGCGCCCCTTAAGCCGCTGGGGAAGATAGAGGTCTAACTCCAGATCTTTCCCACCCGGAGATGCGTAGGTCACGGTCTTCGTGCTAACAGCGTAAGGCGCCCCAGAATCTGCACCCAAATCCTCTGGAGCGATCGCGAAGGCACTGACGGCAGCCAGAAAAGCTCGGCGATCAAGAATCGCCATCAAATTCTTGCTCCTGTCGTGAAATGCGAAGATCTGCCCTATACGAAATCCTCTGCCTTGGGCTTCAATGCTATAGCACGCCGCAGCTCGGCAGTAATTTCGCGGGAGGCTAATGCACCACCGCAGAGCAATCTTCCATGCTGAAGAAGGAGTGTCGATGCCTGGCCGCCGCGAAACTGAGGCCCAGTTGTCCAGATCGGATCCTGCGGCGGAAGGGGCAGGGTAGGTCCGTGCACGTCGAGAGGATATCCGTCGGGCCCGACGCCGCTCATCATGAGCGCCCTGAACATGGCATTCGGATCGCTGCCCACGCCTGGCGGAGGAACAAATCCGCGCGCCGGCGCGCCAGGCGGCCGGTGATCCTGGGCACTGCCAACTGAGCCTTCGCCTGCTCCGCGGCCGCCGATTCCGTTGCGGCCCGGCTGGCCGTGCGTGAAGAAGTTTTCGAAAATTCCAGGGCAAAGGAAACCGACAAAGCGATTATAGGGCTGCATCATTTTAAAGCCGTGAATATGGCGCGGCGGGGCTTGAACAAAATCTCCGGACTTCAGCGGGACGGCTTTGCCCTGCGCCCAAACCATCGTTTCGCCGTCGAGGGCAAGAAAATCCTCCGTATGGCGGGCATGAAAATGTGCGCCGATGCCTGGACCCTGGCCGCCTTCAGTCATGATGAAAACGAACTGCCCGTTGGTATTCGCATTCTTGGCGCAGAACGTGTTGCCGCCATAGCGCTCGCCGCCGCCGTCGAGTAAGACATACGCGCTGTCCGTCGAAGGCAGCAACAGGTTCGATACTCTGACCACATCGCCGGAATTTGCCGTTAGCGGCGCGAGCTGGAAATCTCCCGCCATTGCTGCCCGAGCCAATTTATCCGGCGCAATCGGCTTCGGGTCATCACTCGACGGTGTGGAGCTATCTGCTGGTGTTCCCATGGCTACATAAGCCGCGCCCGCCCGGTCACCCATCGAGAACAGCGCGAAACGGGAGCGATCCGACCGCATCACCCAACCGTGGGGCGTGCCCGGCGGTATGTTGGCGAAGTCGCCGCGCAACATCCGCCAGCGCTTTCCCTCCAGCTCCAACTCGATATCTCCTCCCATCACGACCATTGCCGCATGGCTGGCGAGGTGCGTGTGCCGCGGCATCGCAGAGCCGGTTACTCCTGCAAAGGTCGCTAGCTCATATGCGTTACCACTCTCGACGGGACGCGCGATACGCGTCATCACGAATGGCCCGACGCGGTGATATTCGCCCTTACCATCGGGGAGCACGTACATGCGGCGCGCCCCCGGCAGTTGGCCAATAATCGGAACCGCGTCTGGGCCGGTCACCTCCACGGGATTCAGGACATCCTCGGGAGCTGATGTCGCCGTCTGAGCGGCGACCCACATCCCCAATCCGCGCCATCCCTTCGCCCATGATGCTGCGCCAACACCCGCAGCCATTCCTGCTGCTAGCAAGACCGAACGCCGGTCGATTTTCATCCGCGTTCCATCCTTAAATAGACCTTGCCTCAAGCTCTATCGATGACGCGCAGTCCTTCAGCCAATACGTCATTTGTCTTGGGTCTAGATGCGAGGCGGACCGGATGAATGCGACAGCCGGCCGACGACACGATGCCTCGCAGCTTTGATCGTCGGCCAACTCTTCTTCCCAGGGGGTGGGAAATTGTGTCAATCGACTTGTTTCCATTGTTCGCTACGTCCTTCTGACGAGTACGCGTGCATCTCGTGTTCCGAAGGCACACGCTGCAATACGCGATCCTAGTGTTCAAGAAACTCGTTCACTCGCTGTGATACAAGATCCGCCTGACAAAAAGGGGCGCCGTGACCACAATCCGAATCAATCACGAGCGTCTGGGCGTGAAGGGTGGCGGCAAAATCGAGCGCCGGTTGAGGAGTCACGGTGTGATCCTGCTTTGAGACGATGACGAGGACGGGAGCCCTGACGTTGGCGGCTGCTTTTTCCATCGAACCGCCGAAAGCCTTGGAAACATCGAGCGACATCATGGCCTCCAACTGGCGAATACGGTCATTCGCGTCTGGAAAAGCGAAGGCTGCAGGCCTTGGACCGGACCGGAATTCCAACACGCTCTCCCGCGAGAATTTGCTATTTACGTCGGCCGGAGTTGAAAGTGTAAGGCGAGAGACCTTGGCGGCGAGGGGCGCGGACGGATCCACATCATAGTCTCCGCCTTTCCAAGCCGGATCGCCTTTCGTGGCGTCGATTTCGGTTTGCCACAGCAGCATGTCGTAAGGCGCCAAGCGTGGGGATCCAACGATCGGGATAGCCTTATCCATGAAATCGGGATAGCTGACCATCCATTGGAAGGTTTGCATGCCGCCCATGGAAACACCAATTACAGCTTTGACGTGATTGATGTGGAGTTTCGTCACAAGGAACGTGTGTTCGACATCCACCATGTCCTTTATCGTGATGCGCGGGAACTGCATCTTTGGTTGCTGTTTGCTATTAGAGGGAGACGACGAAACACTATTGCTAAGCGAATCCATAACTATGACGAAATATTTCGAGCTGTCGAGAAGCTTGCCCGGACCAACAGCCATGACGGACATCGCGCTGACACCGTAGGCCGCGGTGGGAGAAATGATCACATTTCCCTTGTCCGGAGCCAGTTGACCGAACGTGCGATAGCCCAGCCGACAATCAAGAAGTTTCTGGTCGCTCTCGAGGGGGCAGTCACCCAGTTCTGCAATCTGCTGCTCTTGGGCTTGTACCACCGGCACAAACACTGCAGCGATCAGTATTGCGAGGACAAGCAGGCACCTGCGCCTGAGCATATCGTATCGACCTTTCGCCTTATGATGCCAGCCTAGAAAAATACTTTTAGCGAGAAGTTCGTAAGCTTTAGCTGGTCCTTCGTCTTCACGACGCGGTTCGATACCAACTCGTCTCAGCGAGAAGCCACACGTCGCCAGGGAAATACTATTCCGGGGGATTTATCTGTCCAATACTAAATCGAAAGAGACTGCCATACCGAAAAAGCATCGAGTGACGATGCGTTTTCGGTATGACAGCCCATCCACACTAGCATTGGACAATTGTATCTGAAGACCATAAGACTGCTCCGCAGCGAAAGATACTGAGCATCGAGCTTCTCACGATCGACAAAAGAGCCTTTGGTAATAGTATGTCGCGCCAACATCCCGAACGACTGAAAGGGTGGGGGGTAGAATGACTGGCAATGAACTGGACGCAAGCATTCAAAGAGATGAGTCGCATCTTCGCTTTTCAGGATCGCTCGTCAGAGGACGGGTTCCCACCGCTCGCGGGATGCTTGTTGGATTTGCGCAATGCCTCATCCTGATGATCTCTCTTGTCCTTGCTGCAACCGGCGCTATGGCTCAGGTCTCCACTACCGGTATTTCAGGCGTCGTCCAGGACCCCAGTGGAGCGGTGGTCGCCAACGCAAGCATTGTTGCTACCCAGACGGAAACCAATTACGCAGCCAAGACCGTTTCAGGTGCGGATGGGGGGTTCGCCCTGACTTCATTGCCCGTAGGTCCCTACACCCTGACCGTCACGGCGGACGGGTTTGCGCCGTACACGCAGACGGGACTCGTCCTGAACGTTGCCCAGGTTTCTGATGTGCAGGTGAAACTAGCGGTCGGCCAAGTGGCGCAGCAGGTCACGGTCCGAGCAGACTCCGTAACAGTGCAAGTCAGTGAACCCACGATACAGACCATAGTGCCCGAGGAGATCGTCAAGTACCTTCCACTCAATGGACGGCAAGTGGGTGACGTGCTTTATGATACGGTTCCCGGCGTATCCGATTCGACAATCAACCAGAATCTGGCCATATCGACCACAGTAGGCCAGGGCGAGGAGCTTCCGGGAGAAGTCTCGCCAAGCACGCACGGCGTGACCACAGGCAGCACCTACTTTGCCCTGGACGGCGCGAACAATATCGATAGCTATGCGATGATCGGTGGGCCCTTCCCGAATCCGGATGCCACCCAGGAATTCAATGTGGCCACATCTACCTACAGCGCACGATACCCCTCCGCGCCAGGCGGTGCGATCAACATCCTTACTAAATCCGGAACGAACAGCATCCACGGGTCGGCGTTTGAGTACCTCCGAAACGGATTCTTCAATGCCAATGAGTGGAATTCTCCAGCCCCCGACGGTTTGAAGCAAAACCAGTTCGGCGGCACCATCGGCGCACCAATCATCAAGAACCGCTGGTTCATCTTCGGCGCGATTCAAGATACGCGGCAGTCGGACGCAGCATTCTCGGCGCATAATGTACCTACTGCGGCAGAGCGGGCCGGAACCTTCGCCGGGACTTACATCCCTACACCAGGTGCAGCACCTGTGCCCACAACCGTCACCGCCGCTCAGCTTGGGTTCGTTTCCAATGTGATCGTAGGAAACCCCTTTATCACCGGCGCGAGCCCCACCATGCAGAACTATGTGACTCAGTATTTGCCGCTGCCGAACGACCCTACTGGCGCACCGTTCTACTTGGCAAACATACCCACCAAGAACAACAACTATGAGTACGTCATCAAGAGCGACTTCCTTGTTGGGGACCACCGGATTTTTGGCCGGTATTTCCACCAGCACAATTTACAGGATCTCCATACCATGACCAGCCAGGGCATGGACCCGGCTATTGGCGGCAAACTCAACGCGTTTACGGAGAATGGCGGAACCTTTAGCTTTTGGGATGCTGCCGCGCTTGGAGATACCTGGACGAAAGGGCAGTGGGTGCTCGATTCCCGCGTCTCATTTAACAAGGGCAATTCAAGCAACGTATTGGATCCGAACATTGAAGGGATCACGCTATCATCGCTGGGAGCACAGAATTTTACACCCGGCCTTCAAGGCGGCACGGGCCTTATAGTCAGTAACGGTTTGGGTGGAATCGTCAGCCAACTCAACGCTTTGCCGCGCGAGACCGTCGATGTATCGGAAGATGCAACTGTGATCAAAGGCAAGCACCAGTTCTCGTTCGGCGGCAACTACAGACACATGCACTACGCTGAAGTCAACTTCGCCGGACAATCCGGCGTTTCTATCTTCGTCGGGGTGACCAGCAGTATTCTCGCGGGCATTGAGGGTGCCATCACTGCCAGGCCGAACCTCACTCTTGGCGATCCTGTGAACGCGGACTTTATCCTGGGTTCGCCGATCGAGTTCATCCAGCATGATGGGTTCTTTGTCGGGGCGAGCCAGAACACGATCGGATTTTATGCGGAGGATAAGTACCGTTTGACGCCGCGGCTGACTCTAATTGGCGGAGTCCGATACGACCCCTTCCTGCCGATCGAAACGCTGCGCGGGCAGATGACCTGCTGGGCTCCTGGGGAACAGTCTAAGGTCTTCGTCAACGCGCCCACTGGACTGATTTTTCCCGGCGATCCCGGATGCAGCTCGGGAGGCACGCCTGAGAAGCTGCTCAACATCCAGCCGAGAATTGGGTTTGCCTACGATCCATTTGGCAATGGCAAGAGCTCGATTCGGGGCGGATATGGTATTTACAGCACGCAACAGCAATTGCAGATGATGTTAGGTATGTCGAACCCACCATGGATCAGAAACTTTATGCCCCAACAACCTTTCCTGAGCATCGATAACATTTGGGCAAGCGCGGGATTTCCGGCGAATCCATTTGCGGGCGGATTCCAAACATCCACGTTCAAGCCGACGACTGACGTTCCGTTCCCCGATTCGCCTTTCGCCGTTGGGGCGATTGCGCACAATTACAGGCCGGGCTACGTCGAGCAGTGGAACCTTTCGGTCCAACAGGCCATCGGGAAGCATGACGTCGTGCAGCTCGCCTATGTGGGAACCCAGTCAATTCACGTCGGGGCAACGTACGATGAAAACGTCCCTGCTCTGCAGACACCCGGAGGAGACCTTTCGGATCAGGAACGCCGCCCTGACCAGAACTTCAGCTCGATTGACCAGGTTGCAACCAACGCCACCTCAAGCTATAACGGGTTCGAAGCTACGCTGACGCACCAGATGCAATGGGGCCTCTATCTCAACTCCGGCTTCACATGGGCGAAATGCATCGACGACGGCTCGGACCCTCCCTCAACAGGGGGCGCTTCGAATTACCTCACGCCGACTGGGGCTAATCGCCGCGGACTATGCGACTTCGACCAGAACTTTGCCTGGAGATCGGTCGCAAACTGGAACCTGCCTTCCTTCTCGAAGTCGAACTTCTTCGTGCGTCAGGCTCTTGGAAATTGGAGCGCTTCGACCGTCTGGACCATTCAGGCAACTCCCCCGTTCAGCATCGCCGACAGCAGCGACAATTCGGGGACCCAATCGGGCCTAGATCTGGCTGACCGAGTTCCGGGAATGCCGGTCTGGATACCTAACACCGGTGTTGGTCCCTCCAAGATGCTGAATATCAATGCCTTCGCGCCTAACCCGATTGGGACGTTCGGAAACTCGGGCCGTAACGCCTATCGGGCTCCCTCGGCCAAGGACATCGACTTTGCGCTGATGAAAAGGTGGCCGATCAAAGAGCAATTCAATATTGCGTTCCGGGCGGAGGCGTTCAACCTGTTCAATCACCCTAACTTCGGCTCGGGAAATGACAACTTCAACAGCCCAGCCACATTCGGAACCTACACCACAGCCAGCAACGCGTCGCGCGTCTTGCAGTTTGCGCTCAGGCTTCAATTCTGAGCAGAACTGGGACGGCATCGGGCTAGGGCTGACCACCGCAGCCCGAGGTCTTCGGTGGAACTAGAGTCAGTTGGTATCCCGCTGTCTTGAGCTCGCGACTTGCGTTCCACGATCAAGCCGGGCCGTCTGGCGATAGCTGAAGGGGAGTCAACAATGAATCGTGGCCTCTGGATGTTTGCGGCTATCGCGGTATTTGTCGTCGCAGTTTCGCTGGTTTACGCCGCGGAACCGACTGTGGTCAGCACGCGGGACGGCCGAATGACGGGCATAACCGATTCTCTGGGCGTCACCTCGTACAAAGGCATTCCATTTGCTGCTCCGCCGGTCGGCGATCTGCGCTGGCGACCTCCGCAACCAACTGTCCATTGGGACGGAGTCCGCAAAGCGGATCATTTCGGCGACGCCTGCGTGCAAAAGGTAGGTCGTTCGCGACCGCCGTGGACCGAGCCCTTTATGGAGCAAGGCTCAACTGGTGAGGATTGCCTTTACCTAAATGTGTGGACCGGCGCGAAGACCGCGAGCGAGCGCCGTCCCGTGATGGTGTGGTTTCACGGCGGCGGTTTCACGGAGGGATCGGCCTCGATTGCCGTTTATGACGGAACGCAGCTCGCGAAACGTGGTGTTGTCCTGGTCGGAGTGAATTACCGGCTCGGCGTGCTGGGATTTCTTACGTATCCGGCCCTGAGCAAAGAATCCGAGCACGGTGTTTCCGGCAATTACGGCTTGCTTGACCAAATCGCGGCTCTGCGTTGGGTTCAGAACAATATCGCGGCGTTTGGCGGCGACCCAGCTCGGGTGACGATATTCGGACAATCGGCTGGGGCGGGAGCCGTGTACGACCTCATGCAGAGCCCTCTAGCGAAGGGCCTCTTTGTCCGGGTGATTTCGGAAAGCGGACCGGGATTGATAGGCCGTGTGCTCCTTGGCGGAACGACTACATATGCCGCACGCGAGCAGTTAGGAGTGAGTTGGGCTGAATCCAAAGGAGCATATTCCTTGGCTGACTTGCGAGCCCTTCCTGCTGCCGCATTTGAAGTCGCAGGAGGCCCGGGTAGTGCCCCGGCACCGACTTCTCCTGTACCCGACGGCTGGGTGCTCCCGGCGACTGGCGCGGCGCCGCCTACCGATCAAGTCCCCCTGCTGCTTGGAATGGTCGCGGACGACATTGGTATTGGCGGCGGTTTTGGGCCGCCTCAAAAGCCCAGCGTTGCCTCTTATCAGGATGCGGCCAAGAAAAAATACGGGTCGGATGCAGATAATTTTCTGAAACTTTACCCTGTCGCGACGGACGACCGAGCGCCCGCGATGCAAAAAACGGCCGCCCGCGATCAGGCCCGCGTGTCCATCGATCTGTGGTCCGCCGACCAACTCAAGCTGAGTGGGAAAATCTATACGTACTATTTCGATCGCACGCTGCCTTGGCCCGAGCATCCCGAGTTCGGGGCTTTTCATACGTCGGAGGTGCCTTACGTGTTTGGAACGATTGACACCACCGGCCATCCGCTGGAACAAGTCGATCACCAGGTATCCGACGCGGTTTCGTCCTATTGGATAAACTTTGCTGCGTCCGGGAACCCGAACGGAAAATCCCTAGCCAACTGGCCCGCTTACAGTCCCGATGCGCACACAACCATGGAACTGGGCGCGAGAATGGGTCCGATGCCCGATACCGGAACACCGGAGCGACTGGCATTCCAGATCAAATATCTGGAGCAGCCGCGACAGCCATCCGGCAGATAGCCGTGGCGATCGCTACTGAGGCTAAAAGGGGAAATTCTCTAGTGCTGATAGTCTTCGCGCCAGGGCTTCATGGTAAGCGGCGTATTCCGGCGGCAATTTGTGATCCGGTCCTACTGATGGGGCAAGAGAAAAATAACGAACGATCCGTCGTGGCTGGCCTGCTATCCATTCGGCCGCGGCGCTCTGAGAATAATCAACTAGGAGATCTATGATGAGGCGTTTGAAGGTGTTGGCAAGAGTTGCGCTTTTAATCTCGCTGGCTGCTCCATTTTGCTTCGCTCAGAAACCTCTTGCGCCGGAACAGGATATCGCCACCCGGCCCGTCATGCCGATCTGGCCCGGTAAGCCCCCTGGAACCGAAAACGCCACGCAGAAAGAAGGCGTTATAAATGTTCCGAACAGTCCGGGTTGGAGGATCATCAGAAACGTAACCATTCCCACCCTTACCGTGTTTCAACCGAAGTCCGGCAACCCCTCGAAGACCGCGGTCATCATTGCTCCTGGAGGGGGTTTCCGCGTTCTCGCAATCGACCAAGAGGGCTACCCGGTCGCCGAGTGGTTCGCTCAACATGGCATCACGGCATTCGTCTTGAAGTACCGCCTTGCGGAGACCCCCGCATCTGATGCAGCAGTCCTGTCACCAACGCCCGGCGCACCGATTCCCCCCGGGGCAATGAGTCCCCTTCCGGAAGGCGCTGAACAACACGGGATCGCCGACGGAATACAGGCGATTAAAGTCGTGCGTGAAAACGCAGCGAAATGGGGCGTCTCCCCGAATCGCATCCTGCTTATGGGTTTTTCCGCCGGCGGAGCGGTAACCTGCGGAGCGATGCTCGCTGAGAATCCTGCGGACCGCCCGAACTATGTGGCGCCCATCTATGGAGCGCCGTTGGGCGCGATCCCGAAAATACCGGCCGACGCCCCACCCGCGTTTCTTGCCGTGGCGGAGGACGATCCCCTC
>Ga0210409_10006527_pt1 | contig 12116 bp, 7 predicted proteins | sample IncBWH17MmetaG_FD_161649 | JGI IMG/M metagenome (GOLD analysis project Ga0210409, IMG submission 161649) | Forest soil microbial communities from Barre Woods Harvard Forest LTER site, Petersham, Massachusetts, United States - Inc-BW-H-17-M | ecosystem: Environmental > Terrestrial > Soil >...
TTCGGACCGCTCCAGAACATCGCCGTGCCCATTTCGCCGGTCGACGGACCGATGTTACCCGGGAACAGTTTCTTGTGCTCGAAGTTGACGTTGATCGGCGTGACGAACTGCTTGCCATTGAAAAATGCGCCGACCGCGACTTCGACGCCGACCACGCGCCGTTGCAACTGAAAGACCTTGATCTCGGCCGAGAACGCGCGCTTGTACGCTTCGAGCACGCGAATGACGTCGCCGCCGTCCTCTTCTTCGCCGACAAATAGCCGGCGCTTGACGTTCTGCGCCTCGCCGCTCGGCTTGATCACGTACTCGTCCGGGTTCTGCCGAACGAATTCGATGGCCTTGTCGAAGTCGTCGAATTCCTGATACCCAGGATATTCACGCCGGCCTTGCGAAGCTCCTCCTGGCCGAACGACCGGTCATCCTCCAGGCGATCCGTATAGGCCGTGCCGCCAACCACGAGCTTCCCCTGTTTGCGCAGCTCCTCGGCCTTGGCTCCCTGGCCGAGCGTGTCGTCGAACACGATGACGTCGGCCCAGTCGACGTCAGAGCGCCAGTCGAGCGTTTTGGGGACGAACCCGTCGGCGATGTCCCGCTCGTTCTCGGCTTCGATGAAGAATTTGACCGCGTGGCCCTCTTTCTGGACTTGCCACGCGATGTCGCCGATTAGTCCGCCGATGGAGACGAAGAGAAAGTTTTTCGGTTCCACGCCTAAACCCTATATTAGTGACATGGCGACGACCTTCGTGAACACCGAACTGTTACCTGTCGCGGGCACGAGGACCCTGCCGGGACGGTACTTCTCCTCGCCAGCCATCCTGGCCGAAGAGCTCGACAAGATCTTCACGCAGCGCTGGCTCTGCGTGGGACGCGCGGATCGGATCGCCAACCCTGGTGAGTACTTCCTCCAGCCGATCGGGCAGGAGAGCATCATCGTCGTCCGCGACCGCGCCGGGGCGATTCGCGCGCACTACAACGTGTGCCGCCATCGCGGGACACACATGATCGAGGCGGAGCACGGCCGTCTGGGCGAGACGATCCAGTGCCCCTACCACGCGTGGACCTATGCGCTCGACGGTCGCCTTATCGGCTGCCCTTCGGCTGATGCCATCGACGGGTTCCGGAAATCAGATTACCCGCTGCACACCGTCGCGACGCATGTGTGGGAGGGATTTTTGTTCATCAACCTCTCGCGCACCCCTGAGCCGTTCGACGAGGCGTACGCGCCGATGCTCGGCCGGTTCTCGAGCTTCAACCTGCCGAACCTCAAAGTCGCGCAACAGATCGACTACGACGTCAAGGCCAATTGGAAACTCATCGTCGAGAACTATCAGGAATGCTATCATTGTGCGCCGATCCATCCGGCCTTGGCAAAGCTGACGCCGCCGACGAGTGGCGAGATCGATCTGTACGCAGGTCCGTTCATTGGCGGATACATGGTGCTGAACGAAGAACACGAGACCATGTCCATGACCGGCCGCGCCTGCGGCGTACCGGTAGCCGATGATCTGCCAGCAGCCGAGTATCCAAGAATCTATTACTACTCGCTGTTCCCGAACGCGCTACTCAGCGTGCACCATGATTACGTCATGCTGCACACGCTGTGGCCGCAGGCGGTCGATCGGACGCGGATTCATTGCTACTGGCTGTTCAACGAGAAGTCGTTGAACAATCCCCAATTTGACCCGACCGACGGAATCAAATTCTGGGATATGACCAACAAAGAAGACTGGCACATCTGCGAGCAGAGCCAGCTGGGCGTCGTCTCGCGCGTGTACCAGCCGGGCCCGTACTCGAAGCGCGAGAACTGCTCAGCGGCGTTCGACGCCGAGGTGCTGCGCTCGTTGGGTCACCCACTGGACGGCGTAAATGCCCGCGCCGATCAGCACGACCAGCGCTGAGAATCCGATCAGCTTCCACAGGTAGAGCACCGGATTTTTCTCCTCGCCTGGCGGCACGGCCGCCAGGACCAACGAGATGGCCGTCGTCACGAAGCCCAGCGCTCCGCAGAAGAGCGCGAAGCGCCTGCCACCTGGGACGCGCCTCACGCCAGGAGCGGTGGGCTCGCGTTGCACCCGCATCAGCGTCGCGAAGAGATAGAGATACGGGATGAAGTAGATGATGATCGACGCGCTCAGGAAGAGATTGTAGGCGCCGGCGACCGTCGTACCCGCCTGCCCCGCGACCGTGACCAGCACCGCGACTCCGGCCTGAATCAGCATCGCGACGTACGGTGTGCGCCACTTGGGGTGCAAGCGACCGAAGATGGGCGGGAGCACCCCATCGACCGCGGCCGCATACGGCAACCGCGCGCTCGCGGCGAACCACCCGCCGATCTGCCCGAGCACGCCAACGATCAGAAAGCCAACCGCGATCGGCACGATCCACGCCGCGTGGATCCGCTCTGCTGCGCTGGTGATCGCTTGCGGAACGCCCTGCAGTGCGGTGATCTCCCCCATCGGGAGCGCGATCAGCACGGCGACCGTGCCGGCGATGAACAGCGCGGTGATGCTCGCGCCGGCGCCGAGCAGGGCGCGTGGGATCGTGCGTGGATTGTCGTCGAGCTCCTCACCCATGATCGACGCGCTTTCCACCCCCGCGAACCCGAATGCGATCGTCGACCAAAAGATCATGTCGCGGAGGTGCATGCTCGGCACGAACGACTGCGGCGTGAACGCCGTGGCCGAGCCGAATCGGGACCAGGCCACGGCGGCGACGCCGAGCAGGATGATCAGCGGGACCCACATCCCGATCGCCCCGGCGTTCTGCAACCACTTGCCGATGTTGAGCCCGACCAGGTTGAGCGCCACACAGAGCGTGAGCCCGACCAGCGAGACCGCGATCGTATAGCGTGGATCACTCGCCAGGTGCTGCGCGTGCGGGCCGAGTAGGAATGGGATGAGGCCAGCCACAAAGTAGAGGAGCAGCGGGTAGTACGGGATATTGCAGCACCAGTAGCACCACCCGGTGAGGAACCCCGGGAACCGGCCGAACGAGCGGCAGGTCCAGACGTAGATCCCGCCCTGGTCCGGATATCGGGAGGACAACTCCAGGACCGCGAAGCAGAGCGGGACGTAGAAGAGGAGACACGCGCCGATCCAGATCACGATCGCGCTCGGGCCAGCGACCGCTGCCTTTTGCACCCACTGGACGTTGAGGCTCACTACGACGTAGAACAGCATCAGGTCGCGCCAGCCCATGGCGCGACGCAGCTTAGGCGCGGCCGGTTCAGTCGGCGGCGTCAGCCAGCAACTCGAAGGCCGCGTTGCGGCCGTTGATGCCCATCACGCTGCCGCCCGGATACGTCCCGGCCCCGCACATGAACACCCCAGGCATCGGGGTCCTCGCGGAGAGGCGGCGATCCCACATGTACTCCGGGAGAATCTCGCCCTGGAATATGTGACCCCCAGTGAGTCCCACCCGCTTCTCGATATCGGGCGGGCCGAGCACCTCGAGATCAATGATCGCGTCAGGCAGGTTCGATGTATACCGGCCAATAGACTGCACGACCCTCTCTCCCACTTCGCGCCGCCGCGATTCCCACGTGCCCTGGGCGAACTCGTGCGGGACGAATTGAGAAAAGACACTCAATGTCTCGATTCCCTCTGGAGCTACACTGTGGTCATAGACCGTGTGTAGATAGAGCTCCGTCCAGAGCCGCTCCGGAAGAATGCCAGCGTTTGCCTGACGATGGCCAACAATCCATTCTTGCTTGGTCAGAGGCGTGTTGATCTGTCCGGTATGGTGAGGCTCACGCGTGCCAGGTCGCGCGCGGAAGTTGGGCAACTCGGTCAGCGTCATGTTGACCTTTACCGTTACCCCTTTCACTGGCACCCGTTCGACATCGCGCCGCCAGGTGGGATCAGCGGCCGCATCGAGCAAGCGCAACGTTGTGCGCGGATCGGCATTCGAGACGACGAACGGCGCGTGGATGCGTTCGCCGGATTCCAGCTCGACGCCTTCGCCGGGCACGATGCGCGCGACCGGCACGCCGGTAGCGATCGTGGCGCCGCGCTCGCACGCGACATCGCAGAGCAGAAACGAGACCATGCCCATGCCACCGGTCACGTACCCCCAAGTGCCGGCGTCGCCGAACATGGAACCCGAGGCGTGATGATACAACACCGAGGCGGTGCCGGCATCGGTTGGGCTGGCGTTGGTCCCAATCACGCCCTGCCCCAGATACGCCATCTGCAGCCGCTCATCGGTCAGAAAGCGCTCGACAAAATCGCACATAGACCAGTCGAACAGGAGCCCACGCGCTTCGTCGTCACTCCCGAGGCGGGCCTCGATGATCTCTCGCGTCGGCGCCGGACCGATCCACAAATCACCGGGACCAGCCGGACGGAGTGTAGAGCGTAAACGTGACTTCACGTCGACCATCGCCCGCCACCCATCGACGTCGCGCGGCGCGAACCGTCGCACCTCGGCCTCACAGCGCTCGTCGTCATTCCAGAGCTGCACGCTCGTCCCGTCCTCGAATGGTACGAACATGCCCCCGACCGCCGGCTGCCACGTAAACCCGTGCTCGACGAGTTGGAGCTCGTCGATCACGAGCTGGTGCAGCAGGCCGCACACGTACGCACACGGCGAAAACCGCACGCCGGGAAACGGCTCGTCCATGGTCGCCGCTCCCCCGACGCGCTCGCGGGCCTCGAGCACTAAAACACGACGGCCGGCGCGCGCGAGGTACGCCGCGCACGCCAGCCCGTTGTGTCCTGCTCCCACGACAATCACATCCCACCTTTTCCCCGCCAGGGTCGCAACGGGCTCTGGAAGCCCGATGCGACCCAGTACGGCGGCCGTCCGCGACGTCACGTCACTACTGCGCGATGATCGGTGGCGTGCACACGCTGCCCAATCCGCGCGCCTGGCATTCGCTTTCCGGAACCGGCATGACCGACGGGACATGACCACCCGTCAGCCCCGACGGGTTCGCCTCGATGGTGTTCAGTTTGCCATAGCGCCGCGCGTCGATCCACCGCGTGCCTTGCTCCCACATGAGCGAATACCGCCGCTCGTAGAGCAGATCCGTTAGCAACGAATCCGCCGACAGCCCGGGGGAAAGCGCCGTCAGGTTGCCGGCACCCTGCCGCGTCACATTGATGTCGTTCGTCGCCGCGGTGAGCTGACCCAACCCCAACTCCGCCTCGGCTTTCAGCAACACCAATTCTTCGTCGCGAATGATCGGAATCTCGTGCCCCGGATCCGCCTGGCCGTTGGTGAAGTAGATACTGTACTTGAGCGTCCCTTGGATCGGGAATCCCGACAGGATCTGCGTGTTCGAGGCGTCGACGATCTTCGCTCCCACGCGCGCGTCGGGCGTTGCGCTCCCCGACTGCGGCTCGGCGTCCGTCTGCTGCTCTGGCAGCGCGAAGTAGAGCGTGCCGTTGAGCGGGTCGGAGAGGCCGTTCTGGATGTCGCCCGGGTTGGATGAGAAGTCGAAGTAGACGCCGTTCTGGAAGCTCGCCGGGTCAATAGAGGCAAACCCACTGGTGAACAGCGAGTCGAGCAGCGCGAGGGCATTGGAATAGCAGGTCGCCTTCGCGCCCTTGCACCCGTTCACGTCGGTCGCCCGGAATACCCATGCCTTGGCCGCCAGGGCCTGGGTGAACTGCGCGAACGCCTGCGGCGTGCTGGCGGCCCCATAGCCCCCAGGCATCGTGAACGGAAATGGGGCGCCCGATGCGAGCTTGGTGCGGGCGTCAGCCAAGAGACCGATGATCGCGCGGTACACGCTATCCTCGCCCACCCAAGATCCCGGCGGTCCCGACGGGTCGAGGTCGACATTCACCGTAGCACCGAGCTGCGCCCGCGTCTGGATGACGTAGAAGAGCGCCAGCGCTTTTTGCGTCTCGCCGAACGCGATGGACGAGGCTTTCTCTCCGGCGCTCATGTCCGGCGAGTGCGGGATCGCATCGATGTACAGGTTGTCGAGGCGGATCTCGATGTACGGATCGGTCCACTGCGACCCGCCGAACTGCGTGTTCGACAGCGGCCCGTAGTACGGCTCCTGGTAATCGGGCTGGTTGTTGCCGGAGAGGTTGACGCCTTCGCGCCCCATCGAACCCAGACGCCAGACGTACGCTTCCATGTCGAACCGGGCCCGGTGGAATATCCCGGTCGCGGCTACCACCATGTTCGCCTTCGTCGGGTTCCCGTAAATGGACGCCGTGGTCGGCGCGTTCGGATCGGTGACGTGGAAGTCATAGCAGGCGAGGCTGGCCAGCGCGGTCGCCGACAGAGTCAGCAGCGTAATGGTCTTCATGGTCAGAACCCCGCCGTGATGGTGAAGAAGAACTGGCGGGACGGCGGGTACGGGGCGAGATCGACGCCCCGGAACGGCGACTGGCCGAAGTTGCTGACCTCCGGATCGTATCCGTAGTACTTCGTGATCAGGATCAAATTGCGTCCCGACGCGCTCAGCTGCACGCCGTGCGAGCCGAAGAGGTAGCGGCTGTAGTTGAGCGGCACATCGTACTGGATCTTGACCTCGCGCAGCTTGAGGAACGTCGTGCTCTGCACGTACGGCGTGGCGATACCAGTGGAGCACGCATTGAGCAGCGCCGTGCCGTAGCTGCCGTGGTCCACCAGGCCATTGCAGCCGTAGAGCGACAGCGTCTGGTTCTCGATGATGCCGCCCTTCTGCCAATCCCAGAGGCCAGTCAGCGTAAAACGCCCGAGCGTGAACGTGCTGCCGAACGACCAGTCGTAATCCGGGTTCACCTGGCCCATCGAAGACACGATGAAGTTGTTGTTCTTGTCGAACCCGGTCTGACCGATGATCTGCGTGATCGGCCGGCCCTGCTGCACCTCCAGCTGGCCATAGGCGAGACCGAATCCGGATCCAACGGGCGTGAAGCTCGTCACGCCAGCCGGTAACGCGAGGACCGTGTTATGCAGCGTGCGGAACGACGAGTTGAATGTCCACGTGAAGTTCCGCATCTGAATGGGGATCAACGTGGTCCCGATCTCGAGTCCTTCGTTCTGGAACGTGCCGCCGTTGGCAAGGATCTCATTGTACCCGGTCGACGGCGCCGGTGTCCGCGGAAGGAACAGATCATACGTGCGGCGATGGAAGTACGTGACTTCGAGGTCCACCCGTGACGACCAGCCGGTCAGATCGAACCCACCCTCGAACTCGCGCGTCCGCTCGGGCCGAAGATCAGGCGCGGCGAAGACCGACGTCCCGCTGAGGGCGACTCCAGGGAGACCCCCGTACGCGACGTTGTCGACGAGCGTCGTGTACTTCTCGCCGAAGATCGGCTGGTTGCCGGTCTCGCCGTAGTCACCGCGCAGCTTGAGCTCGGTCCCTCGGATGAGCAAATCCTTGAATCGATAGGACGCGGCGATCTTCGGGTAGATGTAGTACTTGTTGATCAACGCGTTGGCGGACGTGCGCTCGGCGCGCAGGCCGCCTTCGATGTTCAGCCGCTCGTCAAACAGGTTGATGTCCTCCTGTCCGTAGAACGATATGGTGCGCTCCACCGAGTTGAGCTCGAACGGTACGACGACCGATCCCGCGTCGATGTTCGTCTGGTTGCCGACCAGGTTCGCGGTGTACGTCTGGGCGCGGTCGAGTTGCCGATCCTCGTAGGTCACGCCGGCCGCGGTCGTCGCCCGGAGTAGGCTCGACGTAGTGTTGTAAGTGTGGATCGCGTTCAGGTTCCAGTTGTACTGGCGGCTCTGCGCCTGTCCCTGCACGGCAACACCTGGCGTTGCCTGATTCGCCTCGAGATACACGCTGGCTGGCAGGGTGACGCTGGTCCCTTGGTCGAAGAAGTCCATGCCGCCCTGGGCGACCAGCTGGACGGATTGGTTGTCGGACTTGAACGCCTGATAGCTGGTCTTGGCCGAGCCGACGAACCGGTTCGTGAGGGCGGTGTTGGTCCCGAGCGACTGGGTCTGCAGGGGATTCGAGCCCTTATAGGTAATGAGCGGGTGCGGCCACGCATTGTTCGAGAACCCGAGGGGCTCGAAGCTCGGGATGTAGGAAATGGCGTACGGGACGCTGGCGCCGTTGTTGTCGTTGTTGTTGAACCCGCGGTCTTCGCGCGTGTGCGTGAAGGTCGTCGAGAGCGCGCCTTCGAACCCTTTGGCGAGATGCTGATTGATGTTGAGGCGCAGGTTCTGCCGGTCCGCGGCCGTGCCCTGCTCGATACCGCCCTCCTGCGCGAGGGAGCCGGATGCGTAGTACTGCGTGTTGTCATTGCCACCGCTCAAATCGAGCAGCGTCGTGCTCTGAAGCGGCGTCCGGCCGGCGACTTCGTTCAAGTGGTCGTACACCGGCAGATTGCCGTTGACCGCATATCCGCGGATGGTCGCGGTGTCCGCCGGGGACTTAGCGAACGAGCTCAACGCTTGGTTGAGCGTCCACGCCTCATTCGCCGGCCCGCGAAGCAGGTGCGCGAACCCGGTCTGCTGCGACACGTTGATCCGGAGCTTCCCGGCCTTGCCACGCTTCGTCGTAATGATCACGACGCCGTTCGACGCCTTCGACCCGTAGATCGACGACGCGGCGGCGCTCTTGAGCACTTCGATCGACTCGATGTCCGCCGGGTTCAAGTCGGCGATGCGGTTCGCCGCGTCGTCTTGCAGCGGACCGGTCGAGTTCAGGCCACCGCTTCCCGTCGCCTGGAACAAACCCGACGGGATCGTCGAGTTGCTGTAAATGACACCGTCGACCACGAACAGCGCATCGGTGTTGCCGGTCGCCGTGTTGACGCCGCGGATTTGCACCTGCAGGCCGCCGCCCGGCGCCCCCGAGTTCGACTGGATCGAGGCGCCAGGGACTTTCCCCTGCAACGCCTGATCGACGGTCTGTGCCGGCGCGCGCGTGAGGTCAGCGGCGGACACGAGGTCCGTCGGTGTCGTCGCGTTGGCCTTCGTCGTCGTCGTGGCCTGACCGGTGACGACGACCTCACTCAACTTGGTGGCCTCCTCGACCATCGAGACCACGATGGTGCTGTCGCCGGCGGCGACATCGACGTTCTTGGGCAGGTAGCCGATCGCGCGGATCAGCAGGGTTTGTGGACCAGCCGGCGTTGTCAGGCGGAACTTGCCGGCGGCATCAGCCTGCGCCCGCGCGGTGCCACCCTGGACTCCGATCTGCGCGAATGAGATCGGCTGCTGATCGGCCTCACGTAAGACCGTTCCGTTGATGTGCCGCTCCTGCGCTTGCACCTGCGCCGCGAGGGCGGCGACCGCCACCGCAATTCCGACAATACGACATTTCATAGCCACTCCGGGGAGAGAATCGGCTACATGCGTGGTGAAGCAATGTATCGTCAATAGCCGGTTATAATGCCCACATTTAGCAATCGGTCAAGGAGTGGCAAGAGCATGATTCCGATCATACGTTCCCAGAGTGGAACGTGTACGCATCACCCTGATCGCCTGCACCGTATGTCTCGCCTGCAGTCGGGGCGCGGTGCATCCATCGGCTCCCACCGACGGAGTCGCTCACATCGTGCCGGGCACCGGCACCGAGGTACTGAGCTACCCCAGTGACTCGCCGCGTTCCGTCTCGGCGCGGGTCGCCTCGCGCGTTCGCGAGTTCGGCGGTGCCTACATCGACGGCCAAGGCTATCTCACCGTCTACCTGACGAACCTCGCCCGGGAGGAATTCGCGCGACGGGCGCTCACCAATGAACTGTTGGCGAGCGGACGCGAGAGCCCCGACATGCGAGTGCGCTATGGCCGGTACACATTTGACGAGCTGTGGCGCTGGAAGACCGCCCTGCGACCGCTGCTGACGATGTCCGGCGTCGCCTTGCTCACGGTCGACGAGCGCCTGAATCGCGTGCGCATCGCCACGAGCGGCAGCACGGTCGCGCTCGCCAGACTGATCCCGCGCTTCGGCGTACCGCGCGGTGCCGTCTATATCGAGGCGACCGCCCGTGTCATCGAGGCCGGGTCGGTCGACACCGGCCTGCGGCCGGCCGTCGGTGGGCTCCGTATTGCGGGCTTTTTCGAGCAGGCCGGCGTGACCTACACGGTCATCTGCTCGTACGGACTCAACGTGCGGGACTTCGCCGATACGGTCCATCGCTACATGGTGGTCGCGTCGCACTGCGTGCAGCACGCGCCGCCCGTCGGCGGGTACATCCACGCCAACGTGTATCAGCCGGACACGACCGCGCTGCGCGCGAATCTCATCGGGGGCGTGGTCACCAACCCCCCATTCGTGGCCGGTGGCTCCTGCCCCTCGGGCGGGTTCTGTCGCGCGAGCGACGCCGCCCTGGTCCGGGTCGCGGACGGCGTCGCGACATCCATCGGCTCCGTCGCCCGGCCGGTCGACAGTGCGTTCCTTCCACAGATCTACGGGCCGACCACGATCGACCCGAATCAGCCGACGTTTAGCCTCTCCGGGTACACCGAGGCGCTCGTGGGTGACACCGTCGACAAGGTCGGCAGCTCCACCGGCTGGACCACCGGCGTCGTCACCGCCCTGTGCGCTGACGTCAACATCGACGGCTACATCCGCACCTGCAGCGGCGTCGTAAGCGCCGGTGTCGGACGCGGAGACAGTGGAGCCCCGGTCATGTTTCGCAATGCCCGCGGGAAGTATTACGTCGCTGGCATCGTCTTCGGGTTGACTGACAATGGGCCCGACGGTGTGTCTGGGCGCGAGTACTACTTTAGTACGTGGCAGGCGATCAGCGATGACCTCGCCGGGTTTCCTGGGCTCGGGGTGCGGTAGCGACGGAGACCGGTTCTGAGTGGCGCTTCGCGCCGCTCGCTTCGCTTCGCCTAACTCGGCCCCACGACAGCATCGACAGCCTGTCGCGACCTTGATCTCAGTCTGCCCGTTCAGGGCGACGAGGCGCGAAGCGCCGAGGAGACCAGGTCAGTGATGCGGCGCAAGCCGGGCGAGCGCCGTGTCCCAGATTCGCGGCCGTCGCCCGTCCCACTCCGCATACTCCTTCCTCGTGACAGCCGCGCGCACGAGGATCCCTCCCAGGTAGCGAACCGGCTCGGGCGGAAACCCACCCATCGCCCGATCAACAATCCCGGCCTGACTCCACTCGTCGCGACGGCCGAGGACCAAGCTGGCCAGGATCTTCGCGCCGAGGTAACTCGGCCCGACGCCGTGGCCACTCCAGCCGACCCCGTGCACGATGTGCGCTCGCCCGCCGAGGCGACCGAGGAGCGGTAGCGCGGTCCCGGTCCGCTCGACGGCCCCGGACCAGTCATGCGTGATCTTCACGTCGTGCAACGCGGGAAATGTCCGAGCGAAGTCGCGAGCGACTTCCATGGCTCGCCAAGGGTCGCGATCGAACCCGCGCCCAATCGCGCCGGCGAAGGCGAGCGCGCCGCCGCCTTTGCCGAACACGATCCGCCCCGATCGCGTAGTCCGATAGTAGTGCACGCGCAATTGCGAGTCACAGATCGCGGACCCGTCAGTCCACCCGATGGACGCAAGCCGCTCGGGGATGGGCTCGGTGGCCACGATGTCGCTCGACACGACCACCATACGGTGCGATAGCTCGCGCACGCGGCCGGCCCAAGCACCGTTCGCCAACACGGCGCGCTCCGCGCGGACGTAATGCCCACGATCCGTTCTCATCGCCACCGGTTGGTCTCGCGTGAACGCCACGACGCGGGTGTGTTCGTAGATGCGCACACCCCGGGCGAGCGCGGAGCGGACCAGTCCTCTGGCGAGGGCCGCCGGATGAACCGTGGCGTTGCTCGCCTCGATGATACCGGAGCGATGCACGCTCGAACCGGTGCGAGCCATATCGGCCGGCGCAAAGGGAGCGACGCCGAGTCGGTCGCAGGTGCGCAGGACGGTATCCCATGCACCCGCCTGGGCCCGATTCGTGGCGGACCACACCCATCCCCCACGGACAAAGTGCGCATCGATAGCCTCGGCCCGACAGAACGCCGCGATCCCGTCGATGGCGTGCTCCGACGCGCTCGCCAGCCGAACCGCCTCGGCGTCGCCACACAGCGCGACCAGCGTATCGATCTTCGGCCACCACGTGAGCACAAACCCGCCGTTTCGCCCCGAGGCGCCACCACCGCAGATGCCCTGCTCGAGCACCACGACGTCGCAGTCCGGCTCCAATTGCTTGATCTGGATGGCCGTCCAGAGCCCCACGTAGCCCCCGCCCATG
>Ga0210409_10006529_pt1 | contig 12111 bp, 7 predicted proteins | sample IncBWH17MmetaG_FD_161649 | JGI IMG/M metagenome (GOLD analysis project Ga0210409, IMG submission 161649) | Forest soil microbial communities from Barre Woods Harvard Forest LTER site, Petersham, Massachusetts, United States - Inc-BW-H-17-M | ecosystem: Environmental > Terrestrial > Soil >...
CCAAGCTGATTCTCGCCGGCGAGCTCGAAGCGGCGCTCTCCGTGGCGCGGCAGCAAGTCGATAACGGCGCGCAGATCATCGACATCAACATGGACGAAGCCATGCTCGATTCCGAGCAGGCCATGACCACGTTTCTGCACCACATCGCCGCGGAGCCGGACATCGCCCGCGTGCCGATCATGATCGACAGCTCGAACTGGAAAATCATCGAGGCCGGCCTGAAATGCATTCAGGGCCGGGGCATCGTGAATTCCATCAGCTTGAAGGAAGGCGAAGAGGCCTTCCGGCAGCGCGCGCGTTTGGTTCGCCGATATGGCGCGGCGATGGTGGTGATGGCGTTCGATGAAAAGGGACAGGCAGATACGCTCGCGCGCAAGATGGAAGTGTGCGAGAGGGCCTATAGAATTCTCACGCAAGAGGCCGGCGTCGCTCCGGAAGATATCATTTTCGATCCGAATATTCTGACCGTGGCGACGGGCATCGAGGAACACAACAATTACGCTGTCGATTTCATCGAAGCCGCGCGGCAGATCAAGGCCAAACTCCCGTACGCAAAAGTGAGCGGCGGAGTCAGCAACATTTCATTTTCTTTCCGCGGCCAGAACGTGGTGCGCGAAGCGATGCACTCCGCGTTTCTGTACCGTGCGATTCAGGCCGGCCTGGACATGGCCATCGTGAACGCGGGCCAGCTCGCGGTCTACGAAGAGATTCCGAAGGACCTGCTGAATCTCGTCGAGGACGTGTTACTCAACCGGCGCCCCGACTCGACCGAACGTTTGCTGGCGTTCACGGAAACCGTCAAGGCAAAAGAAAAAGGGGCAGTGGAAGAGGACTCCTGGCGGAAGGGCACTCTCGAGGAGCGCCTCACGCACGCGCTCGTGAAGGGCGTCACGGATTACATCGAGGAAGACACCGAAGAGGCGCGGCAAAAATTCGGCAAGCCACTCGCTGTGATCGAAGGGCCGCTGATGAACGCGATGAATGTGGTCGGCGACCTCTTCGGATCGGGGCGGATGTTTCTGCCGCAAGTGGTGAAGAGCGCGCGTGTGATGAAAAAAGCGGTCGCGTATCTGCAGCCATATCTGGAAGCGGAAAAGCAGGCGGGCGGCGTGTCCGTCAAGGGACGCATCGTCATGGCCACGGTGAAGGGCGACGTTCACGACATCGGCAAAAATATCGTGGGCGTGGTGCTCGGTTGCAACAACTATGAAGTGATCGACCTCGGCGTGATGGTGCCGAGCGAGAAAATTCTGAAGACCGCGCGCGAAACGGGGGCCCATTTGATCGGTCTGAGCGGGCTCATCACGCCTTCGCTCGAGGAAATGACGCATGTGGCGAAGGAAATGGAGCGCGAAGGATTCACCGTCCCGCTGCTGATCGGCGGCGCGACGACCAGCCGCACGCACACGGCCGTGAAAATCGCGCCGTCCTACCGCCAGCCCGTCATCCACGTGCAAGACGCTTCGCGCGCCGTCGGCGTCGTAGGGAGTTTGCTCAGCGCCGAGATGAAAAATAATTTCACGGAAGAAAACAGCAAGGAACAGGAGCGCGCGCGCGAAAAACATTCCTCAAGGAAGGCCCAGCCACTCTTGCCGTTCGCGGAGGCGCGGAACAAAAAGCCCGTTTACGATTGGTCCGCGTACGATCCGCCGCGCCCTTCGTTCCTCGGGACGCGAGTTTTCAATCCGGTTCCTCTCGAGGAAATCGTTCCTTACATCGACTGGACGCCGTTCTTTCACGCCTGGGAGCTGCGCGGCATCTATCCGAAAATTTTCGAGCAGGAAGGCGTCGGCCCGAAAGCGAAGGAGCTGTTCGACGACGGCCAGAAGCTGCTCGCCTGCATCGTGCGCGAAAAATTGCTGGAAGCGCGCGCCGTGATCGGATTTTTCCCCGCGAACAGCATTCAGGATGACGTCGAAGTGTACGCCGACGAATCGCGCCACTTGCTCACGACGTTCCACACGCTGCGGCAGCAGCTGGTGAAGGGCAATCAGGAGCCCAGCTACGCGGTGGCGGATTTCGTCGCGCCGCGCGAGAGCGGCCGAATGGATTATCTCGGCATGTTCGCGGTCACCGCGGGATTACGCATCGAACCGCTGGTCGCGAAATTTGAAAAAGACAATGACGATTACAACGCGCTGATGGCCAAGGCGCTCGCCGACCGCCTGGCCGAGGCGCTCGCCGAACTCACGCACAAGCGCGCCCGCATCGAGTGGGGCTACGGGAAGGACGAGAATCTCACCTCTGAAGATCTCGTTCGCGAACGCTATCGCGGCATTCGTCCCGCGCCCGGCTATCCCGCGCTGCCCGATCACACCGAAAAACGCCCGCTGTTCGATCTGCTCTGCGCGGAGAAGAACACGGGCATCACGCTGACGGAAAATTTCGCGATGTATCCGGCGGCCTCGGTGAGCGGCTTCTACTTCTCGCATCCCGAATCGAAATATTTTGCCGTCGGTAAAATCGGCCGCGACCAGGTCGAAGACTACAGCCGCCGCAAAGGCCTCGATCTGCGCATCGTCGAGCGCTGGCTCGCCCCCAATTTGAATTACGATCCCGACGCCGAGTAACTTTCCCCGCTTGGGGCAGCCCAAAGTGGCGCGGGCTTCAGCCTGCGGGGTTTCGTTCTTGCCAGGCCAAACGTCCACAGGCTGAAGCCCGCGGTACGGGAATACAAAAAAGCCGGTGCGGACCGCTAGGCCCGCACCGGCTTGATAGACGGAATTTGTTCTTGTTTCCTGGGTCCCTACTTGCCCAGGGTTGGAGCTGAGCCAGGCAGGGTATACCGCAGGTTGAGAAATATCATGTTCAGGTGGGCGTCTTCCCCGCCCGTTGTGAACGACCATGGGTTGCGTGCCAGGTAGGAATACTGACCCATGAAGTTAAGGGCTCCGTACTTGGCGTCTTTCCAGATGGTCTGGTTGAAGCCGATCGTCTCTTCCGCAACGTTTCGATTCTGGGCGGGGTTGCCTGGCACGCCGTAGCCGATTGTCTTGGCGGGTGTCGAAGCATCCAGCGCTAGATTCTTCCAAACATACATCTCGCCGAAGTACCCGTACAGAAACGTCTTGCCGTGGGTAAATTCAAAGCCGGAAACGGTGGACGCGGCCTTGATGGGAGAGATGGTGCCATCCGCGCGCACGATGAGGTCGGGCGCCTGGCCGAAAATATAACGGCCGCCGCCATCGCTCCAGAAATTGTTGGTCAGGATGCGAAAGCCCTTGAACAATTCGAAGTTCAGGTTGACAAAAGCGCCCGCACCCGCCTTCGTGTCAGTGGTATTCGTGGCAGAGTTATAGATCTTGAATACGCGCTGAAGTCCCCCGAGTTCGAAGTGGAATTTGCTGACCGGATCGAACGCTAGTTTTTCGATGAAATCCGGCATGAGGTTGGGCGCATTGAGAGTCGTCGCGCCGTTGTCTAGCTGAGTCCCGCTCAGTCCGGACAGCGACGACGGATTAGTCGGCAAAACGATCGTACTGCCGCCCGCGGATCCCCCGATGTACTGTTCCGGGCTGTCCAATGCGAGAGCGAAAGCCACCTTGTCCGATGGGTGGAGAACGAAGCGCAGCTCAGGGATGCGGCCCCAAACCAAGCCAAGCTGATAGTTCACATCTATGTTTTGAGTATAGAAGAGATTTGCTGGCAAGGGCGAAATTCCCGTGCGGCCTGGAGTGATCAAGCTCCAGGTCTGTCCGCCCAGGATCTCCCACTTGTCCTTGGCAACGTCAACCCAGTACAACCGGGACCGCAGCGTGTTGCTATTGCTGCTGACGGCAACGTTGCCGCCGTTGTTTCCAAGATAATCCGACTCCATGTAGCCAATCACATGGGCCCCGCCGACCAATGCGTCCACGCGGAATCCGATGCGGGAGTTCTGCATGCTTTCACGAAGTTCGCTCAGGTAGGCATTAGAGTTCGGGGCGCCGGTGGAGGTGAGTGAGTAGGGGATGGCATCGAAATTCGTACCGATGCCGCTCCCATTCGTCTTACTGCGCCACACGCCGGTAAAATCCATGAACCCGACGGGCGTGATGTAGGCCGAACCAATCTTAAACTGAAGGGGCGAAACTTCGTCGTTTCCGCCCTGCGCCGCCGGAGCAAGGCTCGCAGCGCCAACAGGGGTGGCGGCAATCGTAGCCGCCGCAGGTTCGGCCGTTATCGCCGGTGAAGTAGTAACCGGCGTGGTGATAGGCATAGTCACTGCTTCCGATGTCGTCGTGCCAAGTTTTTCCTCGAGCGCTTCCATCTTCAGTTGCTGCGCCTTCAGCGCGGCGCGCTGCGACTCAAGCTCCGTCCTTTGTTCCTCCACCAAGCTGCGAAGGTCCTGCATCTCGCTCTCGATGGCCGAAGCTTCCGGCTTCACCGCCGTGGGCTTGTCCGGCATGGACGACGCGCTACTCACCGCCGCGGGCGTGTCTTCCTTCCCCGTCTCGCCGGCATTGCGTGCCAAAAGGGGCATTGCCGCGACACTCATGCTCAGCAACACTGCTGCGAATACTCGCATTTCATTTCCTCCTGAAAATGAAGTCCTAGGACTGGTTATCATCTGTGAATCTGAATTGGGATTGCTTGCTGCTTCCAAAATCCCCCCGAGCAATTGCACGAGAGCAATGATTTGTTTGATATGACCCCATCCCCACAAGACCGGGCTGCCGGAACACTATCGGGACCGGCTTAATGGTCTGTGAGAGGAATGTTAATTCTGTGTTACAACCGCAAATTGGGGGTCGGCCAGCCCGAAAAGCAAAGTGCGCGAGATTCTTCTATGTGTATGTTGTAGAAGAACTTATGTTAATGGTTGACTGAACGTTCGATCCGCCATAGATTCAAAGCGAAGATGAGAAACCATATGAAAACGAACACTGCGTGGGTTGCGGCGATGTGCCTTCTACCGTTACCCCTTTTTGCCCAAGTTCCTGGTGTTATCACCGTGGACCAGGAGCCTCACCACCATCTCGCCCTTCACAAAGACTATGTGAAGGCGTTTAACGTGGAAGTTTCGCCCGGAGACTCGATCGTTCTCCACCGTCACGACCAGGATTCGGTCGCCATCGCCATCGGCGATCAACTGGTGACGGTCGGTATTTCAGGCAAGCTGGACGTCCACCAGAAAAATGCCGACGCCCAGGTTCGCCTCCAGCGCGGCGGCTAAGGGAGGCGTGCCAAGATGCGCTTCGCCAAGATCGTTTTCCTGGTTGCGGGGATCTACGGATTGCTGATCCTTGCGCCGATTTATTTCATGGAGAACGCGATCGGCCAACGCACGCCGCCAGCAATCACGCATACGGAATATTTCTACGGATTTTTGGGAGCGGGCCTGGCCTGGCAGGTGTTGTTTCTGGTGCTGTCGGTGGATCCCGTGCGGTACCGCGCAATGATCCTGCCGTCCATTCTTGAAAAGGTCAGCTACGGGATTGCGCTGATCGTTCTCTACTCGCAGCGCCGCCTCCCGCTTTCCGTCTTGGCGATCGGCTCCGTAGACTGGATTTTTGCCTTCCTGTTCCTCGCCGCTTACTTCAAGACTAAACCCGCCCGCGCCGCCAATTGACCCGCCTTCCCCGAACCCTCCAAATAATTTATGATATATTAGCCTTCTATAAAATGGAGTTATAGCACCGTAGGACAGGCTTCCAGCCTGTCGGGTTTTGACCTAGCACGAACCCCCGGCAGGCTACGTTCGGTCCCGGTGGTCGATTTTTCTAAATGCCCCACGGGCAAAGGCGACAGGCTGGAAGCCTGTCCTACTGGAGGCACCCCATGGACTTATCTCAACTGCACGTATTTCTGACTGTGGCGAAGGAGCAGAGCTTCTCCCGCGCCGCGGAAAAACTCTACCGCACGCAGCCCGCGGTGAGCATCGTGATCCGCAAGCTCGAGGAATCGGTGGGCCAGCCGCTGCTCGTGCGCGGCGCCCGCCAGGTCAAACTCACCGACGCCGGCGAACTCCTGCGCGACTACGCCGAGCGCCTGCTCAATCTGCGCGACGAAATCCAGAAGGGAATGGAGGACCTCAAAAGCCTGGGCCGCGGCGAACTGCGCCTGGGCGTGAACGAAAGCTCGATCCACGCGCTGCTCCCGGCCCTCGCGCGCTACCGGAAGCTGTACCCCGGCGTGAAGCTGATCATGCACCGCACGCTTTCGCGCGACATTCCGCAGGAAGTTTTGAATTACCGCCTCGACCTCGGCGCCGTCTCCTACGTCCCGCAGGACGCAAAACTCGCGGCAGTTGAAATCCTGCAGGACGAGCTGACGTTCGTCGTCCCGCCAAAGCACAAACTGGCGCGCCGCCGCTCTGTGGACATCAAGGAATTAGGCGGGGAAACTTTCATCGCGCACAATGTCGAGTCGCCCTATCGCTCGCGAGTGATTCAACTCTTCGAGAAGCACCGCGTCCCGCTGCACCGCGACATCGAAATGCCCACGATCGAAAGCATCAAGCGCCTCGTGCAAATGGGCATGGGCGTGGCCATCGTCCCGCGCATGTGTGTCCTCTGGGAAGTGGAAAGAAAACTCCTGGCGGAAGTGCGCATCCGGCAGCTGAAGATGCCGCGCTCGTTGTACTTGGTGTCGCGGCGCGGCGCGCGTCTCTCGCACGCTGCCGGAGGGCTGATGCGATTGCTTCACGTGGGGGGAGAGAAAGCCTCGTAGATGAACGCAATTGGGTTTGACGCTGTATGGCTTTCGGGGGAAGTGGATTTAGGGAAGATTCGAGTAGCACAGCCACTCTTGGCTGTGTGGTTTTCTCAACTTTCACGCATACGCAACGCTATCGATCACAAGAACCACACAGCCAAGAGTGGCTGTCCTACTTTTTCCGCGGCCTCCGCATACAAGTGAGTAATAGAAATCTGTTCTGAAGAGCGTGGGTGCCGATCAGGAAATCAGTGCCGTCACGTAGGGATTTGATTCGATCAATCCTGGTTCTGCCCATGACCCTCGACTCGGATGACGGCCTTGCTCAGAGCCAAAGCAGCGGCAATCCGGAAACATGTTTCGCCGAAAGGATGGCTGCTTAGAAACAAAAGGAGAATTGTACCGGCAAAGATCACATTGCGAATCAATTCGCTGATAGCGCGCAAGCCATCAGGAGTTCCGATGCTTTGTACCAAATAAGTTCGGTAGCTATGCTGCATCCGAGGAGATTCTCGTCGGCGATTCCGTTTGGAATGGTTCGACATCAAGCCCTCTCGCGGACGCTCGCTGGGATGCAGTTCATGTTCCAAACGCGAACAGATTGCGTGAGAAAGTAGTCCCAAATCGGGGCAAAACTAACTTGTTTCGTTACAACCCGTGACCCGCTCTAGCTCGCTATTTGTAATTTGGCCTTCGCTTTTCCTTTGCAGTTCCACAAGTTAGTTGCCGTTCACTTTTGAAACTGCTCTTCCCAAAATGAAATCCACCGAGATGAATACGCCGCGCTCGCCGCATCTGGTTTAGCGGCGGTGACGGTTCTAGACCTTGACGATGGGACCACCCACTTCTATTCAGCCATCGGCCTCGAATTAAAAAGGAAAGGCAAGCCCATTCCCACCAACGATCTTTGGATCGCCGCGCTCTGCCGCCAGCATTCCCTCCCTCTTGTAAGCCGGGACCGGCCCTTTGATTTTGTTGCCGGACTCCGACGCCTCGATTGGTGAAAAGAAGCGGCCGTTTTGCGCTGGCCTAGAATAGAAAGCATCATAGATAGAGCAATTTGGTTTCAGGCTGCATGGCTTCCGGGAAAAGCGGATTTAGGGAGTTTTAGTAGCACAGCCACTCTTGGCTGTGCGCTTTTTGTGATCGATAGCAGTGCACGCGCGCGAAAATTGCGAAAACCACACAGCCAAGAGTGGCTGTGCTACTTTTTCTGCATCCTCTGTATACTTTCGCGGCCACTTCACGAGCACAGGGAGGTTCACTCATGCGGATTCACCCGGCCAGAATTTACCGGCCTCGGTCACTGCCGATCATGCTTCTCTGCTTCGCCACCGCGCTCCCACTTTGGGCGCAGTCGCGACAGCCCACGACGCCATCAGCATCCTCCAAAGATGTTGAGATTGTGTTTCTGGGAACGGGGAGCCCGGTTCCCAATGCCGATCGCCAGGGCCCCTCGCTGGCAATCGTTGTGAACGGAAAGGCCTACCTAGTGGACGCCGGGTCGGGCGTCGTCCGGCAGGCCAACTCAGCCTTCCAGCGCGGGATTCCCGCTCTCCGGCCTCCTGACCTCGACATTGCATTCCTGACGCACCTTCACAGCGATCACACGCTCGGTTTGCCTGACTTGATTTTCACTCCCTGGATTCAGGAGCGGACAAAGCCGTTGCGACTGTACGGGCCGGAAGGCACCAAGGAAATGTCGGCGCACATTCTCGAGGCTTTTAAGGAAGACATCGAGGTGCGCACATCCGGATTAGAGCACGGCAACATGACGGGCTACAAAGTCGACGCGCACGATATACAGCCGGGAACTGTCTACCAGGATGGGAACGTCAGCGTAAAAGCATTCCTCGTAAAGCACGGTTCCTGGAAGGAAGCTCTGGGCTACCGCTTTGAGGCGGGCGGCAAGTCCATCGTCGTTTCGGGAGACACATCGCCTGCCGAGTCGGTGGTCCAGGCCTGCGCCGGCTGCGATGCCCTGATTCATGAGGTCTATTCCGGAAGGGGCCAGAATCCCAACAAGCTTTCGTTGCCGGAGGAACAATGGATGAAGTACGAAAGCGAGTTCCACACCAGCGCACTGGAGCTTGGAGAAATCGCTGCTAGGGCAAAAACCAAGATGCTCCTTTTGACGCATTGGGGCCTGCTCGGAAATGCCAAAGAAGACGACATGGTCCGCGAGATCCGCCAAAACTACAGCGGCCCGGTCATCATCGCGCGCGACTTGGATGTGATTGTTCCGTAGGGATGAAGCAGCCCACGCCGTCGACGACCTGATGCGCCTGCTAAACCTCTGAACACAACCAGTGTGTCATTCTGAGCGAAGCGAAGAATCTCTCTGTCGTTCGCGCGCAGAGCGGAGAGACTCTTCGGGCCACAAGCCGGCCCTCAGAATGACAATGCGTGGTGTTGTTTTTGATTTAGAATGAATCCATGAAAAGCAGTAGGCGCGTGCAGCGAGAATACACCACCTTTTTCGAGGCGAACGAACACGGCGGTTATACCGTGACCGTCCCCGCCCTCCCCGGGCTTGTGACCGAGGGCAAGGATTTGGAGCACGCGCGAGTTATGGCCAAGGACGCCGTCCGATGTTACGTCGAGGGCCTGAAGAAGGCGAAAGAGCCCATTCCGGTCGAGCGCGAATCAGCACAGGTCAAGATTTCAGTCATTGCTTAGGAATGGTCCAAAGGCCCCACCCTCGCGGATCGAGGATGGGGCACCCGGCAAACTCCTCGGCGAAATCCGAATCCGCCAAATGAAAATGCCGCGCTCGCTGTATTTGCCGTCACGCTGCGGCGCCCGCCTCTCGCACGCGGCCCTGGGGCTAATGCGTTTGCTGAACGCGTGAGCGTGCCGGTTTGACCTGGGGGGACCCTACGAAGGGGTTGACTTGCTAAGTGGTTCTATCATGATGTCATCATGAGTACTGTCAATCTCACAGTAAGCTATCGACCAGTGAGAGTAGGCTGGTGCGTGCGTCAAGGAAATATGGATGACGTGCGGACATCTCTTCGACTAACTCACACTCTTTGGGGAGGTCGATACAATCCGCTTATTTCGATCGGGATTGGCGGGGATGCGCGCGAAATCGTCAGGCAGCAGTGCGTAGATGTTTTGTACCCTGCCGCAGAAGTCCCGGAGCTAATAACGTTTGCCGAATCGTTCCCTAATTATAGATGGCCTCTACATCACTTCAGATATCCCCAGTTCTTCGCCGAATTTGGACAAAACGTTATTTCGCCGTTCCTGGAAGTGTACCACCCGGTTTCGCAACTCCATAAAGAGTATGTGAAAGGGGAAAGCAAGCCGAACTTGTCCGCCACACTCTATTCATGGGATTTGGCGGATCCTCTAGCCGATATTTTCCTGGCGCAGTTTGGCTCCTATCCCGCTGCAGGGGAAATCACGGTCGACTATCCCGGTTTTGTCACGAGAATGCTTAACGGCAAGACAGTTTCCTTGGGAAGGGAAGATTCAATTCCTGCCGATGCTCATATTGCCCTTACGCCGTCTGCGATCTCGAGATTCGATCTAGAACCGGACCGGATCAATGAGTACGACGGGTTTTACGTAGGAGAATCGGACAACTTTGAGGACGTTGTCAACTTTTGGAACCTTAGAGCGGCTGATCTAGATTTGTTCTTTTTCGACTTGCGGGAAGAGAAGAGGCTCGGCGATCTTCGGGACGAATTCGTACGTGAAATCCACGGCAGAACGCGGGGCCTGCAAGATTTACCCTCCTTCGTGGGCATTTGGTCCCGAAGTCGCCTGTCTGACCTCCAGTTGAAGGGATTCGGTCATGCGATTTCCGAGAGGATGGTGCTCGACGGGGTCCCCAGCCTGCCGGTTCCTATCATGCGATTCAGGTCCAAAAGAGTCCTCGGGAATATTAGCGAAACCAATCTAGGCACGCAGATAGCATTTCAACTGCCTGAGAAGCCATTTCGGGAAGACGATGCGTCACCCCATCAATTAATGGCGGTGGGGATTCGCCTAGGGCTAGGCTCTTGGCGTGAATTTGGGAAGACACTCGTCACGCCACCGCTCCCGGAAATGAATGACTTCTATCGAAAAGAAATGGTCCTCGTTGGGAATGAAGTTAGGATTCAGAGGGGCGGTCTCGATGTCATCACGTCAGCGGACTCCTCAGACGTTTCGCTTTACGCCTGCCAAACAACGAACGTCATTGTTGAGTTCTTTAGGGTTTTCGGGATCCACGCTGAGCCAAGCTTGCCGGGCCGAGTCGCGATGCGGATGATCCATCAAATGGGTGATTTGCAGGGATGTCGAGTCTTCAAGCTGCCTGGGGTTAGGAAATTAATTGACGAATACGGTCCACTGCAATCATTCACTCGAGGTGCTGGTACGCTGGCGATTGCTCAAATCGATCCTTCGACCAAAAGACCAAATCTACCCATACTTTTCGTTGAGGGCACAGAGCTTACCCCCACAACCGCATTCGACTATCTCCTCAAGAAAGGTGCACTGAGAGCTGGACTGGACCTACTCTGTCCGAACTGTAATCTAAATTTCTGGCTCGCTTTGGACGCCCTTGATCACAAGGTTGCGTGCGAATATTGCGGGGAAAGATTCGATGTCGCTACGCAGCTTAAGGATCGTGGGGATTGGCGCTTTCGCCGGTCGGGCTTGTTTGGAAAGGATAACCACCAGGAGGGGGCGATTCCGGTGGTGCTCACACTGCAGCAACTCGAAACCAACATCTTGCCGCTTACCGCCTTCCGTCTCTTTGCGACTTCCTTTACGCTCTCATCCTCAGGATCAAGAATAAGCCCGTGTGAAACCGATATCGTAATGTTGATGTTCGATAGCAGTGGCAAGATCGAACTCGCCGTGGGAGAGTGTAAGGCAGGTGGAGAAAAATATGAGATCAGCGACGCTGACGTCAGGAATCTCTCCGCAGTTGTAGATGCGTTCCCTCCAGAGCGAGTGACCGCGTACATTGTGTTCTCCAAAACGGGGCCTTTTTCCGAAGCGGAAATTGCAAGGTGCAAGGCGGCCCAGACTCAGCACCGTCCGCGCGTTATACTGCTGTCAGACAGGGAACTTGAGCCTTATCATGTCTACGAGAGGACGGCCAAGCAGTTCGATATCCGCTCAACTGCAACTTCCTTCAAAGACCTCGCCCGGGCAACCAACAACATCTTTTTCGCCCCGAAATTGAAAGTTGCAGCAGTTGCAACCCCAGAAATCACGGAGGTTCGGTCAGCGGCACCCCAATCCCCCGATTCGGGAGACCAACCCTAGACGGATGGCAAAGGGCTAAAAACAGAAAGCCCGCCGATTTCTCGGCGGGCTTCCATATGTACGCTCTTTGACAAACTGGTTGATGAGATCTGACAGAACCCGCTCGAAGGTCGAATCGTTCGAGCGATGACCTCGGATCCCCGTGAGAGGTTCCGAAGCTTGGGCAACTTCACCTGCACACCTGCACAGGATCGATTGCCGCTATGT
>Ga0210409_10006531_pt1 | contig 12111 bp, 17 predicted proteins | sample IncBWH17MmetaG_FD_161649 | JGI IMG/M metagenome (GOLD analysis project Ga0210409, IMG submission 161649) | Forest soil microbial communities from Barre Woods Harvard Forest LTER site, Petersham, Massachusetts, United States - Inc-BW-H-17-M | ecosystem: Environmental > Terrestrial > Soil >...
TCTAATTTGTTTAATTTTTTTTATAATTTTCTTTTACAAAATCATATGACTACCTTTCGCGCCTAATTAAAATAATCACGTCTGGTGAGTCTAGAATAAAACCTTAACCTGTCATTCAACATGTCATTTAATTCGCATAAATTGCTACAAAAACAAAAAAAGAACATCCTTGAACTTTGGATGAAAAATCAACTGGCAGACGAAGGTCTTCGTGAAGACCTGATCAGTAATGAAGATTTGAGAGGTCAATCTGAAGAGCTTATTTCTTCCTTAGTCAATAACCTGACCTCTAATGATATGGAAGATCTTGATGGTGAAAACTGGAACCCGGTTATTGAAATTTTGGGCGGCATTGCCATTACCAGAGCAAGACAGGGATTCAGTCCGCGGGAAACCGGCCGCTTTGTATTTTCTCTGAAAGATGCATTGTTAGCCATTTTGCAAAAGGAAATCGCAGATTCGAAAACGCTGTTTGAAGAATCTACCAAGATCAGCCGTGTAATGGACAATTTGAGTATTATTACTTTTGAAACCTTTATTAAAGGCCGTGAAGAGGTTATTTTAAGGCAGACAGATGAAATTGCTGAAATTTCAACTCCTGTCATCCGTGTGTGGGACGGCATTCTTGCTTTACCTATTATCGGAACCCTGGACAGCTCAAGGACCCAGATCGTGATGGAAAACCTCCTGCAGGAGATCGTAGAAACCGGTTCCAGCATTGCTATTTTAGATATATCAGGCGTACCCGCTGTAGACTCGCTTGTTGCCCAGCATTTGATCAAAACGGTTAGTGCAACCAGATTAATGGGGGCAGAATGTATCATTAGTGGCATTAGACCTGAAATTGCCCAAACTGTTGTACATCTGGGTATTGATCTTTCCAATATCATTACCAAAGCAAGCCTTGCCACTGCACTTGCATATGCCTTTAAGGTCCTTAGACTGGAAGTAAAAAGAACAACAATATCTAAAAACTAAATTATATCGCCATGGATAAAATTCCTATTCTTAGGATGGGAAACTTCTTGCTGGTCACCATACAAGTAGATTTGTACGACCGGCTGGCACTGAATCTGGAAGCTGATTTGGTACAGATGGTTAGTAAAACCAATGCAAGAGGTGTATTAATTGATATTTCTGCTGTATCTATAGTAGATTCATTTATGGGTCGGATCATCGGAAATATTGCCAGTATGTCTAAAATCATGGATGCGGAAACCGTTGTTGTGGGCATGCAGCCCGCAGTAGCCATTACGCTTATTGAACTTGGACTTCCATTAAAAGGAGTTCATACGGCATTAAACGTTGAACGCGGCATGGATCTTCTCAAATCTATGATCGGTAGCACGGAGGAGGAATCCGAAGAAGAAGAGGAAGACGATGATTCTGTCGCTGAGTAAGGATAATATTCAGGTGGTCAGAGAACAGGATGTGGTCTTGTTGCGAAACCGCGTAAAGGAAGTTGCCGTGAAAATCAAAATGGGGCTAGTGAACCAAACTAAACTTATTACAGCTGCCAGTGAGTTGCTCCGCAATATGCTGAGGTATGCAAACGGTGGCAGCTGCCTGATTGAAGTGGTTTCTAAAGGCAGGGAAAACGGAGTCCGGCTTACTTTTACAGACAAGGGGCCGGGCATTGCGGATCTTGCGCTTGCCATGAAAGATGGTTACTCAACGGGCAGAAGCCTTGGTTTGGGCTTACCGGGTGCAAAACGCCTGGTTAACGAATTTGATTTAAAAAGTAAAGTAGGAGAAGGAACGACAGTGATGATTTTAAAATGGGCCAATGGTTGATGCCACACATACCAGCTTTCTGGCCAATGACAGGAGCTATTTTTCTCTGCTGAAAAAAGACATACACCGCTTGGCCGCAGAAGCCGGCCTGGGGCAAAAACGTCTCTCCGAGCTGGATATCATTGTTGCAGAACTGACCAGCAACCTGTTTAAGTATGGAGAAAACGGGGAAATACTTTTTGGCGTATTTCAAAATGGAGAAGCGCCTTATATTGAATTGATTTGCATTGATTCAGGCCCTGGTATGCACAATCCGACCAGAATGCTTACAGATGGGGTTTCTACAAGCAATACGATGGGACATGGTCTGGGAAGCATAAAACGTTTATCGGATAATTTTGATATTTATTCGCAGGTGGGATGGGGCACTATTGTGCTTAGCCGCATTTACATCGGCGGAAAATCATTAAAAAAAATGCCGGTAATGATCCGCCCCCTTGTTTTATCTAAACCCGGTGAAACCACCAGCGGCGACGGAATAACTTATAAGCTTACCAAAGACAACATCAAACTGATGCTCTGTGATGGGCTCGGCCACGGTCCGGAAGCCAATAAAGCCATCAACGAGGCCGCGGCCTCTTTTAGGGTATTTCCTGAGGTTAGTCCTACAGCAACGCTGAAGTTTATCCATAGTTCTATTAAAAAAACTCGTGGAATGGTGGCCAACGTTGTCAATTATGATTTTCGGACAAAGCTCTGGACTTCTGCTGGTATTGGAAACATTGCTGCGAGATGGATGGGGCCTGGTATGAATAAAAATCACATGAGCTATAATGGGATCGTTGGGCATAATATACCTGCAACGATGAACGACCAGCAATACAGCAGTGAGGAATATAACCAGCTGATTTTATGTTCAGATGGGATTAAAACGCGCTGGGATTTGAACAAATATCCTCTTATTCAAAAATGTGATCCAGCTATTCTGTGTGCAGCGCTTTACAAAGATCACGCTCGCGGAACCGATGACATGTCTGTAGTAATCATTAAAATTAATTAAGATGACGGAGATAATCGCCATATCGCTTGAAAACGAAATGGACCTTGTGCTGGCCCATAAAAGATCTATGAAAGTGGCTGAAAAACTGGGGCTGACTATTGCTACGCAGACCACTTTTGCCACAGCTGTATCTGAGGTAGCCCGGACAGTAATCGATTACACCAATCATGGGATGCTCAATATTTATATAGATGGTAAGGTGCCCAGATTTAGTTTGATGGCCCAGATCATTTTTAACAGTGAGGCCAGACCGACCCGTTCGGATGAGGGATTTTATTATGCACAAAAGCTTGTTCCCGAGTTTGAAATGAGCAGTTCGGGTTCAGATCATTTGATCAGCATGCGTATCGGGCTGCCAAGATCTCTTAAACTGGATCAGCTAAAGATTAACTTATTGAAAACCTTTTTTGATTTGGAAGGCCCGATTAATGCCTATGAACAGATCAAACACAAAAATAGCTTGCTCCATAAGATTACAGGTGAACAGGAGATAGAAATTAAACGGGAACGGGAAATTAATGAGAAAAAGAACGAATTCATCTCTATAGCGAGCCACGAAATCAAAACCCCTATTACCATAGTCAAGGCATATGCCCAAATGCTCAGGATGATGCGTTCAGAATGCAGTGACAAGGCCAATGAAATTATTGACCGGCTTAACGGGCAGACCACTAAACTGGGTTACCTGGCCAATCAGCTCATGGATGTATCCAGAGTGGAAAACGGAAGCCTGGAATACAATTTCGAGAGCATAAAAATAAATCAGTTTATCGGCGAGGTTCTTTCTGTGCTTAAGCATGTTTATCCAGGAAATGAAATCAGCTGGAATGCGGGGCAGGAAATAGAAGTCCAGCTGGATAAGCTGCGTATGGAACAAGTGCTGACTAACCTGATCGGAAATGCATCAAAATACTCTTCGGCTAGTTCGGTTATACAGATTAACAGTGTTCTGGAAGCAGAACAAATTAAAATCGCTGTTGTTGATACTGGAATTGGAATGTCGAAAGAAAATGTTGAACGTATTTTTGAAAAATTCTATCGCAACAAAGAAATAAGGGACAGCCATCCCGGATTAGGGATGGGCCTTTACATTACCTCCAAAATCGTTACTGACCATGGTGGAAAAATATGGGTGGAAAGTAAGCCTGGAAAAGGCTCTGTTTTTCACTTCACGATACCGCTCTCCACGCTTAGCAAAAGCTAAACTTATTGAAGAAAAAGATCAAATACAGACATGGCAATTAAAGTTTTTATAGTTGAAGACAATGAAGATATTGGCTTTATCCTGGAAAGTTATCTTTCAGAGGAAGGATTTGAGGTGAGCCTTTTCTCCAGTGTTAGCGCTTTTAAGGCTGTATATCCTTCCAGATTGCCTCAGGTTTTCCTTTTGGATGTGATGTTACCAGACGGGGATGGCATTGCACTGTGCAATGAGATAAAAAATAACCCTGAAGCCGGTGCATTGCCAGTCGTGCTGATGTCGGCACATTCCCCTGCTGAACAAATCGTAACCAAATCTAAGGCGGATAACTTCATCAAAAAACCTTTCGATCTGGAACTGATTCCCAAAACTCTGATAGAGGCTGTTCAACGTTTGATATAGGCTTTCCTGACGAGAAAATACCTGAACAACGCAGTGTCCTGGTGTATGCCCCGGAGCAGGTTTTATCCTGTTGTCGCGATTACCATTGCTTTTGTCACAATTCAACCCTATGGATTTCAGGTTGATGCGGTAACTTTACTCCTATGGAACTAGATAAAGCATTTCAACAAGCAACAAGTGAGTTGATCACGTTGTTGGAGACATTGGACGAAAATGAACTGAACAGGAAACCTAAAGACGGAGAATGGTCTCCCGGGCAAATTGGTGATCATCTATTCAAATCCTATGCATCTGCGGAAACCATGACCGGACGTACGGAATCTACTCACCGCAAGCCTGATGAAAAAGTCCAATCCATTAAAGAGGTATTCACAGATTTTAATATAAAAATGAAGTCTCCTGAAGCAATATTACCCTCTGAGGAGCACCTTGATCCATCTCATTTATTGGAGAATCTACGAGATCGTACTGCGCAGATCGTGAAAATTATAAATACCAGGGATCTTTCTAAAACCTGTCTTGATTTTGCCATTCCAGAATACGGTGCATTTACGAGACTGGAGTGGGCTTGGTTCAACACGTATCATACTCAGCGGCATTTACATCAATTAAAGCATGTGATTCGATCTATTAAAAAGTAATATTAAAAATATGAGAAAAGTAATTGCAGCAATTAACATGACGCTTGATGGGGTCTGCGACCATACGGCAGGAATTCCAGATGAAGAAATACATCAACATTATACGGACCTGTTGAATGAGGGAGATGTAATTCTATATGGTAGAATAACCTATCAATTGATGGAATATTGGCAACCTATGGTTAAAAAACCTTCGGGTGAAAAAACAATGGACGACTTTGCTGTGGCGATAGATAAAATTCAAAAAATAGTTTTTTCCCACACACTGAATAATATAGGATGGGAGAGTGCAAAGCTGGCCAACCGGAGCCTTGAAGAAGAGGTTTTAGAACTCAAGCAACAAGCAGGCAGGCCTATTTTTGTTGGCAGCCGGAGTTTGATCATACAGCTCCTGAAACTTAATTTGATTGATGAATTCCAACTTTGTATTTACCCTGTTGTTGAGGGAGGCGGTTTGCCATTATTTGAAAATATAAGCGAGAGAACTGTTCTTAAACTGATAAAAACTAAGGTTTTTAGTGGTGGTGCAGTAATGCTTTACTATGCGCCGACAAAGAGGAAATCCGGTTTTGCCTGATGATTCTTTTGCGATTCCCGCAAGTGGTTATATGATTATTTACATAGAAATTGCTACCTTTACGGGAGAACATTACAATATATAAAAGTTATGACTACCATAATGTTAGAAGTTCCTGATAGCTTAGCGGAGTATCAAAACGATACTGTTAGGTTCATAGCTGCTAAATTATATGAATCAGGAAAACTTTCTCTTGGTCAGGCTGCTGATATGGCCCGATTAACCAAACGTACATTTGCTGAGTTACTTGGTGATTATGGGGTTTCTTATATCAATTATTCCGTTAGCGATTTAAACGATGAGCTTGACAGGATCTCGGGAATATAGCATCATCATTACTGATACCAGTTGTTTTATTACCTTAGATAAGATAGGGGCATTTGACGTGTTACATCAAGCTTTTAAAAATATAGTAACTACTCCTGAAATTCAGCAGGAGTTTGGTGGAGAATTGCCCAAATGGATTGAAATCAGACCTGTTCAGGATGTTACACTCAAAGAAGTTTTTAAAGAAAGCGTTGACCCGGGGGAGGCGAGTGCAATTGCACTCGCAATGGAAACTTCAAATGCAATACTAATTATAGACGACTTAAAAGGACGTAAATTAGCATCAAAAATGGCATTAAGTTTCATGGGTACTCTTGGTCTCCTTGTAAAGGCCAAAGAATATGGAGTTATTTCGTCTGTGAAGCCGTACATTGAAAAAATTCAAAATACCGATTTTAGAATTGCATCATCTTTAGTCGATCTGGTACTTGAAAAAACTGGAGAGAAATAACTGTTACCATTATGCTAGCACAAAACTTGGTGATGGCCATTACCGATGAAAGCTTCTGGTTATATGTTTTTTAATGCCCAGTCCTGAACAGCTGCAAGGACGGGTTTCAAGGAAATGCCTTTTTCACTAAGTTCGTACTCTACGGTTGGAGGAACTGTTGCATAGGCCGTTCTGGTAAGAACTCCTGTTTTTTCCAATTGTTTGAGCTCTTTAACCAGCATACGTGTGTTGATACCGGGGATTGATCTTTCCAGTACCTTAAACCTCATTTTACCGGCCATGAGTGTATTGATGATCGTCATGGTCCATTTGCCCGACATCAAATCCATTGCTTCCTGAAATGGACAGGTCTCCATTTTATTTTGCTGCATTGAAAATTTAAAGTGCTGTAAATCAATAAAATTTTACTTTTTGTTACTATTGTACAAAGAGGTAACTACTTGCAAATCTAAAGTTAGCAACAGACATTTACAATTTAACCACAAGCAAAATGATTATGACCATCGAGGAAATTACTGCGTATATCTTATCTAATTTTAAAAATGTAAACGTTACCGAAGCAAATGGTGATCTTTTCTTTATGTATGATCAGGAGAAGATGATGCCTTTTTCAACTATCGTTACTAGTGACAACGATTTTGACAGTGCATCTCAGTTAAACAGGGAGGGGTTCTTTCGGCTGAACATTGGTATTGACAAGGCTTCATTCATGACCACTTTTGAGGGAGTTGCGTTAAAGAAAGGTATTGGTGCGTATGTAGACTCTGGAATAGATTTCACGGCTGAGAACGTTGTGATGCCTCATCCCGTTTATGGAGCAATGTACTGGTTGTGTATCGTGAACCCGGGTAAGGATAATCTGCCAGTATTAAAAAAACATCTTGATATAGCTTATGGTCTGGCTGTTAAAAGGATGAAATAGTTTATTTCCCGGGTGGTGGCTAACGTAAACATAAATTTACGTTCACTCTCCTTTTTTAAATAGTTAATTTTTATAGTTTTGGTTACACACAAAAGAAATCAACTATGAAACTCGTAAACTTTGCAGGGCTAGCTATAGTCCTTCTTATGCTATCTGCATGTAAAAAGGAAACTCATGTACTGGAGCCTGAAAATTCTTTAGAACTACTCAAAGACTCGGCATTCTATACCGTGAATGGGAAACAGTATGTATCCAGCCAAATTGAAAAGGCCACGACGCTTACAACACAATCAAATATGAAAATTACTTCGGGTGTTAATTTTAATTATCTGTTACAAGGTGATCAAGATTCCCTTTTATTTACACGAAGTTTTACTATTAAGGCCAAAAATTCATTTATGATCTTGTATTTTATAAAAGTATATAATAATGCAGAAACAGAATTTGCAAGTGAGAATAATGGCGGTTGGCTAAAATACCCTAAAAACAGGACGGACATTTTTTCTCCAGGAACGTACAGATATGCAACAGATTTTTGGAGAAACAATTCAATATCTGGAATTGCAATCAGGATCATTAATGATAATGGTGAGTTTAAATCCTATGGCCAATCAGATTTAGGTAAACCTGCATCGGTTACTCAAGCGGATCAAAGAGATTCTAAATTTGAAATTATAAGCATACAAAAAAGGAAGTCTGATTATTTATTAGAGGCTAAGTTTAATGTAACTGTTTTTGACGACAATAAAAAGGTGCAAAGAATTGAGGATGGCTATTTAAGATTTAGTGTCCTTAAGGTTCTAAAACCATAAAAACTGTGAGGGATTCGATCCCGGTTAAGCCCCCAAGCCCTCTTTACAATGCGTAAAGAGGGCTTTTTATTTCAATCCTATTTTTAACTTAAGGGATTTCCATCTTTAATGTCTTGAGCCTAAATCTTTATTACTTGAATCGCCACTTATCATATGTGTCAGTTCATTACAATAATTGATTTTACCATTTACAAAATGAAATTCACCAATAACCCTCATTTCCAGGTTTTCGCCGCTCTTCATTTTTACAGTTGCGATGTGATTCGAAAAAAGGATATTCCCTTCTTCAACGAGTGTTTGAAATTCAAAGGTCATTGATGCAACAACTTCTTGCTGAGCGATGATGTGTTTACAAAACTGTTCGTAATTAAGGACTTTGCCATCCACTTCCTGGCGATATTCAAGGGTGAAATACTGGGAGATTGCAGATTCATTGTAAACCGGATTTGCGAATATTTCCCGGAACAGTTCTTTGAAGATTGCTTTGTTAGTTTTCATTGGAATATAAATTTGTTTTAATGCAAAATAACAGCGCTCGTCAATTAGGAAACAGGTCTGATTAGGGGAAAAACATGTACTATTTATGGTAATTATTTCTAAACGCAGCTGGTCTTGTTCCTGTGATCTTCAAAAATAGCCGGTTAAAATATGCGGGGTCATTATATCCTAAATCATAGGCAATTTCTTTTGTGCTACGTTTTGTAAATGCCAGGAGCCGTTTCCCTTCAAGTACAATCTCCTTTTGTATCCAGTTACTCACTGTGGTCCCGGTAGCTGATTTAATGCACTCATTTAAATATGATGTGGATAGATTTAAATGACTTGCATACCAGGACGGTGATTTTTGCTGACGATAGTGTTTCCTTAACAGGTTTTTAAACTGTGCAACAATAGCGGAGCTTCTGTCTGCAGCGTTGGCATGCATATGAAGTGAGGTGCTGGTACAAAGTATCCCGGCAAAAGCAGAAACCAAATGGTTCATCACCGGGAAGCTTTTATGCGTTTTCATGTGGTGCTGCTGATAGATGACCGATAGAATACTTTCCAGTTGTGAGGTTACATCGGGGTGGATAGGTATGGGACTTCCTGCATTGCCTTCCAGCAATATTGACCGGAAACGCTCATCGATCAGGTCACTATTTACCGCCAGTAACCAGCCTTTCGGTGTGTTTACCGACAATAATTGGTGCACACTTCCGGGTAGGACGTAGCAAATACTGCTTTGATGCAATATACTTTTGAAAAAGTCAATTTCCAGCACGCTCTCTCCAGAAATCTGTAAGAGAAAGATTAAATAATCGTCCCGATGTAAGGTGTTCAGAGGCAGCTGACTAATTTGATTTTCCAGATTACGGATATGTAAACCTGGAAAGATTTGGCTTTCCAGATTCAAAATTGGTAGGTCAGCTGCCTTTTTACTCATATTATAAAGTTAGGACTTATGGTAGGATAATCTTTTTCATAAAACAGTAAATAACCTTATTCTATCCCTCTGTCTCTAAATCTTTCAAGACGTTTGTGAAATAATCAATTAAGTTCTTATAGGGATACTCACCGGCAAGCCAGGAAGCAAACATCCAATACTTCCAGTCCTCTTCAGGTGATTTTGGAGGAATAAGGAGGAAATATTGCTCCTCATCAATACCTCCGATTAATATTGCTCTTGCCAGCTCGTTGCCAGTGTCTTTTAAGCTTTCCTGATTATATATTTCAACTACATAACTGTCAATATTGATTAAATAATCAATACAATCCACAGTTTCAAATCTGGGTTGGGTATTATTTCTTATTGCTGCAAATCCATTGGTGATTAAAAGAAAGTCTTTATAGTCCTGGGGGAGTTTTATACCGAGATTTTTTTCAGTTGTTTCTATAGCATCAATTTCTGCAGGTTCATTACCTATCCATTCAGACTCAATTTGTTCTTTTGAAAATATACTATCTCCAGCTTTTATAGATAGTTGGGAAATTCTTTTTAGTACGTTTTTTAGCATAGTGGAACTGAAATTTAGAAATTTGAACTATTTACAGTATGCTTATCAAATTAAGATAATTTAAGTCTTTTCTTTCCACACCAAGTGTTGGATACCTATAGTTGCAGGAATATCCTGGCCGACGGCATGAAGCGAACAAATAGACATCGTGGTTATTAAAGTAGCGCTTAGGTAGCGGAAAGAGCTTTTAAACATGGTTGGTGTTTTAAGATTAATCCAAATATAAGCGATCTGTTTTTATTTTATATCTTAGGTATTGGTATAAAAGGGTTATCATTTCATGTACAAGCAAAAAATAGCGATAACTATAAATTCGGATTTTGATAGAGGCAAATTATATGACGAGTTCATTCTGTTAATGAAAAGTCTTCGCCGGACGGGGCAGATTACGGGTGGGTTTGAATCTCCATATATTGCAGAAAATGAATTGATTTGTTATCAGACTACTCTGGAACAAAACTCGTTGGATTCAATATATAATAATGAATGGGTAAATCTCAGAATCAAAAACTTAGAGGAAGGATGTAATTCTAAATTGACGATTGAAGTTCTCGGAGAACATATCCCATTTTATAAGGACATCTGTGCTTGCGACCTACATGATTCTTACTTGTTGTTTACCACATATCTGAACGAAGGATCAGCGATTGAATGTGGTTCTTGTGGCGGCTCGGTCCCTATTTATAAGATAAAAGGTTTGACAGATAAAGAACGGACTGATATTGAGTCTTGGGAGGGTGATTATATCTCTTGTGATAGCTTGAATATGGGGTGTGGCGTTGGAGAAAAATGGGCTACAAAACAAATGTCTGATTCTAAATCCCAACTTTCGCAAGCTGGTAGGGAACTTTGTAAGAGAATCACAGAATTGACCGGGGTATCCACCTATTATTATCTTTACAACTACCGGGCTATTTCAATTGCGAAGGATAAATTGAGAAAATGTCCTTCCTGCAATGGAGACTGGCTGTTGAACGATAAATGGCTGGGTTTTTATGACTTTAGATGTAACAGTTGTAAATTAGTTAGTACATTAACAAGTAGAAGCTGATTATTTTTTAAACACAATATTTTCAATCAAAAGATCTCATTGTTAATGTATTTTATTGAAAATGAGGTCTTTTGATTGAGCTTGATAAGCTAGCTGGTTTTACCTTTTCTGTCAAAAAAGTCTTCTACATCTCCAATTGCTGTCCGGGTACATCTCATAATAATGTCCTGTAAGTCTGCGCCGGAACTATGCAGGGGATCAATGGCTTGTACCAGTTTTGTTCTCAGGGTAAAAAGTTCTTGCCTGTTGAATTTTTTTGACTCTTTTAACAATTCCAGTTTCATGCGTTCCTCCTGTTGGTTTTGTTTAGGATTAAATATCCCGTTTAGTTGACTGCATTGATCACAAATACCTTCTTTGTTAACCAGGGCGCACCGATGGTCAAAAATACCGGTCATGGTATCCCTGGAAGAGTTTAGCAAGTGCTTTACAACTCCTTCTGTTTTTTCCAGGATGAGGCAGATCTCTTTGATCTGAAAATCATAAATGTCTTTCAAAATCAGTGCGACCTGGTTTTCGATGGGTAAGGTTTTAGAGATACAGGTGAAACAAAAATCGATATGTTCTTTCATTTCATAGACACCGGCGCCGGAGGTCTGGTGAACGACCCTGAAGGATTGTGCGATCTCCGGGGTGCCGATGGCTAAAGAGGCACCCTGATCCTGTGCATCAACAGGCCATCTCTTCAGTTTTCTTAAATGGTCATAAGCAAGGTTCGTCGCTATGCTGAAGATCCAGGTTTTGAAGCTGGAATCCTGATTGAAGGTAGATAACTTGTCAAATGCTCTGATGAACGTGTCATGAGTCAGGTCATCTACTGCATTCCGATCGGTCAATAAACGATAGAGATAGGATTTTAACTGATTTTGAAATTCGGCAAACAATGTCTGGAACGCATTGATGTTACCAGACAAAGCTTTTTTTAGTATTTCTGTGGTT
>Ga0210409_10006532_pt1 | contig 12107 bp, 8 predicted proteins | sample IncBWH17MmetaG_FD_161649 | JGI IMG/M metagenome (GOLD analysis project Ga0210409, IMG submission 161649) | Forest soil microbial communities from Barre Woods Harvard Forest LTER site, Petersham, Massachusetts, United States - Inc-BW-H-17-M | ecosystem: Environmental > Terrestrial > Soil >...
AACGGTGCTCGTCGCACTGATGCTCCTCCTGGTCGCCAGCATGATCGCTATCTTTGGCGCGGCGGCGCGCGAGAGTCACCTGGATCCTGGCGTAGCGCCGTCCGGGCCGCAACGGCGCCGTGGGCGTATCGCCATGGCTTTTACCGCGGTAGCGCTTGTCGCCATTCTGTTCCTTGGGAACATGTGGTGGGACGCCTCCGCCAGCGAACGCGCTACCGCCATGATGTATAAGGCGCCTCCTCTCGAAGCCACCTTGCAAAACTCAAACACGCTCTTGCTCAAGATGGGTTTTTCATCCTGGCACGACAACCGCAAGCAGATGTTGCTCAACAAGATCATTCCCGACCACGGCCACATGATGCATCTCTTCCTGATCGCCACGCCCAATCTGGATCACTTCTACCACCTCCATCCTGATCAGACGGCAGGGGACACCTTCGCGGAGCATTTGCCCGCTGTGGCAGCGGGAAATTACGCGGTCTTTGCCGACATTGTGCGCGAATCCGGTTTTCCGGACACCATGACAACGCAACTGACCTTGCCGGATGTACCCGGCAATGCGCCCGCCGGAGATGATTCGGAAACAACCGTGGCGTACGTGTCCGATTCAAAAAGACCTGCGACGATCGTCACCTTACCGGATCACAGCCGTTGGGAATGGGCTCTAGAAGGTCAAACGATTCGCGCGCGCCAGCCCATGCTTCTGCGCTTCCGCATCTTCGATAAAGACGGCCATCCCGCCTCTGATCTCGAACCGTACATGGGCATGGCAGGGCACCTGGTCATCGTAAAGCGCGATCTGACGGTGTTCGCGCACGTACATCCTTCGGGCTCAATGCCCATGGCAGCGCTGATGCTCTTGCAGAAACCGATGAGTGGCGCCGGCGGGGACATGGCCGCGATGCCGGGTATGCATGAAGCCGCGCTGCCTGCCGAAGTAACCTTTCCCTACGGCTTCCCCGAGCCCGGCGACTATCGCTTGTTTGTCCAGGTCAAACGAAGCGGGCAAGTGGAAACGGCCACTTTTGACGCCCACGTCGAACCCACTCAGCCCTCTGCCGGTGGATGATAGACATGATTCTCTTTGCTGTCTTGAGATTCCACGCCGATTGCTGCGAGCTTCCGAATCCTCGTGCAACGCTTGCCTGTTCACTTCGCATCTGGTAACAGTGGAGACGCGTTCAAATCCTGCAAGGGATGGCTTCCGCGATGGTTCACCCGCTCCTCAGAAAGACTTCATTTCTGGCAAGAATGCTGCTCGCTACGGCGACAATTCCTTCTCCACTTCGCGCCCAGCTCGTTCGCGACAATGCCGCACTGCCCCAGCAGCAAGACCCGCAGAATCCCTCTTCCGCTCAAACGCCCTCTGGCAAAAAGCGCCTCTCTCAGGAAGTCCAGCTGACCGGTGAAAACACTTGGATTGACACCGGCATTGACGTGCGAGCCGGCGAACATGTTCTCGTCACTGCTACAGGTAAGCTCCGCTATGCCGACGCAAAAGCAGACAACACGCCCGACGGTCTCGCCCGGGGCTTTAAGGATTTGCTTCGCGTACTCCCCTTCAATGATGCCGGCCGCGGCGCGCTCATTGGCCGCATCGGAGATCAAGATGTCGCTCAGCCATTCCTCATTGGCGCGCGGCGCGACGTTCTTGCCCCCGTTTCAGGCCGCCTCTCCGTCGGAATCAACCAAACCGCCAGCGATGCCGGCGACGGCACCTTCTCCGTCCGCATCGAGATCTATGTTCCGGAAGGTGGCAATGCGCGCGTCGTTGCCAGGCAGGTCGATTCCTTCCCAGGCATTGACAACAATCTTTTTTCCAAGATCCCGCGCCGTGTCGGCGACAAACAGGGCAATCCCGGTGATATGGTTAATTTCCTGATCCTTGGTTCTGAGGAGGCGATGCAGCGCGTCTTTACCTCCGCAGGCTGGGTGAAAGTGGACGCCGACGTCAAAGACACCGTGCTTCACGGCCTTGTCGAGAGTCTCTCGAAAGAATCCTATCTGACCATGCCCATGAGCCAGCTATACCTCTTTGGCCGCGCGCAGGATTACGGCTGGGCCCACGCCGAGCCGATCAGCGTCGTTAAGACTCGAAATCATTTGCGCATTTGGAAAGCAGCCTTCCAGGTCAATGGGCAGACACTTTGGGTAGGCGCGGCCACGCACGACATCGGCTTCGAACGCGACCAGCGGAACAACGGACTCACGCACAAAATCGATCCGGACATCGATCTGGAGCGCGATTACGTTGAAAAAACCCTCACCTCGACCGGTCTCGTCAGAGAACTCGCTCACTTCATCCCCGACAATCCGATGAAGGAAGCCAAGACCGCCACCGGCGGCACGTTTCATTCGAACGGCCAGGTCCTCATCCTCAAGCTCGATGAATCCGTTGGGAACAGCACTACAAATTAGCCGCAAGCCCTCGCCGCTTTATTTCACCGCTTCCAATTCGAGAACAATCACGCGATCCACTTCGTTCGACAGAAGCTCCGGGAGTTTGAGCACGAGTCCTTCTTTGACGACGCTGAACTCGACGCTGTTACCGTCGCGCATCAACTTCGCCGTTCGGACGGGCCGCGGCAATCCCGCCAGCGCCAGCACCGGCTGGTTCCAATCCAGCACGTGCACGTAGACCGTCGATCCTCGTTGCGTCGTCACGCCCCATGGCCCCGCCGCCACCGGCCCTCCCCGCGTTCCGTAGATCGATTCTCCATACTGCTTCATCCACTTCCCCACTTCCGTCAAGCGTTGCGCGAACTCCGGCTGGATTTCCCCACTCGGCATCGGCCCCACATTCAAGAGAAAATTCGCATTCAATCCCGCCGACCGCACCAGGTAGCGAATCAGCTCGCTCGTGCTCTTGTAGTGTTCATCCGTCAACCGGAATCCCCACGAATCATTCATCGTTTCCGCGGTTTCGAGCGGCAGCGCGCTCACCGATTGGTCCGGGTTGAACCCCGTGGTGTGCTGTCCCGGCAAGTCCTTTTCAAACATCTGGAAATCCTCGCCGGGAAAGGGCTTCAAATGGTGGTTGCTACCGACCATCGCCTGTGGCTGCAGTTGATGAATCAGCGCATACGTCCGGGCAAGATGCCAATCCGCCTCCGGCTTGTCCCACATTCCGTCGAACCAGATGCCGCCGATTTCCCCATAATTCGTCAGCAGTTCGCGCAGTTGCCCGTCCATAAAATTCAAGTAAGCATCCCAATTCCCGGAATCCGCACGGCCCGTGTTGTGTCCCGTGCGCCCGCGCGGAAAATAATCCGGTGAATGCCAATCCAGCTGGGAATGGTACAGAAACAGTTTGATCCCTTGCTTGTGGCACTCTGCCGCGAGCATCCCGATTACATTTTTTCCGTATGGTGTCCGCGCCACGATATTCCAGTCCGTCAGCCGCGAATCGAACATCGCGAATCCATCATGGTGTTTCGAAGTAATGGTGATGTACTTCATCCCCGCGGCCTTGGCCAGCGCCACCCACGCCGCCGGATCAAATTTTATTGGATTGAAGAATCCCGGTACCTTCGCGTAGTCGGTTCGGTTGATCGGCCGCGTCTCCATGATCCATTCGCCGTCCCCCAAAACGCTGTACACGCCCCAATGAATGAACATGCCGAACTTCGCATCCTGAAACCACGTTCGCGCCTTCAGATTTTCGGGTGCCGGCGTGTAGCTTTCCTGCGCGGTTGTTGCGGCCGCAGCCAGGATGACGGCACAGAGGATGGCGTTTGCAAGAAGCATCGATCGCAAACATGGATGAGTTTTCAAGGTGCGCCTCTACAGGAAAGCGGTGCGAGAGAATCGCAAGCGTGTGAATTCTAACGAATACGGGAATGAAGTCGAGGGAAATCAGCGCAAGCAATATGCCCATCCCTCAAAAACAACTTCATAGTGCATCGAGTCCCTCACATGCCTTCCGCTCGCGTTGACTTGCCTCTCCGCGCGGCCTAACATACGCGTGTTCGAATCAGATTCGATCCTGATTCCGCGCAGGTTTCGGCTTTTCCTCGACGGAGGAATCTGTGAGCGATTGGAAGTTTGCCCAGAAGGATGTTTCCGAAGAGCTTGCAGCGCTGCATCATTTTTCGTTCACGAAAAATCAGAACGGGAGCCCGATTTGCTTCCTCATCACCGTAAAAGAATTCGTCGCTCCTCCCCAGGGTCAATTTTCACGTTTTTTTGCCCAAGCCGACAAGCACGTCAACCAGAAAACTGCGCCGGTTCTCCCCATCGGCTGGGGAAACTCTCTTCTCGATGCGCTCTCCGGCTGCACGCGCATGATTCGCGAATTTCCCTACGAAGGAGAGGAAACACCCGCGGCCAAAGACTCTGCCAGTGCGTGAGATTTTCCAGGTGCCGTGCGAGCCTGCGCCAAGGCTTCCGCTTTTTACAATTCCTGAACTGTATGGAAGGTGCCCTTGCAAATCGTCAAGAAGGAACTGAAACCAAGCGTCATCTGTCTGGAATTAACTGGTCCGCTCCAGATGGGCGTGGAATGTAAACAACTCGAGCTTGCCCTTGATGAAATTCTCCAAGAGAAGCACACCCGCATCGTCCTCGATCTTTCGCGTCTAACGAAGCTCGACAGCTGTGGCTTGGGAAAAATCGTGAATTGTTTCTCTCGTTTAAGAACTGCCGGGGGCTCGCTCCGCCTCGCGGGCACCACCGGTATGATTGAGGGCGTCCTGAAATTGGCTCACGCGGATCGCTTCTTGAAATGCTATCCCACCGCTCTCGCCGCCGCAGAAAGTTTCTCCGATTCCTCCGCTTCGGCTGGTTTCTAACTCAATCGCACAACTAAGAATTATGAAATTCTTTACCTGCGCATCGCTTCTCACCGCGGCCATCGCGGGCATAGTCGTGGGGGAGATCACGCACGCAGCAAAGACACAAGCGCCGGCCGCTTCCACTCAGGAGCGCCAGGACTGGCCCGCTTACGGCGGCGCGCCCGAAAACAACCACTATTCAAAGTTTGCTCAAATCAATCGAAGCAACGTTAAGCGCCTCGCCGTCGCCTGGAGCTTCGACACGCAGGAAGAAGGCGGCCTTCAGTCCAGCCCCATCATCGTCGACGGCGTTCTTTACGGACTCACTCCCACGCAAAAAGCTTTTGCCCTGGACGCTGCCACCGGCAAACTCCTCTGGAAATTCGACTCCGGCATCAAGGGAACGCAACCCGATCGCGGCCTCGCCTTCTGGACCGATGGCAAGGATAAACGCATCTTGGTCGGCGTGATGAATTTCCTCTACGCGCTGGATGCCGCCACCGGGAAACCGATTTCCTCGTTCGGAGGCCAGGGACGGATCGACCTGCGGGAAAATCTTGGTCGCGAACCCGCCTCCGCGCAATCCATTGACCTAACCAGCCCAGCCGTCATCTACAAAGACTTAGTCATCGTTGGCGGCCGCAATCCCGAGACTCTCCCCGCGCCTCCCGGCGATATTCGCGCTTTTGACGTTCGCACCGGCAAGATGCGCTGGTCCTTTCACACTATTCCGCGCCCGGGCGAATTCGGCTACGACACCTGGCCAAAGGACGCTTGGAAAACCAGCGGCGCCTCGAACAATTGGGCCGGCATGACGCTCGATCCGCAGCGCGGAATTCTTTACGTTCCCACGGGCTCTGCGGCATTCGATTTCTACGGCGCCGATCGCCTCGGCGACGATCTCTTCGCCAATTGCCTACTCGCCTTGAATGCTCAGACCGGCGAGCGCCTCTGGCATTTTCAGGGCGTCCGCCACGATCTTTGGGACCGCGACTTCCCTTCGCCGCCCGCGCTCCTCTCCGTCAAGCGCGACGGAAAGGAGATTCCCGCCGTGGCGCAAACCACCAAGCAAGGATTCGTTTATCTCTTCGACCGCACCAACGGCCAGCCACTGTTCCCCATCGAGTATCGCAAGTATCCGCCGAGCACAGTCCCCGGCGAAGTCGCCGCCGCCGAGCAGCCACTTCCCACACACCCCGCACCCTTTGCGCGCCAAGTGCTCACCGAAGATTTGCTGACCACACGCACGCCCGAAGCCCATCAATGGGCCCTAGACAAATTCAAAAAGTTCCGAAGCGAAGGACAGTTCGTCCCCTTTAGCGTCGGAAAAGACACCGTGATTTTTCCTGGCTTTGATGGCGGCGCCGAGTGGGGCGGCCCTGCTGTGGATCTCGAAACAGGCGTGATCTACATCAATTCGAATGAGATGGCCTGGACCGGTGCCCTCGCTCCTAACACCGGCGAAAACAGCCCGAAAGCCATTTACCTCGGCCAGTGCGGCGTCTGCCACGGCGAAAAAATGACCGGCTCTCCCCCCGCGATGCCTTCGCTAGTGGGAATCAACGAGCGCCTAACGTCTGCGCAAATTACGGCGACCATCAAAAATGGAAAAGGTCGCATGCCAGGTTTTCCGAATCTCACCCAGGATCAAACGTTTGCTTTAGTCGAATATCTGACGAGCGGTGTGAGCAAAGAACTCACGAGTTCCGAGCCGCCTCCTGCTGCGATGAAATTCCGCTTCACCGGCTATCAAAAATTTCTCGACCCTGACGGCTATCCCGCCGTCGGACCACCTTGGGGCACTTTGAACGCCATCAATCTCAATACCGGCGAATACGTCTGGAAGATTCCTTTCGGCGAATATCCCGAACTCGCCGCAAAGGGCTTGAAGAACACCGGCACGGAAAACTACGGCGGCCCCATCGTCACCGCGGGCGGAGTGCTCTTCATCGGCGCCACCAATTTCGACAAAAAATTCCGCGCCTACGACAAATCCACCGGCGAGCTGCTTTGGGAATCAACTCTTCCCTTCTCCGGGAACGCCACTCCGGCCACCTACGAAGTGCACGGCCGCCAATTCATCGTCATCGCTGCAGGCGGCGGCAAAGATCCCAAGTCTCCTTCCGGCGGCATCTACGTCGCCTTCGCCCTGCCCCAGGAACATCAGAAACAGTAAAACGCTTACTTTTTTTCTAAGAGCCCACTTAGCAGATTCGCGAGCTCCGCCTCCTGCATCAGAACTGTCTCTCGATTTACCGCGGCGCCGTCCCCTTCGGTCAACCGCGCGAGTTGCGCCGCCAAATTGCGCACGGCCACATCGCTTGGCACATAGGTTCGATCAGCGGGTGTGAATGCTTTCCAACCGGAATCCGTGCGGCGCAGCTCCCAGCGAACTTTTTCGCGCCGTCTTTTGTAGCTCGTTTCTCCGCCCGCGATGGTGGCTCGAGAATCAATCTGCAGATGCGCCCATCCGTGGTCTCTCTTGATTTCCAAGCGCTCCACATGGAACTGTTCAAAAATCACCACCGGCAGCATTAGTTTCGAAGGGTCATCCGTACGCAACACGTTTCCAGAGGCATTGCTTATTTCTGAGATGCCCTGGGCAACTTCGTCTTTCGTTGGTTGCCTCTTCCCCGCCCCGATGACGATGCTCGGTGGAATTTCAGATGTCTTGGTTGCCGACGCTACAGCCTGTGGAGCCGGCGGGCCATACACGACCATCTTCCGTTCCGAGGCCGCTTTCGGCGGCCGATCGGAATTCGCGGACTGTGTGGCCTCGCGTTCCTCAATCACCTCCCCGGCGTCCTGGTCTTTCGGCGATTTGGAAGCTCGCGAGGGCGCGGAAACCGCGGATGCGGTCAGAATCCCTGTGTTCTCCACTTTGTATCGAAAGAAGCGCGGTCTCCCGCGCGATCTCCAATAGTTTCCCGCGTAGTCCTGGGCCTCCAGGCCCGTGCTCACCAGGCTGTAAAAACTGTGTTCTCTCGGATTCAGGACAATCCCCACGTGCCCTGGCCACGCAACCAAATCTCCCGGCTGCGGGTTTCTCACCCGTTGAAAATTTCCATTTCCGGCATAGAGCTCGTGCGAGCTTGCATACGGGTACTCAAAACCAGCTCTGAGATACACGCGATGAACCAGGTGCGAACAGTCTTGCGCGTCCGGCGCTGGCTCATTCTGATCCGAGACAATTTGTACGATCGCTCGCCCTTCCTCCGCTGTCAGCAGCCGGAAACTCGGCTCTGCCCGCCGCGAAGCAGCCACGCCCTGAACATGCGACTGCGCCTGCCCCAGGCAAACTCCGGCGAAGCTGGCCAACGCCACACAAACTCCAACGCGCAGCCAGCGCGCCGGATTCCATCCGAATTTGCGCTTCAGATGTCTCATAGCCCCACGCTTCCAGATGCTTTCCAGGCGAAAATCCGCCTCTACTTAGAAGGCATCTTGCGTTGGGGAGTAGCAATGGAACTTGCCCTGAACGTACTTGTCCAATAGGCCAGTCGTTCAGTTCACTCGAACACCACGTGCTTTTCAGTTTGAGTAAGCAAGGAATGCATAGCTTGGAGAGCTCTCGCAGCTTGCGATTACTTATGATTGTTGTGAATAGCGGAGATTGGCTGTCTCTGTTTGTCTTGACTGGCGGCTACGCATTGCCGATGGCACGTCTCAGCACATCGCGCGAAATGTTCGCTCCGCTCACGACCAGCGCGACATGCCCGCCAAAGTCGCTCTTCGCTTTCAACAGCGCCGCCGTGCTCGCCGCTCCAGCCGGTTCCGCCAGCACGTGTTCTTCCAGCAGCAGCACTTCGATCGCGCGCAACAATTCCTCTTCGCTCACCAGCACCACGTCATCGACCAGCTTCTTCACGTCTCGAACGTTCGCCGCTTCCGGCGTTCGCGTCGCCAGACCGTCCGCAATCGTGTCGCACGTCTCCGTCCCCACGACTTTGCCTTCCTTCCACGACAGGTAATACGATGGCGCTCGCTCTGCCTGCACGCCTATGATTTTCACGTGCGGCGCGATCTGCTTCGCCCCCGCGGCAATTCCGCGAATTAGCGCCGTATCCCCTATGGGCACAACAATCGCGCTCGTTTCCGGAACTTGCTCCAGAATTTCGCAGCCAATCGTCGCTGGCCCCCCGGGCAAATCTTCGTCCATCGCGTCGTTCAGGAAATACACACCCGGCTTCTTGGCGTACTCCGCGACCAGCTTGAAAGCAGACGCTGGGTCGCTATCGCCGCTCTCCACTATCGCCGCACCGAGCGCCGCAATGCGCCCGCGCTTCACTGGATTGCAGTTCGCCGGCAGAAAAATCTTCGCTTTGACGCCAAACTGCTTCGCCGCTAAGGCCACCGCCGCTCCGTGATTCCCTGTGCTGCAGGCCACCACTTCCTGGATCGGCCCCCGTTTCATTCTCTGCGCCAGCGCCCAGAACGCGCCCCGCACCTTGAACGAACTCGTCGGCAACTCCGTCTCCAGCTTCAGATAAACAGTTCTCCCCGTTGCCGCGCTCAGAAACGGTGCCGCAACCAACCGCGTCGCCGCAAAATACTTCCCCAGGAATTTCTGCGCCTCCCGAACCGTCGCCAGCTTTGGGTCAATCGCCCCATCCATGCTCTTTTCCTCCGATCTCGTCATTCACCGGCGCTTCCGAGCCCCTGCAAAACCCGAGCCTTCGCAGTATTCGCCCACAAAACCAAACCAGCCACAAACCGTCGAAAATAAAGTATCATCTCCGCATCGCTGTCGCAGGCTCGCGAGTGGCTGAACTTCACGCTTGGAGGTACGCGAACATGCTCCCCGCTTCTTGGCTTCGAGACTTCGTTCAGGACTTCCTCTATTCCGCTCGTGCCCTGCGTAAAAACCCCGGCTTCGTCTTGACCGTGGTCCTTTCTCTCGCCGTGGGCATCGGCGCCAACAGCACCATCTTCAGCGTCATGAACGCTCTGCTCTACCGCCCTCTGCCGTACGATCCCGCGAACCGCCTCGTCGCCATCTGGGAAATTCCCGTCAGCCACCCCGACCAACGCCAGCCCCCTCCCATCGCCGAGCTCCTCGATTGGCAAGCCCAAAATGACGTATTCACTGACATTGCCCTCACCAGCGGAACCGAATCCGCGCTCGTTTCCAGCGCCAAGGGCCAGGAAACCATCCGCGTTCAGGACGTCACTCCCAATTACTTCTCTCTTCTCGGCGGCAAACCTCTCCTCGGCCGAATTTTTCTTGCCGACGAAATGCAGGAAGTCACGCAAACCGTCGTCATTAGCAATTCCTTCTGGAAAACTCATTTTAACGCGGACCCCAGCGCCATCGGCAAAACGCTTACCATCCGCAGCACCGGAATTCTCTGCACCATCGTCGGTATCATGCCCGTAGGCTTCGCCGACCTCAACGGCCTCCCCGTGGACCTCTGGCAGCCGAAAGATCCCGCAAGCCCGCGTTATTCTGCGCGCCAGGATCACTGGCTCATTCCCGTTGCCCGCTTAAAGGACGGCGTCACCCTCTCGCAGGCACAATCCGAAATGGACGTCATCGCCCAGCGCATCGAGCTGGCCCATCCGGAAACGAACAAGGGCATTGGCAAGCGACTCGAGCCTCTCCACGAAGCCCTCTTCGGCTGGGCCCGCCAGCCAACCTATCCGCTTTTTGGCGCCGTCGCGTTCGTCCTTCTCATCGCCTGCGCCAATGTCGCTAATTTACTCCAATCACGCACGGAAACGCGGCGCAGCGAATACGCTGTGCGTGCTTCTCTCGGCGCCAGCCGCGGCCGATTGATTCAACAACTCTTTGCCGAAAGCTCTTTGCTGGCTCTCACTGGCGGCGTTCTCGGCATTCTTCTTTCGTTCTGGGGCATCAACATCTTCCGCAGCCTCGCCGGCGAATTCCCGGGCTCTCGCAGCATCAATGTTGATTTTCGCGTTCTGCTCTTCACCCTCGGCATTTCGCTCTTCACCGCGTTCGTCTTCGGCCTTTTCCCTGCCCTTCAGGCTTCTAATCCCGATTTGAATAACACCCTGCGCGAGGGCTCGCGCCGCACCTCCACTGGTTCGCGAGGCTTCACGCGCCACGCGCTCGCCGTCAGCGAAATTGCTCTCGCCATGGTTCTGCTCATCGGCGCCGGCCTGATGTTGAACTCCCTGCTTCGCCTGCAGCGCGTCAATCCCGGCTTCGACTCCAGCAACCTCCTCACCATGACGCTGGAATTGCCCGAGGGCGGCCGCTACATGCAGCGCGTTCCTGGAGGCGACTTGGAACGCGCCATGCCCCAAGTCACCTCCTTCTTTCAGCAACTCGTCGAACGTGTGTCCGCTCTTCCGGGCGTCGAATCCGTGGGCACAATGACCGGCTTGCCGGGTCGTTTTGCCCAGCGACATAGCTTCTCGATTATTGGCCATCCCGCGCCGCCGCCTGACCAGCGCCCGGACGCTGGCTATACCGAATGCTCGCCTTCGATTTTTCAAACTCTGAAGATTCCGCTCAAAAAAGGCCGCTACCTCGATCAGCGCGACACTGGTTCAGCTCCCTGGGCTGTCGTAGTCAACGAAACTTTCGTTCATCGCTTTTTCCCAAATGAAGATCCCCTGGGCCGCCAATTGCTCATGCGTTACGATCCTTATCCCGTTGACGAAGATCGCCCGCGGCTCATCGTGGGCGTGGTCGGGGACGTAAAACAGTACGGACTCGGAAACGACGTGCGGCCCTTGATCTACGCCTCCCACGTTCAGCAGCCCGCCGTTTTCCCGGGCGGCGCGATTATCAACCATCTTCGTCAGGATCTGGCCATTCGGGCCGCCAAGGGCGCGCGTCCGGAAGATTTTTCGCTTGCGGTGAAGGGAGTCGTCGCCAGTCTCGATCCCGATCAACCCATCGAAAACGTTATGCTCATGGATCAGCTCCTCGATCTAACCACTGGCGACTATCAGTTTTTCATGAAACTTTTCGGCACCTTCGCCAGCTTTGCCGTGGTCTTGGCCGTCATGGGCATCTACGGCGTTATGTCTTACTACGTCAATCAGCGTACACGAGAGATTGGCATCCGCGTCGCTCTTGGCGCGAAGTCCGGCGATGTTCTCGGCCTCGTCGTCAGGTTGGCTTTGAAGCTGTCCTTGATTGGCGTCGTTGTGGGTGTGGCCTTGGCGCTCGCCGGCACGCGCCTGCTCTCAACATTCCTCTACGACGTCAAGCCCTCTGACCCCCTAACCTACGGGGCCGTCGCCGCCACGCTCGTCACCGTCGCGCTTCTCGCTTCCTACATTCCCGCGCGCCGCGCCACCAAAGTCGATCCCATGACTGCTTTGCGCTATGAATGATCTCTTTGCGTTTTGACTGCTGTC